>ERZ779669.629-NODE-629-length-20255-cov-3.684158_pt1 | contig 20255 bp, 16 predicted proteins | sample MGYA00511372_ERZ779669 | MGnify/ENA primary metagenome ERZ779669 (study PRJEB29588, sample SAMEA1967891) | human gut metagenome | biome: human gut; feature: human-associated habitat; material: faeces | place: Denmark | collected 2008/2010 ... | reverse complement strand
CTTTTTCTCCCCCTTAAAATCAAGAAGGTGGAAGCCCTTTCTTTTATCCCCCTTAGAAGGCTTTCTGAGAGGGGGTTACTTCTAACCTGTTACGAGCGTGCTTCCGACCTGTTAGAAGCGTGCTTCCAACCTGTTGGAAGTTTGCTCCTGACCTGTTACCGGTAAATGCCCGCATAAGGTCTGTAGATATGGGCTGGAAATCCGAAATAAAATATGAAAATAATTTTCATGTTATTGAAAAAAGTGATTACTTTAGCCGCCGATACAAATAAAGCTAATAAAACTATGGAAAGAAAGAAAGTTCATTTGGAGTATCTTTTAAATGCAACTTCCAAACACATACTTTGGACTGCGATTAGCACCCCTACCGGTTTGGAGGGCTGGTTTGCCGATAAAGTGCAGTCGAACGACAAAATTGTCACCTTTTTTTGGGGAAAGACCGAACAGCGTTCGGCAGAAATTGTAGCCATCCGTGCCTATTCTTTTATCCGTTTCCGATGGCTGGACCATGACAACAGACGCGAATACTTTGAGCTGAAGATGACAAATAGCGAACTGACCAATGACTTTGTACTGGAAATCACTGATTTTGCCAGCGCTGAAGAAGAAGGAGACGTGCGTGAGTTGTGGGAATCGCAAGTCGAAACTTTGCGTCGTACTTGTGGATTTTAGTTAACTTTCTGCTAAAAATTTCACGTACTCCCTTTTTTATGCTACTTTTGTGACCGTCATTGCATGGAACCAATAAAATGCTGCGCATAAAAAAGTTAGATATATTTGTTCTGAAGAGCTTTTCTTTGCTCTTTGCGGGTACTTTTTTCATTTGTCTCTTCATCTTCATGATGCAGTTTTTGTGGAAGTATGTAGACGAAATGGTGGGAAAAGGACTCGAAATGACTGTCCTTGCACAGTTCTTTTTCTATTCGGCACTGACACTGGTGCCAGCTTCGTTGCCATTGGCCATTCTGCTGGCAGCACTGATTACTTTCGGTAATTTTGGCGAGCGTTTCGAACTGCTGGCAATGAAGGCTGCGGGTATATCGCTGATTAAAATCATGCGCCCGCTAATCATCTTTATCATCTTTATTTGCGGGGTTTCCTTTTATTTTCAGAATGTGATCGGTCCCAAAGCCGAGACCAAATTGTGGACATTACTTATTTCCATGAAGCAGAAGTCGCCCGAACTCGATATTCCAGAAGGGGTGTTTTATGATGAGATAGACGGCTATAACCTGTATGTGAAGAAGAAGGACCGTAAGACCGGTATGCTTTATAATGTGCTCATTTACAACTTTGAAAAAGGATTTGAAAATGCGCAGATTATCAAGGCCGATTCCGGACGGTTGGAGATGACGGCCGACAAGCATCATCTGTATCTGCATTTGTATAGCGGCGAGCAGTTTGAAAACCTGAAGTCGCAGAACATGAACCAGCGTAATGTGCCTTACCGGCGTGAAGCATTCCGCGAAAAGCATGCTATCATAGAATTCGACTCCAATTTCGATATGGCTGATGAGGGTATTATGAGCGGTCAATCGAATAGCAAGGACATGCAGATGTTGCAGGCTTCCATTGATTCCATGCAGGTCAGGAATGACAGTGTGGGACGTGCCTATTATGAAGAAGCCATAAATGGAACCTATAAGGCAGCATCTAACCTGAAGAAATCAGATTCGTTGAATATCGAAAAGGCCGATCTGGCTGCTTATGATGTGGACAGTCTTTATAGTGTTTATACATTGAACCAAAAGCAGAAAGTCATCACTACGGCTGTGAGCCGTTCGGAGGGCGCTGGTAGCGACTGGAGTTTTAAAAGTTATAATATTATACAGACTGATTCCAACCTGCGCCGCCATCAGACGGCATGGCACAGAAAACTTACGGTGTCACTGGCCTGTTTGATTTTTCTCTTCATCGGTGCGCCGTTGGGGGGCATCATCCGCAAGGGAGGACTTGGTATGCCGGTTGTGGTGTCGGTGCTTATTTTTATTGTTTACTATATTATTGATACTACGGGCTACAAAATGGCGCGTGATGGTAAGTGGATCGTGTGGATGGGTATGTGGACCAGTACGGTCGTATTGGCTCCGTTAGGGGCTTTCCTGACCTATAAGTCCAACAACGATTCGGTTGTGCTTAATGCCGATACCTACATCAATTTCTTTAAGAAAGTGATCGGTATCCGTAGTGTTCGCCATATGTTCCGCAAGGAGGTCATTATCCATGATCCCGATTATAACCGTTTGCCCGGAGATTTGCAGGCATTGGCCGATGATTGCCGTCGTTACATGGAACAGAAAGACCTGAAACGGGCTCCCAATTATTTTAAGCTGTGGATGACGGATGTGCAAGATGAAGAAGTGGAAAACATCAGCAATCATATGGAGCGTTTGGTTGATGAAATGTCAAATACCCGTTCGGTTGCTTTGCTGGCGTTGCTTGACAATTTCCCTATCATTCCGGTGCGTGCCCATACAAGGCCTTTCCGTAACTATTGGCTTAATCTGGCCTGTGGTGTCGTTGTTCCGGTTGGACTGTTCTTCTATGTCCGCATCTGGATTTTCCGCATCCGGTTATACAAGGATCTGGAGCGCATAGTCAAGACCAGTGGAGAGGTGGCGCATCTCATAGAGAAAGAAAAAAATAAATAACCCTTATAGATAGAAACAGGTATGGAAAATGTGAAGCTGAATACCATTGAAGAAGCTATTGAAGAGTTCAAGGCCGGTAACTTTGTCATTGTGGTAGATGATGAAGACCGTGAAAACGAAGGTGACCTCATTATTGCTGCGGAAAAGATTACCCCTGAAAAGGTGAACTTCATGCTGAAGCATGCCCGTGGTGTGCTTTGTGCACCTATAACTGTGTCGCGTTGCAAAGAACTGGACCTGCCTCATCAGGTACAAGACAATACATCCGTATTGGGTACTCCCTTTACCGTAACCATTGACAAACTGGAAGGCTGTTCGACCGGTGTGTCGGCATCCGACCGTGCTGCTACGCTTCAGGCATCGACTCCTGCTACTTTCGGCCGTCCCGGACATATCAATCCGCTTTATGCACAGGAAAAAGGAGTCTTGCGTCGTGCCGGTCACACTGAGGCTACTATCGATATGTGCCGTCTTGCCGGATTGTATCCTGCTGGTGCATTGATGGAAATTATGAACGAAGACGGAACCATGGCCCGTTTGCCAGAGTTGCGGAAAATGGCTGATGAATATGGGCTGAAGCTTATTTCAATCCGTGATATGATAGCTTATCGTCTGAAGCAGGAATCCATTGTAGAAAAAGGAGTAGAAGTGCATATGCCTACCGAACACGGCGATTTCCGTCTGATCGCTTTCCGTCAGAAGTCGAATGGACTGGAGCATGTCGCTCTGTTTAAAGGAACATGGAAACCTGATGAACCTATTCTGGTGCGAGTACATTCTTCGTGTGCTACGGGTGATATTTTTGCTTCCAAGCGTTGCGATTGCGGTGAGCAGTTGCACAAGGCTATGGAGATGATCGAACAGGCCGGCAAAGGTGTAGTCGTTTACCTTAACCAAGAGGGCCGCGGTATCGGACTGATGGAAAAAATGAAAGCTTACAAGTTACAGGAAGACGGAATGGATACCGTGGATGCCAACATTTGTTTGGGGCACTTGGCTGATGAACGCGACTATGGTGTGGGAGCACAGATTCTTCGTGAACTTGGAGTACATAAGATGCGTCTTATGACCAATAATCCTGTGAAACGTGTAGGGCTTGAAGCCTATGGCCTGGAGATTGCCGAGATTGTCCCTATTGAGACTACTCCCAATCCTTATAACGAACGCTACCTGCGCACCAAGAAGGAGCGTATGGGACATACTTTGCATTTTAACAAGTAATTGTCTTTATTGCTTTCCGGTATCGGTAGAAAACCGTTACTTTGTAGACAAAATGTAATAACCATCTAAATAGTGAAATAAAATGAACCAATTATCTGACCGTTTGAACAGCTTGTCGCCGTCGGCGACACTGGCCATGTCTCAAAAAAGTGCTGAGTTAAAAGCACAGGGCGTGGATGTAATTAATCTGAGTGTCGGTGAACCTGACTTTAATACTCCCGACCACATTAAAGAGGCTGCCAAGCAGGCAATTGACGAGAATTACTCACGTTATTCTCCTGTTGCCGGTTATCCGGCGCTTCGCAATGCCATTGTGGCAAAGCTGAAAAACGAGAACGGTCTGGAATATACAGCGGCCCAGATTTCGTGTGCCAACGGTGCCAAGCAGTCGGTGTGCAACACAATTCTGACACTTGTCAATCCGGGTGATGAAGTCATTGTGCCTGCTCCTTATTGGGTGAGCTATCCTGAAATGGTGAAGTTGGCAGAGGGCAAGCCGGTGATCGTAACTGCCGGTATTGAGCAAGACTTTAAAATGACGCCTGCACAATTGGAAGCAGCCATTACACCTAAGACCAAAGCTTTGATTCTGTGCTCTCCGTCCAATCCTACCGGTTCTGTTTACAGTGCCGAAGAATTGACTGGTCTGGCTGCCGTACTCGAGAAACATCCGCAGGTATATGTTATTGCCGATGAGATTTATGAACATATCAATTATATTGGCCGTCATCATAGCATTGCTCAGATTCCGTCCATGAAAGATCGTACGGTCATTGTTAACGGTGTGTCAAAAGCCTATGCCATGACTGGCTGGCGTATTGGTTTCATTGCTGGTCCCGAATGGATTGTGAAGGGAGTAAACAAGTTGCAGGGACAATATACATCCGGACCTTGTTCTGTATCACAGAAAGCGGCCGAAGCAGCCTATACCGGTACGCAAGCTCCGGTGGAAGAAATGCGTCAGGCTTTCCAGCGTCGTCGCGACCTTATTGTAAAACTGGCCAAGGAAGTACCAGGTTTTGAAGTTAATGTTCCTCAAGGTGCTTTCTACCTTTTCCCGAAGTGTAGTTCTTTCTTTGGCAAGTCTGCAGGAGACCGCAAGATTAATACTTCTGATGATTTGGCTATGTATCTGCTCGAAGTTGGTCACGTGGCTTGCGTAGGCGGAACATCGTTTGGTGCTCCCGAGTGCATCCGTATGAGTTATGCCACCAGCGACGAGAATATAGTAGAGGCTATCCGTCGTATCAAGGAGGCATTGTCGCTTTTGAAATAATGTTTTGAGTGCCTTTGGGCATTTTTGTAATATTCCCCTTGTCAGATTATAGTTTATAAAATTCTGGCAAGGGGAATCCTTTTTTATATAATGAAAATGATTCTGGTTGTATAGTAGGTATTGATTGTTCAGGCGATGAACAGAGTGTATAGTTGTAGATTCTTTTTAAGGAATTTCAGCGTGTTTGAAATGTTGTGTTCTACAATCTTTTCGGAAATGTTTAGCTGGGCAGCAATTTCTTTGTAAGTAAGTTGATGATTACGGCTCAATTTGAAAATTTCTTGCTGGCGTTCTGGGAGTGTTTCTAGCAAGTTGTTGATGTATTCGTGTAAATCGGATGCTTCTAGTTCTTCTTCAAGGTCATAGGAATCTTCTTCCAAAGTTTCTAGGATTGTTAACTTGTAGAAACTTTCATTGAAAGATTTACGTGAAAGGTTAAAGATTATATTTCGTGTAATGATGAACAGAAATCCGCTGAAACTTTTAGTTTCATCCAATAGGTGGTGAACTTCCCACAGCTTTAGAAAAACTTCTTGCACAATTTCTTCTGCATCGTGGGTTGAAGTTATGTAGAGGCGGGTAAACTGGTATACTTTCGAACAGTAATTCCGATATAGGTATTCAAAAGCATCCCTATCACCTTCTTTTGTTTTACGAATAGCCTCTATCTCGCTCATGTTATATTATTGATAGGAGCAAAAATAATAAAATAATCTTAGATTATGTTTCTTTAGAGAATTAATTCTTTTTGAGGGTGTATTAATTTTTTTGTTTGTATTTATAATAGGAGGGCATTTTGTCTTCTAGATATGTATTGCTAAATAAAAAACATCGGTATTTATGAGAAACATCTTCAATTTATCTTTATCCTTTTTATTGTTGTTCATAACACAGATTATTTTTGCTGAAGGAACAATTATTTCCGTACAGGATTTTGGATTGCAACCTAATAGCAGGATCAATGCAGTGCCCTATGTGCAAAAAGCTTTGAAGGCTTGTGGTGAGCGACCTGGTTCAACCCTTGTTTTCCCGAAAGGGCGCTATGATTTTTGGCCCGATCACGCCATAGAACGGGAGTACTTCGAAACTAATACGTACGATAATAATCCAAAAATTCTTGCTGTTTTGCTGGATCGAATGAAAGACGTTGTGATTGATGGAAATGGTTCGGAGTTTGTTATGCACGGTCGTATGCAACCTTTTACGTTGGATCATTGTGAAAATATTACATTGCGTAATTTTACAGTTGACTGGGATATTCCGCTTACTGCCCAAGGCGTTGTATTGCAACAAGAAGATAATGGAATTGAAGTAAAAATTGATTCTTGTCAGTATCCCTATATTATAGAAAATAATCGTTTGGTTTTTGTATGCGAAGGTAGTAAAAGCGAGTGTTGGAGCATTATGCAGTTTGAGCCTGAAACTCACTTTGTTTGTTATAATACGGGTGATAATATTGGTTGGACTTGTTATTATGCTGAAAGTGTATGTTCTGGTGTAGTTCGATTGTCTGAACCGAACGGTCGTTTGAAAGGAAAATTTCCTAAAGCTGGTACTCTTGTGGTGCTTCGTCATAGCGACCGCGATCATGCAGGTATCTTTGTCTATCACAGCAAAAATACCAGGATGGAACATATAACCTTGCATCATACGTGCGGCTTGGGCATTTTGTCGCAATACAGTACCAATGTGGCTTTTGAGGATGTTCACATTGTACCGAATGAAGCTAAGGGACGGATATTTAGTGGACATGATGACGGTTTCCATTTTATGGGATGCAGCGGATTGTTGAAGATTGAAAATTGTAGTTGGGCCGGCTTGATGGACGATCCTATCAACATACATGGAACCTGTTCGCGAGTCATTGAAAAACTTTCACCTACCATGCTGAAATGTCGTTTTATGCAGGATATGAGCGTTGGAATGGAATGGGGGCGTAGCGGCGAATTGGTCGGATTCATTGAGAACAATACGATGCGCACGGTAGGCACTGGAACCCTGGTTTCTTTCAAAGCCCTTGACAGATCGGATTTTATTCTGGAATTTTCGGAACCGGTTCCCGATGTTGTTGTAACGGGCTATGCAGTCGAGAATCTGACTTGTACGGCAGATGCGGAAATACGATACAATTATTTTGGAAGTTGTCGTGCGCGTGGTTTGCTGGTGTCCACTCCCGGTAGAGTGGTAATTGAAAGCAATGTGTTTGAAAGTAGTGGATCGGCTATTCTGATTGCTGGTGACGCCAATGCATGGTATGAATCTGGTGCAGTTAAGGACGTGACTATCCGTAACAATGAGTTCCGTTATCCATGTAATTCTTCTGTTTACCAGTTCTGCGAAGCAGTAATCAGCATTGTTCCCGAGATACCATCTCCAGATGTGCGTTATCCTTATCATCGTAACATCTGTATTGAAAACAATACATTCCATTTGTTCGATTACCCGATACTGTTTGCCCGTTCAGTAGATGGTTTGACTTTTATGCAGAACAAGTTGATTCGTAATAATACTTACGAGCCTTATCATTATCGTAAAGAGGGTATTACGCTGGAGGCTTGTCGGAATGTTCGCATAGGTGAGAATATGGTAGAAGGAGACGTATTGGGGCGCAAGATTAAACTGGAAAACATGTCTCGACGTGATGTAAAATTAGTTGAGGAATCTTTTTTCGAACGGCCTTCTTTCTAAAAAAATGCATTTGGAAGGGGGGAAAATGATTTTTGCGTGTATTTATTAATATAAGGGTAAAAAGAAAAAGTAAATGAAAATAAGTAATACGCAAGAAGAACTTATAAAGAAAATGTTTGCTGGAACGGCAACTTGGAAAGAAAAACAACGATTGGCAAAGTATGAAAATGTGAAGCGGAAAATGCTGCAACAATGGGATAGTATAGAATGCCTGTCTGAGACCAAGGATATTGAAAATAGGATATGGAAAAATATACGATGTCGCTTTGATGAATCAGAGAATGGAAAAAACAAGCGCATATTAAGCATGCGTGTTGCTATAGCAGCAGCTTGTTTTATTTTGTTGTGTGGAACAGGAGTATGGTGGCTTGTTCAGGGTGATAATATAGTTGCACCTGTGCAAATTGAAACGATTACTTATAATGAAGTTTATGCGCACGAAAGTAAATTGCATGTATTGCCAGACAGCTCGAAAGTATGGATGAAGGCAGGAAGCTGTTTGCGTTATGCTGATGACTTTACACGTCATCGTAAAATATGGTTGCAGGGAGAGGCTGTTTTTGAAGTAACTAAAAAATATGGAATGCCTTTCCAGGTGTATATTGATAGAGCTTTTGTAGAAGTAAAGGGAACTGTATTTAATGTGGCTACCAATCTTGGTGAAACAGATGAGGTTTCTTTGTACGAAGGAACGGTTGAGTTTAATCTGGTGAATGAAAAGCAAAAAGTACTTATGTGTCCGGGACAACGCATTGTTTATAATGCCAATGACGAATCTTTTCAATTGGAGAATATAGGGCGTGTGAACTGGAAAAATGGATATTACAGATTTGTTGATATACCTATTACAGATTTGTGTCATGATATCGGTTGCATTTATCATGTCAGTGTGGAGCTGGCGAAATGTGTGCCTTTGCATTATCGGTTTACAGGTTTTATAAGGTACGATGAACCGTTGGAAAATGTGTTTAAGAAAATTGCTTATACAACCAGTTTAAAAATACGGTTGAAAAACGGTAAGTATATTATGCAAAAATAATATAGATTGTGAAAGTTAACCTTTAAGTATTAATTAAAAAAACAAGTGGTATGAAAAACAATTACACACTCTGGAAACGCTGTTTGAAGATAGCGCTTCTTTGCCTGTTGTTTTGCCCTGTTTATTCAGTTGCGGCAATGCAGAGTCGGGTCGTTGTAAAAGGAAAAGCAATTAGCCTTCGGGATGCTGTTAGGCAGATTGAGAAAAACAGTGAATACAAATTTTTTTATAAATCGGATGACTTGGGTGAAGGAACTAAGGACCTGAATTGTGAAGGTGACATTATAGAAGTACTGGATGAGGTATTCAAAGGTAGTGGTATTGGTTATGTAATCAAAGGAAAAGAAATTATTTTGAAACCTGTAGCCGTTTCTCCACAACAAAATCAGAAAATAACTGTGCAGGGAATCGTAACTGATGTGGCTGGTGAAAGTATTATCGGTGCTTCGGTTTTTGAAGAAGGAAATTCTTCAAACGGAACAATTTCTGACATAGATGGCAAGTTCGTTCTTACCGTGTCTCCCGGAGCAAAGTTGGTAGTGAGCTATGTGGGTTACACCAATCAGGTTGTTACAGTAAAATCGGGAGTGACACATTATAATGTAACCATGAAGGAAGACGCCCAGGCTTTGTCTGAAGTAGTAGTTGTGGGTTATGGAACACAAAAAAAGGTGAACTTGACCGGTTCTGTAGCTTCTGTTAGTACAGATGAGATTAAGGATCGTGTACAAACCAATGTCCTTTCGGCTGTGCAAGGTACGGTTCCGGGAGTTACGGTAATTTCACGTCCGGGGTCTGAGCCTAGTGTTAATTTCCGTGGCCGTGGTAACTTGGGAACTTCGGCTCCTCTTTATGTAATTGATGGAGTGATAGCAACATCCACATTCTTCGCCAACCTTGATCCGAACAGTATTGAATCTATCTCATTCTTGAAAGACGCTGCTTCTGCTTCCATCTATGGCTCACGTGCTGCTTATGGTGTTGTTTTGGTTACTACCAAGCAAGGTAAAAAAGAAAAGACTAATGTATCTTATAGTGGTTATGTTTCTTTTGATAATCCCACTTATAAACCTGAATATGTAAATTCGGAAGAATACGCTATACTTAACAATGAAGCTTTGTATAATAGTAATCCTGCAGGTGGAAAATATCAGGGATATACGGAAGAAGAAATTGGCTGGTTCCGTGATGGATCCAAGCCCGATTTGTATCCTAATACCAATTGGAACGACCTGATTTTGGATAAAAATGTGGTTACTACACAACATTCGCTCAATGTCAGCGGAGGTTCTGAGAAAATACGCTATTATGCAGGTTTGGGATATGTCTATAAGGATAATATGATTCCTGGACAAGACATGAACCGTTATAATTTGAATTTGAATCTGAATGCTGATGTGACAGATTGGTTTGCTATTAAAGCCGGTGTGAAATACATTCAAAAAGTGGACGATCGTGATTGCGGAGCTCCCAGTTTGGGTAATTTCTCCATTGTTCCTTCTACATTTGTAGCTAAACATTCGGATGGTTCGTGGGGAACTGTGAACGGTGGTAAGAGAGCTAGTACGGAATTTATCAATTATAATCCGTTGCGTGCTTTGAGTAAGGGTGATTGGAGTCAGACTAAATCAGAAAATACGATGTATGATTTGGGTTTTGACATTAAGCCTATCAAAGGATTGGTTATTAGTGGACAGGGTACGTTCCGAGGAACAGAATATAAGAACAAGTCTTATACGGCTTTACAGGATAATGTAGTGGATTTCTTATCGGGAGATGAAATTAGTGGTACAGGAAATACGGTGAACAAAATGTCGATGGACTGGCAAAGTTCTTCGACCATGCTTTACACCGCAACTGCCCGCTATGACTGGAGCAAAGATATCCACAATTTGAGCGTGTTGCTAGGTACTTCGTACGAACATTACAAATTCCAGCAACTTACAGCTTCTCGGCAAGATTTCCCATCAGACGGTCTGACCGATATCAGTGCCGGCTCTACTTCGGGTGCGGGTTACACCAACGGTGGCTCTTCTTCAGAATACAAGATGCTTTCTTATTTCGGACGTGTCAATTATAGTCTGATGGATCGTTATTTGCTGGAAATGAATTTGCGTGCTGATGCTTCTTCGCGTTTCCACCAGAACCACCGTTGGGGTTGGTTCCCTTCGTTCTCTGTGGGCTGGAGATTAAGTGAGGAGGCCTTTATGAAACCTATCCGGTGGATTGACAACCTGAAGATACGTGCTTCTTACGGAACATTGGGTAACATCAACAATGTAGGTTACTATGATTATTTCCAGAGTTATGCTTCTAACATTCACTATACATTCTCGGATGAGGATGTGATGGGTATTGCTGAGTCTAAGCCTGCCAATGCTACATTGGGATGGGAAACGGTGGCTTTGACTGACTTTGGAGTAGATTTAGACCTGTTTGGAGGAAAACTGAGCCTTACAGCCGATTATTATATCAAGAATACCAGTGACATTTTGTTGGAGTATAACGTACCTTATGAAACTGGAATCAGCACTAATCCCTCTCAGAATTTTGGTAAAGTGAAAAATACAGGTTTTGAGTTGGCTGTAAGTCATCGCCATCACATTGGTCCTGTAAATTATTCAGTGGCAGCTAATATTGCTACCAATCGTAACCGGATTGTGGATATGGGTACTTCAAATGACCTTATCAGTACTTCAAGTTACATCATTACCTATATCTTCCGCGAAGGTTATTCTGTTGGTTCGTTTTATGGCTATCAGGCCGACGGACTCTATACGCAGGAAGAAATAGACGCTGGACATTATTATACATTGAGTGGGGTAACGCCCAATGCGGGTGACATCAAATTTGTGCCACAACGCGAAGGAGTGGAATGGGGTGATGATATAACAGCTGACGACCGAACTATTATCGGCAAGGATGTCCCAGATTTTACTTATGGCTTGAATTTGAGTTTCGAGTACAAAGGGCTTGAATTGAGTATGTTTGGACAAGGTGTCAGTGGTACAAGTGTGGCCTTCGACGTATATGGTGTACATCCTTTTTATCACGGCCAGGATCAGCCGCGTAAATTCCACCTGAATCGTTGGACAGAAGAAAATCCGGATCCGCATGCTGCCTATCCGCGTATCTATTCTGCTAGTAGTCCGCATACGACCTATAACCGCAATTTCAACTCTTATCATTTATTTGATGCCGATTATTTCCGTATCAAGACATTGTCGCTGGGATACAGCATTCCGCAGAATCTTATTAACAAGTGGGGATTACAGACATTGAAGGTATTTCTTACTGGGGAAAATCTTTTCACAGCTCGTGCTGACAAGCGTATGAAGGATTTTGATCCTGAAACTGCTGGTGGTGTTATCTACAATCTGGGAACCAAGTCTATAGCCTTGGGTGTAAATGTATCTTTCTAATTTATTTAAAACAACGGAACTATGAAAACAAGTATAAAAAATATTGCACTGGGATTATGCCTGGCAGGTACATTTAGTGCGTGTGACTTGGATGTTGTTCCACCGTCTGATTTAGCGGTGGAGAGTTTTTGGAAAACCGAAAAAGACGCTTGGTATGCCTTGAACAGTTGTTATGCAGAGCTTGATGGCTGCTTGCTTTACGATGAGTGTTGTACCGATAATGCCCATAGTCATAAGCCGTGGGAAGGTAATATGGAAATGGTCCAGCAAAATGGAATCAGTGCTTCGAATACTTACGGGGACTATTATTTCGGTACCATCCGTATGGTTAATAACTTTTTGGCTAATGTAGACGAATGTCAGATGGATGAAACCATCAAAGAACGAATGAAGGCAGAAGCAAGATTTTTCCGTGCATGGAGCTATCTGAAGTTGACGACCTTTTTCGGCAAAGTTTCTATTGTAACCGATGTATTGGCTTACGATGCTCCTAATGTGGCACGCGATCCGGTCGACAAAGTACAGTCTTTCATATTGAGTGAACTGGCTGAAATCGCAACGATTCTTCCCGAAAGCTATAAGGGCGGTTACCTGTACGAAACAGGACGCATCACCCGCTGGGGAGCATTGGCATTGCGGGCACGTGCGGCTCTTTACTTTGGTAATTATACTGAAGCCGAGGCATCGGCTAACGAGGTCATTACCAAGAGCGGACATTCGCTGTTCCGGCTGAGCGGAGAGTTGACGGCTGCCCAGCAGCAGGAAGCCGACGAGATGGATGCTTATATCGACTATGCTGCCAAGGGCATTGACAAGGACAAGTTTATCAAAGGCTTGTTCAGCTACGAGGCATTATGGTTCGACGAGAATGCCAATCCTAGCAATCCTGAATATATTGTGACACGCGAATATGCCGCCGACCCCAACAACTACGATTGGATGCGTTATACGTACATGATTCCGAGTTCCATGTCCGTTTACGACGGATATATCTCTTACGAGCCGATGCAGGATTTGGTAGATGCCTACTGGGATGTGGACGGACGCACCATGCGCAATAACATCAGCATGGAGACCCGTCGGGACAACTTCATGGCCATGTGGGGCGATTTCCTTGACGATGAGGGCAATAGTTTGTCGCAGGCCGCCTTCCAGCAACGGATTAAAGGCACCGACCTGATGCAGTACCCCTACATGCAGGAATTCCGCAACCGCGATAGTCGCCTGTATGCCTCGCTGATGTTCCCGTTCAAGGGATGGCACGAATTGTCGGGAAAGGGAGAGTATTATTTCATGTACAATCCGGATAACTTCAACGATGACGGTAACGAGTCTTGGTCTGGTTATGCATTCCGTAAAATGGTGGCTCTGGAGCCTTATGATACTTGGACTTCTTCGTGCGACTATCCGGCTATCCGTTACGCTGAAGTTTTACTTACGTATGCCGAAGCACGTATCCAGACAACAGGCTGGGATAGTGAAGTGCAAAAAGCACTGAATGATTTGCGCGACCGTTGTGGTATGCCAGATGTACCGACTTCCCTGTCAAAGGATGCGGCATTGGAGTTTGTACGTAACGAGCGCCGCATTGAACTTGCTGGCGAAGGTCAGCGCTTCCACGACATACGCCGTTATGGAGAGGAATATTGCCAGAAGTACATGAATGGCATTACCTACAATCCTTCGGGAGACATTTTGGTCAACAAAGTTTGGAATTCACGGTTGATGCTGATGCCCATTCCGCAAAGCGCAATCGACTATAATCCGTTGTTGAAAGAAGATCAGAATCCAGGTTATTAAGTCGTTAGTAATACGTCATAAAAACTTCTTTTTCTAGATAAAAGGTCTGTAAGAATCTGCCTTCTGTGCAGAGACTTGCAGACCTTTCTTTTGTAAACGAAGCACTTTTTGTTTACTAAAGATAGCTTTTTACTAAAACATGGATTGTTTTGTGGTGAAACAATAGTTGGGGGATTGGGAGGTAGGATATCTTTTTTCTGTTTCGGGATTTTTCTCCTATATTTGTCTATTATAAAAAATTATAGGACGTATGAAAAATAAAATGTTATTGGCAAGTGTACTGGCCGTTTCACTGGTAGGAGGCGGTTGTAGTGGGACGCGGCAGAAAGCCGTTACAGCGAATGAAAAGCAGGTATTGTTTGCTTGTATGGACAGTTCCACAATGGAGCGTGGCGGAGTGAAACTGACATGGATACGCGATAACGCTCAAGAACGTCTGATGCCACTAAGTCTGTTTGGAGATGTGCCGCAACAATTGGTTGACAGCCTGGGCATAGCTGGCGGTATTCCTTCGTCGGTCAGTGCTTTTCTGCTTGAGGCCGATGGTAAACGCATCTTGTTTGATACTGGAATGGGAGCTCCCGACAGTCGGTTGATGGATGGACTGGCCTCTGCTGGAGTGTCGCCAGCCGATGTTGATTATCTTTATCTGACTCATTTTCATGGCGATCATATTGGGGGAATGATGAAGGGTGATACGGTAGCATTTCCGAAGGCTGAGGTGTATGCTGCGCGTCAGGAATATGACGGATGGATGCAAATGCCCGATAAACAGAAGGCACAAGTGGTTGCCACAATGACTGCCTATAAAGATCGGTTGCATTTGTTTGAATACGGCGATACTTTGCCTGGCAGGGTGGTAACCCTGAATGGTGAAGGACACACGCCTGGACATACAATTTATCAGGCTGGCGGTTTTCTCATTGTGGGTGACCTTGTACACGGTGCAGCCCTCCAATTAGTTCGGCCGGATATGTGTGCATCTTATGATATGAATCCGGAAATGGCAGTCAAGACCCGTAAGCATTATCTGGATTATGCTTGTCAGAATGGTTTGCTTATGGCTGGCATGCATCAACCGGTAACAGAGGTGAAATAGTTGGTCAAGGCTGTCTGGCGATGTGTGGGGGGATTCTAAACAGCTACTTTAGTGCTGTAAATACCCTTTTTAGATTTGCAACCAGGGACATTAGCTTGTTCAATTTCTGTTCTTGTTTCTCTTGATTTGTAGCCTCGTAAGAGAGGATTCATCTGCTTATTGGGATTGACGGCAATACCAGTAGCAGCCGTCCGCTCCGGCCTGTATCCATCCGTGCGGAGGAACTTGTTTATACACGCAATAGGCGTACAGATAGTCTGGACATGGGGAAACCATTCCCATGACAGCACAGCCCCAACACAGTGAAGCCAGTGGACGGGCTGTGGCAGGGCATAACAGAAAAATAATCCATGGAATAAAGCCCAAAACAACAGGCAGCAAAGACGACAGCAGGTCATTGTTCCTGCGTAAAGGAGCTGTACACGACATATAGGCCATAAACCGTTTAGGCAGGATGCCAATATAGGCAGTAGCTTGTCGTGGATAGGGTAGACAGTGTAGCCATTCATGCACAATACCCAACAACAAAGCTATAACCAATCCCATAGCCAACCATCCTTTATCAATGATATTGCAGTGCAGAAAATGGTTCTTCAGGTAGAGCGATAGGACAACCGGAACATAAAACGGAGCAGCCAGCAGCATAGCGCGTAGCCAATAATACCGGACTGGAATCTGTATTTTTTGTGCATCCGGCGGAAGTTCTTGCAATGCAGGGGTATAGGGTGCAGATGAACAGCCTTTCCAGATTATTTTAGGCATAGAATTTTATGATATAAATAGGTATAAAACAAAAGGATATGCTAAGCATATCCTTTTGTTTTTTTCTGAAAGGATTGTATTATGCTCCCGGATGAATTGCTTCAGAAGGACAAACATCTGCGCAAGTACCGCACTCTGTGCAAGCTTCGGGATCAATAGAGTACTTGTCACCTTCAGAGATAGCGCCTACCGGACACTCGTCGATACAAGTTCCGCAAGCAATACAATCGTCACTAATTACGTAAGCCATTTTTGTTTGATTTTTAAAATTGATAATTCAAATTCTGTTCGGCAAAAATAGTGCTTTTCTTTATTACTTGTTATTCTTTTTGGATAAAAACACTTAATTTGTATCTTTTCTAAATAGCTTGCTAAATTCGGATGTTGGCGGATGTAATGTTCTTGTCTCTTGGAAGGCTAGTAAAGCTCTAAACCAAATTTTTCTTTCAGGTCCATTAATGCCGTATTTTTCTGTGCCATCATTTGAAACTTTTCCACTCGTCCATACGCCCGTACTTTTTCTGTTGGTGCGCTAATACGTACTTTCATGGTTACCTTTTTGTTCTTTAAGCGGGTACGAAGGTAATCTTGCAGGCTGGGAATCATATCGGTAAAGTCTTTGGCTGCAATTTCATTGTCGACGGTCACCTCAAATGTCGTGCTGTCCAGTAGGGTGGCGTGCATGTTTTGCATGCGTTTGGCCATGGCAACCTGTTCCTTGGGGAGTCGGCCGGCATATTCCTGCCAGTAATAGTTTATATCACGTTCGTTGAACATGTAATCTTCTTCCTGTTGTGGAGCATTATTCTGTGTAGGAGTATTGGCTATGGCATTGGGTTGTGGCTCGGCAGTTTTAGAGTGTTTAATGGAAACACCCAGTCCGCCCATTTTCACTACCGGTATTTTTTTCTCTTCCTGTCCTTGGGCTAGTAATACGGCTGTCGGGACTGTATGTTGGGCTGTGTTATTTGCCTGAGAGGTTGGTGTGGCATTGGTAGATGTGGTTTTCCCTGTGGGCGAAGCTATGGCTGGCTGTGGCTTGGAGACGACGCTCCCTGTTTGTGGTTGGGGTGTCGTTGCAGAGTTGAATACGGGTTTTATGCTAGGCTGGGGACTATGCCCCGCAGGCACATCATCACCTTCGGCTGTTAGTTGCGAAACCTGTATCAAGGTTAGTTCCACCAATAAGCGTTTGTTTTTGCTGGCTCGGTAGTTCAGGTCGCAATCGTTACATAGCTTCATGGCTTTGTACAAGAATTTCACCGGACATTTTTGTGCCTGTGCCTGGTAGCGTTCGCGAATACTGGCACCAACTTGCAGTAAGGGCAGGGTGATGGCATCTTTACTTACCAACAAGTCTCGCAGGTGCGAGGCAAGACCTGTAATGAAATGACTTCCGTCAAATCCTTTGTTCAAGATATCGTTCAGCAACAATAGGGTGTCGCAGGTTTTGTTCTCCAGAAAGAGATCTGTCATCTTGAAATAGTATTCGTAGTCCAGCACATTGAGGTTTTCAATAGCACTCTGGTAGGTAATGTGTCCGTTGGTGAAACTTACCACCTGGTCAAAGATAGACAAGGCATCGCGCATGCCTCCGTCGGCTTTGAGGGCAATGACGTTCAGCGCTTCAGGTTCGGCTGTGATACCTTCTTTCGATGCTACATATGCCAGATGTGCTACAGTGTCTTCCACGCTGATGCGGTTAAAGTCGTATATCTGGCAACGCGAGAGGATGGTGGGCAGAATTTTGTGCTTCTCGGTTGTAGCCAATATGAAGATGGCGTGGTGCGGGGGTTCTTCCAGTGTTTTCAGGAAGGCGTTGAATGCCGATGTAGAAAGCATGTGCACCTCGTCGATGATATACACCTTATATTTGCCTATCTGTGGTGGGATACGTACCTGTTCTACCAACTGACGGATGTCGTCGACGGAGTTGTTGGAAGCCGCGTCCAGTTCATGGATATTATACGAACGCTGTTCGTTGAATGCTACACACGATTCGCAGGCATTGCAGGCTTCACCATCGGCGGTGGGATGCATGCAGTTGATGGTTTTGGCAAAGATGCGTGCACAAGTGGTTTTTCCCACACCACGTGGACCGCAAAACAAGTAGGCGTGGGCTAGCTTTCCGGTTGCAATGGCGTTTTTCAGCGTTGTGGTCAATGCACGTTGTCCCACCACCGATTCAAAAGTCGATGGGCGGTATTTACGTGCAGATACGATATAGTTTTCCATAAGGTTGCGGATATTCTTTTCTTGTCTGGCCGGCGGGAGTTTGGTTTACAGGATGCTCGCTGCCGTATTTTTTGCAAATGTAAGCAAAAAAACAGAAAACTCTCAGTTATTCGCCTTATCTTTGTACACGGCATTCGGGAAACGATTGGGCTGGTTGTAGATAGGCATCAGCTGTCTGTTGGAACAGGTTGCCGCAGGTTTTTTATTAATAGTAGTGTGCTGATGGATAAACTTGTTTCTTTTTGGAATTTTGTTTGTAAGCACAAGCATTGGTTTAACAAATATGTGATAACCATTGCTGTGTTTTTGGTCATTATTGTCTTTTTGGACGAAAACAACTTGGTGCGTCGTCTTAAATATGTGCACGAAGAAAGCCTTTTGCGTGAAGAAATCGATAAATACCGCAAGGAGTACGAAGATAATACCCGTCGTCTCAAAGAATTGGCGGTAGATTCGGGGGCCATTGAACGCATAGCTCGCGAAAAGTACCTGATGAAAAAGCCCAATGAAGATATTTATGTATTTGAAGAAGATATAGAATAACAATGAAACAACTGATACCTGCCTTTTTTATCGTAGGTGCTGTGATGGTATTGTTTGGTGCAGCCCTTACCATCACCCACTGGACTTTATCTCCTTATATTTATACCGTTGGTGCAACTCTGGTCGCTTTGGCGCAAATTAATTCTCCTTCCCGAAGCAATAGTTCTGTGGTGAAACGCCTGCGCCGACAGCAGATTTTCGGTGCATTGCTTTTGGTGCTTACTGGTGCATTCATGTTTTTTACGCATGGCAACGAATGGATTGTGTCGCTCACTATTGCGGCTGTTCTTGAACTCTATACCTCGTTCCGAATTCCTCAGGAAGAGGCAAAAGATGAGCTGTGAAAGTATATTTGCTTTTCGTAAGATAATATTGATTGTAAATATTTTATTTCTTTATAGCTATACTCTTTTTAGATCCTCTTTGATAAAAGAGGTATAATGCCTATACTGTAATTATTTTGTGGTTATCAGATTAGCTAAGTTTGTATATCTTTTATAATCAGATACTTTTAATATTGTATATTCAGGGTGATCTGTTGGAAGAGGATTTGTATTTCTATTACTTTCCCATTGAACTACTCTTTTTTTTGAGTCTTTTACCTGTTGGTATTTTAGTAATCCTCCTTGCCTGGTATCCTTACCCAGCGTGCCTAGGTTGCTTACCCAGCTTGGCTAGTTTGCCTACCCAGCGTGGGTTTTAGTCTTGCCCATTGTGGCTTCTGGTGTCCGTCCTACGCGCTCGCGTAATATGATAATGTGTTCTGTATTTGTTCTTACTTTCGTTTGTTTGCATTTTTATGTTATAGAACATACTTCTAAATCAGCTTTTTAGCAGATTGTTTTATTTTTCCTTGTAAAAAAGTTGTGGTAATGTTTGTGTGTTTTGTGTCAAATGTCTAGTTTTGCACCCGCTTTCGAGAAGGAAAGCTTCGATATATGACATTTTGTTTGGCGGTTCCGGTTGTTAGAAGCCTGAGTGTTCTTCCATGTTTTCCTGGTTTTCAGCCTTGAAAAAAAACTTCGAAAAAAACTTCGAAAAAATTTGGAGGATATGCTTAAAACTTCTTACCTTTGCACCCGCTTTTGAAAACGAAGCGTCGGTGTTTGAGAATCTGGTTCTGGTTGGAGTTCTTTTTTGGAGTGCTTCTCTTTCGCAAGAGAGCGTTGAAGATCCTCTGAAAAAAAAGAAAAAAACTTCCGAAAAAATTTGGAAGATATACTTAAAACTCCTTACCTTTGCAACCGCTTTCCGTTAGAAACGGGACGCTGAATGAGATTGAGATCTTTGAAAGAGTTACATAAACAATACAAGTAGTACAAGAGCGTAAGTCATTTTCAGATAATGATTTACGGGTAAAGCAACCGTCATCCATACATTATATATAATATATGGATACCTTTTGAAAAGTCCGATTATCCTGACAGAGCAAACATTCATGCATATAGCATGATAAAGATACTATTACAATGAAGAGTTTGATCCTGGCTCAGGATGAACGCTAGCTACAGGCTTAACA
>ERZ779669.626-NODE-626-length-20278-cov-4.011126_pt1 | contig 20278 bp, 14 predicted proteins | sample MGYA00511372_ERZ779669 | MGnify/ENA primary metagenome ERZ779669 (study PRJEB29588, sample SAMEA1967891) | human gut metagenome | biome: human gut; feature: human-associated habitat; material: faeces | place: Denmark | collected 2008/2010 ... | reverse complement strand
AGTCCAAATCTTTCGACGAAGTGGTGGGGCTCTGTAAACAGCATGACAAAATGCTAGCCTGTATTCCCGCTATCCAGCCGGTTTCAAACAAGAATCTGAAACAGACAGCTTCGGGATACGGTATGCGTGTTGACCCGATTTATAAAACCGTGAAGTTTCATGCAGGGATGGACTTCTCTGCCAATATCGGTACGCCGGTATATGCTACAGGAAACGGGAGGGCAAAGCAAGCCGGATGGGATGGACTGTATGGGAATTGTATCATCATTGACCATGGGTTTGGCTATGTGACCCGTTACGCTCATTTGAATAAAATTGAAGTGAAAGTGGGTCAGAATGTGGCACGTGGAGAAGTAATTGGTCAGGTAGGTTCTACTGGAAAGAGTACCGGTCCGCATTTACATTATGAAGTGCGTGTAAAGGGAAAGATTGTCAATCCGGTGAACTATTATTTCATGGACTTGAATGCTGACGATTACGAAAAGATGATTGAACTGGCTGCCAACCACGGTCGTGTATTTGATTAAAAAAGAATTGCTTGTTATGGCTTTGAAAACAGATAAAGAATTGAAGCTCTATTATTCCATCAGCGAAGTGGCAAAAATGTTTGATGTGAATGAATCATTGCTACGCTATTGGGAAAAAGAGTTTCCGATGATTTCTCCTAAGAAAACAGGGGGAAATGTACGTCAGTACCGTAAAGAAGACATTGAGAACATTCGCCTGGTGTATCATCTGGTGAAAGAAAAGGGGTTGACGCTGTCCGGCGCCAGACAGCGGTTACGGCAGAACAAGGAAGGAACCATGCAGACAGCTAATGTGGTAGAGCGTTTGAAGCGTATTCGCGAGGAGCTGGTGAGCATGCGGAATGAGCTGGATTATTTGACGTGAGTCTTTAATATTATAGTATGAAAGATGGCATGTGAGATTTACATACGACCTCACATGCCATTCTTTATTTCTGAAAACTTTTCAAAGACTCTTTACAGATCCCATTCAGTCCGCAGCTTTCACATTTAGGAGCACGTGCCGTACAGACGTAGCGTCCGTGGAGAATCAGCCAGTGGTGTGCGGTCGGGATAAGTGCTTCGGGAATGTATTTTACCAGTTGTTTTTCAGTAGCCAGCGGAGTGGTACACGTGCGGGGAACCAGTCCGATGCGATGACTTACGCGGAATACGTGGGTATCGACTGCCATGGCAGCCTTGTTGAATACCACACTCTGGATAACATTCGCCGTTTTGCGTCCTACACCGGGTAATTTAATCAGCTCCTCCAGCGTGTCGGGCACGGTACTCTGGAAATCGTGTACCAGCATCTGCGCCATTCCTACCAGATGCTTGGCCTTGTTGTTGGGATAGCTCACGCTGCGGATGTATTCGAACACTACTTCCGGAGTGGTGGCAGCCAAAGCTTCGGGAGTAGGAAAATCCCTGAACAGGGGAGGGGTAATCATGTTGACCCGTTTGTCCGTACATTGGGCGGAAAGTATGACTGCTACCAACAGTTGGAACGGGTCGTGGTAGTGCAGCTCGGTTTCAGCCACGGGCATTGCTTGTTCAAAATAAGCAATGACACGGTCATAGAGTTCTTGCTTTTTCATTTGCTTTTATGTCATTTTATAAGCAAAAATAGGACAATCCGAATGCCGTGAAGTTTGCTTCAGATTGCCGGGATACTGCCTATTTCGTGCAAAAGTAAGGAAAATATGCGAGGCTTGCTACTTTGCTGAACGGAAAAAACTGCATGATAGTCTAATTTTTATATTTTTATTTGATTGAAAATCGGAAGTATGGAAGATAATCTTTGTTTCTCCTTTTTACGGGTTGGGACGAAAGGAAAAAGATAGACACAGATTCAACTCCGGTTCATCGCTGGTAAGGTTGTTCTTTATTCTTCTATTAGTGAGAAAGGTTTCCAGTGCTTGTCTTGTTTGTATTTCTCTGTAGAACCTTGCGGGACGTGGATCCGGCAAACGTTGAACCTGATGCCTCCGAAGGTGTCGGCATGGATGGAGGCCGGTTCCGCAGCTTGGCAATAAATGGTTTTCAGGCCGGCACAGCCGTAAACGGCTTTTTCGCCCATCATATAAAGTGAAGACGGAAGGTGGAGCTCTTTCAGTACGAAGCAATTCATGAGGCATTTGGACGGAATGATTTCGCATCCCTCCAATATGCGTAGGACGGAAAGGCTATGGGGAAGGTAATAGTTTGTTTCCTTTCCCGTTTCGTTATCCTGGCTTATTTTTCGCATCTCGATGTCGGGGGTAGTCCCGAAGAGTTCGCCGAAGTTGGAGAAGGTGGCCGGAGTGCCGCAGGCCGGAAAAGGGACGGTCAGAGTCTTTAGCGAGCGGCAGCCTGAGAATATGTGTTTGCCTAAATGATGTACGGAGGAAGGAATGGTTATTTGTTCCAACGCATGGCAACCTCTGAATGTATTATTAGTTGATTATCAGTATTATACGCTCTAAACGGTAGAAAAGCGGCAATATGGATTCTGTGTAGATACGAAAAGTGTGAGATTTAACATATTTAACCTCCATTTACATCATTTACAGTGTCTGAGTATAGTATTTCTATCATTTCGTTGGCTATTTTGTGGTCAGCGATTCGCATAACATTGTTTGTTTCCGAATTGTAACCAAAGAAGTTTATGTTCCCATACCAGACAATAGATTTGTCAATGATGGCGCATTGCAGAGTTTGTTCCTTGTTGCACACCACATCCATTCCTGTATTTTTAAGTTCTATCTCATTAACCCCTTCCTCTTTGATATGTACAGCCACAGTAACGCCATTATGAATAATGATTGCAAGTGTTGACATGATAACTGGCTTGTATTTGAACTTTACTTTTGGGACTGCGATGATGACAGAGTACTGGGCTTTTGCCAAATCATTCCGAAATGTCGCTTCGTAATTGTTTCGTTCGTATATCAGCTCTTGGGGATTTTTGTCAAGTATGGATGATGTCACATACTTTCCGTATCCTGCTCTTAAATACCCTTTCAGCCGTTTACGATACATAGAGTCACAAAGTGTGACATGAACATCCACATAATCATAAATACGCACTTCGTTCTTTCCTGCGTATTCCCTATGCAAACGCCCAGCATATTGCTCCACATTTCCTTTCCAAGCTATAGGCATAGTAAGGAACAGTGTATCAAGGCGAGGATAATCAAAGCCTTCTCCTACATACTTTCCTGTAGCTACAATCACAAGTGATTCTGATGTGGGCATTGATTGTAGATTTTGTAATGCAAGACGCTTTTCTTTAGCAGAATCAGCTCCAATGAGTTGAATGACATGGTCTGCAAATGGAATAAGCATTTGTGCCAACGCCTTGACATGAGCAGTACGAGTGGTTAATACCAATGGGGTACGACCTTCTTGAATGGCAATTCTTACATCTTCTACGATGAACTCATTCCTAACCTTATCTTCGGACAAGTTTTGTGTAACCTGAACGTAAGTCTTGCTATCTGACGAAATGTTTCGGAATGATGTAAACCTTGGAATCAACAAACGTTTAAATGTTTGATTTTCCATTTGGCTCTTGGCATCAGCTGTGAATCTTATCTTTCCGCATTGCATGAAAATAATAGGTTGATGCCCATCCTTTCTGATAGGAGTTGCTGTCAAACCATATACGTATGTAGCTGTTACTTGTCGAAGCACTTGCTCGAAGCTGACAGAGGATACATGATGACATTCATCTACTATCACCATACCGTAATCCTTGACAAAAGGCTTCGCTTCACCATCGCTCAAACAAGATTGTATCAAAGCTATATCAATGATGCCATGCAACGTGTTCTTGCCTGCATATAAACAACCAATGACCGAAGAATTCTTTTTCCTTCCTCGTTTGGCTGCAGGCTCTTCGACGATCTCATCTATCTTGAGGAAAGTTTCCAACCGTTCTTTCCATTGTTCCAGCAATGCCTTGTTATGAACAAGAATTAAGGTGTTCACCTTTCTCCTTGCAAGCATTCCGATGGCAAACACAGTCTTTCCAAACGCTGTTGTTGCTGATAATGTTCCTATATTATGCCCAGAAAAAGCTTCCATTGCATTTTGCTGTTCTTCCCGAAGAGATCCTCTGAATGTAACATTGATATTATGCCCATGATTTGTTTTGTCTGAGATCACTACCTTTACTCCATGTTGTGTTAGAATACCACAAACAGCATCTTCACACCCACGAGGAAGGGCAAGATAATCATCTGTCATTTCCGAACATGAAATGATGCGAGGGATATTATAGGTAGAAAGGCGCATACCTTGCTTCTCATAAAACTCCGGATTACGGAAAGCTGCTATGCGTTTGAATATATTCACACATTTGGCAGATAGACTTGCTAAAGGGACATAAAGCATATTCGCTCTTGTCAGAACGATTTGTTTTGGATAGTCTTCAGATAGCGCAGCATCCATATGAGGAGTCTCCCAAGGTTTCTCCTCACAGGTCTTTGATAGTTCTCCCAATGTTGGCATTGCATGCAGCTGTAATAACAAATCAAGTTCTACCTCTGATAGCTTATGGATTTGCGACAACATTTCCCATTGGTCGGCATACGCATTGAAGTCTTCATCAACGAACACGCTGTTTCCTTTGCGTCGAGCCATACCTTGCAATGGCAAGGCTACAAGATTGCCTAGTCCTCCTTCAGGCAAGGTGTCTTGGTTTGGAAAGAAACGGTCGTATGACTTGAAAGACAGGTGAGCATCACAACTCATCGCCTCTGTAAGAATGGCATTTCCCAACTTGCGTGCCTTGAAAGCAGTTACTGGTGTTTCAAAGAAAATCCATACGTGAGCACCATTGCCAGAACGTGAGCGTTCGATGTAGCAAGGTACATTCCAAGTTTTGCAAACATTTACAAAGGCAAGTACATCATTCTTGTAACCATGCTCGCAACTCTTGTCATCAAAGTCTGTACAAAGGAAACTGCAAGTGTTGTCCTTTCGTATTGGATAAAGTCCTATAACATCACGTCCCCATGCATCCTTTCCTGCAAGATGATTGAAAAAGTCGTTGTATGCCAAAGGAGCGAATTGCCTGTTGGGACAATCCGCACATTTGTACTTTCGCTTGTCGCAAAATTCACGATTCCATTCCCTCGTGCATACAGGTTGGTAGCCTGACTTTTGAGTCGTACTACTATACCAACGCCTGGCAAACACATCTTCACGACATTGGAACAGACTTTGAAACAAGGCGACTTTCTCCTGTAAAGTTAATTGATATGTAGAAACAGCTGTAGCTCCTAAATGATTAGTTTCGCAAGTTTTTGATTCAAAACTTTCATATTCAATCCCGTTCTTGTTAAGAATTGCTTTAAGTCTGGCGTTTTCCTTTTCCAATTCTTGAATTCTTCGAGTAAGAACACTTACACCTGTTGTGCCCATAACGGTTCGCTCTCCCATCCATTTGGAAATCCAAGAGCTGCCAGATCTATCTCTGGATAATTGGAAAATAGCGTGTGCATCTTTCCCAACATATCATTGTTGGGTGATATGATGTCAAGGAAATATTTGATGATGCAGATTGTGAAATACACTCTTTGAGGGTTTGTTGGCAGGGTAATCCAGGAATGAGCAATTCTTCTTGGAGTAACAGGCATGATGGAACTTACCTTGTTCCACACCCTTGAATGGTGGCAACAGGCATTTCGCAACAAAGTCAAAGATGTTATCCAAGATTCCAAGACGATAGGTTGCAAGCCGAAATAATGAGAGATGCGCTTACGTATCTTGTCTGCTTTCAGATTACGGTAAACCATGTTCACATTGCCCATCGTCAGCAACTCACCCAAAATCCATGATGGAGGATATGGGTCGCAATAGCTGTTCTTAAAATGCTTGATAAATTCTTCTGTTGATTTCGTATATTCTCTGTCGATGGTGTTCTTTGTTTCTTGAAAAGTTCTTTGGTTGGCAAAGTGAACAGAATTTGTCAGCCAATAAATATCTCCTGTCATCTGCACTGGAATATTCATAATGGCACGACGAATAGCTATCTCTACTTTCTCAATCTCATTGAGAAGAAGCATACGCAACTTCTTGTCGAAACGATAGAGATTCAACACTTGTTGGAAAGTTGTACCATCTTTATACTGATGAGTTTCCTTTGGAGCTTTCAAGAATGGGTACATATAGGCAGAAAGACGATAGTACCCGATGCTCTCCAAATACCGTACCGCTTTGTCTTCATCGGAAATAACAAGCCCACGACTTTTCAACAGAGCCATCAAGTCTGCCTCTGTCATATAATGTTTCATGAAGTGCGGTAATCTTTCCATTAGGGTATTTTGAGAGTGAACGTATATATACAAAAAAGCCCCACGCATTTGAGCATCGTTGAGAGGCTTGGTGGGAACTGACGGTGCAAAGATACGAATAATCATTGATAATACAAACTTTTTAGCGAGAAAAATCAAGCAAAAGTGGATTTCTTTGACATATTTATATTTAATAATGTTAAATCGAGCTTTATAATCATACTTTACCAGCAAAACGAAGTGGTTTCCGAGATAAAAGTGTTATCTTTGTAACGTCTATACCCATACCGGAAGCCCCGATGGGCAGAGGTTGGACAGACATACATATGGTAAAAGGCGTTTTTGTACGCTTTGGTTTTGACGTGTAGGAATCTGGCAGTTCACGACACAATTTGTCAAAAACAAAGCAATGCAGAACGCCTCATGAGGTGTATTGTATACAGCTCTCATTGGCTTCGGATGATTCTGTCGTTCGTTGTCAAGGGTGCTTTCTATATACGTACACAGGCGTGGGGCTTTCGGCGTTGCTCGTTTCGACAAATTGGGCGATGCCAGAGCCTCTACACGTGGAACGAGTGACAGAATTGGCTCCACGCTTTTTCGTATGTATAACATCTAAAAAGTTCTTGCCTTATTGGAGCCTATGGGTATAAATCAATTCTAATATGGAACGTTGTAATGATAAAGACTTATTCATAGAACCACATCCTCTCGAAGGTATAGTTCTTGACATAGATACGCCTTGTTCTCAGAAGGCTATAACATCTTTACCCGATAATTTTCAGATAAGAACCAAGTCTGATATTAAGATATTGCAGGAGTATGTTGCCTTTAATTATACCAAAGGGATAAGTTTGTATCGTGGACATGAATCACGTGATTACAAAATAGAATCAACCATTGTTCGACATGTAAAGGGAAAGAAAAAGGAATGTTCTGTTGAAGATATACTTGAAGCGGAAAAGAATGAATATAATTTGTTCCGTCGTGATGTTTTCAAAACAGAGTGGTTGCACAACAAACCACAAAAAACAGATGAGATGCTGTTTGCTATGTCTATTGGAAGGCATTTAGGCCTTCCTTGCAGATTAATAGATGTAACAGCAAGTCTTGAGACTGCGATATGGTTTGCTGTAATGAATCCCAAATTTCATAACGTAGATGGTGAGATTATTCTAATTTATCTTGGCAAAAATGACGTTTTAGAGACAAATCAATCTCCTTTCAATGCAACAAAATTGTCATATGCTCATGAGCCATTTATGACAGATTCTCTTAGTGATTTACCACTTGGCGAACAACGAAGATTTGTACAGAATGGACATTTTATATGGGTTGACAATAATTCTTTGTTGAATGAAGAACAAGTTATTAAAGACTCTGTAGTTCTTGTCAGACATTTTACGATTCCTTGGCAGGCAAAAAACACTTTGGCGAATGAACTACGGAGAGAAGTGTACAATGGTTTCATACATCATAGATTTAATTGCTAATTATTAAAAGTAAATATAATTTAAAATTTTAACATGAAGAATATATTATTTAAAGTTGCGGCCATATTGATTATTACGGTTTTGTCGATTAAGAATGGCTATTCTGTAACTAATTACAATCAGATTGCCGTCTCTAAACTGAAGTATACTATTTCTGGAGCGTATGCATCTGTCGCCCCTGCTTATAAAGATATCGGGTATAACCCTTTTTACTACTACTACTCAGAAAATCATTACGATGTTCCAGAAACTGTAATGATTGATAACAACGAGTATACAGTGACATCTATTGATAGAAAGGCATTCACTAATTACTATAATGGTAACAATAATAGTTATTATGGCTCTCCCTTAAAAACAATTCGTCTTCCTAAAACATTGAAGACAATAGGAGAAATGGCATTTTATCATTGCTGGCAATTGGAAAAAATTGTCATTCCAGAGAATGTTGAGAGTTTTGGTAGCTTTGCCTTTTCTGGTTGTTCATCCTTAAGAGAAATTTTCTATCTATCTCCAAGTGCGCCCTCTAATTGGACTGCCACTTCATATACCTATGTACCATCATACAGTGCGTATAGTAAACCAAGTTACAGCATCAATGATGCAAAGGTAATAGAAATGATTACATTTAACACCTCAACATTTACGTATACAGGAAGTAAACCGACTATAGGGTGGACTAATAATGTTGTAGGTTATACTGCAAACTTAGATTTGTCAAGTATTCAATCAGAAGTTGGAACCTATTCTACTCAATTGCCATTAACATTAACGAAAGATAATGAAATTATTAAAGTAAAAATACCTTTTACTTATACTATAGCCCCCGCCCCTTTAACTATAAAGATTAATAATGCAGAAAGAGAATATGGAGAAGATAATCCGACTTTCACTTATAGTTATGAGGGGTTCATAAATGGAGAAGATGAATCGTCGCTCTCGTCCACACCAAAAATTTCCTCATCTGCTACTAAAACATCAGATGTGGGAAATTATGTTATTAGTGGAAGTAATGCTACAAGCAACCATTATTCAATAAGTTATTCAACAGGTGTATTGTCTATAACAAAAGCACCTTTAACTGCAAAAGTAGAAAATACCTCTAAGGAATATGGTTCTTCAAATCCTTCTTTTTGTATGGAATTTGTTGGATTAAAAAATGGAGAAAAAACACCTGTTTGGTCTAGTTCTCCATCATATACAACAAGTGCCACAATAAAAAGTTCTGTCGGTGAGTATGAAATATCTGCAAAAGCAACCCCCAAGAACTATGAATTGTCAGAAATCTCATCTGGAATTCTTAAAATTACTAAGGCACCTTTAACGCTTCAAGCTAATGATTTAAGCAAAACATATTATTCCGAAAACCCAGAATTGACTTATACTTGTAACGGTTTGAAATATTGGGATGATATTTCTGTTTTAACTGTTGGGCCGATATTATCCACAAATGCCAAAAAGGAAAGTAATGCAGGTATTTATGAAATCACGATTAAAGGAGCAAGTGCTAAAAATTATGTTATTACATACAAGGATGGACATATGACTGTTCAAAAAAGACCCTTATATGTAAGCGTTGGCAATTATGAGAGAAATTATGGTGAAGAAAATCCTGAATTTACTATAGAATATGAAGGGTTTGTTGGAGCTGATAATTATAAATCTATAGATACAGAACCTTATGCATACACATCAGCCTCAAAAAATACTAATGTTGGAACTTATACAATTAATATAACTGGTGGGCAAGATGATAATTACTCATTTTATTATAATTCAGGAAAGATCACTATCAATAAAGCAGAACAAGATATTATTTGGAATCAAGATTTAACGAATTTAGCAGTAGGAGAACAAGTGCAATTATTGGCAGAAGCATCTTCTGGCTTATCTATTGCATATTCGCTTGATTCAAATAGTTTTTGTGAAGTTTACACAACAGGTAAATCCTCATATATTGATTGTAAAGCGGAAGGTGAAATTCAAATAAGGGCATCACAAGAAGGTAATGGTAATTATTACTCTACTCCAAGGGTTTCAAAGAAAATAAAGATTACTTCTTTAGGCTCTGAAAAACCATCTCTTACAATTAAGCAAGCAGGGCTTGGCTCAATCTCAACGCATGTAGAGAGAGGAAGTACATACCAATTTACTATTACACCCGAAGACGAATGGGTAATACATTCTGTTTCATTTAATGATAATGACTATTCGTCAAAACTTGACAAATCAAACACATTTACGACTCCGCAAATTACAAAGAACTCCACAATTATAATTGTTTATTCACAAAATCCATCTGGTATAGCTAATGCTAAAGTTTCATCTTTCAAGGTTATAGGAACAAAAAATGGAATTAAAATATCTGGAGCAGAAATTGGCACAGATGCAGATGTTTATACAATTGATGGCTATTTAGTAAAGACACAAGAAATACGCTCTATAAATGAAGAAATAGAATTAGACAATAATAAAGTATATATTATCAAGGTTGGTAAATTTACTTCAAAAGTCAGATTGTAGAAAACTTTAACAATTTATATATTAGCCCCAGCCTACAACCAAGCTGGGGCTTTTCTATGAAGTTTAACCATGATTTCTCTTTGTATCATCATGTATCTGCTGTCGAGTGTCTTTTTATCGATATATTATTTTACCGACATCTCTTGTATTAGCCCCCAACCCAACCTTCTGTGTTCCGTCCCAATTCGTAAGTTGGTCAGCGCAGCCATTGGAGCCACTAAGCGAAACGTATGTATCTGCACTGCATGACATATGGTCAACAAAAGCGAGAAAGTTGTCAATGGCGTTGTCTGTGAATTGAACTTCATTCGTGGCGAAGAGTTTTGTCCAACTGGTGACACATTCTTGCTTGAAGTCTGTAAAACCTTTCCACGACATACCAGATAAGAAACTTTTTGCTGCCGATTCTATACTGGCTTTAGAGTCCAATCCAATATTATGCTTTACAGCAGATGCCATAATGCCATAGTATATGGAAGCCGATTCTTTATCATTGAAGTTGACTCTGTCTGTTTTTGCAAAGGATGATAAAGCTTCATGTCCCTCATGGATGAACTTGTCAAGCACGTCTATGTATCTATTTTGCCGAGCCATGCTTTCACGTTTGGCTTCGGCTTCTTGCCGAGCCTTTTCTTTTGTTTCTTTCTCCTTACGTGCTTCCACTCGTCTCCATGCGTCTGTCATTTCAGGCTCTTGCCAAATGGCATTCCAACGAGCTTTCAAATCATTGTACATTTCCATAAGTGTAGTATTATATTTTTTTGCACTGGCGAGTTCTTCCTTCGCATAGACAAGTTGAGTAGTCACTCGCTCCACAGCCTTCTCGTCAAGTTGAGAGATGCGTTGTTTGACTTTGGTGTTTTCAGTCTTTAGCGCATCATTCTCGGCATGAAGCGATTTGTTCTCCTCTATCTGCTTATTGAGATTCTGCATATAGTAAGTGTATGTCTTGTTGACAGACTTGCGTACACCTTCATTCTGCTTGTCACGTTCTGCATTAATGGCTGCTACAAGAGCCTTGATTGCAGCGTAGATATTAGCCACACGCTCCTCACGCCACGCCTTTTGTCCTATAAGTGCAGGAATAGGGATGGCAAGTTCTTTCTTTACGGCATTCATCGCTTCTTGAACTGGAGCCTTGATGTTGAGAAAAGGAATGGTCAACTCCTTCTTGTCGATCAGGGCAAGTACAGCATACTTCTCCACTTTGTCAAGAGCGACTTTCGCCTGACGTTCAGCTTCAAGCACCACCTTGTTCTTATGCTTGCGTCCTCGCTTCTCTTCCTCTGAAAGTTCATCATAGGAGAAGCCTCTTGCCAAACCATACTTATGCCCAACTTTGTTGTAATAGTCGGTATGAAGTTGGGAAAGGTATTGGGATTTGTCCTTTGCTCGCTCTCCCCACACTTTGGCATAAGAGACCCTTTCAACAACGCCCTTTGCAACTTCCGATTTTGTGAAGTTGTCACGTTCTTCTTTTGGAAGTGCTCTCCATTCCTTTGTAGATAGAACCTTTTCTGGATTATCCTTGTGAATGTACTTGCTTCCGATGCGCCCACGTTTCCTTACTTGTTCAACAGGCACGGTCTGCACATGGGCATGGATGCTTGTCTCGTCACAATGCACATCAAAGCCGATGACATTCTCTTCTCCCCATTTCTCACATGCAAAGCGGTAGGTGTCCAATGCCCAGTCATAGATGCCTTTTTGTAATGTCACATTGCTGTGGTCAGCATTTGGATCTGACGTGTTGAGTTTCTGTTCACCAAAGGCAAGCCTGTTAAGCACATCATGGTCACCACTGAAGATGATGCCGACAGTGCAGTTCGGACTGTTCCTTGAAACTTGGTCGGGACGCTTGGCATCCATATATGGCTTGAAGCCAAGTTCATCAAGTCTGTGCTGCAAGCGTTCATGCAACGGCACAGACTGGGAACCAAGAGGCACAATCTTTCCACCCTTGACTATCTCAAAGTTGAGTCTCTTGCGTGAGTAGTTATAATGATTGTTCTTGTCTATGTCTGCGTTTTTTAGTTGGTAACGCTTCTCGTCCCAACCTCTGCGTTCCGCCTCGTTGCCCACTTGGGACGAGAACGATTTCTTGTCTGTGCCTACATGGATGGCGGCACGTGGTATGTTTCTTTCCATAAGAATCTTGTTTGAGTTTGTAACATTGTTATAGTATGACTGGTGACAGGTCTCGGGCGGAGCTTGAGCATAATAGAAGGACTTTTTAAGTGAACAGCGTCAGCAGGTGAATCTAAAAGTCCCTATTATGTTTAGGACTTTTTTGAAAGTCCGTCACGCAAGCGTGCTCGCAGATCCTTACCAACTCTGCTATGACTCTTCCACCAACACCAACCCAAGACAGTCTATCAGATGTTGGAGTGGCGGATGTTGCTTTATCAGCCTTTGTAGCGCCATCTGCGGTGTTTCCACCATCAGTAGGAAGTCTGCAATGTCAAGACCTTTGGTCTTTTGTTCATCGGTGGCATTGTCTTCCAAGATGTTGCTTATGACAACCCTTTTGCAAACAGATTGCAGCAATGGAATTTTTGATTTCCATTTGTCCGTTGCTCCAAGGTCAGGGAATAGAATGATGTCCCGACCTCCCAATACCTTGACAGCGATTTGGTTGAGACAGCCATGCATACCTCCAGTTGCCAGCCAGATGAAATTGGGGATGAAATGTGATGCGATTATGGCAGTTTTTTCGCTCTCGACAATAGCGACCGACATTGTGGGATGCTGTGCCAGCAAATGCTCACCAAAGAAACATTGGCACAAGTTGAAATCTGGAAGAAGAAGAAAAGCATGCGCCCATCCAACATAAGAACGTGGCTCTTTCACACGATGTCCGTCTTTGGGATTATATAGCATGACCTTGCCAGTCCTCACCTTATCATCCTTGTCAACTTGCCAATAAATGGTTGAGCCTCCCCACTTATAGGATGTTCCGACATGATACATCTTAATCAGCCTTTCTGTCTCTTGTTCACCAAAGACCTTGGAAAGGTACCGGTATAACGGATTGATTCCGTAATGAGACAAGGAACGCTCCATAATAGCGTTGGCGATATAGGAAATAGGCTTTTCTACGACTTTCGGTTGGATATTCCTTCTTGTCGGATATGGCAATTTGTCCTTAGACAGAAAGTCTGGATGCTCACGGAAATAGTCTTTAGGAGTATAGTGATACCCACAACTATGCTCATGGTCGCATTTGCCTACATTGTCAGGGAAGGACACTTCCCCCTCATCATCTATGTATCTTGTGAAACAACGCTTGCGCTCACAATTCGGGCATGTGTAACGATTACCCGATCTGTATTTCTCCAAGTGAAATCTATACTCGTTCATAATCGTAACTGAAATGAATTATTGGTGAATTTCAGCTTTCAGTTCTTTCATGTTTTCAGTTACGCACTTGTCAACTGAAAAACTGAAACAAATGAATACTGAAAACAGGTTGGTTTATGTTTCAGTTGCCTGTCCTGTTTCGAACTTTACTTTTTCGTAAAATCCTTTCTTTGCCTTTGTGATTAGTCCAGACTTCATAAGCTCCTTTATATAGTTCATCACAGTACGGTCTGTAACATGCAGATTCTCCATTCCTGTTTTTATGGCAGTTTTTGTGTCAAAACTGTCTTCCAACAGATACAGCAACTCCTTGGACATAGAATCACAGGTGTCTTCAGCAACAAAGGCTCGGCAGCGTTGATAACAATTCTCACAATATTCATTGAGCAGTAATGCTCCTTTTATGGAATCCACATCAATACTTTGCAGATGGCTCTCGCCACAGGCGTATCTTAAAGCTTGGAGCAATAAGGCAATGCGTGCGACGTGGGTATTGTGCTTCATCACCCTCGTTTCAACATCCTCATCGTCCTCTATGGCATTGATGGCATCCACATTTCTGTTCCACCAACCAAAGAAAAGGGAGTGTGCGTCCTTGTCCATATAAAGGATATTTGGACAACATTCATTTGTGTCATTACACCTTGCATAGTCAAGTCCAAAGATTTTCCCGATGATGTCAGCCCATTTTCTTGAAGCCTCGCTCTGGCGCACATGGCCGTCTTCCTCATCCAGCCAGTGTGGAACTTTCTTGGATTTGGGATATACAACCAGAATACGGTCAAGAAAACCTGTATCCATGAATTTGGAAGCCATCAGTTCCTTCATTCGTTTGGTCTGTGTTGTACCGATGATGTTGACACATGGCTCTTCTACACGTTGTGGGCGGTCATTCTTGACACGTGTGTTCTCCAAGTGGCATCCGCTCCAGATGGAAAGTAGGCGTTCAAGCATGGGATTTTTCCCATACCTGTCTGTATTGGCAAGCAGTCCGAGAATTTCATCATAGTTGATGGCTATGCCACGCAAGTTGTTGTAATGCTCCAATACCAGAGCCTCCAATGTAAAGTCATCCAATGTGACCCTTTTCAGAATAGGCTTCTTCATGTCCTTGCTTCCGCTTTCCTTTGTTGCACATGCTGCCTCATATAGGTCAAGTTCATGGCAAAACTTGTCAAACAGCTTTCGTTCATACTCCCGAATTGGCTTGTATGCAAGCTGTAATGGTGGAGTTTTGCCCATGCCAGGCCTGCCAACCAATATGATATAAAGGGCGGCATTCGTGTCCCAATCCTGCTTGACGTGAATACGATAGGTATTGCCAAGAGCCGCTGATGCTGCTGACAGCATGGACATGGCGACATAATCCACCTTGAAATTGCCGTGCACCACCATGTCTATGATGATGGACTGCATTTTTTGTGGAAATACCTCAAGAGGGAAGCCTGAGTCCGCTAAAGACTCGGCTTCCATGTTGATTTTGTTACAGAGTTCAAGCGCATCCATAGCATTACCAGTTTAAGGGGTTCGGCTTGCGCTTGTTTCCTGCAAGAATGGCTGCATTCTCCTCCTCTGCCGTGAGAGGTACAGGATTCTTGCGGTTTGTCTCCAGCCACTTGTCTAGTTCATCCTGATAAAGGCAGTAACGCTTGCCCGGCTTGGTGGCAGGAATGCTGCCGTTTCCAAGTTTCATGTAGAGGGTAGCCATCGGCATTTTCAGGTATGCCGATGCTTCCTCCACACTCATAGGTATGTGCGTATTAGCCTTGTGTGGCTTGTTCTGTGATTGCAGACTGATGATCATCTGCTTCATGCCCACCACTTCATCCCGAAGCTGGGCAACGACCATTGGAAGGTCGTTGAAAGTTAATTCCTTTGTCATATACAAGTTGTTCTAAAAAAACTGGGACAAAGGAACAGAATGATGCTTCCGTTACTGAGGTTCGTGACAGTCATTTGTCATTCACGAAGGAATAACTCTAACAATGGGGATTATTCGGGAGTTTTCTCTTTAACATCATGGAAATCATATCCACCATTAGCAGGTTCGTCAATAGGAATGACATCATTGGAGCATGGTGCTTTCAGGTTCTTCAATGTACTGTAGTCCAAGCCTTCAAACGGCTTTGGAAATAATGCCTTGACAAATGCTATTCGCATGGCCATTGTGTAATCACGTTTACCCAAACGCTCTGCGATATTCCACACGAAGTGCCTTAAAGGGATATTCTCAACATTTTCCTTGAAGCGGTTTATTGCTGTCGGGGTATAGTTGGTGTCGTTGCTCCATTCCTTGACTGCCTCAATTACCTTGTACAAATCTTCCTCATACAGAAACCTTGACATGGTACGATGCACATAGTCAAGTACGGTTCTTGTTCGCTTTTCCTTTATCTCCTGTGCTTCTTTTTCTTGTGCCTCTACACACTTGGCATAGTCCTCATGACTGTATTGTGCTGACTCTGTTTGTGGTAATGTTTGCTTTGGCTGTTCTTGTTCTGTTGCTGGCTCTGCTTCTACAACGTTTTTCTTTGTCTTGCTGTTGCTACCAATGGTCATCAGTTCATAGGGATAATTCACCATAGAAATGAATATCGCCCAAAGCAGGATGTTGCTCCCTACAAAGATGATTGACTCGACAAACAGACTTTGGTGAAAGTCATTGCCTACATACATAGCCACGACAAGAGAGATGGCGAGAATTGCAGTACCAACAAAAGCGTAGAGGGTACAATCTGAAGTTGTCTTGTTTACTGTCATTATCGTATTCGTTTTATTGTTATTCGTTCAAAAACTTCCACAAAGTTAGACGCAGAAGCATGTAAAAACCGCATTTACGTTCTCTGGCACTCTTTCTTTTACGCTTTATTAGCGTTCTAATATGATATCATACTCTGAATCATACTTTAAACTGCTCGTTAGTGCCAGTTGCTGCTTATTGCTGGCTACAAAGGTAAGGGCAAAGAAAAGGGATATTTGCAGTTCCTCTTTAATATCAACAGAAATTGGAATGTATTTGTCGAATTGGTTCTATCCACGACAGCAAATAGAACCAACAAAACGAGAAAAGGACTATTGGAACACTATCATTCCAACAGTCCTTTTCCGATGCATTATTGTCAAAAGGTTACTTTCTCAACGTAATGCAGCCAACCGAAGCACGTTTCTGAGCATCGGAAATCTTGGCATACACCACTGTCGTTGCCACATTCTTGTGACCGAGATAACGCTGCACTACGGCAATACTGGTTCCTGCATCAAGCTGGAGACAGGCAAAGCTGTGACGTGAGCAATGATAGGAGATATGCTTGGTAATCCCTGCATCTTTCAGCCAGTTCTTCAATGGTGCCTGTGTCATGGAGTCTTTGAAATCAGGGAACACCTTGCCTCGTTTATCCGGTGAATAGCCTATCAGTTCCAAGGCTTCCTCACTAATGGGGTTATGCACGATGTCCTTTGTCTTCTGCATTCGAGTGGTGACATACATCACGCCATCGCTGCCGTATGGCTGTATCTCCTCCCAAGTAAGTTTCTTGATGTCGCTCTTTCTTAAAGCCGTTAGGCAAGAGAACAGGAAGGCTCGCTTCAATGCTGGGGCGGAGCAAGGTGTGGATGCCAAGCGGATAACCTCGTCTTGTGAAAGATGCTCCTTGTCTGTCGGGATTGTCTCGATACGTTCCAAGAAACCGTTCGGGTTCTCCTTTATCTTGCGGTCACGATAGGCAGTGTGGATTGAAGCACGGAAAGTTGACCAGTAGTTGGCTGCCGAGTTGATATGTAGCTTTCTGTTCTTATGCAGTCCCTGTGGTGCTGTCAGCAGATACTCACGAAATCTGTTGCACAAATCCACGTTTATCTCCCCGAAGGTACACTTGCCTTGCGTGAAGGTACGAAAGTGCATATAGACGTGTTGCCACTTGGAGTTCTTCTTGTCTGCCAGTTTCTTGAAGTAGGCGAGGAAATCTCCTTTCATCTTCTCCTTGTCGAAGAAATCGTAACGCTCGTTGACGATAGCCTCAAAGCGACGGCAGCGTATCGCCTCGGCTCTTGCCGTAAGGTTGAGGTTGTACTTCTGTTCCATCTGGTTCTTTGGTTTGGCATAGATGTAGATGCCAAGCGACTCATGGCGAATGACTTTCATCGTGCTTTCGTCACGATAGCCTGGATAATAGTCAAGATAATAGGACAGCATGCGTCCGTCCTTGATTTTGCGTGTACGCAATGATACGGTCTTGCAAATGTTGCTCATAACTGATATGTATTATTTATGATTATTCGTGGTGAAGTGTCTCTTCACGGCTGCAAAATAACGGAATGAAATCTCCGTGACTCCAATTATTCATAGTAACTGATGGATAATGATGAAATCATTTGAAATCACAGTCCTTTTGCAGCCCTTTCTGCCATTGCTCGCTCCACATCCGTCTTCAAAAGCAGGTTCTTTACACCCACTTTTACCTTGCTGATATGGTGAACTCTCACTATATGGCAGATGTTGGCACTTGTCAGACCATACAACTGTTGCACCTGTTCGGTGGTATAATAGTTGTCATCGCTCATGAGGTCAGTCCTGCGCAATTCTTCAAGATGTTCCTTGGAATAATAGGTACGACCATACTCACGTTTGGTCGGTATCTTATGACGGTAGGTGTATGCCCTGAGTGCCGACTTGCTCATGCTAAAGGCTTCCTCTACATCGTCAGCGGTCACCCATTCCGTGATGCTGTTGATGTCAACGGCAGTACCGAAGAACTCATCAATATGCCGTTTGCTGTAATAGTTCTTGCCAGCAATACGACACATTGGTATCTGGTTGCGTTTGGCGGAGGTGTAGAGCCAAGACTTCTTGACCTTATAAATGGACATAACTTCCTCACCAGAATAATAGTCAAGCACCTCATTCTCTTCTTTCCCTTTTGTCGATTCCTGCTTTTGTGTTGGCTTTTCTGTTTTTGCCTTTTTACAGGGTTTGCTCTTGCTGGCAAGAATCACACGCTTGTAGGGATTACCCTCAAACATCTTCTCTATATCAGCCTTTCTTACGAATGCCATTCGGTTGCTCAACCGTGAAGCCTTCAACTTGCCGTTAGCCACAAGTTTGTAGATATACTGTCGGGTGCATCCCATCAGCACAGCTGCCTTTGAGAATGTAAGATACTCCTGATGTTGCAGATCCATGATTGGCTCAATACCGTTAATCAAGTCCTGCTGTCTTTTCTTCCTAAGACGTTTTGCCTCTGCCTGGCATTCCTCGGAACAGTATTTCTGCATACCGCTTCTTGGCACGAATGTCTTGCCACAAAATTCACATTTTCTTGTCGGTCTCATACTCTTTGATATTGCATTGTTCAAATTCATTTGAGTATTCCACCGATGGAGTAAACGGAAGTGAACCATTGACAACCTTTGTCAACCCAGTCCACGATATAACGCTTTTTGCCTATCAGCTTCAAATCTGTCCTTCATCGTAACCACTCGTAAATCATTGTAAACTACGTTCACGATATGACAAAATAAAAGCTCCGCAAATTCTCCACGGTAGAAATACGCTGCAAAAATATGTGGAAAATCGGGAACAGCCAAAAAGCACTCAGAAAGTGTTAAAAATCAAAGAGTATTGAAAATCAAGACTTTATGGTTAGTTAGTCATAGTAAGTTATGGTTAGTTATAAGGCTCTAAATACAGTCAGCGAAAACGCGGTCGCCGATATGGACGATTTTGTCCGGAATGTCGATTCGTGTAAAGCTGTTGCATCCTTCGAATGCGGAATTGCCGAGATAGACCACGGAGGAGGGCAGCGAGACAGAAGGGAGGGAAATACAGCCGGTAAAACTGTTGCTTTTGAGTTGCAGCAGTCCCTCGGGGAGCTTTACTTCCGTCAGGCTTTTGCAATCGGCAAACACTTGGCTTCCCAGCAGGATGGCATTGTCGGGTATGGATATGCGGGTAAGGCCGTGGCAAGAACAGAAAGCGGCTTTACCTATACTTTTGAGTGTGGTGGACAGGGTGAGTTCCTGCAAGTGGTAGCAATGCGCAAAAGCGTAGTCCTTGATGTGTTTCACTCCTTCGGGCAGAAGAACGGAGGTCAGACTTTTACAATAGGCGAAGGCGTGCTGTCCTATGCCTGTCAGTGTGTCCGGAAGTTGGACATTCGACAGCGACTTGCAGTAACTGAAGGCCTGGAAGCCGATGTAAGTGATACCGTGGGCGACGACCACTTTCCGGATATGGTTCAGATGGCTTTCCCACGGAACTTCTTTTTCGCCGAAGAAATCGTAAAGGGGGCCTGTGCCGGTGATGCGGAGTTCTCCGTTTTCCGGATTCAGGCTCCATTGAGCATGATCTCCGCATGAACCGGAATACGATTCGTGGGAGGATGATTCTAGCCTTTTGGGAAAGAATATTTGTGAAAGGATGTTTTTGACTTTAGCCATTTGTCTATGCTGATTTGATTTATATTCCATCATTTATTGCCCGTTATATATTTGTGGAGAAAAAGGGATTAAGAGTAGAAGGCAATACTTGATATAAATATTACGCAGCTTCCATCCCGTTTTTCTAATGTTGAGGTCCTGAGAAAACCCTAAGTCTGGAAAAACGGGAATGGAAGCCCGC
>ERZ779669.625-NODE-625-length-20330-cov-3.086017_pt1 | contig 20330 bp, 13 predicted proteins | sample MGYA00511372_ERZ779669 | MGnify/ENA primary metagenome ERZ779669 (study PRJEB29588, sample SAMEA1967891) | human gut metagenome | biome: human gut; feature: human-associated habitat; material: faeces | place: Denmark | collected 2008/2010 ... | reverse complement strand
ATGGCATCGTCCTTGAAAGCCGCACTGCTGTAGTTGTAGCCCAAACGGAATGCAAATGCAGGTATAGGCTTATACTCGGCTCCCAGACGGAACGTACTTACCCCTTTCAGGCAAAGATCGGCCTCGCCGGTTTCCCATGCCATTTCTTCACCACCGGGATAGCGGAACTTCATACTCGAATAATCTTCATACTCGTACTCGGCACCCAAAGCCAAATAGTTTCCTACGGTATATCCTAAACTGGCATTGACTACCCACGGAGTTTCCAAGTGAAAATCACGGTCCATATCCCTGCCGTTCAGATAGTCTTGTGTATTCACAACCAAACCGGAAGAATTCAATACTGCGCCCGTAGTATAAGTCAGACGGTAATAAGTAGGCGTATGTACCGCCAAGCCAATGCGCAAAGGAGAATATTCGAACGGACGCACAATGGCACCAAACTTCACATCGAACCCGGCGCCGGAAATGTGGTTAAAACTTTCCAGCGAATAACCTATTTCCTGATTATCTCCGTTGACCACAATCTCATCCCACATGGAATATTTGTTGTATTCCACATCATAGGCACCGATTGTCACTCCAAAATAAAAACGGTCGCTCACATTGAAAGCCACATTAAAGTCATACTGATCTACCCCACCCCGTTCGTTAGAGCGATAATAGCCGTCGACTTCGCTAGGTACCAACGGAAGATAAGATCCCGTATGGGCCGGATCTTTCTCAATCAGTCCACCCATCCATCCCAATGCACCTAACCATCCGGCATCGTTATTATAGAATATATCATCTGAACCGAAATCCAGATTGGGCACATAAGATGATGCATCGGTAGCCTGCCAGGCCATGCTATTGACCTGAGATACAAACTGTCCGTCGATACCTCCCATCATGCCCTGCATAGTCATATTGCGGTAGAAGGATTTAGCCTTGTGATAATTGAATCCGAAATTGACATAACGCAACGGGGCAATATTACTCATCTTGGTAGAAAGCACAAAACCTATGTTATCCAGATTCCAACGGCTTTTATTCATTTCGAATGTATTTCCACCATAATTGCTCTCAGTACCCGTAATAGAGTAACCGAAAGTCAGCATGGCATCGTTACTACGATAAATACCGATACCGGCCGGGTTAGTTCCGCTGGTTGAGATATCACCCCCCAAAGCTCCCATAGCACCTCCCATGCCCACAAAGCGGGCCGTACCGTTGAGGTCTTTCTGGGCTATATTGGTGGCATCGTATACGGTCTGTGCCCCCGCACTTGCGGCAACAAGTACGGCAAGGGCCATCATAGAAAATTTCTTTTTCATAACCAATGAATTAGTGATTAAGTAGTTAAGTTATCAAACGACATGACATGGAGCTACGTACCATTCTTCCATTATCGTCTTCTGGAGCTCACACTCGAACGGCTGGAACCACCGCCCATACCACTGGACGAACGCATAGAGCCTCCACCACTACTGAAGCTGGAACGGCTACTGCCCGACGAACGTACCGGATTGCTATACGAACGGTTACTGCTACGTTCGCTATTGTTGTTATAATAGCTACGCGAAGGCGATGTACTTGAACCACGGCTGTAAGTTGACGAGTTACGGGTACGTGTTGTCGTACCGGTAGACGAGCGAAGTCCGGATACCGAACTACGGCTACTACGAACACCGGTAGCACCACTACCATACGAACTGCTACGGGTACTGCTCGGCCGTGTATAAGTGGCTGCACTACGGGTTGCGGATGTACGCGAACGCGATACCGACGAACGGTTGGTAGTCGAAGATTGGCGTGTGCCTACCACACGACGGTTGCCCGAAGTGGTACTGCTGGTACGGCGCACTTGGTTGCCCGTGGAGGAAGTACGGCTACGACGAACGCTCTGAGCATTACTTACTGCCGACGAACGGCGTGATGTAGAAGTGCGGGTAGCATACGATTGGCGTACTCCGCCATACGAACGGCGTGTTGTATAAGCATTACCCCAATGGTGTCCGCCCCAATACGAAGGACCGGGATACCAGCCCGGATGGTAATGGTGGTAATAATGCGGTCCCCACCAGCCGCCCCAGCTCAATCCCCAGCTAGGACCATACCAATGGTTCCATCCCCAACCATAACCATAATAAGGATAACCCCACCAACCGTAGGAGTTATATCGCCAATCCCACCACAACGGATTGGTGAAAGTCGGGAAAGCATAAGCATACAACCCGTCGGTATAAACATTCCAGTTCCATGTGTCGAGACCATAAACCACATCCCAGTAAAGGGGGCTGCTGATGCTGATGGCATAGCGCGGATTGCGGAAACGAATGATGCGCATGGCATATTCATAATCGTCTTCAGAACCATCGAAGCCGTTTACCCATTCACCGTCGGGATCGGGCACTGCCTTTTCTTCGATATAAAGAGTATCCTCATTCTGCGAAAAGTCATATTCTTTCGAGTTATAACGACGGTTATATTCATCCACATCGCGCACATTCCCCTTCTTGTCCTTTACCACAATGGTGGTAGTACCAGAATTTGTACAGACAACAGGTTTCTGCGTTTCTACAACTATTACGTTCTCAGGAGCTTTTCGTACCGTCTCTTCCTCTGCTTTCTCGGTCTTCTGTTCGGCCTTCTTCTTCGAGGGTACATAATAGAGGTCGTCATCTACACTCTGTGCCCACAGTGTCCACGGAAGGCACATGGCAAAAAGCGATAAAAAAACAATCTTTTTCATATTCTTCGTCATTTTATTCGTTACTATCTTATTTTTCGCATTACAAAGATAATGCGCAAATACCGCTTTTACTGCAGATTTTCCCGAAAACTTGATAGGGATTCCCCTACTTTTCACCACCCATTACACACATTAACACAGATTGTCATTTTGTATATTCTACCGCCTGAGAATTGCTTCTTTTCGACCGAAGTCCCAACGGATGGAAAATTTTAAAAAGCCAAGAGGTTATTATGCTGTATGGCAAAGCAATACATAAAACCTTACACTTCAACCAGCGAAAAAACACCTGTTTTAGACCTCTGCCAAACGCCCAAAATGCTTCGAACAAAAGAGAAGCGTGCTTGTATTCTGTCCGAAAGACGCTCATAACAGGTCGGAAGCAAACCTGTAACCTGTTACAAGTTTGCCGGAAAAGTCCGATAAACTTATCTGCAACAAATCAAAAACGCATAAACACCGCATATCTGCTGCATATCGGCCCATATTTGCGCATATTTATACACTACAAGACGTCCAATCATTCTATTTTCCCCATTTTATAAAAAGTGACTGTCAGCCAGAAGACGTTTATCCCGACATTTTGAGCGTATTTTATAGTAAATCGTGTCATAACGACTACCTGTCACTCCGCATACCAACCTCAGAAGAACAACCATTTGCCAGACGGACTTGCATATTACCTTTTTTTTTACGAATATTGCATAGCTGTTGTAAGTACAACAACCGTAAAGCAAATTTTTACCCCCAAACAAACCCAATAATGAAATACCTAGAATTTATTTTCCACAGCACTCCCAACAACGAGGTGACAAACGATGTACTGGCCGCCACACTGGGTGATGCAGGTTTCGAAAGTTTTGTAGAACAGCCTGACGGTCTGGCCGCCTACATACAAAAAGACCTTTACAACGAAGTAACATTGAAAGCGGCTTTGGCCGATTTCCCGTTACCCGATACACAGATAGACTACACCTGGCAGGAAGCCGAAGACAAGGACTGGAACGAGGAATGGGAGAAAAATTTCTTCCAACCCATCGTCATAGACAACCGCTGCGTGATTCACAGTACCTTCCACAAGGATTACCCGAAGGCCGAATACGACATCGTCATCAATCCGCAGATGGCTTTCGGTACCGGACACCATGAAACCACCAGCTCTATCTTAGGAGAATTGTTAGAGGCTGACCTGAAAGGCAAATCGGTGCTCGACATGGGATGCGGCACATCCATCCTGGCCATCCTGGCCAGCATGAGAGGAGCCGGAAAGGTGACTGCCATTGACATTGACGAATGGTGCGTGCGTAATTCGCTTGAGAACATTGCTCTGAATGGCGTAGACCACATTGACGTGTACCAGGGTGATGCTTCGTCGCTCGCCGACAAAGGCCCGTTCGACGTAGTGATTGCCAACATCAACCGTAACATCCTGCTAAATGACATGCGCTACTACGTAGCCCGCATGACTCCCGGCGCCTCGCTCTATATGAGCGGTTTCTATGTGGACGATCTGCCTGTCCTTCAAGCCGAAGCCGAACGCAACGGACTACACCTCGACTATCACCGGGAGAAAAACCGCTGGGCAGCCGTAAAATTCAACTTATAACCTCGGCTAAAACTCCCTTAGCACAAACCTTACACTAATATCAGACAACGACATGGAACTGGACATCATTATTTCGGGTTCACGCTTCGGAAAAGAGCGTGATATCATCATCGAAACACTCAGGCAATACACACAAGCCAACGTATACGATTGTAACGAATACCCCACCGACATTATCCGTGAAGGCAAACAAGGTGAGATAGACAGCTTCATCCGCCGTTGCGACTGGTATATTCTGGTTGCCAGCACCGACACATACGGCCGATTTACTTTCGAGGAATGGGAAACCATAACCGATTGTATGAAACAAAAGTCGCGCGAACAAATGGTGACAATAATCAGATGTGAGAATGTTTCCCAATCGGTAAAGGAACAGAAGATATGTGACAAGGGGAAATACACATTCGATGATTTCGAAAAAAGACTGACAAGCCAGGGATTTTCCCCAAAGAACTTTTACGCAACCTACAAGTACGACAAAGATTTCCATTCGTTGCGCGAGACCATCAGCAAAGAACTAGTCAACGCTATCAATAAGAACCTGGTACTTCGCAAATATTCAACCCCTTTGTACCGTATGACAGCCAAGCAGGTTTTTGCCAACCAGTATCGTACGGAAGCAAGCAATGGTTTCGTAGAAGACATGTACCTGCGCCGCAGCACACTTGACGATGAACTGGAATACAACAACAATTTTGCGATCGTAACCGGTGCACCGGCTTCAGGCAAAACCCGCGCCGTGTACGAATACCTGAAACGACGTGCACAAGCAGAACCGGAAGCCCGCATGCTAGCCATCGACAACCGCAACCTGGCAGAAACCGTGCAAAGTCTGGAAAGTTATCAGAAATGGCACCACACCCTGATTGATGGAACAACACAAGATTTATCCGGATATTATTTCGTGTGCGATCAGGTCAACGACATGTTGTATACCGAAACCAACATCGGACTGTTTGCCAAACTACACAAAATAGCGGTAGAACAATTCAATGCCCACCTGTTATGTACTGCCCTTACCGAAAGCTACCGGCTCATGACAACCCAGCCCCAATGGGAACAGGAATTCAAGGCCTACCAATATACCGAAATTGCTATACGAAAGTTGCAGGAAGAACCGTCCGAATTTGTCATGGAGCTTAAAGAACTGATGACGGATGACGATTCTCCCTCAGCCTCCCAACGAAAAAAAGAGGTAATAGGTGACTACATAAAAGGCCTGGTAGACTACAACGAGTCCATCAAAAATGCCGTAAACGAATATTCCAAACAGCACAATGGTATCATAGAAGATTTTGTAAAGGCCTACCATACCATCCGCATCTTCCGTAGAGGAAATACCATTCCATTTGGACTTGTAGTAACGGTACTCGAACAGATTGCCGGCAAGACATTCGATACCGAATACTTCAACGAGCTACGGGCATTTTTCAGCCGTTACAACATACTCAGCATATACTCTACCAAGACAATTTCCAAATTGCCTCATATCAGTAATGAGCTTTTTGAATATGACAATGAATGGCTCAGGATGCGCTATCCGGCCAACTTCCTTATCCGAATAGACAACGACTACATTTGGAACGTACTCTATGAACAGTATGCATACAATGTTGACAAACCGGATGACATGGATATGTGCATGTGGGCCTACTCGGAAGCATTCCTGAAAGAGGCCCCGCTATCTACCCTGCGACGGATAATTGCCCGGTCGCCTTCGGTTGTGCTATCGTTAGTCTACGATGCCCATCCTGACAATGTGCGCCGTTTTGTCATGGAAAAACTGGAAGACGTATGTAAAGACGAAAATCTATGGGAAAATCATACTAGAGAGCTCTGCCTGCTTATTGCACATGTACTGCATCGTTCCAAAAACATGGAGGAATTCAAAAAAGATTTTGATGTAATAATGCAATGGACAGCCGGTCGCTTTCTGCTTACCGAAGATGTTGTAGCCGAACTGATGGGTATAGGTGTCCAACGATCCTTCATTATCAAAAAACAAGTGAAGGACTTTCTTGTATCCAAGGGATGGGAATTCAATACCCACATCGGTACTTCCCTCTACTACCACTCACGCATGATTCAATACCTGCAATCATTTGTGGAAGTAAAGGCCTATATGGAAACCAACGTACTGCAGCCAAAGGTCTATGAAAATCAGCATGATGAACCCGATTTAGTGGAAATAAACAAGCAGTCCATGCTACGTTCTTTACTGGTCTTTTGCCAAAATAAAGACCAATTGGCCTCTGTTCTGGAATGGAGCATGCAAATGAAAGTCAGAATCAACCGCGACATGATTTACCGACTATGCGAGGTTGTCAAGAAAACACCCCAATTGCAATATCCACAAGAAAACGCCCTTGTACTTGACACGCTCCATGATTTTTTCAACCGGGTATCCATCACCGATGTCAGCAACGAATTATTATACTACTACCTGACCGACATGGCAGGTTGCTTCCAGAACGCACTAGTTTGGTATCAGAAAGGCGAAAGGTTGCTTGAACAGATTCCAGCCCTTCAAAAACGTACCATCAGCTCTATGTTGAACCGGTCGCGTCCCGATGAATTCTGCCTGATATACCGTTATTTCTTTAAAGATGGTAAACTGATAAAAAAACTTCCACAGGTATCGCGTAATCTATTGATCAAACGGATGAATTTCAGCGATGGTATTGCACTGATGGAACAACTATTCAACCGGCTTGATGCTGACAGTATTCCCGATGTAAATACACTGATATCGCTACTCACCGGTCTGGACGTAAATAAATACGCCTACCAGAGTCTCTTGCAAATGCTCAGCCAGCCCCTGCTCCAAGGGATACATTACAATGAGTCGCTCATTTGCATGATGTTACAATATTGCGATGGAGAAACACAGGAAGACTATATAATAAAACACTTCATAAAACCTGACCGGTATCAATATCTAAAGACAAAATACGGACAGACCAAAAATGAAACACAGCTAAAACAAGAAGTCGAGAACTATTGGTACAACCTTACTTTAGACCCTAGGATTGCTACAACACGCGTCCGCAACCGTTACAATCGGGACTTTGACAAAATAGAGACCTATGTTCTAAAGACAACAAATCACATGTTGTCGCAAAATAAGGCTATAGACTCCAGCCTGCTCAACAATACATTCAGTAAATTAATTTACCTGTATGAGCATGCATACATCAGCAAGGAAAAATTTAAAGCATACCGCCAGAAATTATCAGATTACCTGGAACAAAAGATATCTATACAGGATAATGCAGACGGTACATTCAGAAAACGAATAGATCTGCTTATCAAAGACGAATTTTTCTACTCCAGCTATTACCGGTTATTCCCCGAAAGTGCTGTTAGTATTAGCGCAACAGGAAAGTATATATTGAATGAAGAGGTAATGCAAATTCCGCGTGCCTTTATCAATGTCAAACTTTTTTCCAATATTTTACAGGGCATCATCGTGCTCATGGATGAAAAGGTTCTGAAAGACATTGAACAATGGCTTATAAATAACATCACCGGTTTCAGATGGGATTCTTATTCGTACGAAAAAGCAAAAAAATGGTATGGTGCACAATTTTCTACGCAGACAGAAATAAACACGTTTCCATTATTGCCCGACAGCCGTACAGATGATAGTTGTGAAGTAGAAGAAGATGATGAAAATGAAAACAACATTAAAATCCGGTATCAAAAAAATCAGAACCCTAAATGGCACTTTTTAGCCGAATATTATGCCAGATGTCCGCGCTACAATACAAAAAAATCACCATACACAAAACACAAAAGTGACAATAGGGAATTGGGAGAAAAAGAGATGCACAAAATCATGAAAGTAAAGGAGGAACTAGTAGACAGTTATCCCAACATTGGACTACTGCATCGTCTTTTCAAAACATGCACCATTCCTTCGCACCTGGCTTTGCAAATGGTGGAAATTATTTTCTTAAAATCTAACTTGGCAATAACATCCAGCCTATGGAAATCGGTATTGGAGAATATCAAATATCGTATCCGATATTATGATAAAAATAAAAATGTATATCACGAAATTGCTCGTCTTAAAGCCATATATGGGAATCTCATTTTTGAAGACACCACTACCCTCATCTACCAGTTAAATATATTTCAAGCAGACAAGAAACAGCAAAAAGAGTATTTTAAACAAATAAAAAAATCAGCATATTTCTTATCGGAAGTAGACTACAGCGAATTGATAAAATTGCCAGGCCTATATAAAGAGGACTTCAACCAATATATCGACAATATGACCCAATACAGAAGGTTGTTGCAGGCAATCTATCCTCATCCGCGTACCACCGATACATACAGTCATTTCATCGTAAAATGTGTCAATAATTACTCACAGATAAAAGATAAAATCGGTAAAGAACAAAAACAGGAAATTATCCATACACTGCAAGAAATTATCAAAGACAATAACCAAACGGCTTCTAACAATTGGTTAGGCCAAATACTGTGTAAAGAAACAAACAAAAATGACTATCTTAACATGCTGACAGACCTACAAGAAACATGCGGAATGCCAACCGAAAAATTTGTAGCTTTAGCATGTGTGTGATTTTATTAAGAAAAGGCTATTGGCTTATGAGACTCCAGAATGAAGTTCATGTACTATAACGGCTAAAATTCGGCATAGTTTTTGTATTTTTGTGGAGAAAAAAAATTCCACTATATGAACGAGCAAAGTATCAACGAAACCTATCAGAGCATTGTCAACCTATTGAAACAACATCGTTTGAAGGAAGCTCATACCCAATTGCAACCTCTCACTGCCGCCTGTGGAGATTACACATTACAAAGTCGGTTAGAACAGGACTGTACGGCCTACCAATACATGCTGCAATATATGAAACAAGGTTCCGAAGATGCCGAACGCTATACTTTACACCTGCGTTTGTGCGCCAATGCTTGGGAAATAGCCGATCAAGCCCGTCTTTTGCTATTGGATAATGTATCACCTGACTATTATCACTCTTTGCGACGCAATAAACGGATCATTCCCCCAAAAGGGCTGGACGAGATGTTGCACATTTTAGAAACATTCAACGATGACATGGCTCTGTGCCAGTTGATGCCTCAAGATCATAAAATGCTCAACACTACCCTTGAACGGCACGAAAACACCTATCAAAGTCTCTTTCTAAATACATGGACCAACAGTTCTTGGAGTACGGAAGAAATACAGACAGCCTGCCAGCTCCTTACCTCTGAACTACTGCCTTTAAACGACTTGTGCCTATTTACAAGCGCAGTTACTTTGAGCCTTTTGGAATGTTTCGACCCCAATAAAATGAAATGGATACTCGATGCAGCCAAGCACGACAGCCAGCGAATAGTACAACGTGCATTGGTAGGATTGGCTCTAGTAATCCATACGCATCCTGACCGATTATCATTTTATCCGGCTATTACGGCACAATTCAGCATGTTAAAGGAAGAAAGCAATATAAGAAGTGCTTTCATTAATATCTACATGCAATTACTCCGTAGCCAGGAGACTGAAAAAATTGACCGCAAAATGCGGGAAGAAATCATACCGGAGATGTTGAAAAATGTCAATCTGATGCGAAACATGAAGTTTGGCTTTGAAGATGTAACAGATGAGAATGATTTCAACCCTGACTGGGAAAAAACATTCGAACAATCGGGATTGAATGATAAGCTCCGCGAAATGAACGAACTGCAAATGGAAGGTTCAGATGTATATATGAGTACATTTTCTCAACTGAAGAACTTCCCTTTCTTCAACACTATGGCCAATTGGTTTTATCCATTCGACATGCGGCATTCCAGTATGGTTCGCGAATTTGGCCTTGCTCCTGAAAATGACAATTCCATGATGGTGTTTCTGTTACAGGCAGGATTCTTTTGCGATAGCGACAAATATTCACTGGCATTTACTATGAGCCATATTCCGCAATCACAACGCGGCATCATGTTTAGCCAAATGACCTCCCAAGACATGGAAGAACTGATGGATGAAAAACGCATATCAGGTTTTAAACAATATGCAGAAAAGCCTGAAGTCATCAGCAACCAATACATTCATAATCTTTATCGTTTTTTCAAACTCCATCCACGCCGTAGTGAATTGCACGACATTTTTAAAGATAGTTTATCTTTACATCGCACTCCGTTGCTAGCAAATTTATTAAATACCCCTGAAGCACTGAAGACTGTTGCCGATTTCCATTTCCACAAAGGACACCCGACAGAAGCCATCGAATTATACGATAAACTTACCCAAACAAACCAGTCAGATGCTGAAACTTTCCAGAAAATTGGCTATTGTTATCAAAAAGAAAAAGATTATTCCAACGCCATCAACGCCTACCTAAAAGCTGATGTACTAAAGCCTGATCACGTATGGACCACTCGCCATCTAGCAACCTGTTACCGACAAATACATAATTTTGAAAAAGCATTGGAATACTACTACAAGGCCGAAGCCATACAGCCAGACAACCACACTATACTATTCAATATAGGTAGTTGCCTGGCCGAATTCAATCGACATGACGAAGCCTTACAGTATTTTTTCCGATTGGATCTATTGGAAAACGACAGTATAAAAATATGGCGTGCCATTGCTTGGTGTTCGTTCGTTTGCGGAAAAACAGAACAGGCAAATAAATATTACAACAAAATACTGAACAGTTCAACCCCATTGGCTACTGATTATCTGAATGCCGGACACGTTGCATGGAAAACAGGCAACATAGCACAAGCAGCCACTCTCTACGGGAAAGCTTTACACAATAGTGAAAGCCGCACGGCTTTCATTGAATTGTTTATGAAAGACAAAGACATACTTTGTAAAATGGGAATAAATGCAGAAGCTCTCCCATTAATGGCAGATTTAGCAGAAGAGAACTAAATCTGACACAATTCTTTGTAAAGTTTCTGAACGGGCAGCCCCATTATATTATAGTAGCTGCCCGAAATATATTCTACACCAATATAGCCAATCCATTCCTGCACACCATAAGCTCCGGCTTTATCCATTGGCTGAAACGTGTCTACATAATACGTAATCTCTTCCTCGGACAGATGTGAAAAACGAACTTCAGTCCGAGCAGTAAAACTACGTTGCCATTCAGTTGTAGTAATACATACTCCTGTAAATACTTCATGAGTCTTGGAAGACATAGCACGCAACATCTGTACTGCATCTTCTCGATCTATTGGCTTTCCCAACACCTTACCGTCCAGCCATACAATGGTATCGGCCGTTATCATTAATTCTCCGGGCTTCATTAACGCACGATAAGCAGCGGCCTTCTCACGCGAAATATAAAGAGGGATATCTGCTCCTTGCAAATGTGCCGGATAAGATTCATCTACATCTGGCAACGTACGTACTTCGTATTTCACTCCCAAACCAGCCAATAATTCTTTCCGGCGAGGTGAATTAGAGGCCAAAATGACATTATATTTTTTCAAATTGTCTAACATAATAATAGCGTTTTTCGGGACTTTCACAAACTACCTAAAATAACAGACCACAAATTCACCAGCCAAAAGCTTTTTCATCGGACATCCAAAGACCTTTCACCTTAAGTACCTGCTCTACAATATCACGACCACAACCATAACCGCCTTCAGCATACGAAATATAACGTGCTACTGTTTTCACCTCAGGAGCTGCATCCTTCGGACAACAAGGTAAGCCACAAATACGCATCACTTCTAAATCAGGAATATCATCACCTACATACAGAATTTCTTCGTCGCATAAACCATAACGATCCCGAAAATTACGATAGTCGTGTATCTTTACGGAAGAACCCAAGTAAATATTTTCAGCTTGAATACCCAATGAGAGAAAGCGTTTACGTACAGCCTCAGTCTTTCCACCGGTAATGATACCTAATAATATCCCCTGTTTAGCAGCCAAATGAATGGCATATCCATCCTTGATATTAACGGTACGCATCGGTTCCCCTTCGGTACTCATCGGAATGACATTAGCACTCAAAACACCATCTACATCAAACAAAAGAGCCTTTATCTTCTTTAAATCGTAATTAATGGTACTCATAGGCTAGATTTATGGATACTTTCACTTAAAATCTTATAGATTTCCTGCAAACGGGGATTATCAGCCAATAACTGTAAATGACGATTTATCACATTTTCATCATAACGTACTGCAGGACCAGTTTGGGCCTGATGCGGCTCCAGTTTATGTACCTTCCGGGCTGTTTCGTCAATTAGTGGTAACATCACATCAAAAGGCAATTGATATTTCTCCAGCAATTCGGCCGCCAAAGCATACATATGATTGGTAAAATTACAGGCAAATACTGCAGCCAGATGCAAATGCCGACGTCGCTCGGAATCAACTTCATATACCTTATGCGACAAAGCTGCGGCCACTTCCTTCAAAAAGCAAGTATCAGCAGAAGTGTTTCCTTCTACAAAAACTGGAATCTCTGAAAAATCCACCTCACGTTGTTTGCTAAACGTCTGCATCGGATAAAACACGCCATAACGTTCCGCCAATCCTTCCCAAACATCCATCGGAATGCTCCCAGCTGTATGTACCCATAAAGATTTTTGCCTGCCACATACCAATTCAGGCAAAAGTTGTCCTACGACAGCATCTTTCAGAGATACAATATAAAGTTGCGCTTCATTCGAAAGTTCATGCAAATCAGTGGTATATTCAGCTTCTACAATATTAGCCAGTGTTTTGGCAGATTCTTTGGTACGGCTATATACCTGCACAATACGAAATCCTTTTCGATACAGCGCTTTACCTAAATTAGTTGCCAAATTTCCTGCACCTACCAATACAATAGATGTATCTTCTATGCTTCTCTTCATACTATCTTGTCGAAAACAAATATAGAACAGCTCCTATCACCAGCAAAGCTACCGGCAATAAATAGGCCGACATAGTTCCTAATAACGCTGTTATCAAACCAAAATTCAATACCAACCACAATCCGGCCAAAACCAGTCCGACCGACTTATCACGTTTGAATATCAAGAAAATGATTGCCGTATAAAGTAAAAAATTATCTTTATTCATAACCCACGGCAATCCCAACGACGCAAAATGTATCAACTTATCTATCAAATAGAGTATACCAAATACAATCAGCGCAACAGCAGTAGCCTTATAGGTATCTCGATTATTATTAGCCTTAGCAGATGACACTGTTACTTCCCTCCATATTTATTAAGGTGTATTTTTTCCCATTGTAAATGGGATTCATCAAATGGTTTACGCTCCATTCCCTTATGCCCGATAGCAATGATACTAAGTACCTGGAGCTGCAAAGGAAGATCAAGTACATCATGCACATAATCATTAGAGGGTATACCCGAAGCAGTAAAACGCTCACGTACCTGTACCCAACAACTCCCCAAACCTAAATCTTCGGCTTGCAATTGCAAATAAATAGAGGCTATGGAGGCATCTTCTATCCATACATCGCTTGCCAGTGGATCAGCCGTAACAACTACAGCCAAAGCAGCATCGGCTATGAATTGCGATGCCTGTGCCTTACACAAAGACAAAGCTTTCAGAGTATCCTTGTCGTCGACTACAACAAACTGCCATGCGTTAGTACGTTTTGAAGTAGGTGCCATCAGAGCAGCTTTCATCAAAGCCACCACTTGGTCTTGCGACAGTTCTTCCTCCGTAAATTTCCGCATACTGCGGCGCATTTTTATCAATTCGCTAAAACTTTCCATAATGTAAGATTGTACTATATACGATACCACGCAATACTTTCACAGCGTTAGTTGCGCAAAGATACAAGATTATTTTTAAATTTGCAGGCGATGCCTTTGAAACTCACGACATACAGACAAGGGAATGCAATACCCGAATTACCGGGCAGTGATACATTCCACTCTACCGAGCTGTTCCATATCTACGAAGCAACTCCAGGCTACCAACCTATTATGGTTGTTGCTACCATAGATAACCGTACGGTAGGTAAATTACTTGGCACAATTCGTCGAAGCAAACGGCTATCGCCTCCCGGAATTATCAAGAAATGCGAAATTTATGGTACCGGCGAATACTTTGACGACACACTGGACAAAGAATACATCTTTGCCAACATGCTACAACGCCTTACCGATGAAGCCCTGCGAAATGCCTTTATGATAGAATTCCGCAACCTGTCCAATGCCAAGTTTGGTTATAAAGCTTTTCGAACCAATCAATATTTCTCCATCAATTGGCTCCGTGTCAGAAATTCACTCCACAATGTAAACAAAGCCGAAGAATGGTTTAGCGCCTCACGCATCCGTCAGATTAAAAAAGGACTGAAAAACGGAGCTTGTGTAAAAGAAGCCCATACAGAAGAAGAAATCAGAAATTTTTCACACATGTTACACCGCGTTTATTCGTGGAAAATTCGCAGACATTTTCCCAGTCGTGAATTTTTTATGCAATTGGAAAAAAAGACCATGAAAGAAGAACGCAGTAAAACATTTATCGTAACCTACAAGGACAAAATCATTGGTGGCAGTGTATGTACCTACTCAAAAGACAGTGCTTACCTGTGGTTTTCAGGAGGAATGCGTAAAACATACGCCTTACAATATCCTGGGGTTTTAGCCGTATGGAAAGCGCTGGATTATGCCAAACAAAAAGGTTACCGACATTTGGAATTTATGGACGTAGGACTTCCTTTTAAGCCGCACGGATATAGAGATTTTATTCTTCGGTTTGGCGGAAAACAGACAAGTACACGGCGTTGGTATCGTTTTCAATGGAAATGGTTAAACTGGTTGCTTGGTAAATTTTACGAATGACCCACATCCGTAGCACATCATCCTATTTTCCCCAACGCAATAAAATCGTTCACAAATAACTACTAATCAGCAATCTATCACTTTCTTACATGCCAATAGGTAAAAATAGGAATTATCCGGCTATACTATCGGTTAGCGATAAAGTATCAGTCTTCAGAGTCAACGCCATAAGTTCTTCCAATGTTCCGTTGAAAACATCTAAATCTACCTCTTCCTCAATGCCGGGAACTGTACCCACATCGGTATGCTGCCAGAATTTCCACGCTCCCTCGTAACGGACAGAATCCACATAATAGTGGGCAATCCAATAGGGATAGGTATTGAAGATAGAATCGTTCAGATAACGCATTTTAAACTTATAAGATGTATAAAGAATCGGTTTTACCCCATAATGTTTCTCCACCCTGTCAAGCCATATTCTGACACCGGCCTTTAGTTCCTGCGGAGATTTCTTTCCTGTTGTCTCAACATCGAGTACAGGCGGTAAATCACCCCGAGTCAATGAAGCCGTCTCAATAAAAAAATCAGCCTGTTTACGGGCATCACTACCAGGTATAAAATAATGATAAGCCCCACATACAAAGCCGTATTTGCGTGCCTCTGTCAAATTGTAGAGAAAATTGTCGTCCTGATGATCACCTCCCTCAGTTGCTTTCATAAAAGCAAAACGAATTGGGAATTCTCCTCCTTCCTGGCAAGTAGAGAGCAGTTTCCAGTTTATACCTCCCTGGTAATGAGACACGTCAATACCGTGCACCTCATAACAGCAAGGCATACAAACGCCATATCCCTTCATACCATAACACGGTTTCCAACGATAGGAATAGGGACGAATGAAAAACCAGTAAAATCCGGCAAAAAACACAAGAGTAATGCCTAATGCCAAAAGATTACGTACCCATACAGGCATAATGCGCTGTTCGGTAACCTTTTTTTTCCCACGTCTAAGAGGCGTACGGCGAGATACTGGCTTGGAATGTTTATTATCTGTTTGTGATTTACGAGATGACATAAATAGTATCATCAAAAAGAAGAACACAAATCACATAAATTACACACAATTGACAATCCGCAAAATGTGTGCAATTCATGTAATTTGTGTTCCATGTATCAATCTTTACAATCAGCTACCCAAATTATTTTGCCTGCTCCAATTGCAGAGTCTTGGTAGGCTGGTCGCAAACTTCTGTCGGACCAAAGTATTGGATTGGACCGGGATATACATAATCAGTCTCCATAGCCCAACGGTCGCGCTGTGCGGCAAAAGCTTTGAAAGGCGCACCGTCCAGTTTAACAAGAGCTTTCTGGATAACCGGTTTCATTTCACCGTGGCGACGTTCCATGTTCATCATCATGGTGATGGGCACACCGCCTGCAATCCATTCCTCAGCCGGAGCAGTAGTGTTACGTACAGAAGACATATAACCGGTCTTTCCGTTACCAATCAGCGCAGCAGCTGTATAACCCAGTGAATAGCAGTAGTCTGCATCGAAGTTAGAAGGAGCAGCGCAACGACCTTCGTAACCGAAGAAGTGATGTTGTGCAGCAAACTTACCTACATACTTGCCTTCTGCTTTCCATTGTGCCAACTTGGTACCAACCATTTCGGACAACAGTTTCTCTGTTTCGATGAGTGAAACCTGTACATTTCCGTGCGGGTCACGGTCGAGTGATAACTGACGGGCAACGCCTTCGGGCAGACTGGCATAGATAGCGGCATTCTCGGGAGAAAGCTTGCGGATGATATAGTCGCGCTGAGCGGACTTCTTGATTTGGGCAAACTCTTCGGCATTGGCAGCCAGGAAGTCGTTCAACTCGGCAATCAGACGCTTCATGGCAGGGATGAACTCTACCAGACCTTCGGGGATAAGCACTGTACCGAAGTTATTACCCTGAGCAGCACGGTCGGCTACTACCTGTGCAATGTAAGTTACGATATCGTCGAGTGACATATCCTTAGCCTCAACTTCTTCAGAGATGATACAGATGTTGGGCTGTACCTGGAGGGCACATTCCAAAGCAATGTGAGAAGCCGAACGACCCATCAACTTAATGAAGTGCCAGTATTTGCGTGCAGAGTTGCAGTCGCGCTGAATGTTGCCAATTACTTCAGAGTAAGTCTTGCAGGCAGTATCAAAACCGAAACTGGTCTCAATCATGTCGTTTTTCAAGTCACCGTCAATAGTCTTGGGGCAACCGATTACCTGAACGCCATATTTCTTGGCAGCATAATATTCAGCCAAAACGCAAGCATTTGTGTTAGAGTCGTCACCACCGATGATAACCAGCGCCTTGATACCCAGTTCCTTCAGGATCTCATAACCTTTTTCAAACTGGTCTTCCTTCTCCAGCTTAGTACGTCCTGAACCAATGATGTCGAAACCACCGGTATTACGGTATTCGTCAATGATGTCGGCAGTAAGTTCCATATAATTGTGGTCTACCAATCCGCCAGGACCCAGGATGAAACCATAAAGTTTATTGGCCGGATTCAATTTCTTGATACCGTCAAAAAGACCGGAAATCACATTGTGTCCACCAGGAGCCTGACCACCAGAGAGGATAACACCTACGTTCATTGCAGGGAAGTTGGCAGCTTCGTCAGTTGCTTCAAACTTAATCAACGGCATTCCATACGTGTTCGGGAACAGTTTCTGAATAGCTTCCTGATCGGCCACTGACTGAGTAGCTGCGCCCGCTACTGCCTTCACATTTCCTTTCAGCGCTTTCGGAAGCTTGGGCTGATAAGCAGCCCGCGCAATTTGCAATGCACTTTTAGTCATTTCTTGTTATATATTAAAGTGTGAATAAAGTTTCGTCGTAAAACTTAAGCGTTGCAAATTTCGTGCTTTTCCTGAAGATAAGCAAGCTGCTATAAGATATTTTTATATTTTTGCCGCGCAAAAAGCAACCGGCCGTACCTAAAAGCTGATTGCCATGACATACTACATACCTCCATGTTTATTATGAAAACGACAAACAGACCCTCCTGCTGGAACCGGCTGAAACAACGGATAAAAGACCGCCAACGCCGCATGCTACGCCGCATAGAGCTGGCACGCCTCAAGCGCATCCGCAAAAAGAATACTCCCCAATACACCTATTGCAAAAACTGTGGAACTCCGCTTGAAGGCATGTACTGCTACCGCTGCGGACAGTATGCGCTCGATGTGGAACAGCCCTTCTGGAAATACATCCGCCAATACTTCGAGAACGTCTACCAGTTCGATACCAAGATTTGGCGTACCCTGTGGTATCTCTTCACCCGTCCCGGTTTCCTGACAGCCGAGTTCAACGCAGGCAAAATCAATTCCTATGTCCATCCTTTCCGCCTGTACATGTGTATCTCGGTGGTGTTCTTCGCCGTATTCTTTATGCTGGTGGGCGAACGGGCGGGCGACTTCAATGCCTTGAACGACGGACTGCTGCGCACACGTTTCGTGGAGCAACTGAAGAAGACCGACGCACCTGCCGACACCACCGTATATCTCTACCAGGTACCCAGGCTGGTTAAGACCCTTACCCTGCGTTTCGACATGACGAATGCAGACAGCCTCATCAGCTACCAGCCGGTGGACAATCCGTACGGACTGGCACGCACCACCCTGCCCCGATTGCTGGTGGACTCCTGTTTCCGTCAGACCAATATCGCCACACAAGATTGGGAGTTCATCCGGCAGGCACGTGCCCTGAAACACCTGAATATCGAAAACTGGATAGACGGCAAAGATTACGGTCCGGACAATGTGGCCGCCATCCGTGCTTTCCCCATCGACAGCCTGCATACCACTACCGCCGACGGCAGGGACAGCCTGTGCCTCACCCCCGGCACTATGGTCTATACCTGGAACGGCGACAAGAATGCCGAAGTGGACGAGTTGCAGAAAGAGCAGTTCACCAACAACATCGTGGGTGGACTGTCCAAGTGGACTCCTTTCTACATGATGTTCCTCCTGCCTCTGTTTGCTGCCATGCTGAAGTTGTTCTATGCCCGCAAGCAGATGCCTTACATGTGGCATTTCGTACATGCCATCCACCTGAACACCGTTTTCCTCATCCTGCTCTCTATCCCGCTGGTACCGCTTTTTGCCTACGGTATCGATGACTTATTGTCAACCCGGCAGACTCTTAACACAGCACAACTGAACTCCCTGCGCATCACCCTTGTAGGTTTTCCCGTCGCCATGTTCCTCTATATGTTAGTGTCTTTCCGCACGGTTTACCGCCAGGGCTGGGGCAAGACGACCGTGAAGGCAGTACTGTTCTACGTACTGTTCAGCACCATAGCATCACTACTGGCCGCCGCGCTGCTGCTGTGGCTGCTGGCAACGGAAGCGGACACCATTTGAATGGATAATGAAGAATGAATAACGGATAATGAAGAATAAACGATGAAACTCACTGAAATACTCCGACAACGCCGGCGCCGCATCCGCCGGAACATCGAGGCCGTACGCCTGCGACGCATCCGCCGCCACACCCGCCCCGGCTACACCCACTGCATGAACTGTGGCACCCGCCTGAAGGGCATGTACTGCCACCAGTGCGGCCAATACGCCCTCGACATCCACCAGCCCATCTGGAAATACATCCGGCAGTACTTCGAGAACATGTACCAGTTCGACGGTAAAATATGGATGACCCTGCGCCTGATGTTCACCCGGCCTGGCTTTCTGACAAACGAATTCAACGAAGGAAAAATCAACTCCTACGTCCACCCCTTCCGGCTGTACATGTGCATCTCCGTCGTCTTCTTCACCCTGTTCTTCATGGCCGCCGAACGCGCTACAGATCGCGCACTGTTGGCAATAGCCGGCGAACAGATACCGGACACGGTGATGAACACCCTGCGCCGTGCCGACGCATCGGCCCTACCGGACACAACCGTCTATGCCTACAACACAAAGACCCTGCTTCAGGTTCTCGACGCCCGCGGAGTCCAACAGGCTGACCACCTCGTCCGCCTGCACTACGAGGACCGCGGCGACGAACTGAACCTCGTCAGCCTGCCCCGCATATTCTTCGAATCGTGCCTGACACGTACCGCCATCCATGAGGATACGCAGAACGAGGTCAACATCCTACGTCGCACCGCCCAGTTGGGTTTGCCCGACGAGGAAGAACGGTTCTACCTCAACCTGCCCACAGACACGGTAACTGGCCGCATCACTGCCGACG
>ERZ779669.619-NODE-619-length-20565-cov-9.712677_pt1 | contig 20565 bp, 18 predicted proteins | sample MGYA00511372_ERZ779669 | MGnify/ENA primary metagenome ERZ779669 (study PRJEB29588, sample SAMEA1967891) | human gut metagenome | biome: human gut; feature: human-associated habitat; material: faeces | place: Denmark | collected 2008/2010 ... | reverse complement strand
GACTGCCGAAGGAGCCATACGTACACACTCCATGATATAGTTAAGGTCGTCATCGCTTACCGGCTCGTCAGTATACTTGCGTGCCGAGAAGCGTGTCTGTGATAGTTCAAGTATGTTCATATATGTTATGCTTAATCTGTTAATTATAGTAACGCAAAATTACGTATTTAAAATCAAAATATATTTATTGCCATATATAAAAGTTCTAAATTTGTGCATTTATTATTTTTTTTATACTTTTGTACAGTTAACAATATACAATGTATGCGAAAGATTTGCATCAATAATCGTGACGAGCTTGTCATGCTGTTTGTAGACAACATTGCCTACATTATGGCAGACGGCAATTGTACCAAGATAAAGTACATTGGAGGACTTCAGACTACGCTCTCGCTTGGTATCTCAAAAGTAGAGGCTATGCTCTCCGACTCATGGCGTCAGGGTGGTGTTTGTCCATTTGTACGATTGGGCAGAAGTCTGATAGTCAATCAGATGTTTCTATATGGAATTAACCTTTTGACACAGCGGCTTACGCTTTCCGACGGAATGGGTGCTACAATTAGTTTGCAAGTGCCCAAGCAACTGTTGAAGACATACAAGGGAATGATTGCCGGTGCGGTTGTAAAGAAAGAAACAAAACAGAAAACTTAACAAAATCTATATGAAAGAATTTATAATAGGTAAGGAGGGAACACAGAAATTCCTTATACCGTTGACAAAGACGAGAGTCAGCAGACAACATGCGCGCATCACCATTGATGACAATGGTGTGTGGACACTCGAAGACTTGAACTCTACAAACGGCACGTTCATCATTGACGATGAAGGCGAACTGCGTCAGATACGACGTATGGTGATAGGCGAGTTTACACGCATTGTGCTTGCCGACCAGACCCAGATGGGTTTCTCGTTCATTGCCCACCATGTCATAGAGGATGACCCTAACGATTATCGTGCTGAGTTTCGTCATGTGCTGGAGATACATCAGAAAGCCCTGTCGGATAAGGCTGCTATGGATTTGCGCTTAAAGCGCAGGGGATACATTAAGTATGTGCCGTCTATGCTTGCTGCATGTATCGGACTTATACTTACGCTTTTCCTTCCATCCGAAATCAAGGTGTATGGCGTTTCGGTGACGGCTGTGTTTACTACCATTCTTACTGCAGTCATCAATATATTCCAGGGCAATGACAAGAGCAAGCAACGCTTCTCTGATTATTACGGTAAGTTTCTTGTATGTCCGCATTGCGGGAAGATATTGACAGAAAAAGAGTTTCAAATGCAGATGTGTGCCGTATGCAAGGCACATTCATAATAACAAACAAAAACAACATAATTATGAAAAAGCTTTTATCTTTACTGTTTTGTGTAGCGCTTGCCTTGTCGGCCAATGCGCAGAAAACATATGCTATCATAACCGGAGTGTCAAACTATGAGGGCAACGACCACGACCTCGCCCAATCGTCTAAGGATGCCAAGAGTATTGCGGCTCTTTATAAGGAGAAGAACGCTTCGGTTACATTGTTTACGTCGAAGTATGCAACGCGCGACAATATCATAGCCCAGATACGCAAGGTGGCTAAGGTGGCTACTGCTTCCGACCGTGTAGTGTTCTCGTATAGCGGACACGGCGCTCCCAATATTCTCTGCACATACACTACTGGCAATATGAAGATGCTGTCGTATGCCGAACTCTTCAAGGAACTCAACAAGTGTCTTACTAAGGATATTGTAGTGTATATTGATGCTTGTTTCTCAGGATCGGCAGCCTCGTCTGCAGTTGGTACAAAGGCATTGCCAGTTGATATGAACTGGAGAAACATGGTGAAGTCAAACCCTCGTTACATTCTCTTCCTTTCATCGCGCGAGTCAGAGACTTCGGCAGAGTCGGGACTTGTAGGTGCAGGCTTCTTTACACGTGCCTTGATAAAGGGCTTGCGTGGTAAGAGCGATGTCAATGCCGACCGCAATGTCACGGTTATGGAACTGTTCAGATATATCTACAAGGATGTGTTGCTGCATTCAGACAAGAAGCAGCATCCGCAGCTCGTAGCTCCTAAGGCTTTGCACGACACCGTGCTTATGAAGTGGTAATGACGAAATAGCGTCAAGAACTGGTTAGTACTATATATTTAAATCAAAACAAATATGGATTCTACCGAGCAAAAACCAAAGCGACCTATTGTAAATGCTGCATGTCCGTATTGTGGCAATCCCGTTAAATTCTATATGCCTCTCAAGCCGGGAGTGTTGTCATTCACGTGTCCTGCAGCAGGTTGTGGCAAGCAGTTTAGAGTGCAAGTGACTGAGGCTATGCTGCTTCAGGCTAATCCAGCAGCTACTAAACCGCAACAGCCGAACCCTCAGCCACAACAGCCGAAGCCTCAACCTCAAGCTCAACAGCCTCAAGCTCATCCCAAGCAGCAAGTTCATACTCAAGCCCAGCAAGCCCAAGCTCAACCACAGCAGCAAGTTCAAGCACAGCAGGCTCAAGCCCAGCAGCAGAAGCGAAGCATTAAACCGACTGATAGTATAGAGAACTGGACGGCAGAAGGAAAGGCTGGCGGACGTATTGCCAAGATTGTTGTCACTCGCACCAAGATGCTATTCATGAAGGAGCGCAAGGAATACGACCTTAAGATAGGAGTCAATGTAATAGGTCGTGCCGATGCTATGTCGCCGTCCGATATAATGATTGAAGACGACATGACTGTAAGTCGCCGTTCTGTTTCCATAACAGTTGAGGCAAGTGGTGGAAGCTATCGCTATTGGTTTGAGGTGCTCAAATCTACCAATCCCGTCCTTGTCAATGGCAAGCGTCATGCAGTAGGCGAGTCGTTTGTAGTAGAACCGGGAACAAAGTTTGTTCTTGGAAGAACCAAGTTGAGCATAGAATTATAGTGTTAAGCATTGAATTATAGTATAGTTCGGCTTAATACAATCAGAATAGTAACAAAACAGAAAAACATACAGAGTTAATATGAGCAATTTTCTGCCAGTTGGCACCGTTCTTAACGGTAAGCGTAAATATACAATAGAGAGTACACTCCATAGTGGCGGTTTCGGTAATACCTATCTTGTCAAAGGCATTGTCATGGACGAGAACATCGCCCAGGAGGCAACCTATACCATCAAGGAATTCTACTTTGCCAAGTACTGTACGCGTGCTGCAGACGGTAGCGTTACTGTAGCCGACGCTTCCAATGCTTCACGTTTCAATGCTGCCAAGGCTGATTTCTATACTGAGGCTAATATATTGCACGGATTGAAGCACGATGGTATAGTGCCGGTCAATGAAGTGTTCGAGCAGAACAACACGGTTTATTATGTCATGAAGCATCTTGGCAACACTTCGCTCGACCAGTATGTGATGGAGCGTGGCGGTATGCTTGCCGAGCAGGAAGCTCTCCGCATAATACGCCTTGTGGCAGGAGCGCTTGCCTATCTGCATAATCAGCAGATACTTCATCTCGATGTAAAGCCCAACAACATAATGATGTGTCCAGGACGTGACGGCAAGATGGTGCCCGTGCTGATAGATTTCGGTCAGGCCATGTTCTACAACAATGGCAAGGCTAAGACAAATCATGTGGTTGGCGGATATACCGAAGGTTATTCGGCTCTTGAACTCAAGCAGCATGGTGCCGACAGGACATTCGTTCCGTCGTACGATGTCTACTCGCTTAGTGCCACATTGTTCTTTATGCTTACGGGCAAGGACCCCGACGATGCTTCGCAGATAAGCAAACGTTCGGTATATCTCGCAATGCCCTCTAACGTAACCGAGCGCACTATAGACACTATTGTGTCGGGAATGGCGCAGAATGCACAACAGCGTACTCCGTCAATCAATGCTTTCCTTGCTCAGTTGAGCGGTTCTGCCAATGCTGGCAATGCTGCTGGAATGCAGGGAATGAACGGAGGTCGTGTTACCGACCCTACAATTGACGACGAAAGTACCGACCATAGCAAGACGATTCGTCTTGCCGGCATAGCCGTGGCAGTGGTTGTTGTCATCGTTCTTGTAGTGATGGCTGTAGGTAAATTGGGAAATGGCGGTCAGCAGTCGTCTCCTTCAAATCCTACTGTAGCGCAAAACGACTCTACTCTTGCTGATACTGCACATATATATAATAAGGTGTCGGCTGATGCCAATGCCGATAACGTGAAGACTGATGAGCAGAAGGCAGGTGCAAAGCCAACTGTTGAGCCTACAACAGCAGACAAGCAACCGAAGAAGGAGTCTGCTAAGAAACCATCAACATCTTCTGCTGACGCTTCAACGGCTTCTATGCCAACCAACGGTACTGTAAATCTTGGTTACGCTACATGGACCGGTGGCTTGCGTGCAGGCAAACCTCATGGCAATGGTACAATGCGTTTTCGCAGCAGTCATTCTATTTCCGGATGTTCTACTACAGCTCAGTCGGGCGACTATGTAGTAGGTTTTTGTGAGAACGGTGTGCTTCAGAGTGGTGCATTGTATCACGATGGCGAGAAAGTAGAGACATTTGTGAGATAACGAAAACCTGATATGAGACACCTTTTATTTATAATAGTATTCTTATCAAGCATATTGACGGCTGGCGCGCAGGAATTGCGCGTCAAGTCGTTCACACCCCTACCTATGGATCTTACAGCACGCAAGCAGCAACGTCTTGACTTGAACGGCAAGCCTTGCGCAATGCTTAAGATAATGGTAATGGACGACATTACCGATTGCAATAAGTCTAACATCGGAGACATTGCGACAAGTGGCGTTATGAAACTCGTGTATTTGCCGAGTGTTGTAAGAAGCGTAACGCTCAATTTCAAGTATCATTATCCGCTCACCATAACCTTTGCTGATTATGGCGTGACTAAGCTCGAGGGCTGCGCAACCTACGAGTTGCGCCTTGTTGATGCCCTGCAGATGATGATGGAGAATGGAAATGCAGCGCAGCCAGTAGGTGTACGTCAACCTTCACAGCATCAGACTGTTAATACACAATCTGCTTCCACGACAACCACAACAACACAGACCTCAGGTAACCAGAACGATAAGAAAGATGATGCTTCTAATCCTTTTTTGTTAAAATATTGGGAAAAGAGGGTGGCAGATAACAATAAGAAAAAAGAAGATGAACGAAACCAGGCTGATGTGCTATATGAAAAAAAACAATATGGCGATGCCTTCAAACATTATATGTCTGCGGCTGAACTGAATGACATTTATTCTCAATACAAAGTTGGGTTCATGTATTATAATGGAGAAGGCGTTGCTAAGGATTTAGGCAAGGCTTCTGAATGGTTTCTTAAAGCTGCGAAACAAGGAAATTTAGATGCTCAGTATTCTGTAGGTGTTATGTACCATGAAGGAAAAGGACTGGCACAAGATTATCAGGAAGCATTAAAATGGTTAAACAAGGCTGCGGATAGTGGTTCTGCTGATGCACAATATAACCTTGGCTTTATGTATTCGCAAGGCCAAGGTGTAACGGCAGATTATGACATTGCATTTAAATGGTTTAGTAGGGCTGCTGAACAAGGCCAAACAGAAGCGCAATTTAGTGTCGGACTATCTTATTATGTAGGACTTGGTGTGGAGCAGGATTTCTCTAAGGCTCTCCAATGGTTTACCAAGGCTGCAAACAGTGGACATTCTGCTGCACAGAATAATGTAGGCTTTATGTATTATAAAGGCCAAGGTGTAAAATCTGACTATGTCGAGGCTTTAAAATGGTATCAAAAGGCTGTAGCCCAGAATAATCCGAACGGAATGGTAGGTATTGGCGATTGCTATATGTATGGCCATGGAGTGAAGATGAACAAGGAAGAAGCTGTTAAATGGTATAGTAAGGCTGCCGACTTGGGTAGTTATGAAGCAATATATAATCTGGGACAATGTTACGAGAATGGTTATGGTGTGGAAAAGAATGTTACCGCTGCTATATTTATGTATAAAAGGGGCATAGGTAATGATGAGTATTCCGACAAGTGCCGTGAAGCCTTAAAACGTCTTGGTTATTAATCATTACATCTGAAACTCAATAATAATAAGAATATGAACAAGCTAAAGCTAACAATACTGTTCCTCTTTATGTCGTTGGCAGCATCAGCCCAGCGTCTTGCCGTTGAGTCGTTGAAGCTTCGACCTAACGATTTGAGTGCTCGTAATGTCAAGAACCAGCGCCATGACCTTAACGGCAAGCCGTGTGCATTGCTCAAGGTGATGGTGCTTGATGATATTACGAAGTGCAGTAGTGGTAATATTGGTGATATTGTGACCGAAGGACCGGTAAAGCTGATATACATAACATCAGCAACTCCCTCTATCGAACTGTCCTTTCAGTATCATTATCCCCTCACTATCAATTTTGCCGATTATGGATATAAGCATCTCGAAGGCAACTCCACCTACGAGCTTAACCTCGTTGATGCTCAGCAGATGATGATGGGCAATGGCAATAGTCAGAATGCCAATACTGCACAACAAACTTCAACAGCCACTACAACACAAAATGTAGACAGAGGTAATGGTCGCAGTTTGAGAAGGGATGCAACTGGAACCAACTGGTCTGATTATGAGAATAATAAGCTGTCGCTATTCAAATATGGAGGATATAAAGACGGCAAGGAACTGAATACGTTTTTCGGTTCAGGGGAATACATGCTCTTGCATAACGGTGTCTTGGAATGGAACGGCAGGCAGGACGGCGACACTAAGTATAACGCCAGAGTGTCGGGAAATGTGATTTACATTACACCGAAAGGTAAAGCACCGTCGTATGTGAAATGGATAAGGATAGAAAGAAGGGATGACAATGCGATTTTCACTTATGACAATCTTGGAACATACAGATATTTAAGATTTTAGACTATGAAGATATTGGTGATTGCGCTTTTTGCAATATTAGGATTGATTAATGCCTCAGCCCAAGAACTGCGCATAAAGTCGTTTGAGTCTTTGCCCACCGACCTTACAGCTCGCCGCCAACCACGTCAAGACTTGAACGGCAGGCAATGTGCGTTGTTGAAGGTACGTGTAACGGATGATATTGTAAGTTGTGAGGGAAGCATTGGCGATGCGGTAAATGAAGGTATGGAGAAGCTGGTTTATGTCACGCCAGCGGCTCCGCATATTGTCATGAAGTTCAAAAACCACTATCCGCTTAGGGTCGTCTTTGCCGATTATGGAGAGCGCACGCTGTCGGGCGGCACCACTTATGTGCTTACTATTGCAGACGAATCCGCATCAACTAAGGCTGCTTCAAATACAGGTAGACGTGAATTGTCTGCTGACGGCATAAGCGACCCAGTGTTGGCTAATATCGTTCGTAATATGGTGCGTGTAGACGGTGGAACATTCATTATGGGCAGCGACAACCGCAAGGCAACTGATGACGTGAAGAACCAGCACAGCGTCACTCTCTCCGATTTCTATATTTGCAAATATGAGGTTACGCAGGAGGAGTGGCAAGCTGTAATGGGGCGTAATCCGTCGGCTCACAACTTTGTTGATGTCACCTCTTATCCGGTTGATAATGTTAGTTGGGACGATTGTCAGGAGTTCATCTCCAAACTGAACGCCCTTACGGGCATGACATTCCGTTTGCCTACTGAGGCTGAATGGGAATACGCTGCACGTGGTGGCAACAAAAGTAAGGGCTACGATTATGCCGGAAGTGCCAAGATAGATGATGTTGCGTGGTACTGGAGCAAGTCGGCTGCAATAAAGAGTGCAGTATCGGGCAATGCCTATTCGCATCCCGTTGGTGGTAAACAACCCAATGAACTTGGTCTGTACGATATGTCGGGCAATGCTTATGAGTGGTGTGCCGACTGGTGGGAGCCGTATGGCTTGCGCGCGCAAACCAATCCTAAAGGTCCTACCGAAGGCACATGGCGTTGCAAGCGTGGAGGCAGTTGGGATAGCGTGAAGGGCGATTGCTATGTTTGGTCGCGTGGATATGAGTATCCGCACGGACGTATGAACTATCTCGGATTGAGGCTTGCAATGAGTGTCGGTCAGTAATCTATTATTATATTTTATGAGTTTTATGAATAGAATCAAGTTGATATTTTTATTCCTCTTTATGTCGTTGGCAGCATCAGCCCAGCGTCTTGCCGTTGAGTCGTTGAAGCTTCGACCTAACGATTTGAGTGCTCGTAATGTCAAGAACCAGCGCCATGACCTTAACGGCAAGCCGTGTGCATTGCTCAAGGTGATGGTGCTTGATGATATTACGAAGTGCAGTAGTGGTAATATTGGTGATATTGTGACCGAAGGACCGGTAAAGCTGATATACATAACATCAGCAACTCCCTCTATCGAACTGTCCTTCCAGTATCATTATCCCCTCACTATTAACTTCGCCGACTACGGATACAAGCATCTCGAAGGCAACTCCACCTACGAGCTTAACCTCATTGATGCCATGCAGATGATGATGGGGAATGGCAATATGGTACAACAAAACACTACTGCTACTACGACTCAGCAAACAAGTAGTAGCCAGAATTCCAATGTTTCAGAACGAACTTCTCATGTCACTGTAACTCAAAATGTAGGCAATAGTCAGAATAATAGTTTGAGCATGAGTGCAAAGGAAGCCTATAAAATAGCTGATGAAGCATATAAAGCGAAGGATTATGCCAAGGCATTAAAATATTATCAGTATGCAGCCGAGAAGAATGACAGTCAGGCTCAATTTAGTCTCGGTGCTATGTATGACATGGGTTATGGTGTGACACAAAATTATGCAGAGGCTATGAAATGGTATCTTAAGGCTGCAAATCAAGGACATGTATTTGCCCAAAACAATATTGGTGTTATGTATGAAAATGGGCAAGGCGTGAAAAAAGATTGTTCAGAAGCTAACAAGTGGTATCTAAAGGCTGCAGAGCAAGGATATACTCCAGCGCAAACCAACTTAGGATTGAACCTTTATGTAGGTAATGGTATTACACAAAATTATACAGAAGCCTTCAATTGGTTGCTAAAAGCTGCTAATTCGGGAGGTGCATTAGCTCAATATAATGTCGCTGGAATGTACTACAAAGGCGAGGGCGTTAAACAGGATTATTCCGAAGCCTTAAAATGGTATACTAAGGCTTCTGACCAAGGAGACACAGATGCTCTTTATTGCTTAGGCATAATGTATGCAAATGGAACCGGTATGAAGTCGCAAAACATTGCAGAAGCGTTAAACTGCTTTTATAAAGCAGCGCAAAAGGGATATAAAGCAGCTAAAGCGAAGTTGGATGAGTACAGAAAGTATGGTAATATAATAGGTGTCGTAATTGAGAAAGACACCAACGAACCTGTTGTTGGAAGCGTTGTTAAAATAGTCAAGAGTAGCAGACGTGGTGCTAATGCAGCAAGTGTTTCTGATATAAATGGCTTCTTCTCTTTAAATGCCAATATAGGCGATGAGATTGAAGTGCAATATGTAGGTTATAAGAACAGCAGAGTCAAGATTACAGATGACAAACCTTTGATGATTTACATATATAAACAATAATGAATTTCATGAACAAGCTAAAGCTTATAATATTGTTCCTATTTATGTCGTTGGCAGCATCAGCCCAGCGCCTTGCCGTTGAGTCCTTGAAGCTTCGGCCCAACGACTTGAGTGCCCGTAACGTTAAGAACCAGCGCCATGACCTTAACGGTAAGCCGTGTGCATTGCTCAAGGTGATGGTGCTCGACAACATAACGAAGTGCAGTAGTGGCAACATAGGTGATATTGTGACCGAAGGACCGGTGAAGCTGAAATTCATAACATCAGCAACACCGTCTTTAGAACTGTCGTTCCAGTATCATTATCCCCTCACTATCAACTTTGCCGATTATGGATACAAGCACCTCGAAGGCAACTCTACCTACGAGCTTAACCTCGTTGATGAGCTGCAGATGATGTTGGGAAATGGCAACTTAACACCAAATACTCAGTCAAATAATGTTTCACAGAATAGCATTACTGCTGTAACGCCAGCTAATAAAATTGAAGAAAGCGCTAATAAAGTTGAACAAAGCACCAGTAAAGTTGAAGAAAGCGACAGTCAAAGCAATAATGCACAGCAAAACACCGAAAATACAAATGATGCTGGCAGAAAACCGACAGCAATAGAGGTAGCAGAATTGGTAAAGGTAGGGGAGAAGTTTTACGATATTGGATTATATAGTAGTGCTTTTAAAAAGCTTCATCAGGCAGCAGAACAAGGACATGTGCCTTCACAATATAATATAGGTGTCATGTATAAAAAAGGTCGGGGTGTGGACATAAATCTTAAAGAGGCTGCAAAATGGTATCTTAAGGCTGCAAATCAAGGATATACCGAAGCACAATACAATATAGGTGCTATGTTATACGAAGGTAAAGGTGTTGAACAGAATTATAAGGAAGCCTTCAATTGGTTCCTTAAAGCTGCGAATTCGGGAAATGTAAATGCGCAGAGAGAATTAGGTTCTATGTACATAAACGGTAAAGGTGTTGTGTCGGATTTTGATCAAGCTGTTTATTGGTTTAAGAAAGGCGCTGAACAGGGCGATTATGATTGTAAGGCAACATTAAAACTCCTTGGTTATTAAGATTTTGCATAGGCTTTCCAAAAGGACTCCTTTTGCCCTCCAAAAGTACCCCTTTTGCCTCGTAAAAGGACTCCTTTTGCACTCCAAAACGAATCCTTTTGCAAGCCAAAAGGACTACATTTAGAAATTAACCGTTATTTTTATGAAGATAAGTATAAATCAACCATACGGCTACACGCAGATTGGACAGCGTAAGGGCCAGCAGGATTCGATAGCTCCGCAGGCTGCCGATACAGCTACACGGTGCTTCGTTGTGTGTGATGGAGTAGGCGGACTGGAGCGTGGCGAGGTCGCGAGTGCTCTTGTAGCCGAGACCGTTGAGCGGATGGTTGAGGAGACTCTTGCCGATGGCGGCACATTCGGTGTAGCCGAACTGCAGCGAGTATTGTGCCGGGCCTACGACTGTCTGTACGACAACCGCAGCGTGAGCCACCGCATGGCTACTACGCTTGCCATGATGGTAATGACCAGTAGGGGAGTGCTTGTGGCTCATATAGGCGACAGTCCGATACTGCAATTGCGACCTCACGAGGGAACAATTTTCCGCACGTCCGACCACTCGCTTGTGGCTGAAATGGTGGCACGAGGCGACATAACTGCCGAGGATGCTCTGCAACATCCGCAACGCAACATCATAACACGCTGCATGTTTGTGCCCGACCGCCAACATCGCATATCTCAGGCTACTGTCGATATGATTGCCGACGTGCGTCCTGGCGATGTGTTCCTATTGTGCAGCGACGGCGTTAACGGTGCCGTGAGCGAGGAATACTTGGCCCGACTGCTTACTGCCGACGACCTTACGCTGCAGCAGAAGGGCGAACTCTTGCAGCAGCAGACTGCCGACAGCCACGACAACAATACGGCATGGATAGTGGAGGTGGCTGATGTGGAGCACGAGGAGGGCGACACTACGGTCAATTCTACGTGCGAGACGGCTATAGAGAGCGTCTTCGACGACAACGATTCCATTGCCGACAGAATCAGACGCTGGTGGAAAGACGTCACGTCGAAGTGGTAGAGTGTGGATAAAGGGCAGTTCGTCAGCTAAACTTATGGTTTCGTCAGCAAACCTGCCCACTTCGTTTATCCGACCCGAAAACGTTTGGCGACATCAAAAAATAAAACTAACTTTGCAATCGTAAACATAATATTAACCATCAAAAAACATAACGATTATGAGTACACAACCTATCGAGGATAATAAGAAAGGTAAGAAGGAAGGCTTGAAGACTGCTGCTACTATGGCAGGTGCTGCCGTTGCAGGTGCCGGAACCGCATTTGCTGCAGGCGTAGTAATCAATGGCGATGCTGATGACGACGCTCCTGTTGTTGAACCTACTGTAGTGAAGCCCGACGAAGTAAAGCCCGAAGACGAACAGAAGGAACCCGAAAAGACAGCAGAGCCTGCTGCCGAAACTCAGAATGAGGACAATACAACCCAGCAGAACGAGCAGCACGGACCTCAGGCTGGTGGACATGAGGAGCCTATAGAGCCTACTCCGGTAGAGCCTGAACCCGTTAATCCAGAGCCAGCACCCGTCAATCCGGAACCTACACCAAATCCCGACCCTAACCCAATAGAACCCGATCCGATAGAGCCGGACCCAATTGCTCCGGGCGAGATTGATATCGACGGACTTCCTGATGTTGCCCCTGACGTCGTAGCCAACAATATTCTGACGGGCGAATATGTTGATCCAAGCGACATCGAAGCCCAGAATCTTGCCATTACAAATGTCGGAACGATTGAGACCGTAGACGGTCAGGTGCTCAATGCAGCCCAGTTTACCGGTGAGAACGGCGAACAGCTGTATATGATTGACGTGGACGGCAACAACCAGTATAACCTCGTTGCCGACGCTTCAGGCAATATCGTAGGCGAGATACCGGGTACTCTCACCGTCAGCGACAGCGAGAGTCTGCTGGCAGAGAACTCTGGCGAGGGTGGATATATGGCACATGGCGATACCGACAATACGCCCGACGATGGCGACATGAACGATATCGACCAGGACATCCTGACCACCTAAACCGTCAACATTCATCACAACCAACTAAACAGTATGAAAAAGTTAATGACACTGGCGCTGCTCATGGCATGCTCGACAGCCATGATGGCGCAGAAGACTAAGCCGACAAAGCCGACCAAACCAGCCACTCAGGTGGCTGCGGCTGGGGGGCGGCTGTTGCCGACACGCTCGATATAAAGAAGCTTGCGGCGGCTGCTTCGGCTGGCAAGGCCGATGCGCAGAACCTGCTTGGCGTGTGCTACTACACGGGTCGCAAGGTGAAGAAGGACTATACTGCCGCCCTTAAGTGGTGGAGTCTGGCTGCCAAGCAGAACCATTCGGAGGCTGTAGCCAATATGGCGCTGTGCTATCAGTATGGCAATGGTATAAAGCAGGACTCGCTCATGTCGGTGAAACTGTACAAGCAGTCGGTCAAGATGGGCAACGTGGCTCTTGTTAAGAATCGTGAGAAGGCTTTCATCAAGAAGCCAAATGTGTACGACGCTTGTCTGCTTGCCGACATCTATTCATATGGTGTGGGTAGCATCAAGAAGGATGCAGCCAAGTCGATAGCCTACTATGTGAAGGCTTCGGATGCCGGTTCGCTTGATGCTACACTTGGAGCGGCACGCATGTATGAGTCGGCTGAGAAATATCCCGAGGCAATGAAGCGTTGGACTATGGCTTCGCTGAAGAGCGACTTCGCCTCGTACAAGTGTGGCGAGTATCTGTGCAAGGGACTTGGCACGGCTGTAGACAAGGCCAAGGCTGCCGCCCTGCTCAAGAAGGCAGCCAACGCCAATATTCCCAATGCCCAGCTTCTGCTCGGCGACCTATATTATAAAGGTGACGGCATAGACCGTAATGTGGCTGAGGCTGTCAAGTTGTACAAGGCAGTAGCATTGAATGGCAATCCCGCTGCGATGTGGAATCTCGGCGTGATATACTGCAACGGCACCGAGGTCAAGGCCGACTATAATGTCGGACTGACATGGATCGCTCTGGCAGCACGCAAGGGTATGATGAACAATGTACAGGACAAGCTCGACGCTACTTCTGACAACGGTCAGAACGGATGGCACGGTACGCCGCTGTATCACTACATGAACGGCATCAATATGCTTAACGGCAATAACAAGGACGTTGATGCTGCGCTGAAATGCTTCACCGCTCTGGAGAAACGCGGCAACAAGCATGTGGCTGTGGCTATTGCTGCCTGCTACAACGACGCTGCGTGGAAGAAGGCAAACGGGAAAAAGAAGATTAAGTATCTGGAAGAGGCGGCTGCCGAAGGCGATGCTGCCGGATTGTACGGACTGGCTCTGTGCTGTGAGAAGGGAACTGATGTGGCTGCCGATAAGGAGCGTGCGCTGAAGCTGTTCAAGCAGTCGGCCGACTGCGGATATGTGCCTGCATTGTGTCATCTGGGCAACCTTTATAATGAAGGCAAGGCTGTAAACCGAAATCTTACTACCGCCATCGACTATTATCAGCGTGCCATGTGCGGTGGCTATCTCACACGTGAGGCTGCCGTAGTGCTTGCCGATGCTTACGAGAAGGGACTCGGCGGACTGCAACGCAATGCCGATATGGCAAAAAAGGTGAAGGCTATGGTGTGGACGTCCGACCCCGTTACTTATCTGTGTACGTCAGTAATATATCGATAAAATGAGAAAATTGTTTTTGTCGCTGGCTTTTCTTGCCGTCGTAGCCGTGCCCATGAGTGCTGCTACCGATGGCGGATACAGCTCCGACCATATTCGTGCGGCTGCCCAACGGCTGAATGTGTCGGCTGATTCGCTTGCTGTAGGCGACACCCGTATGAAGGTGAAAGGCAGCACCATATTGGTGCGCAAGATTGACAATGGGGATATTGACTTCATCGGTATTCCGCTGTTCAATCCTGCCATGCGTCGCGATCAGCCTCTGCCCATATACGACTTCCTGGAGTATGCTTGTCTCGACCGCAAGTTCGGCATATCTTCCAATCGTCTGCTTTATAAGGATGTGACGTTTGTCAAGGGCGACTGGAACGTGCTGTTGCAGCTTGGCGACTCTGCCGACTGCTCGGTGCGGAGTGTCAACGACCGTATATACGAGGTGCAATGGAGCCGTGGCGGTAAGGTGATGGCTGATGTCAAGGTGCCTATAAGGTACGATGTGCTGTCGCTTTCGTCGCGTGGCGAGATGGAACGCCGATTCCTCAGCGGACTGAAGAGCTTTGTCGACAAGCGTGTTGCTGCCGATGTTCTGCCTAAAGATACTGCGGGACTGGAGGAAGTTGCCGACAATGGCAAGCGGTTGTATATGCGCAAGGGTGGCATTTATGCCGACAGCCGCATCTCCAATTCCACCTATTATATATATACAGGTTCGAATGCGTTGCAACCGGTGTTCAGTCGGCAGTTTCCCGTACAGAGTATCGGCAACCTGATTGTGCTGCCTGCGTGGGAAGGCGTAGCCGATGTTCCTATGAAGATACGCTTCGTATGTGCCAATCGCAAGGTGGAGGAGCTGACTACTACGGTGCGCCAGCTTGTAGGCTACGCCGTTAGCAAGGGTTGCAAACCTTATTATGGTGTTGAGTCAAACAAGGACGGCCGTCTTGTAGTGTCGCTCTTTCTGTATGATGCAAAGTCGGGCTACGACCATGTGTTGAATGTTGAGTGCAAAACGGCAGACATAGCTACCGACAAGCTGGTGCTTACTGGTCGTGGCTATCTGTATTCGCCAACCACAAATGTCAAGAGAAGATGAAGTGTAAGTGTCGATTTTTGATGACTTTGGTGCTCTGCCTGGCTGGTATTGTGGGGCTAAGGGCACAGTCGGGAGCCGATCGTATGAACGAGATAAAGCTCTCGGGCAAGTATTATACGGCTGAGGCTACCGATCACGACCAGGACAAGGCGTTTGTGTCGGCTTTCGGTATGCTGCTTGGCAGCATCAATATGGCGTTGATGGAGGAGGAACAGCCTACTATAACATCGCTTCAACTCGAAAGTCATGTCAAGAGTATTGATATTCAGCGTGGTGCCGATGTCATGGTGTTTGTGTATGTGGAGAAGTCGCGACTGGCTCTGATGCAGACCAATGGTGGTGGCAATGCCGCTCAGCCGTCGGCTCCTAAGGTGCAGAATCATAGTGAGTCGCAGCCTACCAAGGTGCAGACTGAGGTGCGACCTGCTGCTCCGGGTGTTACGCCCGAAGTGATTAGCAGGCTCGTTGGTGTGGAAACATTCATGTCGGCACGCTGGATTCTGGACAATGCGCGCAACATGGGCGAGGTGAGCGACTATGGTTCGCCACGCACAATGGGCAATGTCGAAGGCTGCTACATACTCGCTGTCAATGAGGACAAAGACGTTGTGGGTGTGCTTTCGCCAAAGACCGACGGCAAGCGGACCGACTTGCGCACCGGCGCTGTGGCTGATATGTCGCGCTTCAAGGGGTGTGCAGCCGTGTGTGTCAGACTGAATAGTAAATAGTGAACATATCGAACTAATATTAATGAAACGATTATCTACAATAGTATTAATGTCGCTTGTGGGTGTGGCGTTGCTGCATGCACAGGTGACTTTCCGCTTTAGCGGTGGCATTTCCAACGAACAGCTGAAGCAAAACGTAGAGCGCAATGTGTCGGCTCTGCTTTCTGAAATCAATAATGCTGAGTCGGCTGGACGCAGTCTTGACTTCTCGGGCATTAGAATTACTGAGACTGCACGTGGCGGACTGAGCAGTTTGTGGGCCAATCTGCGCTTCCGCTGCGAGTGGAAGACCAATGTGCAGAACTGTCTGCGTGATGTGCAGGAGTTTGAGATACGCCAGATTCCGGTAGAGATGAAGCCGCTTGACAATACGTATAAGGGCGAAATACATAAGGAACTGACCGTAAGCTTCAATCGCAACGGCATGATTACGGGTGTGCGCACGGCTATGGACAACAACTCTTATATGAGTCTGATGGCTGGCGGAATGTCGGTCAAGGATGTGCGTATGCGTCGCGAGATACTCAAGTTTGTTGAGGATTTCCGCAGCTATTACGATGAAAAGAATCTTAGTGCTATTGACGAGATTTTCAGCGACAACGCTCTCATCATCACCGGACGCGTGTTGCGGAAAGACCTTACGTCGCAATCTAATTCCGACATTCGTATTCCGGGCAAGAACATAATATTCAACAAGCAGACCAAGACGCAGTATATAAACAATCTGCGCAATGTGTTCAGGGTGAACAGATATATCAAGGTCGACTTCTCCGACATCGAACTGATCCGTCATTCGTCGCGAGAGAATATCTATGGAGTACGTTTGCGCCAGCGCTGGAACAGCCAACGCTACAATGGTGGTACCTATATGGACGACGGATATGTGTTCCTGCTATGGGATTTCAATGACGAGGAGCATCCGAAGATTCACGTGCGCAGCTGGTCGCCGGTTTCGGGTGAGGTGTCGTCAGACAACTTGTTGTCTCCCGATGATTTCTCGGGATTGTAATAATGTGTGTGCTCTGATTTACAGATTGATATAGCTTTTAATCTCCATGAAGCATAATAGAAACGTCGCTGTTCTCGTTGCCTTGCTCTGTACTGTTGCCGTTTGGGCTGTACCGGCAAAGCGCTGTAAGACACAGGTGCGCCAACCCGATGGCAGTATGGTTACTGTCATGGTGCGTGGCGACGAGAACTTCCACTTTATGTCTACCGAAGACGGTATGCCGATAGCCATGAACGCAGACAAGGCTTATTGTTATGCGTACATGGCTGATGACGGTGTGCTGCGTGCTTCGGCACAGGTGGCGCATGACGCAGAGCGACGTTCGGCGAAGGAGAAGGCTTTTCTTGCAGGGCATAAGACTGAGGTGGAGCGCATTGCCGGCTTTGCTTCCAAGCTTGCGGCAAAGCGCAACAAGGCTCGTCTGCAACGCTTTGCCAAGCGACAGAATGTAATGGCTGCTGCCGAACCTGCGCTTACACGTATGGCTGGTGCAACGGGTGGCGACGGCATTGGCATCATAGGTAAGCGAAAGGGTCTGGTCATTCTTGTTGATTTTCAAGATGTGAAGATGCAGTCGGCTCATGACAATGCCGAATGGAACGACTTCTTCAATAAGTCGGGCTATAACACGCTCGGCAACTCTGGTTCGGTGCATGACTATTTTTATAGTCAGAGCTATGGACAGTTCGACTTGTCGTTTGACGTTGTCGGACCGGTGACTGTATCGAAGAATATGGCTGATTATGGTGGCAATGACGATAGTGGCAATGATAAGGATCCTGGTGGTATGGTGTACGAGGCTTGTCGGCTTGTAGCCGATAAGGTCAACTTTGCCGATTATGATTGGGATGGCGACGGCGAGGTCGATCAGGTGTTCGTTATATACGCTGGTTATGGCGAAGCTTCACGTCCGGCATTGCTCCCTAATACCATTTGGCCGCATGAGTGGACTCTGAAGGCTGCCGGCTATAGCCTCACTCTCAATAAGGTGAAGATAAATACCTATGGATGTACTGCCGAACTGAACGACTATGGCAGTAATAATATGGCTGGTATAGGTACGGCTTGCCATGAGTTCAGCCATTGTCTGGGTTTGCCCGATATATACGACACGTCTGGTGGCGATTGTTTTGGCATGGACTTGTGGGATGTCATGGACTATGGTTCGTATGCTGGCAATGGCTATTGTCCCGTTGGCTATAACACATACCAGCGTTGGGTGAGCGGATGGATGCAACCAGAGGTGCTGGACAAGCCTACTGATGTGTACGACTTGCCTGCTTTGAGCGAGTCGCCTAAATCGTATGTGGTGTATAACGACAATAAGCCACGTGAATATTACATTTTTGAGAATCGCCAACAGACCGGATTTGACAAGCAGTTGCCTTCGCATGGCTTGCTTGTCATTCATGTTGACTATTATAGTTCGATTTGGGAATACAATGAGGTGAATACGGATGTGTCGCATCCGCGCTTCGGCATAGTGGCAGCCGACAACGATAGAAGCCGCAAATCGCTTAAAGGCGACACCTATCCGGGTACGTCGGGCAATACTAAGTTGACTGATAACTCGTCGCCTGCGGCTACTTTGTTCAATAATAACAGTTCGGGAACAAAGTTGCTTGGCAAGCCTGTGACTGAAATCAAGGAGAGTTCAGATGGATTGATTTCGTTCCTGTTTATGGGTGGTGCTCCTTCGGTGGCTACAAAGTTGCATTCTGAACAGACTGGTTCTGATTCATTCCGTGCTACGTGGAATGAAGTGGAGTTTGCCGATTGCTATAATGTTCAATTAGAGAAGGTTGGCAAGGTTTCGCCCGAAGATAAATTGCTCTTGGCTGAAGACTTCACTGGTTGGGGAAGTGGAAACAAGAGTGACGGAACTACGGATTTGTCGTCACGACTTGATGCCCATACGAGTAATGAAGGGTGGACTGGCGATAATGTATTTAAGGGTGTGGGATGTCTTAAACTTGGAACTTCGACTCCTCAAAACAGCTTCCTCATATCGCCACATATCAAGAACTGTAAGTATGGAAAGGTCACGATAAGTTTTGTTTCAGCCGCTTATAAGGATGATAAGCCGAATATCATGTTGTCGCTTATTGATTATGAAGGAAATGTTATTGATAGAACAAATATTGTTGCTGACGGAAAACGGCAGCTGATAGTATTTGACAATCAGTATTGCAAGCCTTTCAACCTTTATGTTGCGCCTACTGCACGATGCTATATATATTCAATTGGTATATATGATGGCGCTTTCTCGGAGAGCGACTTTGCAGCAACGCGTGCCGCGGGCGATGTGCTATATATATATAATGTGTATGACACAGAATATGAATTCACTTCGCTACAGCCCAATGTGGTGTATCGATGGCGTGTTCAGGCTGTAAAGCGAGGAGTGGAAAAGCCCTGGAGCGATTGGCGCAATGTGGAACTGAATGACGCAACTAATGGAATAAGCGATGTTTATGGCAGTCCTGATGTTATTGAACCGTCGGCTATGGTGTCTGTCTATTCCATTAGCGGAGTCATGCTCGGACGTATGCCTTATGCCTCGTTTGTGAATAACAAGGCATATGTGGGCGTGTATATAGTGAAGTACGGGGCAAAGACATTCAAGATGGCTAAGGGTGGGGTTAGATAAGAATATATAGACAGCTGTCATTTCTCGAAGTGCTGGTAGTCTTTCAGCGAACGCCAGCCGCCTCCCCATGTAAATCCGTGCTGCGTAAACAGGCGGTAGGCAAGGTCGTTGCGGTCAATCTTGTATTCGAATTGTTTGCTTCGGTTGGCATATTGGCGTCCTTTCTCGGGGTTGACAATTGTCTTTCCGTTGGGGCGGTGCTTTACGTAGGGGTTGTAAAGTGGATTTATGTCTACTGCTTTGCCCATACTGTGCTTTGACAGTTTCTTTGAGCCGGCTACAGCTCTGTAGTTGAAGCACGATGTGTTGTTGTTGTTCATTGATGTCACGTCGTCGGCGCCGAAGTCGTCAATAAGCTGCATACGCTCAATAGGGTAGTGAGCGTCATACAATTTGCGGAATATCTCAATCAGATCGTTGGCTATGTCCTTATGGCAAATCATCTCGCCAGTCATTATCCGTCCGTCAACTGTGTAGTGCAACAGCTGCAGATAGCGCAGCTCGGTGCGAGGCAGTGTGCAGTTGGTTTTGTACGACTTTCCGTATATGCGTGCAAATATTGGGTTGTTTATATTTCTCTTGCAGAAATAATGTTCAAGTCCGTTTTTCTTGATTTCTGCCATGCTGACAATTCTTCCGGCTTGCCATTGTTTTGTTGTTGCAGTGACTAATGTAATGTCAGCACCCTTATTCTCACTATTTGTACCGATAGCGTATGTTGTGGTACTTGTTATATTGGCTAATGTTATGCCGATGATTGATAGAATTGTCTTGGTGTTCATACTGATTCAGATGGTTGTAGCGGTAAGGACATAAAAAAACCGCCGACCCCGAGG
>ERZ779669.618-NODE-618-length-20659-cov-12.428703_pt1 | contig 20659 bp, 14 predicted proteins | sample MGYA00511372_ERZ779669 | MGnify/ENA primary metagenome ERZ779669 (study PRJEB29588, sample SAMEA1967891) | human gut metagenome | biome: human gut; feature: human-associated habitat; material: faeces | place: Denmark | collected 2008/2010 ... | reverse complement strand
GGATGTTCACTCTCCAAACGAGGCTCGTGTGAACGGTGCCCTCCCAATGGTGGATTCATGGTATAAGGCATTCAACATCAAGAAGGGCGACAAGCTCTTTGTTCCTAAGAACAAGCGTGCACATATCTGGTAAAAACATGTGGGGTAAGGCATCCCCACACGCCCTGAAAGGGCAGAAGCTCCTAGCCCAGGGAGGGCACTGAAAAAGTCCCTTCATAGGTTATGTTAGTTTAACATTCAATCTTTGAAATAGTGTACCCAAAAGTTGCATATGTGCAATATATTTTGTATTTTTGTAGGAAAATTCAAGGATTATGCTAGAGCAACAACAGACCATATCATTCAGTGATTATTCAAGTTTGTATAACTTGATTATTCCAAAAGACAACCTGCTCCGCCAGATAAATGACCTGGTGGACTTTAGTTTCGTATACCAGGAATTGCAGGACAAGTATTGTCATGACAATGGGCGTACGGCAGAGAGTCCTATCCGTATGTTTAAGTATCTCCTTTTGAAGGTAATTTATAATATATCGGACGTTGATGTAGTAGAACGTGCCCGCTATGATATGTCGTTCAAGTACTTCTTGGGATTAACTCCTGAGGAGACTAACCTGATAAATCCTAGTTCCTTGACCAAATTCCGTCGACTTCGCCTGAAGGATATGGACCTGCTGGATCTGCTCATCAAAAAGACAGTTTCTATTGCTATAGAAGTTGGTGTCCTCAAGTCTAAAACCGTTATCGTTGATGCAACCCATACGCATTCCCGTTCTAATCCAATTAGTGCGGCAAAGAGTTTGGAGTATTATTGCAAGGCCGTAATCAAGGTCGTTAATTCTGTGGATGACAGCATGGAATTGCCTGAGCTTCCAAAAGAAAAGAAGTATTCTCCTATCATGAATGCTGCTAAAACGATAGTTGCTACTGTGGAAGCAGATGCTGCAACTGCCAATATGCCTGCAGTCAAGGAGCGTCTCAATATGCTGAAAGAAACCATTTCAGATGCAGAGCCCCGAGGCGTAATATCAAAGGATGAGGATGCCCGTACAGGACATAAAACAGCTCATTCTTCATTCTTTGGGTATAAGACACATATGGCGATGAGCGATGAGAGAATTATCACTGCAGCTACTGTTACTTCTGGCGAAAAAGGTGATGGACAGCAATTGCCGGAACTGATGAGGAAGACAGAGGAAGCAGGAATGGAAGTTGATTCCATTGTAGCAGATAAAGCATATTCCAGCAAGGAAAATCTCAAAATGGCAAAAGAAAACAATATGCATCTCTCTGCTCGTTTAAGTTCTGTAATTGACGGTAATCGAACAAACAAACTTCCTTTTGAATACAACAAGGATGCAGATTTGTACGTCTGCCCAGCAGGGCATCTGGCGAAATGGAAAGAGATGAATAATCGCAAAAATGACAAGCGTCACAGAAACTCCAGCATTACCTATTATTTTGACGTGGACAAATGCAAGGTCTGTCCATTACGTGAAGGTTGCTACAAGGAAGGAGCCAAGACTAAAACATATGCGGTTACCATCAAGTCGGATGAACAGTTGGAGCAAATCGAATATCAAAAGACAGAAGAGTTTATAAATCTTCAGAGAAAACGATACAAGATAGAAGCCAAGAACTCCGAGCTTAAGAATGTCTTAGGATATGACAGGGTCCTTTCATACGGTTTGTCGTGTATGGAAATGCAGGGAGCTTTGACTATTTTCGCTGCAAATGTGAAGAGAATCCTCAAATTGATGCAAAATGCATAAGGGGGAAACAGATTCCTCTATATATTGCCAAATCTAAGCGCTAGAAACGCTATAGAAAGCTATTTGGGGCTATATTCCTGTCCAAAAAAGTATTCCACTTTTAAAAGATGAAATGCTTCTTGGACAAGAATTAAAGTTCAAAAACAAACTATGCAACTTTAAACGGGTACCTTTTTCAGTGACCTCCCTGGGCGATGCCCTGGGCTAGGAGCTTTTGGGCTTTCAGCCCGTCCTCGGTTGCCATTATCTGGACTTATGACACATCCTCACAAATCCCTAACCGAAAACGAAGGAACCCGATTCAGAATCTCTATGATTCGGAACCGGGCTCCAAGACTTAGTATCGAAAAAAACTAAAAATAGTCTTACTTGAAGTATCTCTTGTAAAGACCTGCGAAACCTGCACAGTGGCGAGCCTCGTCCTTAGCCATCTCATGAACAGTATCGTGGATAGCATCAGAACCCTGCTCCTTGGCAAGTTTGGCAATGCGGAACTTATCCTCGCAAGCACCCTTCTCAGCTGCGATGCGAGCCTCAAGATTGCTCTTGGTATCACCCAAAACCTCACCCAGCAACTCTGCAAAGCGAGATGCATGGTCAGCCTCCTCGAACGCATAGCGCTTGTAAGCCTCTGCAATCTCTGGGTAACCCTCGCGGTCTGCCTGGCGAGCCATTGCAAGATACATACCTACCTCGCCACACTCACCTGCAAAGTGATCCTTCAATCCCTTGATGACCTCCTCATTGACGCCATCTTTATGTGCCTGACCGAGAACGTGTACTGTAGCGAATGTCAAATCATCATCCACTGCATCTTCCATCTCCTTGAACTTGCTGGCTGGAGCCTTGCAAATAGGGCACTTCTCTGGTGCCTCTGTACCCTCGTAGATGTAACCACAAACGGTGCAAATAAATTTCTTCTTCATAATGTTAATGTATTAAAATGTTCTTGTATTGTATTATCTTATTACTATTAATTCTCTTGTCTTACGAATTATTTCAGAAACCTGTTCCTCTTAATTCATCTTCTTCTCCATCTTCTGGGCGCAAGCTGAACAGATGCCCTTGTAGTAGAGCTGTTCCTCCTGCACGATGTTGCCATCGATCACCTTGGTCTCTGTTACCCGTGGTGCTTGCTCATCGAAGAGGTCGATGATCTTACCGCAGTTCTTGCAGTAGAAGTGAACGTGTGGCTCGATGTTGCCATCATAGCATACGCGATGCTCATTGATGGTGATCATCTGGGCTGCATTTACCTCACTCAGCATGCGGAGCGTGTTATACACTGTGGTACGGCTTAGAGTCGGTACCTTGTTCTCCAAAGCTTTGTAAACATCTTCTATGTTTGGGTGGGTAGGGTGCTTGATCAGGTAGTCCAGGATTGCCAGTCTCTGTACTGATGGTCTAATGCCTTTCTCTACCAATCTGTTGTAAGCTTCTGCTTTTTTCATATTCCTATCTCTTGATTGATTTTTACGTTTGCAAAGGTAATGAATTTATTTCTATCTACCAAATAATTCTGTAAAATATCCAAAATAATAAGCTTTATTTTTAGATAATTTACAGAATTAAATGTTTGTTCACAAAAAAGAGGCTATTTTCTGGTCTTTACGCCCAGGAATTTATCTACCATCATCAGCTGGTTGAGCTGGAAGGCTGGCTTGCATGCCTTCTTTGCCTTGAGCCTGATGGTGAAGAGATCGCGGGCGCCCTCTACGGCTGGCTGCTCACCGATGTTGACGAAGGTAGGGTAGAGCACCTTGCTGCCATCTGAGTGCAGACGGTCCTTGGTGAGGTTCTCCATCTTGCCCATATCCTTCACATCCACTCCGATGAACTCGTATTCGGTGGCGCTGTATGGCAGGGCGAAGCTCAGGGCATTGAGCGATACGAGACCCTTGCCCTTTACGGTGAGGGTGATGGTTTCGCCTGCCTTGTATGTCTTTTTGTCGGCTGCGAGACTGATGCTGCCCTCTACGGCTGGCACCTTCTTGCTGCTTACTCCGCTCTTGAGCTGGGTAGCCACTACGGAGATATCATAGGCGTCGATGAGACCGTTGCCGTTGATATCGCCCTTGCTTACGTAGCCCTCGAAGTCCTTGTCGCCCCTGCGCAATCCGCAGTAGTTGAGATAAGAGGTGAAGTCGTTCTCGTCGATGCGCCCGTCGTGGTTGATGTCGCCAGCCTTCTCCATCTTGCTGCCCGGAACCTTGAATACGTACATCTCGGCACCCGAACCCATTCCGCCTCGGGCTTCCTCTACGGTCATCCTGATGTACTGAGCCTCTGGGTTGCCCTGGAACTGGTATTCTTTCACGGCATTCTCGTTCTTCCAGTCGAAGCTTCCGGTCTTAGTCCAGCTGATGCCGTCGTTGCTGATGGCGAACTTGCCCTTCTGGATCTGTCCGTTGGTCTCGCGCTCAGAAGCCGGGAGATAGTGAATCTTCTCGAGCTTGGCGATGCCGTTGAGGTTGAGGGTTACATCGAATGGCAGCACACCTTCCTTCTTGTAGTAGTCGGTATGCCAGAAGTTCTTCTCGTTGAAGTCGAACATCTTCGAAACCTCCAGGCCTTCCCAGTCCTTCGTAGAGTTGGTGGCTGTGATGTTGCGGATGGCTTCATCGAGAGGGTCCTTGATGGTATGCGCCTGAACGGTGGCCCATTCAGAAACGCCGTCCTTGTTCACGGATCTCACCTGCACCTCGTAATCGGTTTCCGGCTTCAGGTTCTCGATGGTGAACTCGGTGCTGCGGATGGTGGAATGAATCACGCCATCCACCTTTACCTCATAGTAGTCGGCATTAGCCTGCTTATTCCAGGTAGCCACCAGCTCGAATGCCTTGTTAGGGCTCTGGCTGTCCTTCATCGTTACCTGAGGGGCAGCGAGGGCACCGATGGCGTGGAGCAGCACATCGGCGTCATCCATCTGATAGCCATCCATGCGGAGCTCTACGTCGTTGGCAGTGATGTCGGTCTTCGCCAGTCGCACATAAACCATCGGATTCTTGCAGATATCCATCTTCTCGAACTCGCTGCCCGGTGTGGCGAAGCGGTTGAGCTGAGGAGCCTCGTCGAAGAACCATGCATTTCCGGTTTTGCGGAGTTCATCAAGCGAATTCACCTGGGGCAGCTTCACGCTCTTTCCGCCAATCTTCGCCGCCAGCTTCTTAGGCATCTGGCTCAGATTGATGCGCAGCTCGGTAGCCTGGTTCTTCTCCTGCCCCTGGAAGTGGCCCGTGGTCTTGTAGATATGTACGTTGAGACGGCCCTTCTGCAGGGAAGAGGTGATGTGGGTGGTGGCGTGTTCGCCCAGACGGTAAAGCTCGGTCTTGCCGTCATCATCATAGAGGGCGTAATGGGTTTCTCCGTATGGATAGAGTTCGAAGATGCGCTGGGTGTTGTCTATCTGCGATACATTGTTGTTAGGATTTACCATCGGGATGATGGCACCTCGCTTCACGAAAACAGGCAGTTTCCAGTAGGGAGCCTCAAACTCGTTGATGATTCTTCCACCTTTATATATATGTCCGCTGAAGTAATCCACCCATTCGCCCTGAGGCAGGTAGATGCCGTTGCGGATATCGTTGCCCTCCTTATCCATCTTGGTTTCCTTGTAGATAGGAGCCACGAGGAACGACGGACCGCACATGAACTGATACTGTGTTGCCTTGCCCAGGGTATAAGGGTTGGCTTCGTCGAGGAACATCGCTCTTACCAGCGGCTTGCCGGTTACTGCCTCGTGGGCTGCTGTGTAGATGTATGGCATCAGCTCTGACTTGAGCTTCAGATACCAGCGGTTGACGGAAGTTACCGGTTCGCCCAGGATATGAGGATACTTGGCATTGCTGCCCCAGCCATCCATGTTCAGACCCATCGCGGTGAAGGCCTTCCATTCGAATTCTCGCATGTTGACGATTGGATTCTTTCCGCCGAAGATACCGTCGTTGTCGCATGTGATGTTGGAGATACCCGAAAGTCCGGCACCGATGAAGGTAGGGATGTGGAAGCGGATGTACTCCCATTCGCCGCCCGTCTGGTCGCCCGACCAGACGGATGCGTATCGCTGTGTACCAGCCCATCCATCGAGCGAGATGATGAATGGACGGGCATTCCCGCCATAGTAAGGCATGATCTGAGCCACGCCGGCCACACCGTTCAATCCGAAGGAATAGCCGTCGCCTACCCAGGCCACGTCAGTCTTGAGCACTCTTACGCCAGCGGTTCCCACCTCCTTCACGATGTCGCGCTGCAGGAGCGCCTCAATGCTGTCTTTCGGATGCAGGTCTGACTGGGTCCAGAGTCCGATTTCCACGCCCTGCTTGCGGGCGTAATCTCCGAATTCCTTCAGGTTCTGGATGTTGCCGTCCAGGGTAGTCTCCTGACCATATCCGGCTCCGTATCCATCGTTTGGCAGGAACCATCCCAGCGGCATGTCGTGCTTGATGTATCGGTCGATTGCCGCACGTGCTGAGAACTGGTAATTGTTCTTCTCGCCATTCAGTGATTCCTTGATTCCGGTCTTGTCGCTGGCACTCTCCTTATACGCCTTTCCATCCTCGAATACCATAGTTCGGCCCTTGTCGGCCTCCTTCCAGTAGTCGCGGTTGTAGGCATTGAGATGGCCCTCGTAGAAGCCGAACTTAGGGAGGAGTATAGGGTTGCCGGTGAGTTGGTAATAGCCATCGAGCAGATCGGTAGGCTTTTTGCCCACCATGAAGAAAACGTCTAAGTTCCTGGATTCGTGAGAGAGTTCTACCTTTCCGTTTTGGGTAGAACCGAAGTCGTAGAGACCTGGCTTGAAGGTGTACCACATGAAGCCGTAGCCAGCGGTTGACCAATAGAATGGGGCAGGGGACGCCACTCCGCCATCTACCCAGTTGTTGGTGTTGACGATTTCGATTTTCTCACCCTTGTGAGAGAATCTTCCGTTCTGTACGCCGCCACCGAAGAAATACTCATCCGGCTGTTCGCGCAGGCTGAGGGTTACCTTTTCGGGGGTAAACTGTGCCGGATCGCTCTGCTCTGCCACGGTCTTTCCGTGTTCGAGGTTGATGATTCTGAAGAGCTGGGTAGCCTTGTCGAAGATGACCTGTGCCTTGGTGGTAGAAAGGATGATGGAGTTGTCGTTCTCCTCCACCTTCACCTGTTTATGATTCAGGGCAGTGCGTGGATTATCCACCAGAATGCTCGCCTCAGGCTTTGCCTCGGGCGCTCTCATCACGCCATCGTTGTGATCTTCGAAGATACGGAAAACACTTTCGCCATAGAAATCTACGGCGACACGTTGCTGGTTGGCGAAGACAATCTCCACCAGCGTAGGATTGATTCTGAGAATCTGGACATCTCCAGCCTTCACGGCCTGGGCTGCCTTCTGGGCATCGGGAGCGGACGGAAGCAGGGGAGATGATGCAGTGTTGGTTGTGTTGGCAACCATAGGCAAGATTACTGCCATTGCCATCAGGTTGCCAACAGATAATTTCTTATAAATATTACTCATTGTCTTTTTGGGGTTATGGAGTTAAAGGAGATAAAGTGTTATGTAGTTAACTTCTTAAGTCCTTTAACTCCTTTAACTACAGTTTTTCGATGAATGCCTTCATCTCAGCCTCGTGTTCCTTCGCCTTGAGGAAAAGATGCCACTGGTTCTGGGCTCTTACGAGGTTGTGCTCAGGATACTTGCACTTCCAGTAGTGGTCGCCGTTGAGGTAATCCCAGAGGAAGCGTACTGCCTGCATGTATGGGAAGAGCTCTGCTGCATGAGGAAGCAGGGAAATCTCCAATGGAGAAAGGAAGGCTGATGCTGACTCCACATAGCCGCGGGTGAATGATTCGAAGATGTCCATGCGGAAATCTATCTTCTCGAACTCTGGAGAATCCTCGGCGATGGTATTTGCTGCCGTGCGGAGGAAATCGCCGTAATCGCTCACGAAGAGTGATGGCATCACGGTATCGAGGTCGATGACGCACAATACCCGACCCTTTTCATCAAACATCATGTTGTTGACCTTGGTATCGCAGTGGCAGACATGCTTCTGCAACTTGCCCTCGCGGAAGAGGCGCTGGCAGAGACACATCTCATCCATATAACTCTCGATTTCTGCGATGAAATCCTTTACGCCTTCTGCGCGTCCGGCACGGTCTTCCTTGACAGCCTGACGGAGCTGGTCGCGGCGCAGTTCCATATTGTGGAAATCAGGGATGGTTTCGCCGAGGCGGTCGGTGATGTCGGTGAGCTGAGCCTCAAACTCTCCGAAGGTCTTTCCTGCGTAATAAGAACTTTCTGGGTTTACTGCCTCCTGGGTGATGGCACGAGGAATGAAGACGGAAATGCGCCAGAACTGCTTGTCTTCGTCTTTTACATAGGTCTTACCGTTGCTCGCCTTGACGAAGGTGAGCACCTTGCGGTTAATGTCGTCAGCGCCCTGCTTTTCGAGCTGCTGGCGGATGTGGGTAGTTACTTCCTCGATATTGTGCTGCAAGAGATCTACATCGGTGAAGATAGAGTCGTTGATGCGCTGGAGAACATAATCTGGTGCATCGTCTTCTACTGTTGTCACCTTGTAGGTGTCATTGATGAGTCCATTACCGAGAGGTTTTACCTCATTTACAGTTCCGGTGATGTCGAACTGTGAGATGATAGGTTTGAGATCTTTCATTTTAGTTTGGTTTTAAATATATTTTTAAAGCTTTTGCCCTTACAGGGCGTAGTTTCTTATTGGATTTTTAACCCAGGGTGATACCCTGGGCTAGGAGCTTCTGCCCTTTCAGGGCGTTTATCTCAGGTCGATGATTTCGGCTCCTGGGAATTCCTTGCTGTTGAAGACGAAGGAATTGTTGGAAACACCCTTTGCCTTGAAGCCGGAGATGTTGATGGTGCTCCAGGTAGAACCCTGGCGCATCTTTACCTGTGATGGCACGTGGGTGTTCTTGTTGATGGTGATATACATCTCTGCCACGGTACGCTTCTGGTTGTTGGCTACGAGATGCACCTGATAGTTGCTGCCCACAGTCTTGAGGCTGCTCTTATATCCTGTCTTGTAGATGTGGATGAAGGTATAAGGATTCATCGACATCTGCTTGGCCTGGGTAGGGTTGCTCACGTTCACCTCGTTGGTCTTCTTCATATAAGTCCATTGCGTCTTGCCGTTATACCATACGATGGCCTGTGGTGTGCGCGCATTAAACTTGTTACCCTTGATGGTGATGGTACCGCTTGCCGAGCCGTACTTAGGACTAGACAGTTTGAAGTTGGCGGTAGCGCCCTTCTTGTTGCCGATAACGGCAGCGGTCTTGTCGAGCACCTGCTGGGCGGTCTGCGCCATAGTGCCCAGGCTCATCATCGCTGCGAAAGCGATAGCTAAAATCTTTTTCATATCCTTACTTTTATTGTATTAAAACTAAACCTAAAAGCTTTTGCCCTTTCAGGGCGTATTGGTTCTTCTCTCATTAACCCAGGGCGTTGCCCTGGGCTAGGAGCTTTTGCCCTTTCAGGGCGTTTCTCTTACGAGTTCCTCAATTGCATCAGCAATGTATTGAGCTGGTTCTCATCCTGCAGGAGTACCTCTCTTGGCTTACTGCCCTGAGCGGCTCCTACGATGCCTGCTGCCTCAAGCTGATCCATCAGTCTGCCGGCACGGTTGTAGCCGATGCTGAAACGGCGCTGAATCATACTGGTGCTGCCCTGCTGCGAGAGAACGATGGCATGGGCTGCCTCCTCGAAATACGGATCCAGGTTGCGGGTATCTACGCTGCCGTTGCCTCCTACGCCGCCATCTTCGCTGGCTGGTTCAGGGAGTTCCATTGGCTCGATAGGACCAGGCTGGTTGCAGATGTATTCGTTGATGCGTTCAATCTCTGGTGTATCTACGAAGGCGCACTGTACACGCACTGGTTCGTTGCCGTTGAGATAGAGCATATCACCACGACCGATGAGCTGGTTGGCTCCCGTTCTGTCGAGGATGGTCTTGGAGTCGATGGCCGAAGTTACCTTGAAGGCAATACGGCCCGGGAAGTTCGCCTTGATGTTACCGGTGATGATGCTGGTGGTAGGACGCTGGGTAGCGATGATCATGTGGATACCCACGGCACGGGCCAGCTGGGCGATGCGGGCGATAGGAAGCTCTACCTCCTTGCCGGCTGTCATGATCAAATCTCCAAACTCATCGATAATTACCACGATGTATGGCATAAATTCGTGACCATCAGTCAGTTTCAGTCTGTGGTTCACGTATTTCTGATTATACTCCTTGATATTTCTGGCTCCCGCCTTCTTCAGCAGGTCGTAGCGGCTGTCCATCAGCACGCAGAGGCTGTTCAGCGTTCTCACCACCTTGGTTACATCGGTGATGATAGGCTCCTCCTCATCCGGAACGGCAGCCATAAACTTGTTGGTGATGCGTGAATATACGCTGAACTCCACCTTCTTAGGGTCGATGAGCACCAGCTTCAGCTCGTTAGGATGCTTCTTGTAGAGCAGGGAAGTGATGATGGCGTTCAGACCAACAGACTTACCCTGACCGGTGGCACCGGCAACGAGCAGGTGAGGAATCTTCGCCAGATCCACCATGAACACCTCGTTGGTGATGGTCTTGCCCAGCGCGATAGGCAGCTCCATCTTGGTTTCCTGGAACTTCTTGGAGTTCAGGATGCTCTCCATGCTCACGATGTTCGCCTTGGCATTAGGCACCTCGATACCGATGGTTCCCTTGCCAGGGATAGGAGCGATGATACGGATACCCAGGGCTGCGAGGCTCAGGGCGATATCATCCTCCAGGTTCTTGATCTTGGAGATGCGCACACCCTCAGCAGGCTGAATCTCGTAGAGAGTGATGGTAGGGCCCACTGTGGCACGGATAGTCTTGATCTGTACGCCGAAGTTGCCCAGCACCTCGATGATTCGGTTCTTGTTGGCCTTCTGCTCCTCTTCGTCGATAGACACCTCCTGGCCGTCGTATTTCTTCAGCAGGTTGAGGGTAGGGTACTTGTATCTTGTGAACGGCTCCTTCGGATTGATAGGCGTATTGAGCACCTCGGCATTGCTTACGGTGTTGCTGGTAGCCTTCTCCTCTCCGGTAGCCACAGAGATATCCATTCCGATATGAGCCGAAGCGGCAGCGGCTGCAGCCATCTCCTGGCGCTCTCTTTCTGCGCGCTGGGCTCTGAGTTCACGCTGCTGCTGAATCAGACTCGGAGCAGCCACGTTCTTGTCGGCATCAGCCTGCTGGCTGTCATCGGCTGCGGCTGCATCAAGGTCGATTGGCGAGGTGGTCTTCTCATTTCCGTCCTTCTGCTCCTTGTCCATCTCCTGCTGCAGGGAACTTTCCTGGTTCTGGTCAGCCCCCTGGTCAGGAGTTGTCTCCCGAGTCTGAGAATTCTCGTCCATCTCATCCTCCTCATCCTGCACCGTACCCTGGGCAGCATTCCGGTAAGCTTCATCGATGGCATTATTCTCCTCCAGCTCCTCCCTGTGGTTGGTAATCTCGAATTTCACCTTATTAGATATATAGCCGATAGGGTTGAGTGCCTTTCTCACGATGGTGATGGTCTCGGTGGTGATATAGGTGAGGAATGCAATGGCCACGAAGAGAAGGATGGCGGTGAGTCCCGGAGGACCAATGACATTCTCCAAGGTCTGGACCACAAACATGCCGTGCTTTCCGCCCGGATTGAAGATGAGACTACCGAAGATAGGAGTGAGGAACTTGGCGAAGGTGACGGATGACCAGATCATCACCACCATCATGCAGAAGAACCACTTCCAGAGATTCACGCGATAGACATTCATCAGCTGGAAACCCACCATCACCACGAAGCAGGGAATCAGGAAGGCAGGAAAGCCGAAGTTCACCGCCATCAGCCAATAGGAGAGGATGGCTCCCATGGATCCGCAGTAGTTCTGGAACAGCTGCTGGGTGTTGGTCCATTCTCCAGGCTGCATGTTCTCCAGCAAGCTCTGGTCGGCAGCGCCCGTACTGAGGAAGGATATCATCGCCAACATCATGACGACAGCAACTACGAGCAAGGCGAGTCCGAGGAAGAAATCGGTAATCGTATTGTTGAAAATATATTGTAAACCAATAGCTTCGCTAAATGATTTAGTTTTGCCTGATGTTTTTTTCTTTGCCATTTTTCTATTCCTTTTTAATATTTAACTGCAAAATTAGCAAAAAAGATTGAGAAACGCTCCTTTTTTTCGGGATTTTTTGCTAATTTTGCAACTTGTAATGAATAAATAGCAGTAATGAAGATAATTTTCACTAGTTTCGAAAAGAAAACTATCAATAGCCTGCCTCGAATTCTCTTTCCTGGCAATATGATAGTGATAGATAAGGCTGAAGATACAGATGCCGCTGTAGAATATCTCCTGGGACAGGATATTCTGGGTGTGGATACGGAGACACGACCAAGTTTCTCCAAGGGTATGCACTTCCAGGTATCACTGCTGCAGGTGAGTACCCGCGATACCTGCTATCTCTTCCGCCTGCATCTCACGGGTATGACACCAGCCATCATCCGATTCCTGGAGGATAAAAAGGTGCCAAAAGTGGGATTGTCTTGGCATGATGACCTCTTGCAGTTGCATCGCAGATGCGATTTCAAGCCGGGATATTTCATCGAGTTGCAGGATGTGGCTAAGAAATTCGGCATCAAGGATATGAGCTTGCAGAAAATCTACGCCAACCTCTTCCATCAGAAAATCAGTAAGGCTCAGCGACTCAGCAACTGGGAATCCCAGGAGCTCAGAGAGGCTCAGTGCAGATATGCCGCCACGGACGCATGGTGCTGCATTCATATCTACGAGGAGTTCAACCGTCTCAGCAAGGCTGACGATTACGAGCTGGTAGAGTTCTAGGTTGATGTATTCGATTTTTCGTAAATGAGAGAATTGATAGAACTTAAAAGACTATATAATATAATAATGTATAAGAACGTATATTTAAAGAAAGGTAAAGAAGAATCTCTCAAGAGATTCCATCCATGGATATTCTCCGGCGCTATCCAGCGCATGGACAATGATATCGAGGAAGGAGAAACCGTAAGGGTTTTCACTTCTGCTGGCGACTTCATCGCCATCGGTCACTATCAGATCGGCTCCATCGCCGTGAGAGTGCTCTCTTTCAGCGATGTGGATATCGACAACGAATTCTGGTGCGCCCGACTGGAGTCGGCTTACAAGATGCGTCTGGCGGTAGATATCGCCGGCAATCCAGACAACAACACCTATCGACTGGTGCATGGCGAGGGAGATAACCTGCCGGGTCTCGTTATCGACTGCTATGGTCCTACTGCCGTGATGCAGGCTCACAGTGTGGGTATGCATGTATGCCGTATGGAGATTGCCAAGGCGCTGAAGCAGGTGATGGGCGACGAGCTGCAGAACATCTACTACAAGAGCGAGACCACCCTGCCATACAAGGCAGACCTGCGTCAGGAGAATGGCTTTATCCTGGGTGGCGATGCCGATGACGTGGCTGTGGAGAACGGATTGAAGTTCCATATCGACTGGCTGCGCGGTCAGAAGACCGGTTTCTTCGTAGATCAGCGTGAGAACCGCTCCCTGCTCGAGCATTACGCCAAGGGCAAGAGCGTGCTCAACATGTTCTGCTATACCGGCGGTTTCTCTGTCTATGCCATGCGCGGCAATGCCAAGGCGGTTCACTCCGTGGATAGCAGCGCCAAGGCTATCGAGCTGACCAATGAGAACATCGCTCTCAACTTCCCTGGCGACCCACGCCACGAGGCATTCTGCGAGGATGCCTTCAAGTATCTGGATGAGCACGACCAGCAGTATGATCTCATCATCCTCGATCCTCCAGCCTTTGCCAAGCACCGTGCTGCGCTGCGCAATGCGCTGAAGGGATATACCCGCCTGAATGTAAAGGGCTTGCAGAGAATCAAGAAGGGTGGAATCCTCTTCACCTTCAGCTGCTCTCAGGTGGTTACCAAGGATAATTTCCGCAACGCTGTGTTTACTGCAGCAGCCCAGGCAGGAAGAAAGGTTCGCATCCTGCACCAGTTGCATCAGCCAGCCGATCATCCTATCAACATCTATCATCCTGAAGGCGAATACCTGAAGGGACTCGTGCTTTATGTGGAGTAAGCTCTGACAGCGTAAAAAGAGTAAAATCTCTATGTCAGAGTATATACGATGAAGAATGTAGAGTAAAAATACAATGAAGAAATTTTCAATCATGATATGTCTGGTTTCAGCACTTCTGCTGGGAATGGCCAGTTGCGGCGATTCACAGCAGAAGCGACTGCGACTGAGCAAACAGGAGAAGGCCCAACTCGACAGCATCGACCGGGCGTCGCTCAAGGTGGGTGTGATGCCTACGCTTGATTGCCTTCCGGTATATCTGGCTTACGAGGACAGCATCTTCCTGAAGCAGGGAGTAACGGTACATCTCTATCGCTACAATGCGCAGATGGACTGCGATACAGCCATCGCCCGAAAGAGGGTAGAGGGTACGGTGACCGACCTGGTGAGAGCTGCCCGCCTGCAGAAGCAGGGTACACAGCTCTTCTATCCTGTCTCTACCAATCTGTACTGGCAGCTTATCACCAACCGCAAGGCGCGTATCTCGGAGCTGAAGCAGCTGTCAGACAAGATGATAGCCATGACCCGTCATTCTGCCACCGATTATCTCTCAACGCTTGTCATCGACAGCGTGAAGACCAAGTATGACGTATATCGCGTGCAGATCAACGACCTGAACATCCGCCTGCGCATGCTCCTCAACAATGAGATGGATGCCGCCTGGATGCCGGAGCCATACGCCACACAGGCAAGAATGGCTAAGCATGTGGCACTGGCGGATAGTAGAGACAAGAACCTCCAGTTGGGAGTGATTGCCTTCCGCAGCAAACTGAAGGCGGAACCCCGAAGAAAAAAACAAATCGACAGATTCTTGAAAGCTTACGACATCGCTGTAGATAGCATCAATAAGAATGGCGTACACCACTATGCCGCTTTACTGACCAAGTATTATGGTATTGATGCCCAAACCGTTAGCAATCTGCCAAAATTAAAGTACAGTCACGCTATGGAGCCTCGCCAGCGAGATCTCAAGGTGGCAGATATTAACAATTAAACAACTACAATTATGTCAGAAGAAGTAAATTTGTCAGAAGAGTCTAATAACCCAGAAGAAGATGTTCTGGATCAGGATTTTTTGTTGGAGAAGGTATATGAAATGCGTGATTTGATTCATCAGCAGCGTTTTACCGAATGCAAGCCAATACTTGTAGCAATTTTTGAAAATTGTCCGAACCATAAGCAGTATATGCGCCGTCTGATGCATGGTTTGCTGAAAACCGTTCTCGCCAACATGAGTCTCTTGCAGTGCAAGAAGTTGCCTGATGATATGCTTGGCTTTCTCAAGCAGTATGTCAAACCATCAGAGGAGCTTGATATCCCGGAAATGACACCCGAGGCTAGAACGAAGTTTGTCTTCGGCGCTGTTTCTGAGCTTGATCAGCTTCTGGTAGATATCGAGATGGATATCCGTTCAGACCAGGGTATTTTCAAGGATTTGAAAAAGCAGGGCGAGGCGATAGATATCAAAGAGGTGAAGCCAACCCTCGAGAAATTCGTTTCCCGTGAGGCGATGCTTTTCCTGAACCACGACCTCTCGAAGGAGGAGCAAGACCAGGCTTCAGCCCGTCTGTATCAGGAGTGGGAAGAGTATCGCGAAAAGATCTTCGACAGATTTGTCTCTTCTGGATATTGGAATAATGAGGAACGTGCTGTTGTCAATGACACCATCCTTTCGCCTACAGTTGATTCCTTGACCTCCCAGCTGCTGGTGAGTGCCATTACGCTCTCTGCCGCCACCGTTTTCGATATGGGTAAATTCACTTTGCTCTACGATATCTACCGCCTGGCAGATGACGATGAGGTGAAAGTGCGTGCCCTCCTGGGATGGCTGCTGGTTTCTACGAATTGCGGCAGCTACGAACAGCAGCCTGACTTCCGTAGCTTTGCAGAGCAGTTGACCGAGGATTGCAAGAATGATCCAGACTTGCTTGCCGAAATCATAAAAGCCCAGAAGATGCTTGCCGTGACCGTATTCAGCGAGCAGAAGTCTATCGACTATACTAATGACATCATGGCATCGCTGTCAAAACGTTTCCTCGACGACCTGAGGGATAAGGTAGCCGATTTGCTGGAGGCTGATGAAGATATGCGAAATATCTTCGGAATCGAGGATGACGAGGAAACTTCGGAAGAGAGTCCTATCCGTTCTGACGATACCAATACCGACAAGGATGGGATCCCTAATCTCGACGCGGATATAGAGAGTCCGCTCTCTATGGATGAAATGATGGATAAGGGCATCGATATCCTCTTGCCGCAGTTTAAAATGTTACGAGACCAGACGGAGTTCTTTACTCATCTGTACAATTGGTTCATGCCTTTCTATCTGAAGAATCCTCATATAACCGAGGCTCTCGGATTCGTAGATGAGAAGAGAAAGTTCTGTAAGGCTTTCTGTTCTACTGCAAGGTCATGTCCTGCCGATGCCTATTCCCTGGCAAACCTGATCGTCTCTCATCCTAATGAGATACCGGAGAATATTGTTGACTGTTACGATGACCCTGAGGATGAGGAAGATGGCACCGAGTCTGCAGATGAGGAAGAGATTGTTAAGGAATTTTTTAATGAGCCTGAAGAGCATCGTGCAAAGCGTATCCGTATCAACTACATCCGTAATCTCATGCGCTTCTCCAAGTTCTATACAGCGAAGGATGAAATCTTCAATATCTTCGATGAGCTGGATGATGACAAACCAGCCTATGCCGTCTTGGCGGGTCCTCTTTTCCAGGATGAATTCTTCGATAAGTACCGCATGGCTATAGCCCGCTATTCCTTCCGTCGCGAGTTCCCTGACCTGGTTGAAGTGATGCTGGAAGGTGTGCCATGCGACACGCTGGAGATGCACTTCATGAAGGGATGGGTATGTATGCAGAAGGGAGACAATCATAGTCTCCGCATGGCTGTCGACCACTTCAAGAAGATGCTGAAGATAAAGCCTGACATGAAGCAGGTATATCTGCAGCTGGGCACCTGCTATCGTAATCTCATCCAGTTGGATGAGTATCTAGAGAATTTCGACAAGCTGATGGAGTTCAAGGATTCTTTCTCAGAAGAGGAACTCTTCGAGTTGAAACTGGATAAACTGAAGTTCATCGTCATGAACAACAGATTTGAAGAGGCGATGCCGCTGGCTTACGAGCTGGATTATACCCATCCAGAGAATCAGATGGCGGGAGCCTTGCTCACACAGCTGCTTATCAAGATAGGTGGCGAACATGCGGAAGAGAACTTCCAGAAGGCTCATCAGCGCCTGGATGAATATTTCGCCGAGGTGAACGAGCTTTTCGGTAGTTTCGAGAAGATGAAAAAAGCGGGTAAGGATACGAAGAATATGATGATGCAGGCGATGGATCTCTTTTTCAAGATGATGAAGAATGACAAGCTTGCCGAGGCTTACAATAACTATTCGCTTGGTCTCCTGGCATTGATAGAACATCAGCCGAAAAAGGCTATGGGACCTTTCTTCAGGGTTTATGCCTATTATGTAGAAAAGGATGAGAATGTATTCTTTGAAGCCCTTAAGGAAGACTATAAATGGTTGAAGAACTATGGATGTTCTTACACTGATTTGATGATTATATATAATCAGGTAGTGGCTGAACACCAGAAATCGCAAGAAGAAATAAAGAAGTATGCCGATAAATCAGAATAGAAATAACAATAACAAGACACAGATAGATACCAACTACGCCCACCTGCAACCGCAGGCGGTGGAGTTGGAAAAGGTGGTTCTGGGTGCATTGATGATTGATACCGATGCTTTTTCGGTGGTATCCGAGATGCTGAAGCCCCAGACCTTCTATGATCCGAGACATCAGAAAATCTACGAGGCGATTCAGACCATGAATATGGAGGAGCGCCCCGTGGATATCATGACCGTTACGGATGAACTTACCAAGATGGGCGCCATCGAGAAGATTGGTGGAGCCGGTTACCTGATGGAGATTTCCTCGCAGGTGGCTTCGGCTGCCCACATCGAGTACCATGCCCGAATCCTGGCGCAGAAATATCTGCAGCGACAGCTCATCCATTATGCCGGCGACATCGAGACCCAGGCGTATGATGAGGGTGTGGATGTGGACGAACTCATGCAGCATGCCGAGGGTGAGCTTTTCCAGCTCTCTCAGGGTAACATGAAGCAGGATTACACCCAGATTGATCCGGTGATCAAGGATGCCGTGGATATCCTGCAGCGTGCCGCCCAGAACAAGGGCGGACTCACGGGTATTCCTACAGGTTACCAGCAGATGGATGATATGACTTCCGGATGGCAGCCTTCCGACCTGGTGATCATCGCCGGACGTCCTGCCATGGGTAAGACTTCCTTTGCGCTGAGTATCGCCAAGAATGTAGCGGTGGATCACGGGGTGCCTATCGGATTCTTCTCGCTTGAAATGAACAACGTTCAGCTGGTCAACCGTCTTATCTCGAATGTCTGCGAGATTTCGGGTAAGAAGATCCTGAACGGTCAGTTGGATCCAAGTGAGTGGGAGCGACTGGACAAGAAGATCCGTTCTCTTACGGGTGCACCTATTTATATAGATGATACTCCGGGCCTCTCCGTCTTTGAGTTGAGAACCAAGGCGCGCCGACTGGTGAGAGAGAAGGGGGTGAAGCTGTTGATGATCGACTACCTCCAGCTGATGAATGCCAACGGTATGAAGTTCGGTAGCCGTCAGGAAGAGGTTTCCACCATCTCTCGTTCCCTCAAGGGTCTTGCCAAGGAGTTGAATATCCCGGTACTCGCCCTCTCTCAGCTCTCGCGTAACGTAGAAAACCGTGAGGGTCTCGAAGGAAAGCGACCACAGTTGAGCGACCTCCGTGAATCTGGAGCCATCGAGCAGGATGCCGATATGGTACTCTTCGTTCATCGTCCGGAATACTATCACATCTATCAGGATGAAAAAGGAAACGATCTTCATGGTATGGCGCAGATCATCATCGCCAAGCACCGTAAGGGTGCCACCGGAGATGTACTCCTGAACTTCCGTGGCGAGTTCACCCGCTTCCAGGATCCTACCGATTCCTATACTCCTGTACAGGAGGGTGGTGAAATCATGGGTTCCAAGATGAACGGTGTGGCTGCTGAAGGGATGATTGCCAGCGGTGCCATTCCACCTCCGCCGATGACTGGACCTGACGGTCCGTTACCTTTCTAGTTGAAAAGAGAGTAATTTCGTACCAGAACGTTCTTTTTTAGAATAATCTGGCATAAAAACGGCACATTTCTCTAGATTTTGGGTAAAAAATAGATGAAAAATGGCAATTTGAAAGATTTTCTATTAAAAAAAGTTATAAATTGTTTGCGTATATCAGAGAAAATGATTACCTTTGCCAACGATAAATATATAACGTATAAAAATAGAAAAATATGAGAGCATTAGCGTTGAATATTACAAGCATTATTATTATTCGACTTCGACTGCAGCATGTAGGCGGAAGTGATAAGGTGTGCGTATAGTTCAGCGGTTTGGATATATTGAGCCTTTCTACACTTCCGTATATGGGAGTGAGAAAGGCTTTTTTAATTCCCAGCTCTTTACGCCCTTGCCAAAAGTAAGGGCGCAATGTTGCCCCTATACGGGCAAAAGCTTTAATTAATAAGAGAAATAAAAATATTTAAGAGATATGAGTGACAGATTATTTATTTTCGACACAACCCTTCGTGATGGCGAACAGGTTCCAGGATGCCAGTTGAATACCGTAGAGAAGATTCAGGTAGCTAAGGCGCTGGAGCAGTTGGGCGTTGATGTCATTGAGGCTGGATTCCCTATTTCAAGCCCGGGTGACTTCAATTCCGTAGTAGAGATTTCCAAGGCTGTAACATGGCCTACCATCTGTGCGCTGACCCGTGCGGTGGAAAAGGATATCGACTGTGCTGCCGAGGCGTTGCAGTATGCTAAGCATAAGAGAATTCATACGGGTATCGGTACCAGCGATAGCCATATCAAATATAAGTTCAATTCCAACCGCGAGGAGATCATCGAGCGTGCCGTGGCTGCTGTCAAGTATGCCAAGAAGTATGTTGAGGATGTGGAGTTCTACGCTGAGGATGCTGGCCGTACCGACAATGAGTATCTGGCTCGCGTGGTAGAGGCTGTCATCAAGGCAGGTGCTACCGTAGTTAACATTCCTGACACCACCGGCTATTGCTTGCCGGATGAGTATGGTGCCAAGATCAAGTATCTGATGGATCACGTTGACGGCATCGAGAATGCATGCATCTCTACCCACTGTCACAACGATCTCGGTATGGCTACTGCCAATACCCTGCAGGGTGTATTGAATGGTGCCCGCCAGGTGGAGGTGACCATGAATGGTATCGGTGAGCGTGCGGGTAATACATCGCTCGAGGAAATCGCCATGATTCTGAAGTGCCACAAGCACCTCAACATTGATACCAACATCAATACCACCAAGATTGTGCCGATGTCTCGCATGGTGAGCAGCCTGATGAACATGCCTGTTCAGCCTAACAAGGCGATTGTGGGCCGCAATGCCTTCGCTCATTCTTCTGGTATCCACCAGGATGGCGTCTTGAAGAATGTTCAGACATACGAAATCATCGACCCTAAGGATGTGGGCTTGGATGATAACGCTATCGTATTGACAGCTCGTTCGGGTCGTGCAGCCTTGAAGTATCGCCTCCATGTTAATGGCGTGAATGTAGATGACGAGGAGAAGCTCGACAAGATCTACAAGAAATTCCTCCAGTTGGCTGACAAGAAGAAGGAGGTTACCGACGAGGATGTACTGATGCTCGCTGGTGCTGATTCTGCCGATAAGCATG
>ERZ779669.615-NODE-615-length-20728-cov-5.188990_pt1 | contig 20728 bp, 15 predicted proteins | sample MGYA00511372_ERZ779669 | MGnify/ENA primary metagenome ERZ779669 (study PRJEB29588, sample SAMEA1967891) | human gut metagenome | biome: human gut; feature: human-associated habitat; material: faeces | place: Denmark | collected 2008/2010 ... | reverse complement strand
GACATCGACGCCCTGCGCCGCCGCATGCACGAGATTGTCGACGCCGCGATTCCCTTCCACCGCATCACGTGCCCCACGGAGAAGGCCGTCGAACTCTTCCGCCGTGAAGGACTCGAAAACAAGGCGAAACTGCTCGAAAGCACCGGTTCCCTTTACACCTATTACTATACCCTCGACGGCACGGCAGACTACTTCTACGGCTCACTGCTCGTCAACACAAAACAGATCCGCCTGTTCGACATCGTGCCCTACTTCGACGGACTACTCCTCCGCCTGCCCGACCGCCACAACCCGACACGCCTGCAACCGCCGACGGCACAGCGGAAAATCTTCACGGTCTTCAACGAACACCACCGCTGGCAGGAAATCCTCGGCGTTTCGACCGTCGGCGAGTTCAACGAAGCGTGCGCACGCGGATTTACCAACGAGCTCATCAACGTCTCCGAGGCGTTGCAGGAAAAGAAGATCAGCCGCCTCGCCGACGCCATCGAAGCACGCCCCGAGGTGAAAGTCATCCTCATCTCCGGCCCCTCGTCGAGCGGAAAGACTACCTTCTCAAAGCGCCTCTCCGTGCAACTCATGGCCTGCGGCCTCAAACCCGTCCCCATCTCCCTCGACGATTACTTCGTCGACCGCGACAAGACGCCACTCGCCGCCAACGGCGACTATGACTACGAACACATCGAAGCACTCAACCTCCCGCTCCTTTCCGAACAGCTCCAAGCCCTCTTGGCAGGCGAGGAAGTAGAACTGCCGCGCTATAACTTCCAGACAGGAAAGAGCGAAAAAAGCGGAAACCGCCTCCACATCGACCGAAACACCCTCCTCGTCCTCGAAGGTATCCATGCGCTCAACCCGCAACTGACGGCCGACATTCCAGACAGACGGAAATACAAAATCTATGCTTCGGCCCTGACCACCATCCTGCTCGACGACCACAACTACATCCCCACCACGGACAACAGACTCCTGCGCCGCATCGTCCGCGACTACAAGTATCGCGGCTATTCGGCCACGGAAACCATCCGTCGCTGGCCCTCAGTGCGCGAAGGGGAAGACCGTTGGATCTTCCCCTACCAGGAGAATGCCGACGCCATGTTCAATTCGGCCTTGCTCTTTGAGTTTGCCGCCTTGCGCAGTCAGGCGCTTCCCTTGCTGGAACAAGTGCCCGAGAATGTGCCTGAGTATTCAGAGGCTTACCGCCTCAGCAAGTTCCTGCGCTATCTCAAACCCATCTCGACACGAGGACTGCCGCCCACCTCGCTGCTGCGCGAATTTCTCGGAGGGAGCACGTTCAAGTACTAAGCAAAACCGGAAATCTTGGAATACTCCGGAAAAAAACACCAACTCCCATAAGAAATAGCGACAACACTTGGGAAAGGCCTGCGAAAAATCGGAAGATTTTCGCGGGCCTTTCCGCTTGTTTGCACTACCTTTGCAGAAAACAGAAACAAACGATGCGTTTTTCCCACCTGTACCGACACATTTTCCTGGCGACCGTGCTGGCCGTTTCAGGCTGTCTGGCCGGCGCCAGCGCACAAGTAGTCACTCCGTCCGGTGCACAACCCTTCGCAGCGAACGGACCTAAAACAGCTCCTGACTCCCTCATTGCCCGCCCGCGCTACGGCGTGCTGAGCTACGACTCCCTGCTTACGGCCATGCCGGAGTATGTCCGCGCTCTCGAAAGTCTGAGCCGGCTCCGCCAGCAATACGAAAAAGAAGCTGAATACAACGCCAGCAACTTCAAGCGTCTCTTTACGGAATTTCTCGACGGCCAAAAGAATTTTCCGAAAAGCATCCTGCTCAAACGTCAGCGCGACCTGCAAAACGAGATGGAGCGTGATCTTGCCTTTCGCGAACAAGCTGACAGCCTGCTTCGGGCAGCCGAGGCCGACCTCATGGGTCCCGTGCGTTCCCGTCTCGACGCCGCTATCCGCGCTGCCGGCGCAGAGAGAGGCTACGACTTCATCATCAACACCGACAGGGGCGCCTGTCCTTACTACAACCCCTTGCTGTCAGAAGACGCAGCGCCCTACGTCCGCATACAGCTGAACAAACTGAGACCATGACTCCGTCCGACCAACCGTTCACGCTTCCCACAACGCCGGGCCCCGTCGGTGTGTTCGACTCGGGCTACGGCGGGCTTACCATTCTGCGCCAAATCCGCCAATTGATGCCGGCCTACGATTACCTGTATCTCGGCGACAACGCACGGGCGCCCTATGGCGCACATTCGTTCGAAGTGGTCTACGAATACACCAGGCAGGCTGTCGAACTGCTCTTTGCCCGCGGCTGCCACCTCGTCGTACTGGCCTGTAACACCGCTTCGGCCAAAGCCCTGCGCACTATCCAGCAAAACGACCTCGGCCGGCTTGATCCCACGCGCCGTGTGCTCGGCGTGATCCGACCGACCGTCGAAACCCTCGGCAGCCTGACGCAGACGCGCCACGTCGGCATACTCGCCACGGCCGGTACGGTGAACTCGCATTCCTATGAGCTGGAAATCCACAAACTTTATCCCGACATCACCGTCAGCCAGATGGCCTGCCCGATGTGGGTGCCCCTCGTCGAAAACTACGAATTCGACTCGCCGGGCGCAGACTACTTCGTACGCAAACGTATCGAAGGCATTTTGCGCACAGACCCGGAAATCGACACCCTCGTGCTGGCTTGTACGCACTACCCGCTACTGATGAACAAAATACTGAAATACACGCCGCCCGGTGTGCGCATCGTACCGCAAGGGGAATACGTGGCCACATCATTGCGCGACTATTTCCAGCGCCACCCTGAAATGGACGCACAATGCACCAAGGGAGGACACTGCCACTACCTCACGACAGAAGCTGCCGACAAGTTCGCCGAATCGGCCACGCTTTTCATGCACGAACCCTGCGAGGCCGAACGCGTCCAACCCTGACCCGACAATCCGCACAATGCACCCCGCCGGCCAACCTGCACAGTCGCAGCGTGGGGCGCTCTTTTATTCTGGAAAAAGAAGCGGCTTTCCTGCCAGCCGTCCAGAAAATCCTGTCAGTTATTTAGAAAATCCTGTCAGCCGTCCGAAAAATTCTGGACGGCTGACAGGATTTTTCGTCACCTTGACCGCAGAGAGCGACCGCCCGACCTGCGTTCCGACACGACTATCCATATTTTCCAGCTCACCGTTTTCCGTGACGGATACGGTCACATTTTCAATCATTCCTTACATTAAGATTACAAATCACCGAATTTATAACGTTCATTAGCTTAATTATTATTACTTTTGTGGCGTTAGGGAATGCCATTTATTGTTTCAGACAAAGGTGAATAACTGACACACATTTTATATAAACCACCACTTAAAACAAACGCAATGAACAAACGTATGAACTTGTACGCAAGCCTCATCGCCATAGCGCTTGCTTCGGGCGTGACGACGTCGTGCAGCATCGACGACACGTACGACCTTGACAAAGAGTTCGACATGACCGTTGGTTTGGGCTCCGAAGGACTCTCGCTCCGTCTCGGAAACACCGAACACGTCATGCTGAACGACGTGCTTGACATTGAAGACAACGACCTCGTCGAAACAGACGGCCAAAACCTCTATTATTTAGTCAAGACCGACCACACGTCTTTCGATGTCAGCGTCAAAAACGCCATCGGCAGCATCGAGCATGTCGAAATCAACTCCTCACAAGACGTAGTGAGCTTCGACGATTTCGACAACCCCGACGGAGGGTCGTCGTGGCTGCCGGCCGTGAGTTTTCGAAAGCCGGTGTCGACGGTTCCAGCCCGATCGAAACCAACATCGACGACATCTCGGACGACATCAACAGCCTCCGGGCCATCTACCCGAAGAGCTCTGTCTTCGATCTGAAACTCGAAGTCTCCCCAAGCAATCCTAATCTCGACTTCATGATCGAAAGTGTCCGCAACATGGAAATCCAGTTCCCTGACTACGTGAAAATCCTGAACACCGATGCAAACAACGTGCTCCATATCGCAGACCTGTCAGGCGTGGGCTCGAAATCGGTCGTACTCGGACAAGTCTACCTCGACCACCTGGATTTCGGTGAAGGCCCCAACGGCCTCGGTCTTCCCATCGAAACCGACGAACAGGGCAACCATTACATCCGCTTCACCGACGACATCACCATGCGCGGCGACTTCGCTGTCACCTCGGCCCGCGAGCAATACATGAACGACGGCGACGTAGTCAAAATGCGCCTCTTCGTCGAACTGCAAGGCGGCGGACAAATCGAGGCAGAGCGTGTGCAAGGCGAAGTCAACCCGGAAATCAATCCGGAAATTGACCCTGTCGAAATCAGCAACGACCTGCCCGACTTCCTCACCGACAATCGCGTAACGCTCAATATGCAAAACCCGACCATCCGTTTTGACATCGACGCCACGAACCTGCCCGTCCCTGTCGAATTCTCTGGCAGCGTGACTTCCGTGGCCGACGGCGGACAGGTCATCGGCGCCGCCAGCCTCCCGCAAAGCGGCAAGAACGACATCCCCTTCGGACACATTTCCACTTACTATTACAGCCAGACCGACCAGCCTTATGATCCCGACGGCATCGCCGCCGGCAGCTACGTAGAGGTGGTCAACGACCTCAACAGCCTGATCCGGAAACTGCCCGACCACATCCAAGTTGACTGCAAGGACGGCCGTGTCAACGTCAAGCAGGGCGTGCTTCACGACATTTACCTCGACCGCAGCTACTCGGCCGACGTGAACTACGAAGTGCTCGTACCGTTCACCTTCAACGCCGGCACGACCATCGTCTACAACGACTCTGTCGACGACATGAACGACGATTTGAAAGACTACCAGGCCAAGGGTTTCGACATCACTGCCGACGCCTACAACCTCGTTCCGATGGAACTCGAAATCAGCGTTGAGCCCGTCGGCGTCGACGGCCGCGTGCTCGACGGCGTCGACGTGACCACCGACATCATCGCCGCTGGCGACGGGACAACTGCCACGAAAACACCCATCACCCTCACGCTGACGGCGCAGAACCCCGCCGACATCTCACGCCTCGACAAACTGCGCTTCCACATCGTCGCCGTCTCCCCGGCCACCGGCGAACTGCGCTCAAACCAGTACTTCTACCTCGACAACCTGCGTCTGAAACTCCTGGGACAAGTAATCGGCGATTTCAACTAACCCCTAAGACTGACACTCCATTATGAAAAGTATCCTCAAACATACGGCTGCACTCTTACTCGCTTCGGCAGCCACTTCCGCCGCCGCACAAGACCTTCGTTCCGCTTATTTTATGCAAACGTCGGTCAACCGCCACCAGATGAATCCTGCGTTGCTCGATTCAGCTTACGTAGGCGTTCCCCTGCTCAACAACATCAACATCGGTACGACAGGAAACGTCGGCATGGCTGACTTTGTCTACAAAAGTAACAGGCCGGGCTACGATCTCACCACGTTCATGAATCCCGAGATCAGTGCGGGCGAATTTCTCGGCAACCTGCACGACAAGAACAGGCTGGACGTCTATATCAACTATAACCTCTTCTCGTTCGCCTTCCAGGCTTTCAAGGGTATGAACTCCGTCGAGCTGAACCTCAAATCAAGCACCAACGTGACCCTGCCCTACGAGCTGTTCGAATTCATGAAGGAGACGGGCGCCCATGAGCAGTACAGCATCGACAACCTCGGCATCCGCACACAGAATTACCTTGAACTTGCTCTCGGTCACTCCCACCAGATCACCGATCGCCTGAAAGTGGGTGCAAAGATGAAGTTTCTGATCGGAGCAGCGTACGCCGACTTCAACGTGGAGCACATGGACGTGACGATGAACGGCGACCAATGGTCCATCAATGCCGACGCCAAACTGGCAGCCGCACTTGGCAAATCGAATTTCAGTTATGACGACGGCAATGATCCAGCCACCATCGACCCCAACCGCGGCGGAAAGGTCGACGGAATCGACGATTACAGTTTCTCGCTTCCCGGTTTCGGACTAGCATTCGACTTTGGCGCCACTTATCAAGTACTGGACAACCTGACGGTCAGCGCTTCGATCACTGACCTCGGCTTTATCAGCTGGAAGGATGTCAACATGGCCAGTTCGCGCGGTGAATATACGTTCGACGGATTCACCGACATTTGGGTCAGCGGCGACGACGAGAGCAACAAGATCGGCGATCAGTTCGAGAACCTCGGCGACGACTTGAACCGCGTCTTCTCCATTTATGACGACGGCAAGGGGAATAAGACCCAAGGCCTTGCCGCCACGCTCAACATCGGCGCCGAATACACGATGCCGTTCTATGACAAATTCCGTGTCGGTTTCCTCTATACTTCGCGCATACACGGGCGTTACTCCTACCACCAGGGGATGCTCTCGGCTGCCGTCCGCCCCGTCAAGTGGTTCGAGGCTAACCTCAACACCAGCGGTTCGAGCACCGGGTGGCAGCTTGGTGGAATGTTGAGCTTCTACGTGAACAAGTTCAACTTCTACTTGGCTTCCGATCGCATGATCTGGGGAAAATTCGGCAAACCTTTCATTCCTCTGAACCGTGCCAACACGAACATCAGCTTAGGTTTCAACATCCCCATGTAGTCCGCGGAAAAGCTATTGAATTTTACGCATCCCCTGTCCCCGTCGCACGAACGAGGGCAGGGGATGTGCCTTTTTCAAGTCGGCGACCTGGAAACACGGAAGCAGCGGTCGTTGACAACATCAGGCATGAAAAACGGGCTTGTCCCTTTCGGGCAAACCCGTCGTACCTCCGCCGAGAATCGAACTCGGATCTAAAGTTTAGGAAACTTCTATTCTATCCGTTGAACTACGGAGGCGTAAAACCGGGAACAAAGATACGTATTCCGGATGACATACCGCCGCTATCTCCGGCTAAATTTGTGCCGTCGGCTGCCGCTTGTGTTTCCACCGGCGGTGCGACCAAAGCCATCCGGCCGGCTGGCGGCGGATTGTCTGTTCAAGCAGATGCATGTATCGGTTTGTCAGTTCATAGTCGGGCACCGACCGCACGTCGTCGCTCATCAGGCGGAACGTCGCCCGGTAATATCCGCGCTTCACTCGCTCCATATCGACGTAATAGATGGCTGCATCGACTTTTTTCCCAATGCGCTCGGTGCCGGTAAACACAGGAGTGTCCTGATTCAGAAAAGTAGTCCAATCGTGTATGTTCTGGACACGCGGCGCTTGGTCCGAGATGAAACCGATGATCGTCGGGACGCCTTCGGCTTTCAGCCGCATGATGCGTCGGAAAGCATCATACTTCGAGATATTCTCGGCGCCGAAACGTGTGCGCAGGTGTTTGAAAAGACGGTCAAAAGCAGCGTTGTTCAACGGGCGGTAGAGCTGCGCGCCGTGAGTTGCCTCCCGTTTTGTCCACATAGGGATAGTCGATACCCATTCCCAATTGAACACATGGCCAAGGTAGAGAAAAACGAACGGATGGCTGTCAAGTTGTGCTTCCACTTCGTCGAGCCCTACGAACTCCATACGCCGCCGTATGTCTGCTTCACCGATGCTGATGAGTTTCACTGTCTCGACTGCGTAGTCGCAGAAGCGTCGGTAGAAGTCCCGTTCGATGCTGTTCAGTTCGGCTACCGACTTTTCGGGAAAGGAATTTGCGAGATTTGTACGCACCACTCCACGACGGTATCGCCCTACATAGTAAACCAAGGGGAAGCACCCGTCGGAAAGAGCGTAGAGTACGCCAAACGGAAGGCGCGACAACGCCTTGAACCCCTGTTCGATAAAAAAGTCGGTCAGCTTGCTCATTCCGCCACAAAGATAGTGCAAACGAGCGGAACGGCGGGCGAAATGCAGCAGGTTCTTCAATCCCATGTTCCAAAGCTTGTACGGTGTTGTCAAACAAACGACCTTGGCAACACCGATACCCAAACGTGTCTAACAGGTCGGCTGACCATTTTTTCTATCAGCCGACTTGTAAATCCCATCCGGCTGACAGGATTTCCTACTTCACTGACTGTTTTTCCGGCCTCACGCTTTCTGCGAACAGAAAGTCAAAAAAAGACCTTTACTGTCCCTATACATATAATTAAAACGTCTTGCTGAATGAATCAAAACAGCCATTCCGTTTTGTTTAACCGTTCCAGCTTCTTTCAAAGCCGATCCGGATGAAGCTTCATGTTGGCTTGTGCTTTCTATTAAGCCATCACGTTTTTCCACATATAGAGTTATTCACAACAAGTTCTTTATTTTTTTGATGAATGAACTTGTTAGGTTTTATTTGAAGATATATGAAAAGACAATGCGTAGGATAAAGGCTGTGGAAACGGTGGATAAGTTTTGACGAAAAGACTTGCTCATTTTGGAAACAGTGTTTTATTCACCGGCGGAAGCCCGTTTATCCACTGCTTTCAAAGTATTGTTTTTTCTTTTGTATGCAGGAGTTTTGACGCAAAAAGCCCGATTTTATCCACATGCTGTGGAAAACTTTCCGCCCGTTGAAAAAAAAAATTCAGACCGGGGGATAAACTTAGGGGAAAAGGCGGAAAACCCCTGTGAAGAAGTGGAAAAGAAATCGAATAACCTGATACGTCCTACGTTCGCCTCCGCCATAGTTTTTCCGATACTTTTCCAGCGCTTTTCCCGGCTTTCTCCACGGTGTTATCCACCGGTTTTTATACGTATCTGTCTGATCGGAAAGGCGCATGAGGAAATGAGCATGCGTAAGACAGTCATACTCATGGCGACTGCTTAAAAAACAATTTTTTAAGTTAAGGGAGGCTTCTCATTTGGACGTTCCGGCGAAATTCTTTCGGCATTTCGCCTGCCTTTCCGCTTGTTTGCACTAACTTTGCCGCCGACAGAAAGAACAGCCTATGAACCAGTTGCCTCCAATCACCAAGAACCTGCTCATCATCAACGTACTTGTTTATCTCGCCCAGCTTGTCTTTGAACGCTATGGCGTCGATCTGACAAACTTGTTCGGACTTCATTTCATCTTGGCCAGCGACTTCAAGATCTGGCAGTTGGTGACGTACATGTTCCTGCACGGTGGTATCTTCCATCTCTTTTTCAATATGTTCTCGCTGTGGATGTTCGGCCGCATCATAGAGCAGGTATTCGGTCCGAAGCGCTTCCTGCTTTTCTATTTCGTCTGCGGCGTCGGTGCGGGACTGATGCAGGAGCTCTTCCAGTTCGGGCAGTATGGCGTACAGGGCTTGGCGGCATACGAGATGGTGCCCATCGATGGTTACCTTATGCCGAAAGACATGTACCTCAACTTGTGGACCACGATAGGTGCCTCGGGCGCATGTTACGGTGTACTGCTGGCGTTCGGCATGACGTTCCCGAACGAGCGCATCATGCTGCTCATTCCGCCCATTCCCTTGAAAGCAAAATACTTCGTCATTGGATATGCCGCCATCGAACTGTTCTCGGCGTTCAGTTCAGGTGGTGGAAACATTGCCCACTTCGCCCATCTTGGCGGTATGCTTTTCGGTTGGTTGCTCATCCTTTACTGGCGCCATCATCAAGGACCGCGTGGAGGCGGTTTCACAGGTTGGGAAAACTACCAGCCGCCCCGTCGCAAGAAGTCGCATTTCGAAGACTTCCGTCTCCGCATGAAAGGTTTTTTCGGCCGTCTTCGCACCAGCCGGTCGACACGCAAGTTCAAAGACCGCACGGCCGATTACGATTACAACGCCCGTAAGAAAGCCCGTGAGGAACGTATTGATCACATCCTCGACAAGGTGAAACGCTCGGGCTACGACAGTCTGACCGCACAGGAGAAGAAAGATCTTTTTGATTACAGCAACAAATAACAATAGCTTCTTTTATGCCTGCCCGTAAGCCAAAACGTCGTCCTCTCAGTTGGTTCGCCCGGCTGATGGCCGGTGCGGGATGGTGTTCAGTCGTGGGACTCTGGATTGCCGCAGGTTCACAATATGTTTCGCCTGTCACGTTTCGTTACGTCGGCGTTTTGGGATTGACATTTCCTATGTTCCTTGGCGGTACAGTCCTGCTCTTTGTCGCTTCTTTGCTTTTTGCCCGGCGTATTGCCTGGATCACGTTGCTGGGACTGCTGACGTGCGTGATGAGCATACGGCGCTACGTACCTGTCAATATCCCCTCGCCTCCGCCCAAGCATAGCCTGCGGGTGCTCACGTACAACACGCTTCAATTCGGTAGCGGCGCGCACGACGAAAAAGACCGCAACATTGTGGCGCAGTATATGCTTCAATCCGGAGCCGACGTAATATGTTTTCAGGAGGGACACACGTCGCCCACCGAGTGGGACAGGCACATCACCCCCTTACTCCGTGATGCCTATCCTTACCGCGACACACTCAACCTCAACTTCAACAACAACCTTGGCTGCTTTTCGAAATACCCGATCGTAAGCCGTGAAGTCGTCTACCGAGTGGGTTTCAACGCGTCGGTAGCTTATGAAATAGTGTTGAAGCAGGGCGATACCCTGCTCGTTGTCAACAATCACCTGGCGTCGAACAAACTCGGCCCGGCTGACCGTGAGATGTATAAGAAAATAGTGAAAGATCCTGACGATGCTCCGATGAAACAAGGCATACGCCAGCTGGTTCCGAAGATAGCCGAAGCCACCGTGGCCCGCGCCGTGCAGGCTGATTCTGTGGCCCGCTACGTTTTTGCGCATCGCCGGGGCCGTTCGACTGTTGTATGCGGCGATTTCAACGATACTCCTATCTCGTACAGCCGTCATCGTATGGCCGAAGGACTGACTGACGCATACGTGGCCACCGGGCAGGGCGTCGGGCGTTCGTTCAACCGTGACGCCATCTTTGTACGCATCGACAATATGTTCTGCTCCCCCGACCTGCGTCCCTATGGCGCTTGTGTGGATAAGAGCATCGTCGTTTCGGACCACTATCCCCTTTATTGTAATTTCAAACGCATAGATACGAAAAAATAAGACTATCATTCTCATTACTACTATGCTGACACTCGATACAGTCTATAAGGCCACCACAGTGCTCGCCGATGTTGTGAGACACACTAGCCTGATACACACGGATAAGATAAATCCGCTTTGTGATGTATACCTGAAACCAGAAAATCTTCAAGTGACAGGTTCGTTCAAAGTAAGAGGCGCCGGTTTCAAAATATCTCAGCTTTCGGCGGAAGAAAAACAACGCGGCGTCATCGCTTGTTCTGCCGGCAATCACGCGCAGGGCGTAGCTCTGGCTGCCCGGCGTTATGGCATTCCCGCACTGATCTGCATGCCGGCCGGGGCACCCATCAGCAAGGTCGAGGCGACACGTGAACTTGGCGCCGAAATATGCTTGGTCGACGGTGTGTATGACGATGCTTACCGCCGGGCGCTTGAAATCAACGCCGAGCGCGGCATGACGTTCATACATCCGTTCGACGACGAGTATGTGATAGCCGGGCAGGGGTCTGTCGGGATGGAAATTCTCAACGACTTACCTAATCTCGACGTTGTCATCGTGCCTATCGGAGGCGGCGGACTGGCTGCCGGCGTAGCTTTCGCCATTAAGAGCTTAAAGCCCGAAGTGCGTATCGTCGGGGTGCAGGCTGAGGGTGCGGCGAGCATGGCCACGAGCATAGGGCACAACCAGATTGAATGCCTGCCGTCGGTGCTGACTATTGCGGATGGCATTGCAGTCAAAGAACCCGGAAAAAACACCTTTGCTTTGTGCCAGCAGTACGTAGATGAAATTGTGACGGTCAGTGAGGACGAAATTTGTGCCGCTATCCTTGCGCTCATCGAACACCACAAATTGATTGCCGAGGGAGCCGGAGCGGTAAGCGTGGCAGCCGCAATGTTCAACAAGATTGAACTGGCCGGTAAACACGTCTGCTGCATCGTGAGTGGCGGCAATATCGACGTGACGATTCTCAGCCGGGTCATCAACCGTGGTCTTATGAAAGGCGGACGAACAACCGAGATGCTCATCGAAATGCCCGACCGCCCGGGTTCCTTGCTCGGTCTTTGCAATGTCATTGTCCGTTTCGGTGCCAACATCATCTCTGTCCATCATGAACGCAACGGCGAGAGTCCTGACGTGAACTCCTGCAATTTGCGCATTGTGCTCGAAACGCGAAACGCCGACCATATCCACGAAATCCATCAGGGTATTGAGCAGGCCGGTTACTACATCATACAAGAAAAATAGGCATAACAATGAATCAGATGCAGTCGAAAGAAACATTGAAGCAGGCCATCCGCGAATTGGCCAAGGAGAAAAATGCCGTTTTACTGGCTCACTATTATACGGAAGGCGACGTGCAGGACATCGCTGACTTCGTGGGTGATTCGCTCGCACTGGCCCAAAAGGCTGCCACGACGACCGCCGACATCATCGTTATGTGTGGTGTCCATTTCATGGGAGAGACGTGTAAGATTCTCTGTCCCGGGAAAACTGTCCTCGTTCCCGATGCCACTGCGACCTGCTCGCTGGCCGAAAGCTGTCCTGCTGACAAATTTGCTGACTTTGTCCATGCACATCCGGACCATACCGTGATTTCGTATGTCAACACTTCGGCCGCCACTAAGGCTGTCACGGACGTCGTAGTCACGTCGAGCAATGCCCGGCAGATTGTCGAGAGTTTCCCGAAGGATGCGAAAATAATCTTTGGTCCTGACCGCAACCTCGGATCGTATATCAACGCCATCACAGGGCGGCAAATGCTTCTTTGGGACGGAGCTTGTCATGTGCACGAACGCTTTTCTGTCGAAAAGATAATAGCCCTCAAACAGCAGCATCCCGGCGCCAAAGTCCTGGCTCACCCTGAGTGCCGGGGTGCGGTGCTGCGGCTGGCCGACGTGGTCGGCTCTACGGCTGCCCTGTTGAAGTATGCTGTTGAAAGCACAGAACGAGAGTTCCTCGTGGCTACGGAGAGCGGCATTTTGCACGAGATGAAGAAAAAATGCCCGGACAAGACGTTCATCCCTGTTCCGCCGGACGAACCCGGTTGTGCCTGCAACGAATGCAGCTATATGCGCCTTAACACGCTCGAAAAGGTCTATGCCTGTCTTCGTGACGGACAGCCGGAAATTCAAGTGCCCGCCGATATCGCCGAAAAGGCCGTCAAGCCTATCCAACGTATGCTTGAAATGAGCAAGTAAGGCCCGCAAGTTTACGGAAACTTGTCTGAATAATACGTAAAGCATCTTCCCCCGTGCAGAACGACGTCTGTGCGGGGGAAGATGCTTTAATGAACTGATGTGCAGGCATGGTCTTACCCTCGCCCGTCCGTTTCGATGAGGCGGAGTAAGCGATCGACGGCCTCGGCTTCGGGAACGTTGCGCTCGACGCAGAGTTTGCCGCGATAGAGGCTTACTTTGCCACGTGCGGCGCCGACGTAGCCGTAATCGGCGTCGGCCATCTCGCCCGGCCCGTTAACGATGCAACCCATGACAGCTATTTTCAGGCCGACAAGGTGGGAGGTTGCCGCCTTGACACGGGCGACGGCAGTTTGCAGGTCGTAGAGCGTACGTCCGCATCCCGGACAGCTGATGTATTCCGTACGGGTGGTGCGGGCACGTGTGGCTTGCAGGATGCCGAACGCTATGTCGTCCACGCGTTGGGGAGCGATAGGACTTTCGCCCGGCTTATTCAGGTTGCAGAGCATAAGTCCATCGAGCAGGCCGTCAAAGATGAGGTTGCCAGTCTCTGCGGCGGCTTCGAGCATGAGGTCTTCCGTTTCGCTGGCCGGGTGGTTGAAATGTTGGAATACGACGACGGGATTTGTCAGTTGTTCACGCCAGAGTTCATGCACGAGGGCACGCAGTTCGCCTTGTCGGTTGGCATGGTCGGATTGGGCAATGACTACCACTTCCGGGTGATGGCGAAGGCAGGCCCGCACTTCTTCGTCCATCGCGGGATAGGAGAGAAAGAGAAACTTGGCCGGGGCGGAGTTCATGGACAGTGCCCACAGCGTTTCGGGCGTGAAGACGGGATAAGTGTCGGCCTCACCCGTCCATGCAGGAGCGTCGACGAGGTAGGGGCAGCTCTCGCGGTCGGCTGCGGAAGGCAGCTGGGCGCCACAGTAAATGTAGTCCGGGCTGACTGCTGCCGTGTCTGGATTTTCTGTCGCAGCGATAGGATTTTCTGTCGCCCTGACTGTTTTTCCGGCCAGCCGGACGCTGATGACGACGGGTACGTTCGTGCCGCCGATGTTCAGCACGGGGCAAGTCGGCCTACGTTCGGGGCGGAGGTAGTCAAAGGCCGGGGCAGGTGTGCCGGGGATGAATTCGTGTCCGGCACGGCGCACAACGTATGCAGCCAGCTTGTAGGCCACAGGCACTTCCTGTTCGGGTTCCTCGCTTAACGAAACGCGCACCGTGTCGCCTATGCCGTCGGCCAGCAGGGCTCCGATGCCAGCGGCGCTCCGTATGCGGCCGTCCTCGCCTTCGCCGGCTTCGGTCACGCCGAGGTGGAGCGGGAAGTCCATTCCCTCTGCCTGCATGGCGTGGCAGAGCAGGCGGACCGAGCGGACCATCACCACGGTGTTGCTGGCTTTGATGGAGACCACCACGTCGGCGAATCCGTCGCGCTGGCAGACACGCAGAAATTCCATGCAGCTTTCGACGATGCCTTCGGGAGTGTCGCCGTAGCGGCTCATGATGCGGTCGGAGAGCGAACCGTGGTTCACGCCGATGCGCACCGCTGTGTGGTGCTCGCGGCAGATGTTGAGGAAGGGCACGAAGCGGTCCTCCAGTTTCTTGAGTTCGTCGGCATACTCTGCGTCGGTATACTCAATCTTCTTGAACACGCGCGCCGGGTCTACGTAGTTGCCCGGGTTCACGCGCACCTTCTCTGCGTACAGAGCAGCCACGTCAGCCACGTTGGCGTTGAAGTGAACGTCGGCAACGAGCGGCGTTGTGTAGCCGTCGGCACGCAATTGTGCGTTTATGTTCTGCAGGTTCTCAGCCTCTCTGCGGCCCTGCGTAGTGAGTCGCACGAGTTCGCCGCCTGCCTTTATGATGCGCTCAGCCTGAGCCACGCACGCCTCCGTGTCGTTGGTGTTGGTTGTGGTCATCGACTGCACGCGTATCGGGGCGTCGCCGCCAAGCTGTATGTCACCTACCTGAACGGGTGAGGCTTCACGGCGGCGGTAGTTGAAGAGATCAATCATGATTTTTGATGTTGTTGTGTTGAGATGTTGAGGTGTTGAGAGATGGTGAGGTGTTGAGATGTTGAGGTGTTGAGATGGTGAGGTGTTGAGGTGTTGAGAGATGTCGTGAGATGTCGTGAGATGTTGTTGTGTTGATGTGGTGAGGTGTTGAGAGATGTTGAGGTGTTTATGTGTTGAGATGTTGAGAGATGTACTATTGTCACCACATCACCACATCACCACAACAACATATCACCATCTCACCACCTCACCATCTCAACATTTGTATTCATACTTCACCTCAGCGAGTTCCTTGTTCGCCTTTTCTATCTTCTCTCCCAAGCCAGCCTTGTACTGAGCCATCTTTTCTGCGATGCCTTCGTCGCAGAGCGCAATCATCTCGCAAGCGAGGATAGCTGCGTTCATGGCTCCGTTCACGCCTACTGTTGCAACGGGTATTCCCGGGGGCATCTGTATGATAGAGAGCATGGCGTCGAGACCGTCGAGCATACCCTTGATAGGTACGCCGATGACGGGCAGAGTGGTGCTTGCTGCGATGACGCCGGGCAGAGCTGCTGCCATGCCTGCTGCGGCAATGATTACCTTAACGCCACGCGCCTTTGCGCCCTTAGCGAAACTTTCTACTGCGTCCGGTGTGCGATGAGCAGAGAGGGCGTTCACTTCAAACGGCACCTGCATGTCGTTCAAGAACTTGCATGCCTTTTCCATAACGGGCAGGTCTGATGTGCTGCCCATGATGATGCTAACTAATGGAGTCATAATATTTTATTTTTTTTATTGTTATAATCCTAATATTATCACGAAGGCGATGAGCACGCCTACGCCGAAGCCCGCCGTCACTTGCGAAAGGGTGTGCTGTCGGAGTATTATGCGGCTGGTGCCGACGAGCCCTGAGAGCACGAGCGAGAAGCAGAGCCACGTGATGGGGTTGAACATGAATATGAACGAGAAGGCGAGCAGAGCGCCCACCACGCCACCGATGGCTGCGGTGTGCGTCGATATCTTCCACCACACGTTTATCAGTGCGCACACTATCTGTATCACGAGCGCCGCCATGAGTATGTTGCCCATGAAGTGCGGAATGTTATACAGTCGCATGACGTAGAAGCAGGCGTAGTAGCTCACTATCGAGAGCAGATAGGGCACCACGCGTCGCTCCTTGCGGCTGAGCTGTATGAGTGTCCAGCCGTGGTAGTTGCGGTAGAGCTTGATGAGCATTGTGGGCATGAGAATGGTGAAGAAGTAGACCATAGCGAGCACGCTCAGCTTGTACCCCCACGGCATCTGACTGAGATAACTGAACGTGAAGAGTACGATCATCCCTACCAAAGACAGATAGAACGGGGTGAACACCGCGCTCAGGGCGCGGGCTGCGAGGATTATGTTCTTTTCTTTCATAATTAGTTCTTTCTCATTCTTGCCACCGGTATTCCCAGTTGCTCGCGATACTTCGCCACGGTGCGTCGTGCGATGGGGTAGCCGAGCTTCACGAGCGCCTCTCTGAGAGCGTCGTCGCTGAGCGGTTTCGCCTTGTTTTCCTTGTCGACGAGGTCTTTCAGCGCAATCTTTATCTTGCGTGTAGACATCTCCTCACCGTCTTCGTTGGTGTAACCGTCGCTGAAGAAGAAGCGCAGCGGGTAAGTTCCCCAGTTGGTCTGCGCGTACTTCACGTTGCTGACGCGCGATATTGTGCTTATGTCGAGCCCCGTGCGGTCGGCGATGTTCTTCAGAATCATCGGCTTGAGGTCAGCCTCGTCGCCGTCCTGGAAGAACTTGCGTTGCCAGTCGATGATAGCCTGCATGGTGAGCGTGAGCGTTCGGTAGCGCTGCTTTATAGCTTCTATGTATCCCATTGCGCGCTCCACCTTCTGCTTTGCGTAGAGCAGCGCTTCCTTTTCGCGGCGCGACATCTTCTCCTTGTTGTTGCGATAGGTCTCCATGAGTTCGCTGAACGAGGAAGAGACGCGCAGCTCCGGTATGTTTCCGTTGTTTATGTAGAACGATACGTTGCCGTTGTCGTCGGTGTCGATGATGAAGTCGGGCGTAATCTGCTGCACGTTTCTGCCCTCGGTCTCGCCGAGCGAAGCGCCCGGTTTGGGGTTGAGTCGGCGCAGCTCCTCCAGCACGCGCTGTCCGGTATGCTCGTCCACGCCCAGCAGCTGCGGAAGCTTCTCGAAGTGCTTCTTCGCGAAGTCGTTGAAGTGCTTCTTTACGACTGTCGTCATCAGCTGCTTCATTCTGTCGTCGGGTCGGCGTTCTATCTGCAGCAGCAGACACTCCTGCAGCGAGTGCGCACCGATGCCTGCCGGGTCGAAGGTCTGCAGGATTCCGATTATGCGGTCGATGTCCTCAACGTCGCAGTAGACGCCCTGATAGATGGCCAGTTCGTCGCATATCGACTGGCTGTCCTTGCGCAGCAATCCGTCGCTGTCGAGCGACCCGATGATGTATTCCATTATCTTCTGGTCGTTCTCCGAGAGGTCTATCTCGCCCATCTGCTCCTTCAGCTTGTCGTAGAACGAGCGTGTGTCGCCGTATACCATCTCCTCGTAGTCGGCAGAATCGGCTCCGTAGGCTCCGGTGTAAGCCGCCGTAGGCATGTCTTCGTCGGAACCGGTCATACGGTCGAGCGCATTGTTCAGCGCCGACTCGCGTTCCTCCCGCTCTGTGTGAGCGGCGAAGGCGTCCGCCTCGGTGTCCACCTCGTCCATGTCGCCGCCGTTGCTTTCGCCGTTGCCGCCGTCGTTGTCTGAAGAGGAAGCGTATGTGGGGCTGTCGTTGCTGTCGTATGAGGTGTTCGAGTCGTAGATGTCGTCGTCTGCCTTCACGAGCGCAGGGTTGTCGTCGAGCTCCGCGTTCACGTTCTCTTCAAGCTCCGTGACGGGCATCTCGAGCATGTGCACCTGCAGCATCTGCTGTTGCGTCAGGCGCTGCAACTGCTGCAGCTTCTGTTCCTGGGTTTGTATTAGTTTCATAATATTTCTGGTGGCGTTTAGGCCTTTCTAAGCCTCTTTAAGCCTTTCTAAGCTATTGTTGACTAAGCCTCTTTAAGCCTTTTTAGGCGGCGTTTAAGCCTTCCTAAGCCTCTTTAAGCCTTTCTAAGCCTTTGAAAATTCAAAACTGAATAATTCCTAATTGCGGCGCAGCCGCAACAATTCAAAATTCAAAATTCAAAATTCAAAACTCTTCCGAGCCGTTCGGCTTAGGCGCAGCCTTTGAAGTATTCCTTTAGCCTCTCCACAGTAGTGGTCAGCACCTCGGGCGCTTCGTTGCTGTATCTCTGCCAAACCAGCTTCGCCTCGTCGTTGAGGGGAGAGTGGGGCAGCGGTTCGCGTTTCAGAATGGGGTCGAATGTCTGGTATATCTTCAGCACATCTACCACCTCTTCGGGCTTCAAGCCCAACAGACGCGCCATATCCTGCACCTCCGGCGTCTCTCTCACCATAGTGTTCGTCATCAGCTGGAAGTAGAGGCTGAGAATGATGGTGAGCATCACCGGCGTCAGCTTCCGTTCGGTGTCGATAGGCAGATAGTCGTGCTCGAAGGGCAGCGTCATATCCATGCCGCTGTAGAAGGCGTTGCCGAAGCCGAAGCCCGCCATCTGCCTGAGCCGCTTCACGTCGCGTGCAAGTCGGCGTGGGTTTTCGGCGTATGTGTCCCAGAGACGTTGCAGCGAAGGCGTGGCGTGCTCTTCGAGTGCCACCATCTGCTCCTGCAGCGTCTTCGGCGGAATATGCAGCTCGAGCGCCAGATCGACCATGGGGCGCGAGTATTCCGACTTAACGCCTGCCGGACTCTTCTGGTAGAGCTGCACGATAAGCAGCCAGTAGTCGTCTGTCCAAAGAGGATGAATTGCCATATATTATATTAATAATGTATTGTTTAATGCTTGCAAAGTTACAGAAAGTCTTGCATATAAGGGCACGCCCGCCATACTTTTTTTGTGTAGGAGTAAAGAGTTGTTAAGGTGTTTCATGGTGCTCTGAGCGCTTTTCGGGGGCTGTTTTCAGTAAAATCGCAGTTTTTCTTGCAATTTTACAGTATAAAAAGTCAGTTTGGTTGAATTTTTTAAAATTTTATTGCAAAACATTATTGAATTGCAATTTATTTTGTACTTTTGCGGTATGTAATTTTAAAACTTATAGACTATGAAGAAAACTTTACTCTCATTGGCAGCAATGTTGCTGCTCGCAGGTGGTGCTTCGGCACAGACAGCAAAGTCAGCTACAGTTTATACTGACAAGGTAGACGCAACTCCGGTTAGCGTTGTAAAGAAGGCAAAGGCTCCTATGATGAAGGAGGAAGAATCTAAGTATGCGCTTCTTGGCTTCACTGGTTCTGATAATCCGTCACAGATGTATGGCTTCCCGACATGGCAGTCTGCTTTGATGGTAATGTCAGAGTTGGATAATGGCGTAGATTACGATTTCTCTGAAATGGCAGGCTACAAGATTGTAGGTCTCAACTTCGCTGTAACAGCTAACTTGGGTGAGCAGGCAGGTGCGTTTGCATTTGTATATCAGGATGAAAATGATCAGGAGGGTACAGAGCTCGATTCGCCTTATCTCGTTGAGGGCACTAACTATACTGTCAGCACTGTAGAGGACCAGCGGCTTACTTTGCAGTGGAACTCCGTAGCTTTTGCTGAGCCGTATGAGATCACAGGCGAAGAGTTAGCTTTCCAGTACGGTTTGGCATACGAGCAGGTGAAGGGTAATGGCACTACTCAGGAAGAGTTACCGTTCCTCATGGGCGTGAGCCCAGATAGCGGCGTTGAGGGCATGTTCCTCGTTTATGGTCAGCCTTCTTCTAAGGATCAGAAGGGTCTGTGGATGCTTAACGATCCTAACGATACAAAATCAGATAAGTATTGCCTTTGCATGCAGCTCATCCTCGAGAAGCCGGACGGCTCAACAGTTATCCTCGGTCTGAATGGTTCTGACAAGCCGGTTGCTATGCAGTACTTCTCACTCGACGGCAAGAAGCTCTCTGCTCCTCAGAAGGGCATCAACGTTGTTAAGATGAGCGACGGCACATCTAAGAAGGTGCTTGTTAAGTAAATATCGGAAAAACATATATAAAATGGAAATCCCAACAGAGGGCAGCCTCTGTTGGGATTTTTTTTGTAATCGTGGAGAGTGTGTCAAACTAAAATATTTGGCAAATTGAATAGCAAATGGTTCAAATCGTAGGAGGAGGGTGTGTCAAAACTCGCTATGGTTGTATTTATTTGAGGTATTCGGCGAGCTTCGCAACGGCGCGTGCTCGGTGCGAGATGCCGTTCTTGATGTCCATGCCGAGCTGTGCGAACGACTCCTCGTAGCCTTCGGGCACGAAGATAGGGTCGTAGCCGAAGCCCTCTGTGCCCTGCTTCTCGCGCGATATGGTGCCGCGCACGATGCCCTCGAAGAGCGTGTAGTCGGCAACGTCGCTGCGGCGTGCGAGAGCTATCACGGTGCGGAACTGCGCACGGCGGTCGTTGCTGTCGCCCAAGCGTGCGAGCAGCTTCTGCATGTTGGCTTCAGAGTTGTGGTCGGTGCCCTCGGCGTAGCGTGCCGAGTGGACGCCCGGTTCGCCTCCAAGCTCGGGCACTTCGAGGCCCGTGTCGTCGGCGAAGCAGTCGTAGCCGTAGTTGTC
>ERZ779669.607-NODE-607-length-20956-cov-8.811205_pt1 | contig 20956 bp, 20 predicted proteins | sample MGYA00511372_ERZ779669 | MGnify/ENA primary metagenome ERZ779669 (study PRJEB29588, sample SAMEA1967891) | human gut metagenome | biome: human gut; feature: human-associated habitat; material: faeces | place: Denmark | collected 2008/2010 ... | reverse complement strand
CGTACGTACGGTTCAATGGGAGGGGCGAGATAATTATTCTCCCTCTACCCTATTAAAAATGCCATAAAATGAAAAAAATAGTTGCATTTCTTTTTCATTGTGTTATACTTAGCTCGTTGCAATTTAATAGTTTAAAGCAGAGTAGACACATGTGCGTTAAGTGCCGGATGAACAGGGAGTTGTCACCCGGACGAAAAGAGAATCTTGCGGTACATGAGTCGCATCCCGCTGCATCCGAAGATAATATTATCTCCAGTTGTAGTACGGTGAGGTCTGCAAAGGAGGTAATTTTTTTATGAAAAAATTCGTTACTTTGTTCACCGATTCTTTCCGTGAATTAAAAGCGGTAAGAACCATCACTACCATGGCAATGCTTGCTGCAGTTGCTGTCATTCTAGGGTTTTTCTCCATTGAATATGGGCAGTTTATTCGGATTGGTTTTTCCAGTATTCCAAATGGTATCATTGATTATCTGTTTGGACCGGTGGTTGGAGGAATTTTCCATGGTGCGTTGGATATTATCAAGTATATGATGAAGCCAACTGGACCATTTTGTCCACAGCTGACGCTGGTTGTTATACTGGCCGGAATCCTGTATGGATGCTTTTTTTATAAGAAAAAGCTTACGATCTGGCGTGTGCTGGCAGCTAAATTTGTAGTTATGCTGGTCTGTAACGTGATTCTGACAACACTTTGTCTGAATGTGTTATATGGACAGGCATTTATGGTGCTTCTTCCGGCACGTGCGCTGAAGAACCTGATTATGTGGCCAATTGATTCAGTGATCTTTTTCGCAATCACAAAGGCCTTAGAACAGATTGGACTCTTTCGTATGTTCCAGAAACCCGTACTTGCAAAATCTGCAAATATGCAGGGAAATTAGAAAATTTAATAAGTTATAGAACAAAAACTGTCCGCAGAAAGAAAACTGCGGACGGTTTTTTATAAATTTATTTACGGATCGGATGGGTGGCAATATTTTTTAAAATACGAACAGCGGTCTGCATACCTTCCACAGAGATATGTTCATATGGGCCGTGGAAACCGTACCCGCCGGTACCGAGATTTGGACACGGCAATCCCATAAAGGACAGTCTTGCGCCGTCTGTACCGCCACGGATCGGACGGGAGAGCGGTGTCAGACCTTCGGAGGCAATTGCCTGTTTTGCCAGATCCACGATCTCCATTTTATCCTCAATGACAGAGATCATATTCTCATACGAATGTTCGATGTCGAGCGTGACGGTTTCCGGTCCATATTTCTGATTCATGGATTGTGCAAGGTCACGCAGATTCTGCAGACGTTTCTCAAATGTGGTTTTATCATGGTCACGAATGATAAAGGAGAGGGTGGCAGAAGCCACATCTCCGGACATATCGGTCAGGTGATAGAATCCTTCCCGTCCGCTGGTGTGCGCCGGCGTTTCCGCTTCCGGAAGCCGGGAAACAATTTCACATCCCACCAGTGCCGCATTGACCATAATGTCTTTTGCTTCGCCCGGATGAACATTTACACCTTTAATATGAAAGATGGCACTTGCGGCATTAAAATTTTCGTAAGCCACTTCGCCTTCGTAATCGCCGTCCACCGTGTATGCATAATCTGCCTGAAAGATAGCAAGGTCAAACAGATCCGCACCTGCACCGACTTCTTCGTCCGGCGTAAACCCGATCCAGACATCCCCGTGTGGTGTACCTTCTGCAATCAGTTCTTCCACGGCTGTCATGATTTCGGCAACACCTGCCTTGTCATCAGCGCCCAGAAGTGTGGTACCGTCTGTAGTGATCAGGGTTCTTCCTTTTAAAGAGGCAAGGGATGGAAAATCACTTACCTTTAAGACATCCTGACTTCCTTTTAATAAGATATCCCCGCCATCATAGTCGGGAATGATCTGAGGTTTGACATCTTTTCCGGAAAAATCCGGGGCAGTATCCATATGAGCGATAAAGCCGATGGATTTACAGTTTTCCATGCCCGGTGTGGCAGGAAGCTTGGCATATACATAGCAGTGATCGGTGAGGAGTATATTGGTAAGACCGAGAGTTTCCAGTTCCTGCTTTAAGGCTTTTGCAAGCGTGAACTCACGCTCACTGCTTGGAATGTCACTGCAGGATTCATCGGAGGTTGTCCAATAGCTGACATATTTTAGTAATCTTTCTTCTACTTTCATGTTAAATTGTTCCTTTCAAATATGCTTTTAAAAAAATTTAAAAAAAATAAAAAAAGTGCTTGCTTTTTTAATACTCCTATTATATAATAACTCTTGTCTTAAGGAAAGACACAAAACAAACAACTTAAAAATGCGCGATTAGCTCAGCTGGCAGAGCACCTGACTCTTAATCAGGGTGTCCAGGGTTCGAACCCCTGATCGCGCACTCGCAAAGCTTATTTTGATTGAATCAAATGGCAAAAGAACTCTTGACGAACAATGTGATTCGTTGGGGGTTTTTTTATTATATAAAATGCAAATAATTATAGAAAGAAACTATAGGGGGAAATATGGAGAAAGTATATGAGTATGCAGCCGCGGTTCTGGCAGAGGTCAAACGCGCGATTGCGGGGAAGGATGCCTGTATTACCAAAGCTTTTGCTACAATTCTTGCGGGAGGGCATATTCTGATTGAGGATGTGCCGGGTGTGGGAAAGACAACACTTGCCATCGCCTTTTCGCGCGTCATGGGACTTTTGGATCACCGTGTACAGTTTACACCGGACGTGCTTCCGGCAGATATTGTAGGATTTAACATGTACCAGAAAGAGACGGGACAGTTTGTGTACCATCCGGGAACGATCATGTGTAATCTGTTTCTTGCGGATGAGATCAACCGGACTTCGCCAAAGACACAGTCCGCGCTTCTTGAGGTGATGGAGGAAGGCAAAGTAACGGTGGATGGTGTGAGCCGAAAAGTGCCGCAGCCGTTTGTTGTCATTGCAACACAGAATCCCAAAGGCAGTGCGGGAACGCAGCTTCTTCCGGAATCACAGCTGGACCGGTTCATGACCTGCATGAGCATGGGGTACCCGGATCTGCAGAGTGAGATGGAAATTGCCCAGGGAAAAACGATGACGAAAGCGGAGGATCTGCAGCCGGTTCTTCTTCCGGAGCAGCTGTGGGAGATGCAGCAGTATGTGGAACAGATTTATGTGCATGATCATGTTGCAAAATATATCGTACAGCTGATGGAGGCTACCAGAAAAAATGCTTACATTGAGCTGGGGGTAAGTCCCCGTGGCACGATCGCATGCGTGCGGCTGGCAAAAGCATGGGCATTTTTGCAGGGAAGAAATTATGTGATTCCGGATGATGTGACGGACATTTTTGCGGATGTGGCAAAACACCGTATTGTGCTCAACACAAAGGCACGGATCGGACATGTAACTGTCGATGCCACCCTGCAGGAAATTCTGTCGGATGTGGACAAACCAACAACATACAAAAGACTTAGGGGATAAACGTGGGCAGTTTTCTGATTGGAACAGGGGTGACGCTTGTCACATTTTATATTGCGCTGATCTATGGAAGCATTGCGATTGGGCTGATTGGGTTTGCGGAACTGGTACTGATGCTGCTTGCATGTTTGTATCTGCTGATTTATTGCAGACATATCACGGCAGATATCAGGATTCCGCTTACCGTGGCGGAAAAAGGGAAAAAAGTTACGGTACAGCTTACCGTGGATCAGACCATGTTGTTTCCGGCAGCAAAAGTGCGTTACCGTGTGCGCTGTAGAAATACATTTGCCGGGTATGCCAGAAATTTCTGGTGGAACGGTGCCGGACTGATGCGCGGAATGCAGTGCATGGAAAAGCGTGTCGTGCTTTCTCATGTGGGAAGTTATGAGTATGAGCTTGTAAAAGTACGGATTTATGATCTGACCGGTCTGTTTTATGTGCATAAAAAAATAAAGAGATTTGCAGATATACAGGTGCTGCCGGAACTGGATGCTGTGGCAGTACAGGTGTCGGAGCGGGTACGCAGATATTTCGGAGAAGCGGAAAGCTACGATGATTTTCAGCCGGGAACAGATGTCAGCCAGATCTTTGATGTGCGGGAATATCGTCCGGGGGATCGCCTGCAGCGCATACACTGGAAACTCTCCGCCAAATCGGACGGGCTTCTGGTGCGGGAGGACAGTCAGCCGCTTGCCTGTGCGGTGGTATTTTTGCTGGACATGCTGCCACAGATGGCAGGAAAAGGCCGGCATATGAGGCGCAGCAGGGAAGCCTATGCGGAAACCTTTCTCACAATTGCGGCAGATCTGGTGTATTCGATGATGGATGCCGGCTGCCCGCATTATGTGGCATGGCAGGAGGAAACAGAAATCAAACGGTTGCGCGTCGAGGATGAGGAAAGCGTGTATCTGTTTTTGATGCAGTTTATGGAATGTCAGAAGGAAACGGCCGGTTCACTGCGACAGAGATATGAGCAGCAGTATCGCTGCGAGCATCCGGCACACAGGCTGGAACTGACACCGGAGCTTTTTCTTGTGCTGGATGGACAGACACTTGCGGATTTTGGTGGAGATAACTGGAGACAGAAGCTGGAAGAAATGGAGCTGGTATTGTGAACAGGAAGGACAGGAGAGGGAATAAAACCACATATTTGTCTGGCAATACCGGTATCCGGCTGATCTGTGAGGCGGTTGCTGTGGAACTGCTGTTTTATGCAATGCTTGCGATTTTCCGGAGTGCGTTCGGATGGCAGCTGCCGATCCGTGCGCTTGGTAAACTGCAGGTGGCCATGCTGGTAAGTCTTGTGCTGTTTATCGTGGGAGTTCCTGCGACCGGAAAATATCAGAGGGTCTGCAAGGTTGTGCTTGAAATCGGATATCCGGCGGCACTCGTACTGTTTGGAATTTTTCATCGGAGAAAACTGACAGAGAGCGGAAAAATGCTGTTTCAGGCATATCTGTCATATTGGAATAAACAGTATGGAACAAATTATATGACCGGGACCGGGACGGAGATGCGGTATACTTATATGCTGGCGTTTTTATTGGCAGTTGTTGTGCTGTTAAGTCTGATGTTTCGATATGTGACCGGTGTGCGGCTGGTTTTGCTGCTTCCGGATATAACAGCGTTGTCGGTTGCTCTTCTGGTCAATGCCAGACTGGGCTGGAGTGGAATTGCACTCTTTTTCGTGGGAATCGTGCTGGTGTCTGCGGCACCATGGACGCACATGGATGTAAGGGTGGCTGACGGTCGTACCCATGTATGGATGCAGCTACTGTCCTATGCTGCAGCCGGTGTGTTTGCCGTGATTCTTGTCTCGGTGAGCAGCTATGCGTTTTCCGGTGTGGCAAAGCAGATTCCGAAAAAGTCACCGAAGTTTTATGCGTTTCAGAGACAGGTGGAAGAACGTGTGAAAAACCTGACGTTTTCGGGGATAACTTTGCAGGGATCGCGGGAACATGTGGATAATATAACACCGGACTATACCGGAAAAACCGTATTTTCGATAGAAGCATCGAAAGCCCCGGCGGGCAAACTGTATCTGAAATCATTTGCCAGTGGCACATATCAGAACGGTACATGGGTAAATGAAGGGAAAACGTTTGCGCACGAAGTGGATAAGGCGGGATACCATCGCAGTGATGTTGCAATGTTAATGCAGCAGAATGCCGGTGAACTTGTAAAATACATCCGTTCGAGTGAGCTGGCAGAGGATGAAACACAGACGGTTTCGTATCAGATTTCCTATCGGGCACTGGGGTTAAAAAACGCGTATATGCCGTATTTTTCAGATTCGCAGACAGCCGGTGGGAAGGTCTGGCTCAGGGATGATACGGTGGTATGTAAAAAGAGGGCAACGGGAAAGGTTTCTTTTGAGGGACTGAATGAAAATACGGATCTGCGCGATGTTTTTGACAGGTTTTGTATGGTCCACGGAGAAACAGATACGGATCTGCAGCAATGGTATGATGCCTATGCTGACAGTAGATACCGTAAATTTGCCACGGATGTTCCGGCAGTGGGAGATTTTATTACACGAAGGCTGGCTCTGGAAAGTATCGGATATGGCGTGTATGAGGAAAACGGCACCTATGTGGCGGATCAGATGGAAACAGGCGGGTTATACGATGAGGATTGGCTGGCGGATACGGATGGAAACAATTCCGGACGGGCAGAAAGACAGATAACAACCAACAACATCCGGCAGAATCTTGCGACACAGGTTGCCAACTGGCTGGGGAACGAAAATACCTATAACTTATATCTGAATCACATCCCACAGGGGAAAGATACCATTGATTATTTTCTGGAAACCGGACATGAGGGATATTGTATGCATTTTGCCAGCGCGGGTGTGCTGATTTTACAAAGTCTGGGAGTTCCAGCGCGTTATGCATCGGGATATGTGGTGGAACCGTCGGCATTTCATAAAGAAAAGAAAGGCTATCAGGCAGATGTGCCGGACTATAATGCGCATGCATGGGTGGAAATTTATCTGGAAAATATCGGATGGGTGCCGGTGGAAATGACCCCGGGCTATACGAATGACAGTGCAAAGCTGCCGACGACTCCAGAATTGCGCGATACGTGGAAACAGCGGCATGAAGAGCACAAAGATGCGGCGGAGCAGAATCCGCAGACGCAAATGCAGACGAAAAACGAATCGCCGTCAGAAACACAGATGGAAACACAGCAGCAGACAGAAAGTCAGATGACGGAGAAGGAGACAAAGCGGCCGGTAAAAAATAATGAGAAAAAGAACAACAGGCGAAATCTGCAAGTATTTTCTGCGGTGAGTCTGACGCTGTTTGCTGTTGTTCTGATGCTGGTTCTGGTGACAAAATGGTTGCGCATTTACCGGGAACAATTGCTTATGGAGTTGCGCAACCGGCAGAATCGTCATGCGGTATACCGGATCAACCGGCGGATTTACCGGGGATTACATCAGCGAAGTTTTGGCATGAAGACCGATGCGGACTATCTGGAAAAGCTGATGACAACCTATCCGTCCGTTCCGGCGGAGGATTGGAAGAAGTATCTGTGCATTGTGCAGAAAGCGGTCTTTTCCGAAGAAGAGATTTCACAGGAAGAAGCACGGTTTTGTTACCGGCTGTACCGGAAGTATAGAAACAGGCGGATTTTGGGAAAGTAGGATAACGGAAAAACCGCCTCCTTAGCGGGAGGCGATCAGTTTACATATCGGGTTGCCCTTAGAAGAAAATTTTTCTTCGTATTCGGTCATGATATTTCCTTCATTCATGGATGGATCATGGTGCAGATCACGGGTGGAGGCATTAAGATGCCAGCGGTCGGAAGTTTCGATTTCCTCGAGTGAAAACGTAAACAGATCCTGATTGTCCGTTTTAAATTCCAGCCGTCCGTCGGCTGCAAGAAACTGGTCATAGCGGTCTAAAAATTCATGGGAAGTCAGTCGGCGTCTGGCATGGCGGTCCTTTGGCCACGGGTCGGAAAAATTCAGATAGATCCGGTCAACTTCTTCCGGTGCAAAAATTTCCGGAAGTTTTGCGGCGTCTTCACACAGAAAATGAACATTTGGAAGCTGCAGGGTATCCATTTTCTGGACTGCGCGCAGCAGTACACTGGTGTAACGTTCGATGCCGATATAATTGATTTCGGGATGTAACGCAGCAAGATCCATCAGAAATTTGCCTTTTCCCATGCCGATTTCGATATGGATCGGATGGTCATTTTCAAAAAAGGCATGCCATTGTCCGCGGTGTTCTGCTGCATTCTGTATACAATATGGGCTGGCTGCCACAGCTTCATTGGCGCCCGGTATATTTCTTAGTCTCATAGTAATTTCTCCTTGGAAAAGATAAATTCAGTTTTGCTAACTGTAAGAATACTATTACTATATACAAATTTCGTCCGTTCGGCAAATAAAAATTGAACGATTATGGAAATAATGGTATTATAAATATAAGAAAATCAAGAATTGGGGAGCCTTATGAAAATAAAAAAATACACCCGTGTAACAGCATTTTTTCTTGCCGTATGCACGGTTTTACTCATGTTACCGTTGTCTGTGCGTGCAGATGAGTACTGGCCGGACGGGGTAAAAACGCAGTCCAAAAGTGCCATTGTGATGGAAGTCAATACCGGCACCGTTTTATATGAAAAGAAGAGTCACGAGAAACATTATCCGGCGAGTATCACAAAGATCATGACGGTTCTTCTGGCAATCGAAAACTGTGATATGGATGAGGTCGTTACGTTTTCTGCGGATGCGGTATTTAAAAATGAGGGAGATACTTCCCATATTGCCCGGAATCTTGGAGAAAAACTGACGATGGAGCAGTGTCTGTATGCGGTTATGCTGGAGTCTGCCAATGAATGTGCTTATGCGGTTGCGGAGCATGTGGGGCAGAAACTGGGTGGTGATTACCGGACGTTTATCGATCGGATGAATAAGCGCGCAAAGGAACTGGGATGTACGGATACGCATTTCAATAACTGTAATGGTCTGCCGGATGAAGATCACTGGGTCAGCGCGTATGATATGGCACTGATTTCCGCAGAGGCATACAAAAACGAGACGTTCCGGATGATCGCAGGCAGTCCAAGCTATACACTTCCGAAGACCAATAAATGCAAGGCAGAATATCCGTGCCACAACCACCATAAAATGATCTACCCGTTCCGCGGGGACAGTTCCCATCTGTATCAATATTGTACCGGTGGAAAAACCGGCTACACGACAGTGGCGAATAATACCCTGGTATCTTTTGCCGAGAAAGACGGAATTACCCTGGTGTGTGTGGTGATGGATGCGGCAACACCGGATCATTATACGGATACCAGAAAATTATTTGATTACTGTTTTGAAAATTTTCAGGCACTGAACATTTCGGAAAACGATGCGGGTCTGGCAAAGGACAACGGAAAAAATTATGGGGTTTTGAACAACAGTGAACCTTATGTAAAGCTGGACGAGGATGCTTATATCATTATGCCAAAAGGAGCACAGTTTTCCGATGTATCCTATAAAAAGACAGAATCTGCAAAAGGAAAAAAGAAAGTTGCAAGGCTTGCATACACATATGCCGGTCATGAGGTCGGCAGTGTGGATATAGTAAAAACCGGAGCAAAGGTAAAAGATAATTATTACGTCAATACCGATAGCGGGCAGAAGAAAAATGAACGTGTCATACGGATCGATCCTGCATGGCTCATTGTTGCGGGAGTGGTTATTGTCGCAGCAGTGGTTCTGTTGTTTCTGGCAAAACGGGCATATGATAATTTTTATGTGATCCGTCATCAGAGAAAAACGAAAAAAAATGATAAAATGCGTTTTCGTGAGAAGAAACGAAAGAAATACAATCGCAGGAAGGACAGGTTTTTTTAAATCGTTCAAATAAAGCGAAAATGCTTGCGTATTTGCCGCAAACAGGTATAATTACAATTGATGGATTTCATTTTAATAATGAAATTGGAGGTTACCATGTCACAATCTGTTACGATAAAAAGTAATAAATACGGAATTAATCTTGTCTTAGACCCGGAGATTGGGTTTGATGAGTTATTGAAGGATGTTGTCGAAAAGTTCAAAGCATCCAGTACATTTTTTAAAAATGCAAAACTGGCATTGTCCTTTGAAGGAAGAAAACTTTCGGAAGAGGAAGAACAGCAGATCATCTCAGCAATTGAAAGCAACACATCGATTGAAATCCTGTGTATCGTTGAAAATGGAACAAGACAGGAAGCTGTCATGAAAGAACAGGTCGAGGCGTTTTACGATGCCGTACAGCAGCAGTATGAGAATGCCGCAGCAGGAAACGGGCCGGAGCAGTTTTATCGTGGCACTTTAAGGTCGGGACAGGTGATTTCGAGTGAATCGAGTGTCACGATCATTGGCGATGTCAATCCGGGAGCCAAAATTATTTCCCAGGGAAACATTGTGATTCTTGGGGCATTAAAAGGTAACGCACAGGCAGGATGTATGGGTGATCGTAACTGCTTTATTTTTGCGCTGGATATGCAGCCGATTCAGATTCAGATTGGGGATCTGATCGCAAAGAGTCCGGACAAGCCGGAACCAAAACGTCGTACACTCCGCCGGTCAAAGACACCGGAAGTGGAAGCACAGATCGCCATTGCAAGAGATGGAAATATCTATATTGAGCCAATCACCAAAAATATATTAAATAACATTTAGGGACGTAGGAGGAATAAGTTTCATGAGCGAAGTAATCGTTATCACATCAGGAAAGGGTGGTGTAGGTAAGACCACAACCACAGCAAACATTGGTACAGGTCTTGCACAGTTAAACAAGAAAGTTGTAATGATTGATACCGATATCGGACTGCGTAACCTGGATGTGGTTATGGGTCTGGAGAATCGTATTGTATATAATTTGGTAGATGTTATAGAAGGAAAGTGCCGTATCCGTCAGGCTTTGATCAAGGATAAGAGATATCCGGAATTATGCCTGCTTCCTTCCGCACAGACCAGGGATAAGGATGCTGTCACACCGGAGCAGATGGTTGCGCTGATCAATGAGCTTCGCGAAGAGTTTGATTATATTTTACTGGACTGCCCGGCCGGTATCGAGCAGGGATTTAAAAATGCCGTAGCAGGTGCGGATCGTGCACTGGTTGTTACGACACCGGAAGTATCTGCGATCCGTGATGCCGACCGCATCGTAGGACTCCTTGAGGCAAACGAGATGAAACGGATTGACCTGATTGTAAACCGTCTGCGTGTAGACATGGTAAAGCGCGGTGAGATGATGACGGTAGATGATGTAACCGATATTCTGGCAGTAAACCTGATCGGGGCCGTGCCGGATGATGAGCAGATCGTTATTTCCACAAACCGTGGTGAGCCACTGGTTGGAACCAACTGTCTGGCAGGAAAAGCATATTCCAATATCTGCCACCGTATTATGGGAGAAGAAGTTCCATTCCTGAATCTGAATGAGAAGCAGGGAATGCTTGAGAAGCTGAAGGATATTTTTAAGAAGAATTAGAGGGGGTACTTATTGTGGGAATAATGGATTTATTTAAGAAGAAGACTTCCGGCAACGTCGCAAAGGACCGCCTGAAGCTGGTGCTGGTTTCTGACCGTGCCAACTGTTCTTCCGAGATGATGGAGATGATGAAGAATGACATTATTGAAGTGATCTCACGTTACATGGATATTGATGCGGAGGCGCTTGATGTAAAAATCACCGAGACAGAGTCCGATTCCAATAACGGAACGGTACCGGCACTTGTCGCTAATATTCCGATCCGTGATATGAAGCATCGTCCGGACCCGAGATAGAAATTACAGAGTACATAAGAAAATGCCCGGCAGGTTTCTACTTGCCGGGCATTTTTAAAAAGCAGGTAACCAGGAGAATTTGAAATTGCATGACAAATCGTTAAAGGAGTTATGTGAGCAGTTATCCATATCGATTGCTACCGGTCGTAACTGGGTAAAACTTGGAAAGATAACTCCCCAATATATAAAAAACGGGGTGCCCTATTTTGATAAAAAGCATATTGCAATCATAGAAAATGAAATCCGGTCAGGAAAAAATGTGGCATTAAAAAGCCGCAGAAATAAAAAATATGTTTCCGGAAATGCGTTATATCGTTCTTATGTTTCCCAAAACTGCAAGAACCTTACCGTTTTGCAGAAACTGCTCTCCGAGATAACACGGGAACAAATTTTGCTGACCTCTGACGTGATATCCTATTTTGTGGCAGACTGTGCGCTGCAGTTATTCCGGCAGAAACCGTTGTTTTTCCAATATCTGCAGGGAAAAATTTCTATAGGGAAATATGACATCTTACTGGATGCATTGATTGGTGACAGACAAAGGGCAATGGATTTCTGTCAGAAATATCCGGCATTTTTTGCACATGAATACATCTGGGAGCCGGGAGAAGACATTCTGGGACTTATATATCTTTCCTGTAAAAATATGGGAAGCCGGAAAGCGCGCGGTTCGTATTATACACCCACAAAAGTTGTAAAAAAACTGATTTCCCATCTGGATATCGAACATATGGGAAAAGTGTTAGATCCGTGTTGCGGCACCGGAAATTTCCTGCTTCAGCTGCCGGAAAGTGTGGATCTGGCAGATATTTATGGCACGGATACCGATGCGGTGAGTATCCGTATCGCACGACTCAATATGGCTCTGAAATATCCGGACGCGGATGTTGAGGAGATCTGCGAACATATTACAGAGAAGAATTTTCTCACAGAATATGACAGAACAGGATTTGATACCATCATTGGAAATCCGCCATGGGGCTATGCTTTTTCCAATGAAGACAAAGCAGTGTTAAAGGCCAGATATGCCACGGCTTCCGGAAGAAATACCGAGTCCTATGATGTTTTTATCGAACGGGCACTGGAGATTCTTGTTCCGGATGGAACGCTGGCGTTTGTGCTGCCGGAAGCGGTCTTAAATGTAAAGGCACATATGCGTATCCGCACAATTCTGCTTCAGAGAAGTTCTGTAAAATCCCTTATGTTTCTGGGAGATATGTTTGACGGGGTACAGTGTCCCTGCATCCTGTTGCAGCTTATTGCGACCGGAAAGCCTTTGTCAACGGCAGGTATGATGATAGAAGACCGGACACGTACATATACCATTGCTATGGAGCGGACGGTAGTGCCGGAAAATTTCAGTTTCCGGATGACAGATGAAGAGTATCGTGTGCTGGAGAAAATAAAAAATTCCATTCCCGTCTGTTATCTGGCCGATCATGCAGATTTTGCACTTGGCATTGTTACCGGAAACAACAAAAAGTTTCTCTCCGCAGAGAAAACGGAACATTCGGAGATGGTACTGAAAGGTACAGATATTTGCAAATACCACATAAATCCGGTAAAACAGTATCTGCGGTTTGAACCGGAGCAGTTTCAGCAGGTTGCACCTCTGGAGATATACCGGGCACCGGAAAAACTGTTGTACCGTTTTATCAGCAATCAGCTGGTGGTGGCTTATGATGACCGGCAGATGCTTTCTTTGAATAGCTGCAACATTGTGATCCCAAAGATCGAGGGAATGCAGATCAAATATATTCTGGCAATTTTAAATTCCAGTGTTTCTCAGTTTGTTTATCAGAAGGAATTCCATTCCATAAAAGTATTGCGGGCGCATATGGAGCATATTCCGATTCCGCGTGTTGGGAAAGCGATACAGAATGAAATTATAGCGATGACCGAGCCGCTGATTTGTGGAATGGGAAAAGAGGCAGCAGAGACTTGCCAGAAACGGCTGGATTGCAGAATCATGGATTTGTTCCGGTTATCCGCGGAGGAACAGTGGATAATCCGGCATGCTTTACATTAAGCTATAAAGGACAGAAATGTACAAAAAGACAAAAAATGAAGACATTAAGCCGAAACAAAGACAAATTAAGGGCATTAAACTATAAAATTGACGCATAAACGACATTACAAAATTACTGCTGATTTATCAGACGATTTAATAATGAAAGCAGCTGTTTTTTGTCTTCGGTGTAAATTAACAGACCATTACAGGTGCGAACGATGGTAAGAATCTGCCCGGCAAAGAGATCACTCTGTTCGAATGTATGCAGCAGAAGTTCCTGCATATGGGAGGGTACGGACAGGAAAACGGTCTCTACCTGTTCCATTGGATGGAGGGAGACATTTGCATCTGCAAATAATTTCCCAAGGCATTGTTCCTGTTCCACCTGTGCAGCTGTCTTGTCCACAATAAAAAATCCATCGGCATCCTTCGGCATATGCAAAGACTGGACGGCGCGCTGCACCTGTTTGGTCAGGGCATCCGATGCCGGATACAGAGATTCAAAATAACTCATAAAATCGGTAGCTTTTCGAAAGTGCCGGTTTTTTCCGTTTTGGGTAAGTTCGGTCATGAGAATCCGGCGAATGATGCTTTTGCATGTCTCGCGAGAAGGATTTTTGCGCAGCTGGTTTTTCTGATTCAAAATGGGATCTCCTTTGTTACAGTTTCAGATTATCTTTACTATATACTATTTTCTTGACGAATTCCACAGGAAAAGGTAGAATACGAAGTGAAATACCACGTTAATTTTTATGGAGCGGAAAATGTCGACAAATACAAAAAAGAGTAAATCATCAGAAGAAACATTGGAAAAACTGCGCGCTTTCATTAATGAAAAAGGCGGCATCGTAAAAAAGGAAGAATTTGCGGCACTTGATGTGGATTACCGCAAGATTCTGGAATTTGTGGAAGCCGGGACACTGGTGCGGATAAAAAACGGTTATTATACCGACCGGATCGACCGCTTTTCCGAGGAAGAACTGATCGCACGGCTGTTTCCGGATGCGCGTCTGTGCATGGAAAGTGCGCTCTATGCGTATGGATATATCCGGGAAAAGCCTTACGGATGGCACTTAGCGGTGGATAAAAATACATCCAAGTCGCGGTTTAAGATGGATTATCCGAAAGTAATCCCATACTATACAGAGCCGGAAGCTTTGGAACTTGGTTCCACAACGATTGAGCAGAATGGACTGACGTTTCAGATTTATGATAAGGAACGGATGATCTGTGACTGCCTGAAATATGAGGCAAAGCTTGACCGGGCGATTTTCCGGGAGGCGATCCAGTCCTATATCCGGGACAATGATAAAGATATTTCCATGCTGATGGAATATGCCAGAGCGCGAAAAGTAACAGGAAAGGTACAGAGTCTGATCGGAGTGTGGCTGTAATGAAAGTCGGTGTATGTGAGGCAACAGAACTGAAAAAGAGAAGCGAAATGCTCTCCATTCCATTTGCGGATCTCCTGTGGGGATATGCGGTGGAAGATCTGATGCTGCGTGTCAGTACGTCTGCATACCGTGAATTTTTATGGCTGATGAGCCTGCCGCTTCTGGGAGAAGAAGCATACCGGCAGCGCGCCAAGAAGCGCATCCGCTTTTTTTATAAGGGAAGTGAGGAAGAACTCACGCCGGACAAACTGCAGCCCGGTCAGCGATTATCCATCGCAATGGGCGAACATATCAAAACAACACTTTTTGCAAAAGAAAATGCACAGAAAATCCATTGGGAAGGTACGGTGACGGCATTGAGCGGCGGAATCCGGCTTAGCATGACCGCCGGGTATTTTGATATGAAAGTTCCGCTGAATATTGAGATCTATAGTTTTGGTGCGGTCAGCCAGATTCCGGGAACAAGAGAAGAAGAACTGATTGCAGTGGGCGGAGGCAGAAAAATTTCCTATCTGGTGTATTCGCCGGAGAGTGAACTGAGCTATGATCTGTTTGCGATCATGGACAAGCTGGAACTGATCGGCAGCATGGGAAGTTATTATGATGCATACCGGCTGCTCCGGACACAGCCGCTCAGCGGGCGTTATGTGCTGGAGGAACTGACGGTGCTTACCGCTGCATCTCCGAAGATGCGAAAAGAGCAGAGATTAAAGCAGCTGGACGAATACCGGGCTTACACATATATGCGCAAGCGCTGGGAAAAGTATCTGCGTAACCATGGGCTGGCAGAGGTTCCCTGGGAAGACGCAATTGATCTGATTCTGGTGTTTGTGTCCCCGATCTGGGAGAGTCTTTGCCGCAATGAGATCTTTTTTGATGACTGGATGCCGGAACTTGGCCGGTTCTTGGGATAGGGAGGAAATATGCTGGAACAAAAACTGAATGAACTGGAACAATCGGACATCTATCCGTTTCATATGCCAGGGCATAAACGTGCATTCCTGCCTTTTGCTAATCCCTATGCCATTGACATTACGGAAATTGAGGGATTTGACAATCTTCACCATGCAACCGGAATCCTGCAGGAGGCGCAGCAGAAAGCGGCAGATCTGTATGGTGCAAAAAAAACGTATTATCTGGTAAACGGAAGTACCTGCGGACTTCTTGCGGCGATCAGTGCAGCAGTTCCGAGGGGTGGAAAAATCCTTGTGGCGAGAAACTGTCACAAAGCGGTATATCACGCGATGTATCTGCGGCAGCTGATTCCTGTTTATCTGTATCCGGAAGATACCGCCTGCGGCATCCAGGGGCAGGTAACACCACAGATGGTGCGAAAGCAGCTGGAACAGACACCGGATATCCGGGCCATTGTCATTACTTCCCCGACATATGACGGGGTCGTATCGGATATCAAAAACATTGCGGATACCGTGCATGCATATGGGATTCCGCTGATCGTGGATGAAGCGCATGGAGCGCATTTCGGGTTTTCCCCGGAGTTTCCGGAAAATGCCACAAGGCTTGGCGCGGATGCCGTGATTATGAGTGTACACAAAACACTTCCCGCATTTACACAGACCGCATTGCTGCATCTGTGTTCCGACCGGATCGCGGAGAAAAAGGTCGCACAATTTCTGGGGATTTATGAGACAAGTTCTCCGTCGTACCTTCTGATGGCGGGGATTGAAAAAAGTCTGCAGATCATAGAAAAAGACCGGGAAATGCTGTTTGCTGCATACAGCAGAAGGCTTGCAGAGTTTCGGGATAAGACCAAAAATCTGAAAACACTGCAGGTATTACAGCCATCCGATTTTTCAAAACAGGAGGCGTTCTCATTTGATCCGGGAAAACTTCTGATTCTGACCGGAAACAGTATGAGCGGACAGGCCCTTCAGGAAATATTGTTACGGGAATATGGTCTGCAGATGGAGATGGCAAGCGGAAACTATGTGGTTGCCATGACTTCCATTATGGATACGGACGAAGGGTTTGCGCGGCTTTCGGATGCACTGGAATGTATTGATGGAACGGTCCGTAAGAAGGAAGAGACCGGAGTGATTTCACCGCGGGAGATCTATCGGGAACAAAAAACCGTCATGACGATTGATCAGGCGCTGGACGCAGAACAAAAAACGGTCCGGCTGGAGGAAGCCGCGGGAGCGGTGAGCGGGGATTATGTGTATCTGTATCCACCCGGAATTCCGGTTCTTGTGCCTGGCGAAGCGATTGACGTGCAGACCGCAGAAACGATCCGGCATTGTATCCGGCTGGGCCTGGAGGTAGAGGGACTGCCGGATTTGACGTGTATAAACGTTGTGAAATGACGGCAAATATATTATACTAGAGGAAAGAGATCAATGGGCAAAATTTATTGTGTCATGGGAAAGAGTTCTTCCGGAAAAGACAGTATCTACAACCGGATTATGCAACAGGGGGAGCCTGCACTTTTACGCATTGTACCGTATACCACCCGGCCTCGCCGAGAGGGAGAGACGGATGGCAGGGAATATGTATTTACAGATGAGACACATGTACAGCAGCTGGAAAGCGCAGGCAAGGTGATCGAGCTGCGGGCATATCACACGGTCTATGGGATCTGGAAATATTTTACGGTAGATGATGGAAGAATTGACCTGTCGGCGCATAGTTATCTGTATATTGTGACACTGGAAGGGTATCAGAAAATACAAAGATACTTTGGAAGCTCACAGGTAGTGCCGATTTATATAGAAGTGGAGGATGGCGAGCGGCTGCTTCGGGCGATTGCCAGGGAGCGGCAGCAGAAAACTCCGCAGTATGAGGAAATGTGCCGGAGATTTCTTGCGGATGCAGCCGATTTTTCCGAGGAAAAACTGACAGAGGCAGGCATCACACGACGGTTTATAAATAAGGATATGGAAGGAACCATCCGGGAGATCACGGAATATATCCGGCGGGATATGTCCGGGATGGAGAAACAGGATAAGAGGATTTCTATATGGCGATAAAAGTAAACGATATATCCGCGGTCAATCAGGTACCGGAGGCCACAAAAACAGTAGAAGGCGACGGCTCGTTCAAGTTTACACTTGCAAGTGCGATCACAGATGCGGATCTGCAGGCAAAAGTGGATGAACTGCTCAGTGATATTACGGCGCAGGGAAACCGTCTTGCGGAGCACATGGACATCCGGGATATGAAAAAGTACCGTGGACTGATAAAAGACTTTCTGAATGAAGTAGTTTACCGTTCCCACCGGTTTTCAAGGGAAAATTTTCTTGACCGCAGGGGACGCCACCGGGTATATGGCATTATCCGCCTGATCGATAAGAATCTGGATGAACTGGCAGGCGAACTGGTGGCAGACGAAAAGGATCATATTTCGATTCTGGACCGTATTGGGGAAATTAAAGGACTTTTGCTTGATATTTTGACCTAGACAGATACAAGGAGGGGATGGCTATGGCAGGATTTTCAGACATCATTGGACATGAACAGATCATCGGGCATTTGAAGAATGCAATTGCCCTCGACAAAGTCAGCCATGCATATATTTTTAACGGACCAAAGCTTTCCGGAAAAATGATGCTTGCAGAGGCTTTTGCCATGGCACTGCAATGTGAGGGGGAAGGGACAAGACCATGCCTTTTATGCCGCTCCTGCAAACAGGCGGTGGATCATAATCAGCCCGATATCATCTATGTATCCCACGAAAAGCCGAATACCATCGGGGTGGACGATATCCGTACCCAGATCAATAACGATATTGTGATAAAACCATACAGCAGCCGCTACAAAGTGTATATTGTGGATGAGGCGGAAAAAATGAACCAGCAGGCACAGAATGCATTGCTGAAAACAATCGAGGAACCGCCGGCATATGCTGTCATCCTGCTTCTGACCACAAATGCGGACAGTTTTCTGCCAACGATTTTATCGCGCTGCATTACACTGAATCTCAAAGTGGTAAAAGAAGATGTGATCAAATCTTACCTGATGAAAACGTATCACATTCCGGATTACCAGGCAGATGTCTGTGCCGCATTTTCCCAGGGAAATGTAGGGAAAGCCATTCAGCTGGCATCTTCCGAAGAATTTGGGGAACTGAAAGCATCGGTGCTGCAGCTGATGAAGCGTCTGGAAGATATTGATCTGTATGAAATGACAGCAGCAGTAAAGCAGATTGCAGAGTATAAGCTGACGGTCAATGATTATTTTGACCTCATGATGATCTGGTTCCGCGATGTACTTTACATGAAAGCAACCAATGATGTAAACGGACTCATTTTTAAGGATGAGGTTTATGACATAAAAAAACAGGCAGCAAAGCGGTCGTATCAGGGAATTGAGACGATCATCCGTGCACTTGAGACAGCGAAAGTCCGGATTTCGGCAAATGTAAATTTCGATCTTGTGATTGAGCTGCTGTTACTGACAATTAAGGAGAATTAATATGATAAAAGTGGTAGGAATCCGTTTTCAGCGTGCGGGAAAGATTTATTATTTTGACCCGCTGGATTATGATCTGGAGACGGCGATGCACGTCATCGTGGAGACGGCACGTGGAATAGAGATGGGAACAGTGCTGATCCCACCCAAAGAGGTGGATGACGATAAGGTTGTCCAGCCTTTGAAACCGGTGATCCGTATTGCGACAGACGATGACGAAAAAGTTATAGAAAAAAATAAAGAAAAAGAAGCGGAAGCCTACGTGATCTGCAAGGAAAAAATTGCAAAGCACGGGCTGGATATGAAACTGGTTGCAGCGGAATATACATTTGACAACAATAAGCTTTTGTTCTACTTTACGGCAGACGGACGAATTGATTTCCGTGAGCTTGTAAAGGATCTGGCGAGTGTGTTCCGTACCAGAATCGAGTTAAGACAGATCGGAGTGCGTGATGAGACGAAGATCCGCGGCGGGATCGGTATCTGTGGAAGACCACTTTGCTGCCACACGTATTTATCTGAGTTCGCACCGGTATCGATCAAGATGGCGAAAGAACAGAATCTTTCACTGAACCCGACAAAGATATCCGGAGTTTGCGGAAGACTGATGTGCTGTCTGACGAATGAAGAAGAGACATATGAAGAACTGAACAGCCATCTTCCGGCGAACGGAGATCATGTGACGACACCGGAAGGATTAAGAGGAGATGTACAGTCAGTTAACGTGCTCCGCCAGCTGGTTAAGGTTGTTGTGACGCTGGATAATGACGAGAAAGAGATCCGTGAATATCCGGCAGCAGAACTGAAGTTCAAACCAAGACGTAAGAAGAAAGACGTAAGACTTTCGAAAGAAGAGATGAAGGAACTGAAGGCGTTAGAAGAAAAGAACGGAGCGTCAAAATTAGATGATAACTAAATTACTTCCGAATGAAAGACTGGATGATCTGCAGATCAAAGGATATGAGATCATTCAAAGTCCGGGCCGTTTCTGTTTTGGAATGGATGCAGTGCTTTTGTCAGCATTTGCCAGAGTAAAGAAGAATGAAAAAGCACTGGATCTCGGAACGGGAACAGGAATTCTTCCGATACTTCTGGAGGCAAAATATCCGGGACTGCATTATACGGGACTGGAGATCCAGGAAGAGAGTGCAGATATGGCAAGGCGCAGTGTCAGTTATAACGGGCTGGAAGAACAGATCGACATTGTAACGGGAGATATCAAGGAGGCAGCATCCATATTCGGAGCCGCCTCTTTTGGGGTTATTACAACCAATCCCCCGTATATGATCGGAGACCACGGACTGAAGAATCAGAATGAAGCATTGTATATTGCAAGACATGAGGCACTTTGTACACTGGATGATATCTTAAGAGAGAGTGCGAAGATACTGAAAGTCAAAGGAAGATTCTATATGGTCCACAGACCGTTCAGGCTTCCGGAGATCATGACAAAGATGTGTGCGTATGGAATTGAGCCGAAGCGTATGCGGCTGGTATATCCGTATGCAGACAAGGAACCGAATATGGTTTTGATTGAGGGAAATAAAGGCGGTCGGACGATGCTCAAGGTAGAGCCGGCACTTGTTGTATATAACAGGGACGGTTCGTACACCGAGGATCTGCTGACACGATATGGAGACAGATAAATGGCAGGAACATTGTATTTGATTGCAACGCCAATCGGCAATCTGGAGGATATGACCTACCGGGCGGTGCGGCTGCTTGGAGAGGTAGATCTGATCGCGGCGGAGGATACGAGAAACAGCATTAAGCTGCTGAACCATTTTGAGATTCATACGCCGATGACGAGTTATCACGAATACAACAAATACGACAAGGGCCGCGAGCTGGTGCAGAAGCTGCTGGCGGGGACAAATATCGCG
>ERZ779669.606-NODE-606-length-20971-cov-4.154571_pt1 | contig 20971 bp, 20 predicted proteins | sample MGYA00511372_ERZ779669 | MGnify/ENA primary metagenome ERZ779669 (study PRJEB29588, sample SAMEA1967891) | human gut metagenome | biome: human gut; feature: human-associated habitat; material: faeces | place: Denmark | collected 2008/2010 ... | reverse complement strand
AGCTGCAGCTACCGCTCCATTGATACCGCGCAGGCCTACCACAACGAAGAAGGCGTCGGCAATGCGATTGAAAAATCCGGCGTGCCGCGCGAAGAACTTTTTATTACTACCAAAATCTGGATTGCCAATGCCGGTTACGAAAAAGCCAAAGCCTCCATTGCCGAATCGCTGCGCAAACTGAAAACCGATTACATTGATTTGCTGCTCATTCATCAGCCGTTCAGCGATTATTACGGTACCTGGCGCGCCATGGAAGAAGCCTACAAAAACGGGCAGCTGCGCGCTATCGGCGTTGCCAATTTTTACCCCGACAGGCTGATTGACCTGTGCCAGTTTACCGAAATTGCGCCGATGGTAAACCAGGTTGAAACCCATGTGTTCCAGCAGCAGCAAACCGCCCACGCCATTATGCAGAAATACGGCGTAACGCACCAGTCGTGGGGCCCGTTTGCCGAAGGGCGCAACGGCTTTTTTACCAACGGCGTTTTAAACGAAGTTGCCGCAAAATACAATAAATCGGCAGCACAGGTTGCCCTGCGCTTTTTAATTCAGTGCGGCGTGATTATTATACCCAAATCCGTACACAAAGACCGCATGGTACAGAACTTTGATATTTTCGATTTTAAACTTTCCGATGACGATATGGTAAAAATCCGTGCGCTCGATACCGGCAGGAGCCTGTTCTTCTCTCATTATGACCCTGCCACGGTTGAATTTTTAACAAACATGGGCAAGCACGCTTAAACGGTAAAGTTTAAGCTGCCATAACTTAAACCGCCATAAAACAGCATAAAAAAACAGCGCCGGAACACACCGCCCGGCACTGCTTCTTTGCAGCCCTTCCACACCGAAGGGCTGTTTTTTTATAAGGTTTTAACGCCTTTTACTTCGTAGCCTGCGTCAACAACGGCTTTAACAAGCACTTCGTCGCTAACATCAGCGGCAAGCGTAACGGCTGCGTTTTTGTTCTCCAGCGAAACTTCCACGGCTTCCACGCCTTCAATGCCGCTTAATGCTTTGTTTACGTGTGCTACGCAGTGCTGGCACATCATGCCTTCAATATCAAGTACTTTTTTCATGGTATCAACCCTTTCTTTTTTGTTGGTGTTTAATATATCTACTGCCTCAACCCTGCATTCGTGCGAAGCAGCGCCGGGCATATCCGCGCCGGTATCTGCCGCATACACCGGGTTAAAGAACCTTAACCGCAGGGCATTGGTTACAACAAAAACGGAACTGAAGCTCATGGCCAGCGCGCCCAGCATGGGGCTTAGCTTAATGCCGAGCCACGGATAGAACACGCCCGCCGCCACCGGAATACAGATGGCATTGTAAAACAGCGCCCAGAACAGGTTCTGCTTAATGTTGCGTATTACCGCATGCCCAAGCTGAACAGCACCGGCAACATCCAGCAGGTCATTTTTCATCAGCACCAAATCTGCCGATTCAATGGCTATATCCGTACCGGCACCAATGGCAATGCCAACATCGGCACGCGCCAGTGCAGGTGCGTCGTTAATGCCGTCGCCAACCATGGCAACTTTTTTGCCCCGCTGCTGCAAACGGCGTATTTCCGTTTCCTTATCCTGCGGCAAAACCTCTGCCACCACGCGGTCAGCGCCTACCTCTTTCTGTATGGCCTGCGCCGTGCGCGCGTTGTCGCCGGTAAGAATTACTACCTCCAGCCCCATGCGCTTCATTTCTTCTATGGCCGCGCGGCTTGTAGGTTTTACCCTGTCTGCCAGGGCAATAATGCCGAGCAGTATGCCGTCACGGGCAAAAAACAGCGGTGTTTTGCCTTCGGCCGCCAGTTTTTCTTCCAGCATTTTTACGTTATCATCATAAAGCCCGGCTTCTTCCAGCATTCTGCGGTTGCCGCCAAAACAGCCCTTGCCTTCCATTACGCCTTTAATGCCGCGCCCGGCCTGCTGCGTAAAACCTGTTACCGGCGCAAGCTGCACGTTTTTTTGTTCCGCATATTTTACAATCGCCTGCGCCAGCGGATGTTCAGAATATTTTTCCAGCGACGCCGCCGTTTTAACAAGCAGCGCTTCACCGGCGCTTTTGCTGTATAAAACGTCCGTCACTCCGGGCTCACCCTGTGTTATGGTGCCGGTTTTATCAAGCACTATGGTGTTAACTTCGTGTACTGTTTCCAATGCTTCCGCCGATTTAATCAAAACGCCGCTGGCCGCACCACGCCCGGTGCCCACCATAATTGCCGTAGGCGTTGCCAGCCCCAGCGCGCACGGGCAACTGATAACCAGCACCGCAATAGCGTTGGAGAGTGCAAACTCAAAGCTTTCGCCGAGCAAAAGCCATACCGCCGCCGTCACGAGCGCAATGCCGATAACGGCAGGCACAAACACGCCGCTTACTTTATCCGCCATTTTGGCAATGGGCGGTTTGGAACTTGTAGCGTCATCCACAAGCCGCACAATCTGCGCCAGCGTGGTATCTTCGCCAACCCTGTCGGCACGCATTTTAAAAAAGCCCGATTTTACAACTGTTGCCCCGGTAACCTTGCTGCCGGTTTCCTTTTCCACGGGAATGCTCTCGCCGGTAATTGCCGATTCGTCAACCGCTGCATGCCCTTCCGTTAAAACGCCGTCCACCGGCACACTCATGCCGCTGCGCACCACAAGAATATCGCCTTTTTCAACTTCTTCAACGGGTATTTCAAGCTCTGCGCCGTCGCGCTCAACAACGGCTGTTTTAGGCGCCAAATCCATCAGTTTTGTAATCGCGTCGCTCGTTCTGCCTTTGGCACGCGCTTCCAGAAACTTGCCGAAGGTAATCAGCGTTAAAATCATACCGGCGGATTCAAAATACAAGTCCATCGAGAAGCGGTGTACCAGTGCCAAATCGCCGTGCCCAAAGCCGTAAGCAATTTTATAAAGCGCGTACACGCCATAAACAAGCGAAGCCGACGCACCAATGGCAATAAGGGAATCCATATTCGGCGAAGCCGCAAAAAGAGTTCTAAAACCGACGCGGAAAAACTTAAAATTAATAAACACTACCGGAATAACCAGCAATAAAAGCGTCAGCGAAAAAATCATCGCATTTTCCACGCCGAGGAAAATCTCCGGCAGCGGCCAGCCCATCATATGCCCCATGGAGATATACGAAAGCGGCACGGCAAACACCAGTGAAAGTTTCAGGCGTTTTTTCACCGCCTCATACTCCTGCCGCGCAATATCGTTTGCCGAAGCCTGCATTGTTCTGGCAGCTTTGCCCTGCTGCGCAGCTTCTTTAAGCGACGCACCGTATCCGGCTTCTGTAACGGCGCCGATTATTTTCTGAGTATCAAGTGCCGTTTCATCATATTCAACCACCATGCTGTTTTTTAATAAATTAACGGCTATTTTATCCACGCCCGGCAGTTTGCCCACGGCTTTTTCCACGCGGGCGCTGCAGGCGGCACAGGTCATGCCGGTAACGTTAAACTGTTCTTTTTTCATAGCGCTGCTCCTTATATAACACTTCATTGACGCTCTTTTTTATTCCTGTTATTATTATATTAATACAATATCTTTTAATCAAGAATGCACTATTTGGTGATATAGTACCCAAAAAGATACTTAGGAGCATAATTATGGAAAAGAACATCAATGTAAACTGCCCCGTTGCCGCCACGCTGCACCTTATCGGAGGCAAATACAAAGCGCTTCTGCTTTGGCATTTATCGGGCCGCGTGCTGCGCTTTAACCAGCTGCGCCAGCTTGTGCCGGAAGCAACACCAAAAATGCTTACGCAGCAGCTGCGCGAGCTTGAACAGGACGGGCTTATTAACCGCAAGGTTTACCCCGTTGTGCCGCCTAAAGTGGAATATTCGCTTACAGCACTGGGTGAAAGCCTCTTTCCAATTCTTAAAGCCATGTACGAGTGGGGCAGCGGTTTAATGCAGAGCCAGGGAAAATGCCCTTCGTGCAGTATGACGGCGCAGCCCGGCACCTGCCACTGCAAAGATTAAAGCAAAACTCAAATTAAAAGCAGGCATGCTGTCCGTTTAAACGGATAGTTTGCCTGCTTAATGTTTATATGCTATAATAATTTTCCGAGATAGCCGAGTCGGTTCCTTCCGCAAAGGGAGGTGATGGCATGACTGTTTACGAAGCATTATCTTTGATGATTGCTTTCGGAGCACTCGTTGCTGTTATCTGCTTATCTAAAAAGTAACAATACTTTAAGATAAAAAGAAACCGCATACTGGCGGTACGCGGCTTCCTTCTGAACTATAAATTCTAACAGGGAGAGCCGACGTTCCACCAATCGGCTGTCTCTTTCTTTATATTATACCAAACTAAAAAACATTGTCAAATTACTGTTTACCATAACGCATACGGTATTCTGACGGCGCAAGCTGCATTACCTGCTTAAACGCCGCCGCGAATTTGCTTTGGCTGCCGTAACCTGCTGCCGCTGCAATTTCTGCCACACTGCTGCTGCCTGCAACCAAAAGCGCCGCCGCTTTCCTCATGCGGTATTCCTTCATATACTGTGCCATCGGTTTGCCGTACACCATTTTAAATACTTTTTTCAAAACAGAAGCATTAATGGAATATTCGCGGGCAAGCTGTTCAATGGTATAATGCTCCTGCCAGCTGCCGGTTATTTTAGCGTGAATCATTTTTATAATTTCCATATAACGTTCCTCGCAGCTTTCGGCCGTTTTAAGATGCGGAACACCGTACACAGCCAAAAATAAAAGTATTTCCTGCGCTTTCAGTTTAAAATACGCCTGCCGGTACTCGCTTTTTACACGCGGCAAAAGCGTAAACATATCTGCAATTTCCGCAGCACCCGGCCAAACCGTAACTTCGCCGCCGCGGCAAAATTTTTCTGCCCAGGCAGGTAAATTCCCCTCCGAAAGGTTTAACGTTTCAGCAAAAGGCTGCGCAGCCATATTTAAATCCACAAACAGTGCAATACCGTTGTAATGCCCCAAAGGCAAGGTTATGCCCGATACGGTGCAGCAGTCCATCATATGGAACGATACATCACCCTGGCCAAGATAAATGCTTCTGCCGCCCTGCATCACCCAGCCCATACGCCCGTTCAGGCAGTAATTAACCTGCATAACGCCGCTGACGGCAGGATGATAAAAATTCATGGTGCTGCCGTTTAATTCGGTTACTGCCAGCTTAAGCCCCGGCAGTACATTATAAAGCAGTATCTGCCCGCTGCCGTTTTCATTTTCAAACAGGTATTTTTCAGCGCTGCTGCTTTTGCCGCCAAACTTCCAAAACGGCAGTTTTTCCATCATACCGTTATCTTTTATATAATTCATCACCAACACCGCCTTTTAGCCCCAAAAAGATTTTTTCCTGTCCCAAACGGAACAATCTGCCTGTAAAAGCCTTGCGGCTGACAGGCGTTTATTTATAATAAATACATGAGCAGTTGCTCGAATATAAAATTATAAACAATATAAATTTAAGGAGTGTTCCGCTATGAAAAAATCTGTTAAACTTATTGACCTTGACTGCGCCAACTGCGCCGCAAAAATTGAAGATGCCGTTAAAAAAATCGACGGCGTAACCAATGCCAGCGTTAGCTTTATGGCACAAAAAATGACTTTGGAAGCGCCAGACGATAAATTCGCACAGGTGCTTGACGAAGCCGTTAAGCTCATCAACAAAATCGAGCCCGACGTTACTGTTAAAGCGTAAGGAGTTATACTATGAATTTTCAGCAGATTAGAAACGCAACGGCAATTATTACTTACGCAGGCAGCAGATTTTTGATTGACCCGCTGTTTGCGCCCAAAGATTATTTTGACCCCATCCCCGAATGCTTTACACCCGATAAACGCTGGCCGCTTGTTGAGCTGCCAATGCCTGAAGATGAAATAACCAGAAACCTTAATGCTGTTATTGTAACACATTCGCATATCGACCACATAGATGAATTTGCAGCCAAAGCCCTGCCAAAAGCCATAAAAATTTTTGTTCAGGACGAATATGACGAAAACTTTATGCGTAAATTTGGCTTTACGGATGTGGAAGTTTTAAAAGAAACAGGCATTATTTTTAACGGCATAACACTTTATAAAACCGGATGTATCCACGGCAAACCGGATACAACAATGCCTTATTATAAAAAATTCGGTTTCCGTCCCGACGCTATGGGCGTTGTATTTAAAGCCACCGGTGAAAAAACCGTTTATCTTGCAGGCGATACCATTTGGTGTGATTTTGTAAAAAATGCCGTTGATAAATTTGCACCGGAAATTATTATCGTCAACGCCGCGGCGGCGCAGCTTATACACAGCGGACCGATTATTATGGGTACGGAAGATATTGCCGCACTGCGCGGCTATGCCCCCAATGCCGCAGTAATTGCCACCCATATGGATGCCGTTGGGCACGCAACCTTAAGCCGTGACGGCCTGCGTGCATTTATCACCGACAATAAGCTTGACAAAGATTTTTATATCCCGGCAGACGGTGAAACGCTGACATTGTAACATTTATTTAAATATATTATTCAGGCTGCAATAAAACAAAATGTGCATTTTATTGCAGCCTTTTTGTAAGGAGATTTTAATATGACCAAGAAACAGAAAAAACTTTTGCAGCGCATTACCGCCGCCGCTGTTTTGTTTGCCGCCGGTATGCTGCTGCCGCTGTTTGCAGAAACATCTGACTATATTATATTCGCTTTGTTTGGCATAAGCTACATTATTATCGGCTGGGATATTATCTGGAAAGCCTTTTGCAATATCCGTCAGGGCGAAGCGTTTGACGAAAACTTTTTAATGACCGTTGCCACCACCGGTGCTTTCGCGCTGGGCGAATATTCCGAAGGCGTTGCCGTTATGCTGTTTTACCAGATTGGCGAATGGTTCCAGAGCTATGCCGTTTCGCGCTCACGCCAGTCTATTACCGCGCTGATGGATATCCGCCCGGACTACGCCAATGTAGAACGAAACGGCGAACTGGTGCAGGTTGACCCCGACGAAGTTGCTGTCGGCGAAATTATTACCGTTAAACCGGGCGAGCGCGTGCCTATCGACGGCAAAATCATCAGCGGGCGCAGCGCGCTTGATACCTCAGCCCTTACCGGCGAATCGCTGCCGCGCGAGGTAGAAGCAGGCATGGAGGTCATCAGCGGCTGCATTAACCAAACCGGCATTTTAAAAATTAAAACAACCAAAGAGTTTGGCGAATCGACCGTCGCTAAAATTTTGGATTTGGTAGAAAACAGCAGCGAGAAAAAAGCCCGCAGCGAAAACTTTATCACCCGCTTTGCCAAGTTTTACACACCGATTGTTGTTTTTGCGGCGCTGCTGCTGGCTACCATTCCGCCCTATGTTTTAAACGAGCCGTTCTCCGGCTGGATTTACCGCGCGCTGACCTTTCTCGTTATCAGCTGCCCGTGCGCGCTGGTTATATCCATTCCGCTCAGCTTCTTCGGCGGCATTGGCGGCGCTTCCAAATGCGGCGTGCTGGTTAAGGGCAGCAATTATTTAGAAGCGCTTGCCGATACCGAAACCGTTGTTTTTGATAAAACCGGCACCTTAACCAAAGGCTCCTTTGCCGTTACTTCCATTAAGCCTGTTGGCATGACTAAAGCAAAGCTGCTGGAACTTGCCGCTTATGCGGAGGATTATTCCAACCATCCCATTTCCCTTTCCATTAAGCGCGCTTACGGCAAGGATATTAAGCACGGCATGGTTAAAAATATAGAAGAAATTGCAGGCCACGGCGTGCGCGCCGTTATAGGCGGGCAAACCGTACTGTGCGGCAACGGTAAACTTATGCAGCGCGAAAAAATCAGCTACACACCCTGCACCGAAGCAGGCACGGTTATTTACGCCGCCGTTGACGGTAAATTTGCCGGTTATATTTTAATCGAGGACGAAGTAAAAGCCGACGCTGCCGCCGCTATTAAAATGCTTAAAACCTGCGGTGTGCGTGAAACAGTTATGCTGACGGGCGACAGCGACGCCGTGGGGCAGAAAATTGCCAAACGCCTGGGGCTGGACCGCGCCTTTACCCAGCTTTTGCCTGCGGATAAGGTTGAACATGTTGAACGCCTGCTGGAAGCGCTGCATAAGCGCAGCAACCGCGGCAAGCTTGCCTTTGTGGGCGACGGCATTAATGACGCGCCGGTGCTGGCACGCGCAGACGTCGGCATCGCCATGGGCGCGCTGGGCAGCGACGCCGCCATTGAAGCTGCGGACATTGTGCTGATGACGGACGACCCCTCCAAAATTGCCGCCGCCATTAAAATTGCCCGCAAAACTCTGGGCATTGTGCGCCAAAACATCATCTTTGCCATTGGCATAAAAATTGCCGTACTGGCACTGGGCGCGCTGGGCTACGCTTCCATGTGGGCGGCTGTTTTTGCTGATGTCGGCGTATCCGTCATTGCTATTTTAAACGCCGTGCGTGCGCTGAACGTAAGCAAATACAAAAATGAGCAGGAACGTGTTTTAGCTGCCCAAAATACTATCCACGCCGCCGCAGAAGCTGCTTGACAGCAGGAAGTGATGAATATGTATGAACCGATTTTACAAGAAGATTTTGCTGTTTTAAATGCTTCCGAACTTTGCAAAATACTTGGTGACTATAACCGTATGCGTCTGCTTTTGCTGTTATCTGACACAAAGGAACGAACTATAAGCGAAATTGCTGCAAAGTTACATTCATCCGCATCCCTTGTTTCCCATCAAATCCGGCTATTAAAAGAAGTACATATTTTAACTACGAGAAAATCAGGAAAATATGTATACTGCAAAATTACTGACCATTTTATTTCAGCTATTTTACAATTACTGCTTCTTTATACAAAAAAACATATTAATAAAGCGTCTTAAACATTAATACCCCAAAAGCGTTATGCCTTTGGGGTATTTTGTGTTTCATGCTATCAGTCGATGCTGATAAGTTCGTACTGCGGGTTGCCCATTTTCAGTTCGCGCATGGCAACAAGCTGATGCAGCCCGTGGCGGCTTTCAATGCGCTCAACCAAATCGTGGCGGTCTTTTTCGGGCTGTGCGTAAACAAGGTCAATGCTGGCCTGGTCAATCGCCAGAAGGTCGGTAGATGCCAGAATTCCGATATCCGGAATCGTCGGCTCTGCTGCTGCAACGCCTGCGCAGTCGCAGTCTACGGACATGCGGCGCATTACGTTAATAAACACAATGTGCTTACCGAAATAATCAATGGTTGCTTTGGCGGATTCAGCCATGTTTTCCATCAGCATTTCTTTGGCAGGCCATGCGTTCCAGTCCTCCGGCAGCGGCTGGCCGTAAACGCCGTGTACCATCGCTTTGCCAATTTTGCCGTCGGCGCAGCCAATGGCAATGTTCTTCATGCTGCCGCCGTAGCCGCCCATGGCGTGGCCTTTAAAATGGGTTAATACAATCATGGAATCGTAATTAACGATATGACCGCCCATGGAAATTTCTTTAAAGTGCTTGCCCCCGCGTACCGGCAGCATAACGGTGCCTTCTTCGTCCATAATATCAACCGGGCAGAAATCCCAGCCGTTAAGGGCAATGGTAGCGCGGTGCTTTTCGGTAGTATCGCGCCCGCCTTCGTACAGGGCGTTGGTTTCAACTATATTGCTGTTGGGCACATGTGCCTGAAAAGCCTTTACCATTTCGCGCGGCAGAATGTTCGGGCCGTGCGGTTCGCCGGTATGCAGTTTAATTGCAACCTTGCCGTAAATGCCTTCGTTAATCATATCATAAAGTTTAATAAGAGTATCAGCATTGATGTTTTTGCTGAAATATACTTTGGCACGGCTGCCTGCGCCGCCGTTTGCGGAAACCTTTACGCTTCCTTCGCCTGCTGCAAACACATTTCTTACCCCCTCAAGATTATACGCCGCAACACCGACAGCGGCAGTTCCGGCTGCTTTTAAAAAGTCGCGTCTTGTCATTTTTTCCATTTTGCATTCGCTCCTTTAGCCATAATTTTGCTGTCAGTTATATCCTACTACTTTAAGTTCAGTCCATGTCAAGCAAAATTTCAAGCGCTTGTAAAAGCCCCTACAAGGCTGTCGGTACGCGGGCGCAAAACCGTGTCATAGCTCATCAGCTGATAATCAGCCAGGCGTGCCATATTCTGCAAAGCCTCAATTTTTTGCAGCAGCACATCACGCGCCTGCGCCAGTATTTTTTTGCGCTGCTGGCAGGTCTGTTCGCCCAGCTTGGCAAGGTTTATATAATCGGCAATGGCCTCCAGCGACATGCCCGCGCCTTTTAAAGTCTGAATGAAAGCAACCCACTCCACAAAATTTTCGTCATAATTGCGTACGCCGCCGCTGGTGCGCGGTACGGCGGGTATAATGCCCATGCGCTCGTAATATCTTAATGTGTCTGCCGATACGCCTGTTCTTGCGGCAATCTCTTTAATAGTCATTTTCAGCCCCTCCTTACAATGTTCCCTGACGGATTTTATAAATAATATAGTCTATCAAATCCAGCGATTTTTGTTTGCTGTGTATTTCTTCCAAAAGGTCCAGGCGGTGCCTGCGCAGAATTTTTATCGACCCGGCCGAGCCGCCCTCTGCCAGCAGCTTTAAAAAACGGCTGATGCTGAAGGCATCAAGCCCGGTGCTGCTTAACGACGCAGCCAGTGCCTCCGTGCGCTGCTCATCTATATTAACCGGTTTTTTATTCATTATCATCACCCGCCTGCCTGCATTAGTTTTTTGTTGCTTTAATTATAAAACTCACCTTAAAGCTGCGTCCAATACTTGTATTTCATGATTTACCATGCCTGATAAACATAATTTGCTTGCAGGCACAGGCTGCGCTATTTTATAATAAATATACAGGGTTTACAGGAGGGAACGCCATGGAAACAAGGCTTTTACGTTATTTTTTAACCGTTGCCCATGAAGAAAACATTACCCGTGCCGCCGAAGTACTGCACATTACCCAGCCGACACTCAGCCGCCAGCTTGTGCAGCTTGAAGAAGAAACCGGCGTTACGCTGTTTATCCGCGGCAAGCGCAAAATTACGCTGACGCCCGAAGGTATGCTGCTGCGCCGCCGTGCGGAAGAAATTTTATCGCTGGTAGACAAAACCGAAAAAGAACTTCTGCAGCAGGATGCGCTTGTAGAAGGCACCATTTCCATAGGCTGCGGCGAACTAAATTCCGTTAACCTGCTGGCGCAGATTATAAAAGACTTTAAAGCCCTTTACCCGAAAGTAAAATTCAACCTGCATACCGGCAATTCCGACCGGCTGAAAGAACAGCTTGAGCAGGGGCTGATTGACATTGCCCTGCTGCTGGAGCCCGTAAGCATTGAAAAATATGATTTTCTCCGCCTGCCGGTAAAAGAACGCTGGGGCGTAATTATGCCAGCCGGCTGCGCGCTGGCCGCAAAAAAGAGCATTACCGCCCGCGATTTAACAGGCCTGCCGCTTATTACCGGCCGCCGCGCCACCATTAACAACGAACTTAACAACTGGATTGGCCGCGAGCTCAGGAATTTAAACATAGTGTTTACCACAGACCTTGCCGCCAACGCCATTTTAATGGTAACAAGCGGCCTTGCTTATCAGCTGACGCTGGAAAACCCCGTTCCCGCGCTGGACGGAACGCGCGTTACTTTCCGCCCGCTGGAACCTGAACTCAGCTTCGGCACGCTGCTTGCCTGGAAGCGTTATGCCCCCGGCAGCCCCGCCGCCGAAAAATTCATCAGCCATGCAAAATGCTTTTTAAGCATGAACCAATCTCAAAGATAAGCATTGGAATTTTTGCCTTTGCCTACATTATAATAAAAGCACCGGGAGCATCATGCCGGTGCTTTTGCTATTGACTTAAAGCGTACTTCAACTGTTAAACTAAAGGCAGGGAAAAATTATGCAGAACAACAGCAAACCTTCACACCTTTCTTTTACGGCTCAACGGACAGCGGGCTATCTACTGGGCTTTGCCCTTTTATACGCCCCGTTTGAACTGTACCGCCGCTTTTTGGAAAATGTTTTAAACGTGCAGCCGGCGTTTTTGCCGCACGCATTCTGCCCTCGCATACCAACGGCAGAAATTTTTACCGGCGGATTTTTCGAGCTCAACAATTTAATGCTGGTATCAACTTTGCTTTTCTGGCTGCTGTGCCTGCTGTTCGGCCCGTTTTTCTGCGGCAGGCTGTGCGTGGCTGGTTATTTTGCCGAAAGCCTCGGCCATCTGGTGCCGGAACGCTGGCAGATTGAATGGGAAAAATACGTGCCGGTGCCTTATATCCGCTTCGGCATGCTGCTTGGCTATATGCTGCTGCCGCTGTGGTACGGCTTTTACCCCTGCGCCTACTGCAACTTTTATCTGTTCGACAGCCTTGTAAGCGTCCTTTTCGGCGCGGCCATTTCGTTTACCGTGCCGCTTGCCGCAACAGGCTTTTTATATCTGGTGCTGTTTGGGCTGTTTACCAAAGGCGGGCTACTGCCGCTTTATGTGCCCGCAGGGAGCAATGCAGAGCCTGTTTTTCATCATCGGCAGCAAACTGGGCATAGCCTCCAAAATACAGGTTGACAGCAAAAAATGCGTAAAATGCCGCCTTTGCGTTAAAAACTGCCCCATGCGTGCCATGAGCCTTAAAAACGGCAGCATTAAAAATGACGTAAGCCTGTGCATAAAATGCGGCGTATGCCAGCATAACTGCCCCGTAAAAGCCATTACAACAGGAGGCGGCAGATTATGAAAAAGAATGTTTTAACAACGCCAAAAGATAAACTTTTAAATTTAGCCGTTGGTGCCGGTATACCGTTTGGAACCGCTGCAAGCGGCGCTGCCGGAGGCTGCACTGGTATCTGCGGCAGCTGCGGCGGCACATGCCTTGGCGGCTTCGCGCTGGCAGCCTGGCTCTGCGGCAGCGTGTATTTTAAGCGCCGCCGTAAAAGTTTAACCGCTGACGGAAAACCACAATCCGTTCAGCCTTAAATAAAAAATTAAAGGAGAGATGAATATGAAAAAATTTCTTTGTGCTTTGATGATGGCCGTACTTGCTTTGGGCATAACCGCCTGCGGCGGAGCAGCAGAACAATCCGCACCGGCGCCCGCTGCCAAAACGGAAACGGCTGCACCGGCAGCTGACGGCGGCAAAAAAATCCTCGTAGCCTACTTCAGCCATACCGGCAATACCGAAAAAGTAGCACAGCTTATCCAGAGCAAAACCGGCGCCGATATTTTCAAAATCGAAACCGCTACCCCGTATCCTTCCGTTTACCGCGAAACAACGGAACTTGCAAAGCAGGAAAAAGCCGACAACGCCCGCCCTGCGCTGAAAAACAAAGTAGAAAACATGGCCCAGTACGATGTTGTTTTTGTAGGTTACCCCATCTGGTGGTACACCGCGCCGATGGCAGTAGCAACCTTTGCCGACAGCTATGACTTCAGCGGCAAAACCGTCATCACCTTCTGCACCAGCGGCGGCAGCCCCATCAGCGACAGCACACCCGACATTAACAAATGGTTTAAAGGCGCAAATGTTATTGAAGGCATCCGCGCTTACCCGGACGATACCGCAGCTACCGAAAAATGGCTGGCAGGCCTGAACCTGTAACCCCCTATAAAAAGTTAAACCTGCACTTTTAACGGTGCATAAAAAAATCTTCTTCCAAACAAGGAAGAAGATTTTTTATTTTATATTATTTGCGCAGCACAAGTTTAATAAACACCCTGCTGCCTTCATATAATAAAATCATCGGCACTGCCAGAAGTGTCTGCGTTACCACATCAGGCGTCGGCGTAATGATTGCCGCTAAAATAAATGAAGCAACCACCATATAGCGCCGCCCGCGCTTCAGCGAAGCAGAAGTTACCACACCCATCTGCGCCAGCACAATAAGCACCATGGGCAGGTTAAAAATAAAGCCGAAAGGCACAACCAGCATCAGGAAAAAGTCCAGATAGCTTTCTATTGAAAGCATCGGCGCAATATTGCCGCCTGCAAAGGTTGTAAAAAAGTGCAGCCCCTGCGGAAATACAAAAAAGTACGCAAAAGCAATGCCGGCCCAGAACAAAAGCACCGACGACGGCACAAACAGCATCAGCGCCGAACGCTCCCTGCCGGTTAAGGCAGGCACCAGAAACGCCCACAGCTCATAGAACAAAACCGGAGCGGCAATCAGCACGCCGCAGGCAAGCGCAATTTTAATATAAATAAAAAACGCTTCCGCCGGGCGCATATAATACAAATTGGTGGCAGGCGCCGTCAGCACTGCCACAATTTCATCAATATAAAAGCTGCTTACCAGCGTACCGGCAAGCGCCGCCAGGCTGTGCAGAATTCTGCGCCGCAGTTCACCCAGATGTTCCGTTAAGGTCATTGCCTCATCATTGTTATCTAACGGACGGCCATTATCCATAGCTTGCGCCGTCACTTTTTGGCTTCCGCCTGTACAGTTTCCGCACCGGCAGACGCAGCGTCCCTGGTTTCCGCGGTTTCGGCAATTTCACCTGCTTTTTTAATTTCTGTTTCCGTGCTGTTTACAGCCTGCTTAAATTCCTTCATGCTTTTGCCAAGGGCAGAACCGATTTCCGGAAGTTTGCCGGGGCCAAAAAAGATAAGCCCTATAACCAAAATAAGCAAAAGTTCGGGTAAGCCTAAACCAAACATAATAATTCCTCCTTGCAGCCGCTTTATTATAAGTTTTATGCTTTGCTACATATATAGTAACACTTGCAGCTAACTCTAAGTCAAGCCTTATTTAAAATTTAATCTCGGGCTAACCTTCGTTTTACTTATACTATACAAAGCGCCTTAATCAATGCTGATAAGTTCATAATTGGGGTTGCCCATTTTCAGTTCTTTCATGTAACTTAACTGGCGCAGGCCTTCGCGGCTTTCAATGCGCTCAATCAGGTCTTTGTTGTCGCCGCCCGGTTTGTCATAAACCATGTCCACGCATGCCTGGTCAATCGCCAGCAAATCGGTGGAAGCCACCATACCGATATCGCCGATAGTCGGTTCTTCCGCATCAGGCCCGGCGCAGTCGCAGCGCACGGACATTCTGTTAAGCACGTTAATATAAGCAATGTGCTTGCCGAAAAAATCCGTTACGGCTTTGCCTGCCTCTGCCATGTGCTCCATAAAATGCGCCCCGCGGATGGAAAAATCGGCATTGTGCTGCATGGCCTTGCCTACTTTGGCATCGGCACAGCCAATGGCAATGTTTTTAAGCGAACCGCCGTAGCGCCCATGCTGTGCCCTTTAAAATGCGTCAGCACAATCATGCTGTCATAAGTGGGCAGACTTTTGCCGACGTACATTTCTTTAAAATGCTTGCCGCCGCGTACAGGCAGCTGCAGCAATAGTGCCGTTTTTAAGTTTTTCCGTTTCGCCAAGCAGTTTTTTGCCGTGGCTGTACAGGTATTTTCCGGGTTCAGTCAGCGTAAAGCGGCGCGTGCTGCGCACCAAAAGCTGTATCCCCAGTTCTTTTTCCAGAGACAATATCTGCTGGGATATTGCCGACTGCGATATAAAACATTCTTCGGCCGCTTCTGTAAAGCTGCCGGTGTCCACTACGGTTACAAAATATTTAATCTGCCTCAGCAGCATAAGCCGCCCCTCCTCTCTCAGGAACTGTATTTTTATTGTAAAGTTTTAACTTTACTTTCAGTCAAGCCGTTACGCAAATTTTTCATAAACTTTTCTTATTTTTGCTACAAAGCCTTGCCTTGCCGCATAAAGCATGTTTTTTAGTTATTTACTATCATATATAACAGAGTAAACTTAAAACAAATTGTATTTTTAATGCTATTTATAAGAAATTTTTATGAACATTTTTCAACAGCCCTTGACTTAGAGCCGTCTTCAACTTTTATAATAAAGGCGTAAAAACAAATCCTGCCCAGGGCAGGCTAAAAAGGCAGGGATTATTATGAAAAAAACAGCCAGAATTTTGCTCGCGCTTTGCGCTTGCATGCTTATAGGAGGTAATGCCGCTATGGCACAGGACAGAATGGAAGAAAGCTCCGCCGCCGTTAAAGCCCTTTACGGTACGGAAAATCCGTGCAGCATTAAAGGCGCGCCGGAACTTGGCGAGATTATGCAGAAATTTATTTACAGCGATGTGAACAATCAGGTAAAAATGCCTTTGGCGCAAAAAGAGCTGCTGACACTGGTGGTTTTAACTGCCAACAACACTCCGGAAGATATCGGCATTCACGTTAAAGGAGCGTTAAATGCCGGGGCAACGCCCGAAGAAATACGCGAAACCCTTTACCAGTGCATGCCTTATGTTGGTTTTGCACGCAGCAAGGCCGCGCTGATTGAAATGCAGATTGCTTTTGAAGAAGCAGGCGTAAAACTGCCGCTGGAAAACCAGGGCACAACTACCGACGCCGACCGCATTGCCAAAGGCGAACAAACGCAGGTTGACATCTTCGGTGACCGTATGCGCGGTTTTGCAAATTCCGGCAAAGGCGACCAGGCGCACATTAACAACTGGCTCAGCGGCAACTGCTTTGGCGATTACTACACCCGCAAAGTGCTGGATTTAAAACAGCGCGAGCTGATTACCTTTACCGCAATTATCACGCTCGGCTGCTGCGACCCGCAGGCCAAAGCACATGTTAACGGCAACCTTGGCGTAGGCAACACCCGTCAGGATTTAATTGACGCCGTTACCGTGGCGCTGCCTTACATCGGCTATCCGCGCACGCTCAATGCCATCAGCGCCATTAACGCCGTTGTACCGGCAGAATAAAACAGTTTCCCCGTTCCGCAAATAAAAAAATCCGCCCTAAGGCGGAAATTTACGAAAGAGGAGCAAAGCATATGAAAACTAAAAAACTTTTATTAGCATTATGCGCATTTATGATTATGGGAGGTAATGCCGTTATGGCACAGGAACAAACAATACCTGAAGAATTTGCAAAAGAAAACATTTTTGGGCTTGGCGAAAAAAACGTGGCTTACCAGCAGTATTTTATCGGCCAGAGCTATTTAAACCCGCTGACCAAAGAACGTGTGGGCACAGCCAACGTAACCTTTGAACCTGGCTGCCGCAACAACTGGCATATTCATCACAAAGGCGGGCAGATTTTGCTGGTAACCGCAGGCCGCGGCTACTACCAGGAATGGGGCAAACCCGCGCAGGAACTTAAACCCGGCGATGTTGTAAACATTGCGCCCGAAGTTAAACACTGGCACGGCGCCGCACCGGACAGCTGGTTTGCGCACATTGCCATTGAAGTACCGGCTGAAGGCAGCAGCAACGAATGGCTGGAGCCCGTTACCGACGAAGAATACAGCAAATTAAAATAAACCGCAGTAAACAAGTACGAATAAAGAATCCGCTTACACAAGTACAAACCCCCTCCGCTGTTAAAGCGAAGGGGGTTATTATTATGCCTGCGGCGGCAAATAAAAAAGCACTGCAATACTGATTACAGTGCTTTGGCTATAAAATAAAAATGGTGATCCACCCGCGACTCGAACGCGGGACACCCTGATTAAAAGTCAGGTGCTCTACCGACTGAGCTAGTGGATCACATCAGTTACTAAAACGTCAAGCCCGTTCCATCAACAAAATAATTATACAAATTAATCATTGCTTTGTCAAGCATTTTCAATAATTTTTCTGCAAAAATTTTTATGCGCGCTGTAAGCTTCCGGCAGGCCTCCCTGCATAAATTCTTGCGCACACAAACGCAAAACACAGCGCAAGAAAAATTATGCCGCCAAACACCATGCTGCCCATTCCCAAAGAAGCTATTATTTCGCCGCACAGCATAGTGCCGAAAGTTGTGCCGAAGTTGGCAGCCGTTAAAAACAGGCCGTTGGCAAAATCAGGTGCTTCCGGCGCGGCAGAGGTAATCCAGTATTGGTTTATATTTACATTAATGCCGCCAATAATGCCCCATACAAGCGTTAATGCTACCACCGCCGGTGCGTAAGCACCCATAAAATACACCGCCATATATACGGCCGCCAGTGCTGGGGCAAACAGCACTGCCGTGCGCAGCGGCGCTTTGGTAAGCAGCCTGCCGCCGATAATATTGCCCAGAATATTGGCGCAGCCGTATATAAACAGCACCGCGCTGATATTGTTCCACGAAAGGTGCGTAATTTGTTCAAGATAGCCGGAATAAAAACCGAATACGCCAAAAACGGCGCCGTTCATAAAAATAATGCCTGCAATAGAAAGCCAGAGCACCGGGCGTTTTAACAGCACCAGCTGTTCTTTGCAGGAAGCGCGCCCCTGTACCGGCAAACGCGGCACAAAAACAAGCGTTGCCGCAAACGCCAGAAGGTTGCCTGCCGCAAATACCGCCATTGCCGCGTCAAGCGAAAAATTAGCCGCTACAAAGCTGCTTATGGGCACGCCCAGCACCATGCCTGCCGAAACGCCTACAATAACTTTGGCAACGGCTTTTAACCGGTCTTTTTCCGGTACGGAAGCACCGGCAACGGAAAAGGCCAGCGAACAGTACACCGGATGCAAAAATGCTGGCAGCACGCGGGCAGCAAGCGCCACGGCAAAATTATCCGTACACATTCCCGCTATATTGCCAAGTGCAAAAAGCCCCAGCACCAGCAGCATCACTTTTTTGCGTTCCATACCGGAAAACAGCAGCGGCATAACCGGCCCGGAAAACGCTACCGCCAGCGCAAAAAGGCTTATTAAAAGCCCTGCCTGCGGTATACTTACGCCAAAGCGCTCCGCCAGAAGCGGCAAAATGCCTATAACGCCCATTTCGGTATTGATAATGCTGAACACGCCAATGGTTAAAATAAATATCATTAAATTACCGTTTGATTTTAACAATGCAGTTTCTCCTTTAAATTTTTATAATTAAAGCCGCTTTAACAAATTTATTATAAAAAACGCCATTGTTAAAAACAAATACTTAATTTGGTTGTTTTATATGCTTTTTAAGTATAAATTTTTACAAACGCCTGCTGAACTTTTGCACTAAAAATATTTACAAATAAAATAATTGGTGTAATATATAGTATGATGTAAGCAAAAGCTAACCATTACGCATTTCAGTTTAACAATATGCTTTTGAGAAATAAAACACTGGAAAATATTTTAAACTTGTGTTATCATAGAAAGCAGACGCAATTTTAAAAACAATATTTTTTATTAATTAGCAAAAGTCATTCCTAAATGGAGGATTTTATATGCAGATAGGTTTGGATATCGGCAGCACCACTGTAAAAATAGCCGTGCTGGATGATGCCGGAAAACTGCTTTTCAGTAAATATGCCCGTCATGCCAGCCGCATTACGGAAACCATAAAAACCATACTCGATGAACTTGCCGCGCAGATGCCGTGGCTTAAAACAGCACGTCTTGCCATCAGCGGCAGCGCAGGCATTGGCGTTGCCGAAAGCTGCGGCGTGCAGTTTGTACAGGAAGTTTTTGCAGAAAAAATATGTACGGAACGCCTTAACCCGGATACGGACGTTGTTATTGAACTGGGCGGCGAAGATGCTAAAATATTATTTTTAGGGCGGCATTTTGACGCCCGCATGAACGACAGCTGTGCAGGCGGCACAGGGGCTTTTATTGACCAGATGGCTTCTTTGCTGAACGTACCGGCCGAAGAACTTGACAAACTGGCAGCCACTGCCAAAACACGCTACACCATTGCCAGCCGCTGCGGCGTATTTGCCAAAAGCGACATTCAGCCCCTTTTAAACCAGGGCGCGGAAAAAAATGACCTTGCGGCAAGCATTTTTGACGCCGTTGCCAGCCAGGCGGTAACAGGCCTTGCCAAAGGACGCCCCATTAAAGGCAACGTGCTTTACCTTGGCGGCCCGCTGACCTTTTTTGGCTGCCTGCGCGCCAGCTTTGACAAAATTTTAAATTTACAGGGCACCTGCCCCGAAAACAGCTTATATTATGTGGCAATGGGCTGCGCTTTTTGTGCCGAACACACCGTAGACCTTACCACGCTGGCGGAAAAAATGCACGCTGCGGATGCCAACCGCCAGTTTGAGCATTTGCCGCCGCTGTTCAAAAATATTGAAGAATATGACGCCTTTGTTGCGCGCCACAACCGCGACAACGTTCAACGAGGCGATATTGCAGCCGCCAGGGAAGCCTACCTCGGCATCGACAGCGGCAGCACAACCATAAAAATTGCCGTAGTTGCGCCGGACGGCAAGCTGCTTGATTCTTTTTACCAGAGCAACAAAGGCAACCCCGTTGTCGCCGTGCGCGATTACCTGACCGGATTTTACGAAAAATACCCCAACTGCAAAATACTTGCCGCTGCCGTTACCGGCTACGGCGAAGAACTTATAAAACACGCCTTCCACGCCGATTACGGCATAGTGGAAACCATGGCGCACTTTATTGCCGCCAAACGCCTGCTGCCGGAAGTCGATTTTATTCTTGACATCGGCGGGCAGGATATTAAATGCCTTAAAATACACAACGGCTGCATCGACAACATCTTTTTGAACGAAGCATGCTCCAGCGGCTGCGGCAGCTTTTTACAGACCTTTGCCGGAATTTTGGGTTACAGCGCCGAAGATTTTGCCAAAATCGGCCTTTTTGCCGATAAACCTGTTGACCTTGGCAGCCGCTGCACCGTATTTATGAACAGCAATGTAAAGCAGGCGCAGAAAGACGGCGCTTCCGTTGCCAATATCAGCGCCGGGCTTTCCATAAGCATTGTTAAAAATGCACTGTTTAAGGTTATACGCCCTTCCGGGCCTGATGACCTTGGCAAACACATTGTTGTGCAGGGCGGTACCTTTTTAAACAACTGCGTGCTGCGCGCCTTTGAGCAGGAACTGAACCTTGAGGTTGTGCGCCCCGATATAGCAGGTTTAATGGGCGCTTACGGCGCAGCCTTATATGCGCAGGAACGCCGCAAACTGCATCCGCAGGATTCCGCGCTGCTTAAAGCGGAACAGCTGCGCACTTTTTCACATACGGTTAAATCCGTTACCTGCGGTTTATGCAGCAACCACTGCCACTTAACGGTAAATATCTTTGCCGACGGCAAACCCTATATCAGCGGCAACCGCTGCGAACGCCCG
>ERZ779669.602-NODE-602-length-21079-cov-4.911720_pt1 | contig 21079 bp, 10 predicted proteins | sample MGYA00511372_ERZ779669 | MGnify/ENA primary metagenome ERZ779669 (study PRJEB29588, sample SAMEA1967891) | human gut metagenome | biome: human gut; feature: human-associated habitat; material: faeces | place: Denmark | collected 2008/2010 ... | reverse complement strand
GATGCCGGCAGCTAACAGACTGGCCGGAATGCCAGCCACAACACCTTCGAACGAGCCGAGACCGTTGGCGAACTCACACTTTCCACCGCCACCAGTTATGGCGAATCCGAACTGGAATGTCCAGTCGTCTTTCACGTAGGCCGCCTGTACCGACGGCAATATCGGAGCGTCGGCCACGCCCTTGAAATTGCGTGCATATCCGTTTTCAGACGAGGCGGGATTGTTTACGTTGAACTTGAACAGTTCGCCGTAGGCTGTGGTGACAGTACGTGTCTGGTGCACATTCTGCAGGTTTATGGACAGATGGAATCCGTTTTCGAGGAATGCCACGCCGGCTGGGTTGCTGTATACACCATCTATGCCGATGGCGGCATCGCGCGCCGGATTTCTCAAGAAGATGATGTTCTGATTTGTGTTTGTAAGAATGCCGCCTGCAAATGAGGTGCTGCCACACGCAGCAAATAAGACTATGCAGGCTAATTTTAATTTATTCATCTTAATAAAGTTTAAAATAATGAGCCGCAAAGTTAGTTAAATTGTCTTCTAAATCAGAAGATTAGAATGATTGTTTAATGAATGTTAACTAAAAAAGAAAGGCACGTTGCACAAATATTCGATAATGTGCAACGTGCCTTATGCCTGATAATCCGTGTGGAATCAGTTGTTGTTATATCCCCAACGGTTTCTTTTCTTGTGTTTGGCAGGCGATTTGTCATATTTCTTCAGCTCCGGATATGATATACGAGTGTGGTATATCGCCTTGAGTCTTTCTATGAGTACGAGCTTCGCCTGTTCTATGTCGTGGAACGTGATGGGGCAGTCCTTGAAGAATCCGTCTGCCATCTGTCCGTCTATTATCTTGTTTACGAGTGCCGATATGCTTTCTTCTGTATATACGTGCAGCGATCGTGAGGCCGCCTCTACGCTGTCCGCCATCATCAGAATGGCCTGTTCGCGGGTGAACGGGTTTGGTCCCGGATAGGTGAACGGTGTCATGTCGACGTCTTCGTCGGGGTGTTCGTTCTTATATTTTATGTAGAAATATTTTGCCACTCCGGTGCCGTGATGGGTCAGAATGAAGTCTTTTATTATTCCCGGCAGTCCTGCTTTCTCCGCCATCTTCACACCTTCGGTGACGTGGCTTATCACTATTCGTGCGCTTTCCTTATCAGATATGTTCTCGTGAGGGTTCACTCCGGCCTGGTTTTCAGTGAAGAACACCGGGTCAGACATCTTTCCTATGTCGTGATAGAGCGCTCCGGTGCGCACCAACAGACTGTTTGCACCAATCTTGTTGGCTATCTCTGCCGCGAGGTTACCGACGGTTATGGAGTGCTGGAAGGTGCCAGGAGCGGTCTCACTGAGGTCGTGAGGCAGTCCGCGGTTGGTGTTTGACAATTCGAAAAGCATGACGCTCGACGTGAATCCGAACGTCTTCTCAATGATGAACATCAGCGGATAGGCCAGCAGCACGAGCACACCGTTCACGCAGAAATGGTAGTACATGTCGCTGTCCACCATCGGGAAGTCGGTGTCCTGCATCATCTGCATGGCGAAATATACGGCGGAGCTGCCCATGGTTACGAACAGTGCGGTCTTGAACACCTGCGAGCGGTGGAGCAGTTCGCGCAGCGAGTAGATGGCAATGATGCCCGACACTATCTGTATGATGATGAACTCATACTGATATTTCACCGCCGTGGTGCAGATGAGAATCATCGTCACGTGTGTGATGAAGGCTGTACGTGAGTCCATGAACACACGGACGAATATCGGAACCATGGCAAACGGTATGATATACACGCTCAGGAAGTTGTGGCGCATGAAGAACGATACGACCACGGGGAATATCGTTATCAGCGCGTAGAGCATGGCTATGCTGCGCGGTTTGTCGAAGTAGTCGCGGCGGAACAGGCTGAGATAGCATGTGAACAGCATTATCATGATGGTAACGAATATCACCTGTCCGATGATGTTCGACGTTATCTGATTTACAGAAGCGCCGCGACGCTGCATCTCCCTCTCGAAGGAGCTGAGCACACGATAGGTATGTTCGTCAACGATGTCGCCCCGGTCTATTATCTTCTGTCCGCTCATCACCATGCCGCTTGCCGGAGGTATGCTGCTTAGAAGGTCGCTGCGCTCGGTCTCGTTGCGCGTTTTGTCGTATATGAGGTTCGGTTCTATGTAGTTGTTGAGGTCACATTTCTGAAGTATCTGCCTCTGCTGTTCCAGCCGTTTGTCCATAAACAGATACTCGTATGCTGTCATCGTGGAGAAGATATAGGTGATGCGGGTGCTCTGGGCGTTGGTTCCGTTGACTATTCTGACCATGTTCGCCGAGTCCTTGTATATCTCGTTATACTCGGGCGTGTCCATTATTCCCGACTGGTAGAGCCTGTGCAGCCTGTCGGCTATTATCTCCAGATATTGATCCGGCAGTCCGGGGATGCCGTTATGAAAGTCGTTCCACAGCTTCTTTATCTGTGTCTGCTCCACGTCTTTGTCGTAGTTGTAGTATGGCTGATAGGAAGCGAGAACCGAATCTTCCTGCTGTTTTATCGTCTCGTCGGTCTTGTAAATGGGAAAATCGAACTTTGCGATGAACGAGCTGTACATCCACGGCTTGCCAATGTCGTAGCGGTAGTGTTTTGTTTCAGTTCTCGGCAACGACCATACAATGATAAGTACTGTTACGGCAATAAGCGAGGAACGTATCATTATGTTGCGAAGGAGACGTCCCCTGTTTTTGTTCGGCATGTTCATAATCAGCGTATTATTTTGTTTGCATTGCGAAAGTAATAAAAAACTGTCAACATTTGGAAAAAATATATTATTTTTGCAGGAAATTTATATATAAATAATTTATTTTGTGTTCAATGTCAGAGAATAAAGTCAGAGTGCGTTTTGCGCCCAGTCCTACGGGACCGTTGCATATCGGCGGCGTGCGAACCGCACTGTTTAATTATCTCTTCGCGCGCCAGCATGGCGGCGAATTTGTATTCAGAATAGAAGATACCGATTCTCATCGTTTCGTGCCCGGTGCCGAGGAATATATCATCGAATCGTTCAGATGGCTCGGCATAAAGTTCGACGAAGGCGTGTCCTTCGGCGGCAAATACGGTCCTTACCGTCAGAGCGAGCGTAGGGATATTTATAAAAAATATGTTGATATCCTGCTCGAAAAGGGTGCGGCGTACATAGCTTTCGACACTCCGGAGAAACTGGAGAAGAAACGTGGCGAGATAGCAAACTTCCAGTACGACGCCCACACACGCCTGCAGATGACCAACTCGCTCACCATGACTCCGGAAGAATGCCAGCAGCGCATTGCCGACGGACAGCAGTATGTGGTGCGTTTCAAGGTAGAGCCGGGCATAGAGGTGCATGTGGATGACATGATACGTGGCGAAGTGGTGATAAAGAGCGACATCATCGACGACAAAGTGCTCTATAAGAGTGCCGACGAACTGCCGACATATCATCTCGCAAACATCGTGGACGACCACTTGATGGAGATTACCCACGTCATCCGCGGTGAGGAGTGGCTGCCCAGCGCACCGCTTCACGTGTTGCTCTACAAGGCTTTCGGCTGGGAGGACACAATGCCTAAGTTCGCCCATCTGCCGCTTCTGCTCAAGCCGGAAGGCAAGGGCAAGCTGTCGAAACGCGACGGCGACCGTCTCGGTTTCCCTGTTTTCCCGTTGGAGTGGCACGATCCCAAGACCGGCGACGTGTCTTCGGGATACCGCGAGAGCGGCTATTTCCCCGAGGCTGTTGTCAACTTCCTCGCTCTGTTAGGATGGAATCCGGGTACAGAACAGGAGATTTTCAGTCTCGACGAACTTGTAAAGCTGTTCGACATAACCAAATGCTCGAAGGCCGGAGCACGCTTCGACTATCAGAAAGGAATATGGTTCAACCACGAATACATACTGCGTAAGAGCAGCGAGGAGATTGCAAGACTCTTCGCACCTATCGTTGCGAACAACGGCATAGACGAGCCGTTCGAGCGCGTGCTGAAGGTTGTGGATATGATGAAAGACCGTGTCAGCTTCGTCAAGGAGCTGTGGCCGCTTTGCTCGTTCTTCTTCATCGCTCCGACAGAATACGACGCCAAGACAGTGAAGAAACGCTGGAAGGAGAATTCAGCGCAGGTCATGAGTGAGCTGTCCGAAGTGTTGAAGGGAATAGACGACTTCTCTGTTGAAGGTCAGGAGCCTGTGGTCATGGCGTGGGTTGAGTCGAAGGGCTACAAGCTCGGCGACGTGATGAACGCTTTCAGACTTGCTCTCGTAGGCGAAGGCAAGGGTCCCGGAATGTTCGACATATCCGCATTCCTCGGCAAGGAAGAGACTCTGCACCGTCTGCAGCGTGCCATCGAGGTACTGAAATAAGCGGCGTTGTCAGACTGCCGTGTGGTGAATGTGTCGCAATGTCGTGCGCCGCGCATGGCAGACGGGCAAGAGCGGGATGATGAACCTGCGCCTGCCGTATGAAAGAAAATATTATACAAGATGATAATCACAAAAGATGGAGGACGTCGGATGGCGTCCTCCATTTTTATTATCCCTGTTTCCGCCGCCTTTTCCCGAGCCCTTTATCAGTGGTTTTCACGGAAAACTTCGTTATCAACTTACAATTTTTCTTGATTTTATTTTGACAAAATATTTTCTCAAAAGAGGTGTGAACGAATGTTAAATCATCCATAATAGAGGACATTTAAGATAAAACCGACTTTTGATATACCCTATATCATAGTCCGAAAAGATGCACACTGCTTTCTGATATTGCCCATTTCGCAGTGCGATTAAGCCCATTTCAGAGACCAAAAAGCACCATATTGCACCCTGAAATGGCCCATTTCGCAAGCCGAAATGGTGCTTTTTGCAAAGCAACAAAATACCTTTTAAATATAAGTCATTGCTATTCAATGCTTTATGAAAACCTCTCATTTTCCGCATATTTGCGCCCGAAGGAAACTCAGTTTGCAAATACGCGCTTATTTTTCGGGGTATATCGGGAAACTCTGACCGGAAAATCAAAATCCGGTTACAATCTGAAAGTTGCACATACAGGTTTTGTTTTTAGCAGAAGAAAAGACAGTTTTCCGGGCTTGAAGCAATGGTCTTTACGCTGAAATCAATTCTTACTTAATTTCTAATTAACCATTATCATTCCTACTCACATCCTTCTTTTCATTTTCCGAAGAATCTTTCTCCTATCTGATAATATTGTTATACCTTTGCATATCTCTTCCAGGTATGGGCTTTATGAGCCGTACACTGCGCATGTTTTTAATTTTCAACAGGTAAAACAACTTATAAGCTTTTTCATTCACAAATCACATCATTATGCACATAAAACTTATAACTTGCGGAAGTTCAACAATTATAAAACGTATTTTCCTTGTGATAAATAAAAAGCTCCTGCTGTCGCTCATAATGATGGCAACCACACTCGCCTCCTTCGGCCAGACGCTGCAAGGACGATTCTGCGACAAGGACGGTGCTCCGCTGGAATTTGTCAATGTCGTAGCGCTGCAGCCTGAAGACTCTGCCTTCGTTCAAGGCACCGTAACGGCAGCCGACGGACGTTTCAGTATGAGCGGTCTGCCGGAGGGCGATTACCTGCTTCGTGCCACATCGGTGGGCTACGTCATGTTCTGCCGGCTCTGCCACACGGGCGACTTAGGTACAATGACTATGCAGACCGACGACGTAATGCTGCAAGAGGCGGTAGTGACCGCCCGCCGCCCAACCTACAAGCTGAAGGGCAACGCACTGGTGGCCGACGTACAGAACACGCTGCTGAGCTATGCGGGCACGGCCAGCGACGTGTTGGGTCTCATTCCCTTCGTGCAGGGCAGCGACGGCGAATTCACGGTCTTCGGCAAGGGCAGTCCGATCATTTACCTGAACGGCCGGCGGCTGTATGATACAAGTGAACTGACACGATTGGAGTCGAAGGACATCAGTCAGGTGGAGGTCATCACCAATCCCGGTTCTGAATACGATGTCACCGTAAGGGCTGTAATAAAGATAAAGACCGTAAAGCCGCACGGCGAGGGCCTCAGCGTGAACACATACGGAGGCATAAAACAGAATCATCACTTCAGTCACTACGAGAACTTGGACCTGAACTACCGCCACGGAGGGCTGGATATATTCGGCTCAATCTATTACAGCCGTTCGCAAAGCTACCAGAAGCAACACGACAAACACTACGTCACCACTCCCGACACAATATGGAACCATCGCTCGCAGATAGAGATGAACATCGCCGGCCATTATCTGGAAGCCACCGGAGGGGTGAACTACATGGTGAACGATAAGCACTCTCTGGGCATGCGCTATACTTACACACGCACGCCCATGAGCCGTAACCGTATAAACTCAGTCTATGACATAGATGCCAACGGCGAATTCTACGACCATCAGCAGTATGACCACGACTGGCGCGACAACGACTACTCGCACCACCTGAACACCTACTACCTTGGCAACGTGGGAAAACTGGGCATCGACTTCAATGCCGACTACTACGAAACCACCGCCACACAGCTACAGAATATCAACGAAAACAGTCAGGAACACGACGACCGGGTCGTGACGACAAGCAACGTATCGGACAGCCGGCTCTATGCCGCCAAGCTGGTGTTGAACCATCAGTTGGGCAAGGGCGAGCTGCGCGGCGGCGGCGAATACAGCTACACACGCCGCGACAACACGTACCGTAACGAACAGAACTACCTGCCTGAGACCGACAACCGCATAGAGGAAGAGCACATAGCGGCCTTTGCCGAATATGCCATCGCGCTGGGTAAGCTACAGGCCAATGCCGGAGTGCGCTACGAGCACGTCGTGTCCGACTACTACGACCACGGTGTGCGCCAGGCAGAACAGAGTCGCGATTACGACAACCTCTTCCCCAGCCTGTCGCTGTCGATGCCCGTGGGCAATGTGGACCTGTCGCTAAGCTACACGGCAAAGACCCGCCGCCCCTCGTACAGCGAGCTGAACAGCAACCTGCAATACGACGACCGATTCACTTACGAGGGCGGAAATCCGAACCTGAAATCGGAAACCATACACGACCTTACGCTGATGGGAAGCTACAGTTGGCTGCAATGGATGTTGAGCTATGAGCGCACCGCGGACGCCATACAGATGGTGCCGATACCATACGAGCAGAATCCGGCAATCACCATAATCACCCGCCAGAACTTCGACCACGTGGACGTGCTGTCGGCAGGCGTGGTGCTGTCACCCAAATGGGGATGCTACGAACCACAGCTCAGCCTGCAAATACAGAAACAGATACTGAAATATCAGAGCTTAGGTGAGACGAAACACTTCAACCGTCCCCTGCCTTACGCGCGGCTGGTCAATGGTTTCCGATTCAACCATGGCTGGAGGGCGTTGCTCACTCTGTCGTGGCAAGGCAAGGGAAATCAGAGCATCACCACGGTCAAGCCATGGGCGGCAGCCGACGTCAGCGTGGTCAAAAGTTTCCTGAAAGACCAACTTAGAGTCAGCATGGATGTGAAGGACATCTTTGCATCGCGCCGTAACTCGTTCACCATGTACGGAACGACCGTAGTGTTCGACAAATGGAATTACAGCGACTCACGCATGTTGCGACTGACCGTAAGCTACCGCTTCAACACTACACGCAGCAAGTATCGCGGCACAGGAGCGGCCAACGATGAGCTGGAACGCCTGTAACAAAGTAACGATGCGTTGTAGCAGAGTGTCAACATCCGCGGACGAGCGGTTTTACAGACTCTTATTCTTTATATTATTCTTTATTGTCTTGTCCGACGTCTTACCTACTCTTGACGGCATACGGTCTGTCACTTGTTCCTGAAGTCGCCTTCCGCGCCTTCGAATAAACAGACAGACGCACTGCCCGGCAACTGTAAGTAATACGTCGGACCGTCAACAACCGGTCATTATCAGAAAGTGCAGGTCATATGCCAACATTTTATTCATCATGTCAGATTTTTTATGTAATTTCGCACAATAACCTAAAACCTGATGAAGAAAATGGACAAGAAGATGCTGACAGCACTCATGCTGATGCTGTCGCCGGCAGTATGGGCAGCGCCGACACCACAGCCCGACAATCTGAAAGTGAATCACCTGGCAAGCCCGCTGGGAGTAGATGATGCGACGCCGCGTCTGGAGTGGCGCACCGAAGGCATGGAGCAGTCGGCCTACGAGATAACCGTGGGCACCGACAGTGCGGCAGTGGCTTCGGGCAAAGGCTCGGCGTGGCAGAGCGGGCGCGTGGCCTCAGGGGAGCGAATGGCCGTGTATGGCGGTGAGAAGCTCCGGCCTACGACTGTATATTTCTGGCGTGTGAGTGTAAGCGACGGCAAGGGCAACACCGCCAACTCCGACGTGGCACGGTTTGAGACGGGCCTCATGGGCCGGTGGCACGGTGCATGGATAAGCGACGGTTACGACAAGAACCACCGCGCCGCGCCTTATTTCAGAAAGACATTCGACGCCACTAAAAGCATAAAGTCGGCACGTGCATACATCTCCGCGGGTGGTCTGTTCGTCCTGTCTGTGAACGGACAGCGAGTCGGCGACCATTTCCTCGATCCGGTATATACGCGCTACGACCGCCGATGCTCCTATGTCACGTTCGACATAACGCCGCTGCTCCACAGCGGACGCAACGCTCTCGGAGTGGTTCTGGGCAACGGATGGTATAACCATCAGGCACTGGCTGTGTGGGACTTCGACCGTGCTCCGTGGCGCAACCGTCCTACTTTCTGCATGGATGTCGTGGTGACCTACACCGACGGCACCACACAGACCGTGGCAACCGACCTTAGCTGGCGCACATCGGGCGGACCGCTCATCTACAACAACATATATACGGGCGAGCACTACGACTTCAACCTCGTGCAGCAGGGTTGGGACACACCACAGTTCGACGACTCAAAGTGGCAGGGAGTGCGCTTCCGCAGCGCGCCGGCACCACTCGTATGGTCGCAGCAGATGGAGCCGATACGTCTGACGGAAACACACAGTGCGGTGAAGATGATGCGCCTGAACGACACCACATACGTCTATGACTTCGGCCGAAACATGGCAGGCGTGACGAGCGTCAGGGTGAAAGGAGAGAAAGGTACACGCCTGCGCATAAGCCACGGCGAGCGTCTGCATGCCGACGGAACGCTCGACCAGTCGAACATCGACGTATATTACCGTGGCGACAAACAGACAGAACCGTTCCAGACCGACATACTCACGCTAAGCGGAGGCGACGATTCCTTCTGCCCGGAGTTCAGCTATAAGGGCTTCCGCTACGTTCAGGTGAACAGCGACCGCCCCATACAGCTCGACGAGAACAGCCTCACCGCACACTTCACCCACAGCGACGTGGCCATCGCCGGAACGATAGCCTCATCCAATCCGCTGCTCGACAAGACCGTGGAGGCGGCGCGCATGGCATACATATCAAACCTCATGGGCTACCCTACCGACTGTCCGCAGCGCGAGAAAAACGGATGGACGGGCGACGGACACCTGGCCATCGAGACATCGCTATACAACTATGACGCCATAACAATATACGAGAAATGGCTCGCCGCCCACCGCGACGAACAGCAGCCCAACGGCGTACTGCCCGACATCATACCTACCGACGGCTGGGGATACGGCACTGACAACGGTCTGGACTGGACAAGCACAATAGCCATAATACCGTGGAACCTGTATATGTTCTACGGCGACATACGTCCGCTTGCCGACTGCTACGACAACATGAAACGCTATGTTGACTATGTGGACAGCAACAGTCCCGAGCATCTCTCGGCATGGGGACGCGGCGACTGGGTGCCGGTGAAGACACGTTCGAACAAGGAACTCACATCGTCCATCTATTTCTTCGCCGATGCTACCATACTCTCCAAGGCTGCGGCACTGCTCGGTCATGAGGCCGACCACAAACATTACGCACAGCTGGCTGCCGACATACGCGACGCCATAAACGCCAAATTCCTCAACCGCGAGACGGCAACCTATGCCGGAGGCTCGCAGACTGAGATGAGCCTCGCGCTGATGTGGAAGGTCGTGCCCGACGACATGGTGGCACGTGTGGCTGCCCGTCTCGCCGAGAACGTGCGTGCCAACGACTGGCACCTCGACGTGGGTGTGCACGGAGCTAAGGCAATACTGAACGCCCTGAGCGAGAATGGATATGCCGACGACGCCTACCGCATAGCCGTACAGGACACTTATCCGTCGTGGGGATGGTGGATAGTGAACGGCGCCACCACCCTGCTCGAGAACTGGGACCTCAAAGCTACGCGCGACATATCGGACAATCACATCATGTTCGGAGAGATAGGAGCATGGCCGTACAAGGGTCTCGGAGGCATATTCCCCGACGAGCGGCAGCCCGGTTTCAAGCACATCATCCTGCGCCCGAACTTCGTCAAGGGTCTGAAAAACTTCGAGGCTGTGCACACATCTCCTTACGGCGACATAGTATCGTCGTGGGTGCGCAAGGGTAAGAAAGTGATTTACACAGTGACAGTGCCGTCCAACTCCACCGCCACACTCACCATACCGAACGCCGCTTCAGGCCAGGCGACGGTGGAACTTGAAGCAGGCACCCACTCGTTTGAGATAAAAGACAACGGCAAATACAAAACCGTGAGACTCTGACAGAATAAATATTAAACGAAGATAAAAAAAAGATAAAAATTATGAGTTTGCATCATATTTGCATTAACTTTGCATGTGATAAGCAAAAGACGGTGTATCAGGATGATGCGGACATGCTGTCATGACCTCCGCCACCGCCTTACTCTCATAAAACACAACACAAAATTAAATAAGGATAATTATGGCAAAGAAAGCTCTTTTGATGATTCTCGACGGATGGGGAATCGGCAAACATGGTGCAGGCGACGTGATTTACAACACTCCGACACCTTATCTTGACTATCTCTGCGCAGTAAGCGCACATTCACAGCTCCAGGCTTCGGGCGAGGACGTTGGTCTGCCTGACGGACAGATGGGTAACTCTGAGGTAGGACACCTCAACATCGGAGCAGGCCGCATCGTATATCAGGACCTCGTGAAGATAAACCGCGCATGCAAGGACGGTTCAATAATGAAGAACCCGGAGATAGTAAGCGCATATACCTATGCCAAGGAACACGGCAAGAAACTCCACCTCATGGGTCTTACTTCAACCGGTGGCGTACACTCATCACTCGACCATCTGTTCAAGCTCATCGAGATATCAAAGGAATACGGACTGGAAAAGACTTTCGTACACTGCTTTATGGACGGTCGTGACACCGACCCGAAGAGCGGCGAAGGATTCATCAGACAGTTGCAGGATGTATGCTCTGCCAACGGCGCACACATCGCAAGCATCGTAGGACGTTTCTATGCTATGGACCGCGACAAGCGTTGGAACCGCGTGAAAGAGGCTTACGACCTGCTCGTTGAGGGTAAGGGTAAGCAGTCTGACGACATGGTCAAGGCCATGGAAGAGAGCTATGCTGACGGTGTTACCGACGAGTTCGTAAAACCGATAAACAACTCTACCGTTGACGGAACAATCGGTGAAGGCGATGTTGTAATCTTCATCAACTTCCGTAACGACCGTGCAAAGGAGCTCACACAGGTGCTCACACAGCAGGATATGCCGGAAGAAGGCATGCACACCATAAAGGATCTGCAGTACTACTGCATGACTCCGTACGACGCTTCGTTCAAGGGCGTACACATCCTCTTCCCGAAAGAGAACGTACAGGACACTCTGGGCGAGTATCTTAGCAAGCAGGGCAAGAAACAGCTCCACACTGCCGAGACAGAGAAATATGCTCACGTAACATTCTTCTTCAACGGCGGACGCGAGGCTCCGTACGAAGGTGAGGACCGCATCCTGGTTCCGTCACCGAAGGTTGCTACCTATGACCTGAAGCCGGAAATGAGCGCATACGAGGTGAAAGACAAACTGGTGGGCGCCATCAACACACAGGAGTATGACTTCATCGTAGTAAACTTCGCCAACGGCGACATGGTAGGCCACACCGGAGTTTATAATGCCATAGCCAAAGCAGTGCATGCTGTGGACAACTGCGTGAAGGATGTGATTGAAGCTGCCAAGGCAAATGACTATGAGGCAATAATCATCGCCGACCACGGCAACGCCGACAACGCAATCAACGAGGACGGAACTCCTAACACAGCTCACTCACTCAACCCGGTACCGTTCATCTATGTGACCGACAACAACAGCGCTACCGTGAAGAACGGACGCCTGGCTGACGTTGCTCCGTCTATCCTCCACATCATGGGTCTGGAGCAGCCGGCTGACATGACAGGTGAGAACCTGATTGAGGACAATAAGTAATTATTTGACATACAAGAGAAGAAGCAGACTTCCATACAACGGAAGCCTGCTTTTTTATTTATATTCTGATTTCTTGCATTATTCAATCCGAAATTTGTAATTTAGCGCCCTGTTGATCGACACCCGCGCCGGAAGGCTACGGATGACGCACATAATACGATAGTTTTCAGAATAACAAGACACTGAAATACTCTGTGTCCGCAGGCAAGGACGCCATAACCGGACACCGAAACGAAGCAAAGAAATGCACAACGAAAAGCTTAAACGCACCGTACAGAAGTACACTCTGCGCATAGATCCGGAAAGAATAATATCGTTCGGATACAAGTCGGCAAATCCGCAAAGACAACTTGTCGTGGGATATCTGGGATACTCCATACTCGGAACGCTCGCCCTGATGCTGCCGTTTGCCACGAAAGGTGACATATCGTTCATAGACAACCTGTTCAATGCCGTGTCGGCGCTATCGACAACCGGACTTGCCACTGCCGACCTTGCCAAGGACTACACCTTCTTCGGACAGCTGGTGATACTGCTTCTAATACAGATCGGCGGTCTCGGATACATGACTCTGTCGTCGTTCATCATGCTTAGGATAACCCATCATCTGGGAAACTTCAAGAACAACATGTTCGGAGCGCAGTTCTCCTTTCCTCAGGACATGCCGAACGAAGCAATGATAAAGAACATCGTCAGGTTCGTGTTCTTCTTCGAAATAGGCGGAACGGTGCTGCTCTATCCTTATTTCGCGTGGAAGGGAATGGACCAACCGCTGTGGTCGGCGCTCTTCCACAGCGTCTCGGCGTTCTGTACCGCAGGCTTCAGCATTTACTCTGACAATCTCGTAAGCCTGCAATGCGACTATTATGCCAACATCATCATAATCGTACTGAGCTACATGGGAGCGATGGGATTCATCATGATGACCGACATTCTGCACAAGTTCACGCGCAAGAACCACCGCATTTCGTTCACAACGAAGGTGATAATATGCATCACCTGCCTGCTTTCGCTGTGGTGTACCATACATCTGTTCTTCTTCGAACCGTCGCTTCAGCACTACGATGTGGGCGACAGAATACTCATATCTCTGTTCCAGTCGATGTCGGCAATGACCACCGTGGGCTACAATACAGTGGATCTGAGCAACATGATACCTATATCCCTGCTCATCCTTTCGCTGGCAATGTATATCGGAGCATCGCCTTCGGGAACGGGCGGAGGACTGAAATCGACCACGCTATCAGCCATATATGCATACACCAAGAACAAGTTGGGACTGAGAAAAGACGTGTCGCTGATGAATCATATCATACCTGATTACCGTGTGGAATCGGCCATAACGACATTCATTTTCTACACGTTCATACTCTTCTTCGGCATATATCTCATGGCTCTTTTCGAACCGTCAGACACCGATTTCCTTAAAATCATCTTCGAGGCATCGTCGGCTCTCGCCACAGCCGGACTTACCTGCGGCATCCTTTCGTCGGCAACCTTAGGAAGCAAAATCATACTCATAATACTGATGTTCATCGGACGTATCGGCGTGATTACGCTCGGCAACGTGCTGTTGATACGTTCAGTGAAGCGCAACCGCCTGAAAAAAGACGACCTCATTGTGTGACATAACATGCCACGAAAGTGTTTCCACAAACCCATAAACGGTTTTCCGAGCCTCAGCAGACAGCGTGAAGTTTTGCGCTTCGGAGAAAAAATTGTATTTTTGCGCATCATACAACAACCCGTAAATATATGAACGTAAAGATAGAAGAATCGTGGCGTAGACACATCGGCGCGGAGTTTGACAAACCATACTTCGCCAACCTCACCGAATTTGTGCGCTCCGAATACACTCATACACGGTGTTATCCGCCCGGAAGCCTCATCTTCAACGCTTTCAATCTGTGTCCGTTCGACAAGGTGAAGGTGGTTATAATCGGACAGGATCCCTATCACGAGCCCGGACAGGCGCAAGGACTGAGCTTCTCTGTGAACGACGGCGTGCCGTTTCCACCGTCACTCATCAACATATTCAAGGAAATAGAGAACGACATAGGCACACCTATGCCAAAGTCGGGCGACCTCACCCGCTGGGCAAAACAGGGCGTCCTGCTGCTCAACGCCACTCTGACGGTGCGCGCCCATCAGGCCGCAAGCCATCAGCACAAAGGCTGGGAAGAGTTCACCGACGCCGCCATACAGGCACTGTCGCGCGACCGCGACCACCTCGTGTTCATCCTTTGGGGCGGATATGCGCGCTCAAAGGCGAAGCTGATAGACGCGTCGCGCCACCTCATATTGCAGTCGGTGCATCCCTCTCCGCTGTCAGCCAACCGCGGAGGATGGTTCGGCAACCATCATTTCTCGCTCTGCAACAAATATCTCGAGGCCAACGGCATGGAACCGATTAAATGGTAGGACACGCCGACGGCCGCCCTTGAAGCGGCCGGAACAGGCATTACGGCTGTCCGGATAACATCATCCTAAAAACACAAGACAATGAATATACCTCCTATAATAGAAGTGGGCGACGTGCTGGTGTCGTCGGATATAATAACAGAACGGTTCTGCTGCGACCTCGATGCCTGCAAGGGCGAATGTTGCATTGAAGGCGACGCCGGAGCGCCTGTAACGATGGACGAGATAGGCGGCATTGAGGATTCGCTCGACACGGTGTGGACCGACCTTTCGGCCAACGCACAAGCCGTGATAGACCAGCAGGGCGTGGCGGGCATCGACCCGGAAGGCGAACTCGTAACGAGCATTGTCAACGGCAAGGACTGTGTTTTTACATGCTACGAGAACGGCTGCTGCCTGTGTGCATTAGAAAAGGCTCACCGCGCCGGCAAGACAGAGTTCTGCAAGCCCATAAGCTGCGCTCTCTACCCTATCCGCGAAAAGAAACTTTCCAACGGTCTGACCGGTCTCAACTATCACCGCTGGAGCATATGCGAGGCTGCACGCGCCAAAGGCAAGGAACTGGGACTGCCCGTGTATAAATTTCTGAAAGAGCCGTTGATTCGCAAATTCGGTAACGAATGGCCGCTGACACGCCGTTTCGGCGAGGAGTGGTATGCCGAACTCGAAGCCACCGTTGCCGAGCTGCACAAGGCAGGGATGATATGATAAAGGCCGTAAAAGATATAGACGTCCGTGTTTCTGACATAAGAATCACGGACGTTTTTCATATATACAGCAATAAATGCAGTACGCTCTGCAACGGTATTAACATCAAAGAATGCGTCAACAGCCGATGACATAAAAAACTTTCGGATAACAGAATATAAGGCACATTAAAATAAAAGGCAAAAAGAAGGCCCCGCCGGACAGCAGTTCCGGGCGGGGCCTCACCATAAATAAAAGCCAGACAAATTTACTTCACGATAGTTTTTGAAACCACCTTGCCGTCGGCAGTCTTGCCTGTAACGATGTTGACACCCTTGCGGTAGGTGTTGAGCTTAACACCGTCGGCAGAATAGATGCCTGTAACTGTTATGGCCTGACCGGCCTCAACGCCGTCGATGCCTACAGTTCCTTCAGATGCCTTTCCGGCCTTGCTCAGTCCGCCATACTCGTTGACAGCCTGAATAAGATATTCGTCGCCGTCAGTATAGCTGCAAGATGTGGCAGTGGTGAATCCTTCCACGCTGCCGTTCTTGGTTATAACGTAGCAGATAGCGTAAGGCACGGCATCCCATGTGATGGTCTGCTCAGACTTGCTGATTACCGGTACAGGAGCGTCGCATGCCTCTGTGATAATCTCCGGCTGCCAGTTGTCGTCGCCTGAAAGCACGTTCTTAACAGTGTATTGTGCTGCCTCTTCGTCGGTCAGAGAGTTCTTTGCATATCCCTCCACCTTCTGAGTCTTGTCGTCGTCGGCATAATAGTAGTAATAGCTGCGGCGCTGTGACAGGTCTACGGGGTTGCCTTCGCCGTCAACGGTGTTGTAGTCGGCAAAGATAGCCGGTATTGCACCCATTGTCTCATACCATCCTGTGGCAGGTATGGTAACCTCAGCCTTGGTGTTGATGAACACGGTCTTAGGCTGGTCGTGCCATGGGCGTCCGAGCCATACAGAAGTTTCTGAAGGCACGCCGGGAGCGGTAATCACGTTGTTCATGAACACATAGCCCCACTTAGAGTCGCTGTTGTGCGACGGAGCAACGATGTATCCGCCGTCCTTGCGCACGATGTTGAGCGTGTCGCCGTCGAAATAATAGTCGCCGTTGTTGTAGATGAAGTCTACCGCACCCTCTATGAAGCAGTTCTTGACATAAGCACGGCAGTGAGAGTCGCTCGGCGTAATCCATGTATCCTGATAGCTGTACATGCCGCAGTTGTTGAACACAAGGCGGTCGTTCTTGGTGTTAAGGGCCAGAGCCTGAGGTCCGGCATTCTGCTCAACGCCATAAGAGTTTACGAAGCTTATGCCCTCGAAGTAGAGGTTCTCGGCACGTGCCACGAACGTAGCGCCTACGTCTACGTGCAGCGCATTGTCGCCTCCGCACAGCTTATCGTCGCTGATAGACACCTTGTTGCGGTCTTGTCCGATGAAATGGAGATATGGCTTCGATTCAGGCACATCTACATGCTCCTTGTAAACACCTTCCTTGATGAAGATGAGCCACGGCTTTACGCGTCCCTCGGGAGCTGCGTCTACGGCAGCCTGCACAGTTGTGTAGTCGCCGGTTCCGTCCTGTGCAACCACAGCATCGTAAACACGTGCCTCGGGCTGCTTGCGCTCCATTGTGGTGAAGGTGAGACTTACGCCCTCGAAGGCGTTGCCCGTGCGGTCTTCAATGGCTCCGGCAGGCAGTGTGAACGTATAGTCAGTAGAATATTTCAGACCTGTATATTTATATACAACTGTCTTTCCGCTTACGGTAGGAACAATCTCCTCACCGTCGAGAGTTGCCTTTCCGTCGTTGGCGGCAGCCACAACTTTCTCGTTGAACGTAAGTATCACAGAACCGTTGGCCGTAACGTCCTTAGCCTTGTCGGCAGGAAGTGTAGACACCAGTTTGGGCGCCTCGCCGTCGTCAACGATGTTTCTGTCAGCCAGCACAAATATTTCTGCAACGGCTGTTCCGTCGAGATTGCTCTCGCTGCCCACGAGTTCTGAAGTCCAGTCGGGCATGAAGCGTATGTAAACGCGGTCTTGTCCGGCAGCGTCGGCAGGCAGGTCGAACTCGCCTTCTGCCCATGCGCGGTAAGGCAGAGTGTATGTGCCAAACTTAGTGTATGTCTGTCCGTCAATGCTGTATTCGGCATTTACAATGCTGTGAGCGTTGAAGTCGTCACCCACGGCAGCCGAAAGCTTGATGTTAGAATATTCTTTTGTAGAGAACGATATCTCGAAATAATACTTCTCGCTGAGATCTCTCCACACGCGTGCGGCATACTTTCCGTTCTGTCCGCCCTTCTCTGATCCGCATGCGAGCCATGAAGAAGTGAGGCCCTCGGCATTGCGCAGCGACAGCAGTCCGGCGTTGTCGCTCTCAGCCTTATAGTCGGCAGCGCGCTCCTTGGCAGGAGTATCGCTGTAAAGGTCCCATCCTACGATATAGTCAGCGCAAGAGAATGTGGCAGTAACCTGCTTGTCGCCGTCCATGCTTATCTCGCGCACTGCGTCGGTAGAGTAGTCTTCCCAGTTGGTGAATGTCAGAATGCGGTTGTTGAGAACAGTGAGCTTCACGTCGGTTCCTTCCTCATAATAGTGAACGCCGTCAACGACATTGCCCTCTGGACTGAACTGAACGAGGTTGGTGTTGGCTCCGCCTTCAAGTGTGAGGTTGAGCGCATAAACATTGTTCTTTGTATATACGGCAGTGAGCGATGTGTTCTCTGAAATCTCGAATGTATAGGGATTTTCGGTAGAAACCACCTCACCCTTGTCGTTGTTCCACGACTGGAAGTGATATCCGAAGTTCTCTGTGGCAGTAACAGTGATGCGTGTGCCCTCGTCGAACTCTGTTCCTGAAGGATTAGAAGATACGTTGCCGGCACCTTCCATGCCCGACTTAACCGACAGGGTGTATACGGGAACGGCAACAGGAGTGCCCTCAAAGTCGGCTGTGATGCTTACGTTGTTGATGGCGAGCTGCTTGCCTGCGTTGAGGTTATATACATAAATGAAGATCTCGAGCTTGTCGGTGAGCGTTCCGAGCTGCGAAAGGTCGTAGTCGTAGCTTGAGAAAGCCGGGTTTCTTTCAGGATTTACATTCGATGCAATGGCCACTTTCTGGTCGCCGCTTACGGCATAGATGTCCATTGTACCGCCGCTTGTTCCACATTTTGCAGCGTTGAACGTAATCTTTTTAGGTGTGAAATTGATGCCTTTCTTGGGCACAACGGCAAAGCTGATGAACGAGTTTTCGTCCAGAGCGTTGTTGATTTTCTCTGTGGGTTCGAGCTTTGACATCACCTCAGGGTCGCACTTCTGTGTGCCGTTGAGCGTAAGTTTGCTGCCGAGAGTGTAGCCTGTAGACGACAGAGCTTCGGGAACAGAAGCCTCGGCAGAGGTGGGATTAGACGCACCTTCGTTGAAAGGCCATGCCACTGTGGCGTCCTTGGCGCTGATGCCCTGTGAGCTTTCGTCCTTTTCGGCGCTCACAGTGAGCTGCTTCAGGTTCCAGTTGCTCACCAGTCCGTTGCCGGCTATGAGACGTACTATCACCTTGTCCTTGTTGTTGGCTGACAGCTTCACGGTGTTTTCGTTGTATATCCACCAGTTGGGGGCTGTGGTGCCCTTGCCGGCATCAATCCATGTCTCGCCGTCGTCGGTTGAGAACACGGCCTCGATGGCTGCCTCAGCGTTGCCGCCGTAGCCTATGGCATAGGTAAGAGAGATGTTCTTGTAGCCCTTTGTGGGGAAAGACACCTCATAATATACATTGTGCTGCGAGGCATCGGTGTAGTCGGTGATGTTGTTTGCCTCGCTGTTCTCAATGCGCATCACCTTGTCGCCGTTGCTGTCAGATACCTGCCAGTATCTTGACTCCGACTGTGCCGACAGCATGTAGCTGCCTTGTTCGCCCTCGAATACGTTGGGATAGAAGTAAGGTGCCTGGTCTTTAAACCATGTTGCACTTATCTCTGCCCACTCGTTGCTGTTGGGCACGTAGACCGTCTTGCCGTCTACGTCGGTTTTGTCATAGCCGCTTGCAAATGTCCATTCTGCGAGCTTAGCTTCCGTCTGCGCCAGGGCACCGGTCGGGAAGCACAGCGACGACAGAATGACGAGCAAGCCGCATAAGCTGATCTTTACGCTTTTCATAATTGTTTACTGATTGTTTTAATATAGAATTTTAGTTGTTTCAACCTTTCCGTCGGCATATTCCTTCTTAACGATGTTAAGTCCGGGACGCATGTCCTGACGCATTGTGCCGTCTGTGCCGTAGTAAACCGTGCGCACGGGAGCGGCATTCTGTGTCAGCTCTGAGCTGATGCCTGTGGTAGAGTCGACGGCGATGCCGTGTATCGTAACGTCGCTCAGACAGATGGTCTTGCCTGTTGCGGCATTGTTATACCAGGGATAAACGCGTATGCGGAGAGTTTCGCCCTCGTTGACCGACAGCACCGGCATTGAGCATACATACTGCATGTTGTTGGCGGGCATGCTCTTCATCTCGAAGATGTTTACAGGATTGGCGAAGTTTTCTTCCTTCGAATAGTATATCTTGCAGCACATGCCGTTGCCGCCGCAGCCGCATACGAACATCGACATGGAGTCAACCTTGAGCGTGGTGCCCTTTGCCGGCTGAACGGCAAATTCGATATAGCGGGTTGAAACTTCGTCGATTTCACCGGCAGGCCAGCTTTCGCCCTCGATGACATTGCGCTGTGTCTTGCGTGATGCGTCGAAACCTGTCCACTCGGGCCATGTGGTGTTAGTGTTGGGTGCAGAATATTTCTGAAGCGTCATGCCGCTGTACGACTGTCCGAGAGTGTTCATCGGACCTGTAACCTCGCATTCATCGTCTTTCTCAAGGCGCCAGTATGCCTGAACGGGCACGCCGCCCTCGAGCACGATGCTTGTGCCTGTAACTGGTATGGTGATGGTCTTGTCGCCGCTGGTTACGGTTATTTCTTCGTTAATGGGGCCTTCTTCGGCAAACTCGCAGCGTGCGTAGAACGTGCCGATCATGTTGCCTTCCTTATAGCTCATGCTGATACTGCCCGAATAGCTCTCGCCGTCGGCAGACACCTGCAGCCCTTTGCTTGCCGTAATGGTTACGTTGCCTTCGGCCGGCTGAAGGTCGAAGCCGCTGATCTGGAATTCTTTTACAACGGTCTGTCCCTTGTAAGCCTCGCCGAGGTCGGCCTTCGACGGATTGACGCTGAGGTCGCTCGTCAGGTTGATATACTCGGTCAGGATGCCCTGCTTCTGCAGGAGCTGTGCGCAGAGGCGCGCAATCAGAGTGGCTCCCATGGCCGAAGTGTGGGTACTGCCGTCGCCGTCGAAGAGCAGTTCGTTTGCCTTGGCGTCGCCGTAACTTTCGTAGAGTTCCTTCGTTGCGGTGGTCAGGTCGATGTAAGAAACGCCCATTTCATCGGCAACCAAGCGCATCTGATAGGGATAGTCGTATGTATGGTCGTCCTCGCCAACCTTGTTTCCCTCCTTGATGCCCGATGCAGTGAGCAGCGAGAAGTCGTCGCCCAGGTCGTGACGGCCGGTGGGGGG
>ERZ779669.601-NODE-601-length-21100-cov-15.642290_pt1 | contig 21100 bp, 22 predicted proteins | sample MGYA00511372_ERZ779669 | MGnify/ENA primary metagenome ERZ779669 (study PRJEB29588, sample SAMEA1967891) | human gut metagenome | biome: human gut; feature: human-associated habitat; material: faeces | place: Denmark | collected 2008/2010 ... | reverse complement strand
AAAAAACGTTGTCACGAATTATCGTGAATTACCCGTGAATTAGCCCACGAATTCAACATTCAACATCTAACACTTAACATAAAAAAACGTTGTCACGAATTATCGTGAATTACCCGTGAATTAGCCCACGAATTTAACATTTAACACTTAACATTAATAATGGTAATTCGTGAATAATTCATGATAATTCGTGACTAAGACCCTCATCGCAGCCTTAAAACTTCTTTCCTATAGCGAGATTGACAAACGTCTTGAACAGTATCGTGATGTCAAACCACCACGAGCGGTGCTTCAGGTAATACAGCTCCAGTTCAAGGCGTTTTAGCATTTTCTCCATCGTATCGGTATATCCATTGTACAGCGTGGCGTATGATGTTACGCCCGGACGAATCTGATAGAGAAAAACATAACGGGGGTCATGCTGCATTATCTTATCAATATAATATTTACGTTCCGGTCGCGGACCAATAAACGACATATCACCTCGCACAATGTTCCACAATTGTGGAAGTTCGTCGAGATGATGTTCACGCAGAAAACGCCCAACTTTAGTCATACGAGTGTCGCGCTCATGCTGATATAACGCCGGACCATTCTTTTCGGCATCCACACGCATACTCCTGAACTTATATATACAGAAAGGTCTGCCGAAACGCCCTATGCGCTCCTGCCTAAATATTGCCGGGCCACCATCCTCACGGCGCACGGCAACATAACATATCAAGAAGAACGGAGCGAGCAATACCAGTGCCACCAACGCTGCCATGAAGTCGAACACACGTTTAATGGTACACTCCAATTCGTTCATTCCATCGAATATATAATCATCTTCCTGCATTTTTTCTATCAGCCCAAAGATTAAAAGCAACAAACAGCAACACGTCTACTACAACAATCCATGTCAGAGAGACATATTTGAACATTATCACATTAATGAGCATAAACGCCAACTGCAAACCAAGAATAGCCAACAACGCAGCATGCTGCGACAGTCCCATCCTCATCAGTTTATGATGCAGATGACGCTTGTCAGCCTTGAACAACGGTTGCCCCACACGCAATCGTTCAAGCACAACACGCACCACATCGAAACATGGTACAATTAGCAACGTATACGACAACAGCAGACTGTCGCCACTAAACGGCTTGACATTGACATTATACATCGACAACTTGACAAGCAGAAAAGCAAGAATAAAGCCTAACGTGAGCGAGCCCGAGTCGCCCATGAATATCTTATACTTTCCGCCACGTCCGCCTAATATGTTATAGTAGAGGAAAGCCACGACCACTCCGGCAAGACCTGCAATCAAAACACTATAGGCAAACATCTGCTCACGCATGAAACAATACAGAAAGCCTAACAACGCAACAAGCGAGAGCGACCCTGCCAAACCATCTATGCCGTCAATCAGATTGATGGCATTCACCACAAACACTATCACAAAAACCGTAAGTGGCGCACCTATATAGAAAGGCACAAAATCGATGCCCATAAATCCATACAGACAGTTGATATACAGTCCCGAAGCAGGCAACAGACATGCAGCAATCACCTGCACCAACAACTTCAGTCTGGCAGAAACTCCGACAACATCATCCACCACACCTACAACATAAACCAGCAGCAGACTCACGCCAAACACACAAGTCCATAAACTTACCGTTACGTTCTGCCAATCCGTAATGCGATAGAACCCCATAGCCACAAAAGCAGCCACAAGCATACATGGCATGAAGCACGTACCGCCAAGACGAGGAATATTATTGCTGTGAATTTTGCGTCCATCAGGAATGTCATACAGATTGCGCTTGAGACAGAAAGACACTATTCGCGGCACAAGCATATAGCCAAACAGCGCACTCAGCACAAACGCTCCAATGATGAACAATATATTATATAAAACCATCTTACGTATTTTAAATAATCAAATAAGATTGTATCTTTCACTACTACTAATATAATAACGGCGTTTTACAAAAATATTGCAAAAAGACAAGACATAAACTTTGTAGAGCAGCATTACACGAACAACTTTTCATCATTTATTATTGCCAATACAAAACAAAGTAGTAAATTTGCATAAAACGCAAAGCTTATGGAATACGACATAAAAGACAAAATAGAATGGACTGTGATATTCCTCACAGAATTTGGCAAACGGCATGGTCTTACACTAAAACAAGCCTTCAACTATCTGCTGCGTTACAAAGGCATAAACTTTGTAGAGCAGCATTACGACTATCTACATACACAATCGTTCGTATCAGCAGTAGACGACCTAACACAATACTGCCATAAATTGGGAGGAGGCATTGCATGAAACTGTATCACGGCACCAATATAATGTTTGATGAAATTGATTTGCACAAATCAAAACCAAACAAAGATTTCGGACAAGGGTTCTATCTGTCACCCGACTTCGAACAGGCTCTTAAAATGGCTAAAATAAAGACAGAGCAACAACAAGAAGGTACACCAATCGTAATGGAGTTTGAAGTAGATGAAGCAGAAATCAAGGAAATGCACACGCTCCATTTTGACGATTACAGCAAACAATGGGCTGAATTTATTCTTGCCAACCGTAACAACCCCACCCCTCTGTTGATACACGACTACGACATCGTAATAGGTCCGATTGCCAACGACCGCGTAGGTGTACAATTGTGGAAATACGAAAATCAATTGATAGATCTTCCGACACTCGTCTGCAAATTAAAATACATGAAGGGCTTGACAATACAGTACTTTTTCGGAACAGAAAAAGCCCTTTCAATATTAAAGAGAATAAAATAATGAAAAATGATAAAGAAATAATGAAAGACGATATGGTAACAAAGCTTGCCATACTGCTCTTTGAAAGCGGCAAGGCTTCGACAATGACCGAAGCACTTGACATCGTCATCAACTCAGAGACCTATTTACGGTTGATTGACGACAAAACAGCGTTATATTATCAGAGTCCACGTTATGTCTACGATTTCTTGCTCAACGAACTAATAACGGGGAAGTCAAAATAAATTGAATACGTATTCAAAGGCGAAGTAATACGTATTCGTTGGCAAAGTAATATATATTAAATGGGCAAGTATATTGAATATACTTTTTCTGCTTAATCAAAAGGACTCCTTTTGGATTGCAAAAGGACTCCTTTTAGGCAGCAGAAGGACTCGTTTTGAACAGCAAAAGGAGTCCTTCTGCAAGGCAAAAGGACTACATTTCGATTACCTAAAGCGACATTCAAATATCTTATACAGAAATTTCAGACTAATCATAAAGCGATTGGTATAAAAACCATACGTACGGCATGCCTTGACGTCCTCACTCACAAGCACCATACGACTGCGCACTCCTTTGGTACTCAAACCACCCATAAGCATCGTTACAAAATCCATCGGCATATATTTTGCCTTTATACGATGCTTGAGAAACAGTCTGACCATCATGTCGTAATCGGCAGCAATCTTGTAATCAAGAGAGTACAAGCCATGTTTCTCAAACACCTCCCTACGAGCATAAAATGACGGATGAGCCGGCATGAATCCGAAGCGTAGCCAAAACGGCCGGAACGGCTTGGACGAATAATAGCGCACAATGCGGTCTGGGGCACCATCCTTGATGAAATGTATGTCGCCATACACAGCATCCAGAGTATTGTCAGCCTGCATCTCGGCAGCCACACGCTCCAGCACATCGTTCGACGTAAAGTGATCGTCGCTATTAAGAATTCCCACCACGTCGCCCGTGCTATGGCTAATACCCTTGTTCATGGCGTCGTATATACCACGGTCGGGCTCCGAAATCCAATGCAGACGACCACAGAACCGCGGCTCATACTTACGCACAATATCCATTGTGTCATCCTTTGATCCACCGTCCACAACCCAATAATCTATCTCCTTATAGGTCTGTGCAAGAACCGACCGCAGAGTATCCTCCACGGTCTTCCCACTGTTGTATGTAGCTGTTATGAGTGATATTGTCATTTATTATTACACCTTATATATAATATATATAACGAGACAATACAGATTTATTGCAGAAACAGACATGCTTTTTTTCCGGTTGACATTGCCGATTCAAAACAAAGTTGTACTTTTGCATAAAATCATAACATATAAGAAAAGAAATGTCAAAGAAAGAAACACTAGAAGCCATAAAAGAGGCAAAAAAAAATATTGCTTCTATAAAGAATGGAGCGCAAATTACAGAGTCTGTGGATCTAAGTAGTATAGAAACAATGTTGAAATCTTGCTTAATTAAGGACAATCCCTTCTAAATAATCTTTCTATATTCTTCTATAAAAAACGCTATAACATTAATATGTATACATTTGCTATATCAAATAGAAACAGAAATGAAATTGATGATATTTTAAAAGATAAATATCACAATTATTTAACAAGATGTGAAGAGAACGATAACTTAATATATATTGAAAGTTTTGACAAAATCCATACACTTAAGAACATTTTCATTATTAAAATACAGCATAAAAATGCTACGGTAATGAACAAATTTTACTTAACTGTATCAATGGAAGAATGGCAGGATTTGATTAATTTCATTTTTTCAAAATACAATGTTTTAAGTATCTGTATTTCTGGATTATTAAATAAAATGCCAGAAATTCAAATTCCTTGTATTTACAATACAAACAATGTGGACAATATTGCAGCAATTCCAAATACATTCAAAGAATACATAGACAGTTTAGGCAAACAGACTAAAAAACACGCGAAATACTATCTTGGACGTATAAAGAGAGATTTTCCACAAATATGCTTCAATGTAGATAATGCGATTAATGGGACGGTAAGCATAGAAGATTATATGAACATTACTAACCTTTCTAAGCAAAGGATGACTTCAAAAAATCTCAAATATAATCTTTCTGAAGCCGAAGACAAGAAACGTTATGAAGAATTAAGCAGAAATGGCTTAATTCTAAAAGCCACCATTGACGGTAACACCGTGGCTGGATGCATAGGTTATCTTATAAACGAAGATTTCTACTTATGCAAAATAGCACATGATAACAATTTTAGTCGTTACAACTTGGGGCAAGTTGTACTGTTAAAGCTCATTGAATATCTTACAACAAAAGAAATCAAACGCTTTCATTTTCTTTGGAACAAAGGTATAGACTACAAAACTCGTTTTGGCGGAATACAATTCCCACTCCATACATACTATTACTATCCACATAAAAATATGAGTTATTACAAACAACTCATACAATTAGAAGTAAGAACATTAGATGAATGCACAAAAGATATAATTAGGAAAAACAAAAAAATCTTACAATTATATCATAAAATAACATTCGCTATAAATAATAAAAATAAATAATATAACATATACAATGAAGGCATTAAATATACTTCCATTCTTTTCTTATTGCAACCTTTATCTTTGCAGAAAGCTGTACAAACGAAAAAGATGTTGAACCGGTTTCAACAAACCGTTTATATGTGTGTTATATTGAGAAATCATCAGAGAATGAGAAGAAACCATCATCAGACATTTTTATAACCCAACAATTAAATGATACAATACAATATGGTATGTGTTTTGGGAATAAAACACGTACCATAAACAATAACTTTGATTTTAAGTATTTATATGTACTTGACAAAGAAGATGGTGACATGCTATTGCCTTTATGTCCAACTACAGATAAAAAATATATAAACATAGCCGGTCATGACACCGATTATATTGTAGCCATGCGACTATGCGCAAAAGACAATGCAGACGGAGATTATCCACAAAGTACAAACTACTTCACTGGTGGCTTCCATGGCTACCAAAGTGAAACTTCAGGACCATTCACTCCAACAATGCGCGAAATATCGAAAAAGGTGTATATAAACGGAAAACCTATGCCACCAAATACAAATTCATACTGCGACAGTGTGCGCATTGTTGTAGAAAACCTTATACAAGGGTCAAACACTGAGAAGAAAGACGGAAGCGGTAGAGACATTATTAAGCAAGTTATTACTTTAACCTGCCACGACGAATACTACAACATATTGGTAGATCTAATTCCATTGGAAGATGTATTAATATACCAATCAAACGGACTTTGCTTCTACAACGACTTTGATAACATACAATTCATAGGCTCAAAGACACACACTGAAACTTACCCTAAGGACAAAGTCACAAGAGCCGATAAATGTGTCAACACAATCAGGCAGTTCAATAACAAATATGTCTTCGATGTTTATATGGACTCAAATTATGGCATTGGCAATCAACAGTACAACGAAAGCAGTAGCAATGCATCAATTGAGTCTGCTTGCAAATCCTACTTTGTGCTCATAGACAAGAAGAACGGTCTGTTTGTCCCCAAAGGCTCACACCTTTCATTCAGAGGAGGATATCGATTCAATACTACTTTTTGATACCCAACAATTGGCAATATAAATCATAATATTTCTCAAATTGCTTGGAACTACAGAATTTATCAAGAACACGTTGCCGACAAGCCGACGCATATACAGTTTCACCTCGGTTGCAGACACTTTCTACCAATTTACATACTGCCTCCAAATTACCTTGCATAACAACATTTCCCGTAAGTTCATCAATAGCCTCAGGACTGCCCCCAGTACGGTATGTAATAACTGGTGTGCCACATGCCAATGCCTCAAGATTGGTTGTCGGCATATTATCCTCCAAGGTAAGATTCAAAAAGGCATCTGCCAAAGAATAAAGTCCACACAAGTCGGTTACATTTTCTGTACGTCTGATGCCTATAACTCCTTTTGGAAGCGATTTCATTCGTTTCTCATCAAGTCCGACAAGGACAATTACATATTTATCGTCCAACAAACTTCTCAACTGAAGAAAATCTTCAAAGCCCTTACGCCACCAGTTAGATGCGACACCGAGCAGAACACGTTTGCCTGATGGTATATTGTATTTTTCCATTATTGCTTTCGTGTCCGTTTGTGGTTTAAAGACATTAATATCTATACCATTATATATTTGCTGTATTCTACAATCCTTCAAAAATGATTGTCGCAGATCACCTTCAAGCCATTTACTAACTGGAACAAGCGTAAGGTTGGGAACAGATAGAAATGCCTGTTTCTTCATATCATAATTACGATACGAGCAGTCAAGCAATAAGCTTGCAGGATAAGAACGCTTTTGTGGACAAAATTCACAATGAGTCTTCCACCTATCGCAATGCACATACATATAATGAGCGCAGTGCCCCGTATACGGCCAGCAATCATGCAGAGTCCATACCACCGGCTTGTTTGCTTGTGAAAAGAAAGAAAAAAGTTCAGGATAGTTAAGATAATATCCATGTATGTTGTGCAGGTGGATAATGTCAGGATTCAATTGCTCAACATAGTTCAAGAGTTGTATTGTTGCCCTTTTCGACATGAGTCCGTGATTGTCGAACAATCGCGAGCCAACTCCGTGTATACGCTCGTCCATCATGCTTCCTATATGATACAATTGTGAGCTACTTGGATTTGCCCAACGACCATACGCCACATGACTTTCCCAGCCATGCGACATTACAACATTACCTATACCCTCAGCTATCTTTCCGTGCGACCCCCAATTGGCTGTGATATTTATCTGTAGAAGTTTTTTGGTCATTAATACGTCTTATTACAACTTAAAAAATATTTCACATGGGCTATAGGCCAAAACGGTTCGAAATGTCTACGGTTAATAACCTTGCCACCAAAAGAATAATAATGTTTGTAGTCAGACTGCGAAAATACATATTTATATTTCTGACATGCTATAGAGATAGACAGGTCGTTGGCTTGAGTCAACTTGCCATAAGGAAATGCAAAATAATCACAAGGCACACCAGTATGATTCTCTATAACTTCCTTACAAGTGTTTATCTGATACTCCAATATCTGTTTATTGTCGGAGTTCACCATATAATGGTCCATGGTATGCGCACCTATGATATGTCCTCTTTTTGACAATTCACATATATGGTTCCATCGCATAGGACGCTTGTCAGGTGTCATCACTACATTATCGTCAAAATTCTGGATATAGTCCTCATCGCCCTCCACATAGTTAGGATTGATAAAGAACAACGCATTAGTGCCAAACTCCTCAAGTATTGATGCAAACACATCATAATCGTCCATAAAACCATCGTCAAAAGTAAATGCTACCAAAGGTATGGAAGGGCGTTGACGCTCCATGATCATCCGTACAGCATCTTCTATTCGTATAAAAGTAACACTCTCAGACAACTCTGTCAGCATTTTTCGGAAAGCATCAGCATCACTCTTCTTCTCTATACGGTGACCATTGAGAATATGTATACCAGGTTGAGGAACCGAGAAGCCCCCCAACGCATCAAGCACTCTGGCACGAAGCCACGTTCTAAGTACAAACAACTTACTATTGTTCATCATTTACTACTTTATCTATTACTCCAAGTTGATAGTAAATATTCCACTTCCTATCTATTTCATTAAACGCATTTATGCGTGTTTTATTTCTTGATTCTTCGTCTTTATTTATCCATAATTCTATTTTGGCTTTCATGTCTGCCATATTGTCCTTTTTAAAAAAGTCACCAGTCTCACCTGGAATGATTGCTTCAAATTCTGGATTTTGATATTTAAAATCATCATGAGTAAGAACAGGACAACCAAAGCTCAAAGCATGTATGGCTGTTAAGCCAACATTTCCTGGCGACAAACATACATCGGCATTAAAGAACATCTCTCCTATAATCCGTTCGTCATAACAAGGGCCGTACAACCATGTTTGGTCTGCTATGCCAAGACGTTCAGCAAGTTTATCAAGTGCTACATTTTCAACATCCTTACCTAAAAAGACTGCGTTTACTATTACACCTTCTGACTTGAATTGAGCTATACAGCGAAGTACGAGATCCAATTTTTTCCATTTTTGAATTCGTCCACAATATATGATTGTCGGGCAATCATTCTTAAAATGATCACGATAAATATTTGATGGACTTAATTCCGAACGTATTTTCAGGTCTTTGTCGGTATCAAGTGAATTTGCAATACAATACATCTTATCAGGATTGAAACCCTCTCTCTCCATCAACTTTATTGAATACTCATTGTATACCATCAACTTTGTATATAACGAATAGTAAAGACGCTTTATAAGCCTCTTTACAAACCCTTCTCTGCCATACCATCCATGTGTCCACGCCACAGTCTGCTTGCCCAATATTCTACATAAAAGGAGTATAAGCCAAGATGACAAACTATAAGGCTCACCATCCATAAAATACATATCATAATTTCCGAACACAAGCCTTAACGATTTGGATTGCCAATAGAAGTTTCGTATAAAGCGGTTATTCAATGTAGTCACATATCCTTTCAAAGCATTATAATCAAAAGTTTTTATTGGCAGACGCATATGGTCGCCAAAATAAAAACTTGACATAAATCTATCATCTATAGCCTTGAATATAGGAAAACGATAGTGTGGACCTATATTAAAAATAAAGCAAAGTCTTTTATTTTTCTTATATTGTTTCATTTCTATGTGTATTTATTTTTCTTTAGCACATACTACCAATAACATCAATATCAACAATCCATTTGACAACATGGTTGTGAACAATGAGACATTCAGAAAATATGCTATAGTAGGCATAAACATAATAAACATATCTGATTTCTTGTATCTTGCTGATATTGAATTGATGAGCATCAGAATTACAGTAAAGAAGACTCCTATTATTATTATACCAACCAAACCACAAGCCGCAACACCATCGGTAAGGAAAAAATTAGCATTGGCATTCTGGCTACCATAAGCTACAACTTTTCCCAATGGCTCTGAGTATGGGTATGCTTCGGTAATATAATTAACAATATTAATGTGCGAATAGTATGTGTACGGATTCTCATTAAAGAAGTGAATATAGAACTGAGTAAGCCAGCCTGCAACGCATACAGTACGCAACAAGACGATAGCAGCTAAAGTAAACACAATCTCATCATCTTGAAAGATATATAGCACCAATGATAGTATTAATATACACACCATCATGAAGGAATGCAGATAATTGCATATTTTTTCTTCATTTAGCGAAATGACATAATACATAAATATTAAAGCAAATGGCATAAGAAATGTCATCTTCTGCATGTCTACCGCAAACAGCAGGAAATATCCTATCAAAGGTAACAAAGCCATCTTTCGTCTCTTCATCCTAAGATAACTAACCAACAAGAACGGATAGAAAGCGCCAAACAACCAACCTTGAACATAGGCAATACCTCCAAGAGACTCAGCTTCTGAATTTTGTGCACGATAAGCATACATATCTCCTGACTGTGTAAATATATTAACAAAATGCATAGAATTATGCGCTATTGCAACATATAAAAGAGTCAAGACCAAAGTGATAATTTCTATTGTTCGTAATGACACTTGTGGTTTCACTACAATATCACGCAACAATGTCCATTCACCACCTAACTTAAACAGCGATATCATAATGACCATCATTGCAAGACAATAAGAGTAAATCTGCAATTGACTGATATTATACGCCACAAATATGGCGTGGACAAAAGGCAGATACACAAACAAATAGAGGAACAATGAAAAGAAAGAAGAAATCTTAGTCAGACCTTTGTATGCAGCAAATGGCAATACGGAAAGCAATATCCACAGGACACGATTCTCCACACCCATCTCAACATAATCCATGTTGCCAATATAGCCGAACAGTTTATAGACAAAATTTTCATACATAAAGTCGTATGCCAACGCATATATACACGCCAGCATAAGCTTGCCTGAAAGACAATCAGTAGACAATATATAAGAAAGTGCTTTTTTCATAATAACACCAGTCGTACGACCAAAATACATACAGCAAACACCCATACAGATAATGCCATACGATGATTAAACAAATTATAATTAACTATACTTGCCATTTCGCGAAAGAGGGCGAACTTTACCAATGCACATATTGCAGCATAGACAATAAGAGTCGTAAACATACTACATGAACAATGGCAACATAATAACAAGCTACCTATTCCTCCAATAAAATACAATATATCATAACGCAATAGCACATTCTGGATATTATAAGCCCTAAATAACGGCAATAAAGGCTGTGTCAAGATAACAGGAAAAGACCACAACGACAATATCAAAGCGACATGTCCTGCTGTACTCCAACTCTCACCAAGAAACAGCACAACCAAATAGTCTCCGCCACAACTCAGCAATAACATAGGAATTACTGAAACTATTAACAGTATATTAAGTATCGACTCTGACATTTTCTCTATACGCTTACTGTCACCTGCGGCGCTGCATAGTTCTTGATAATACACCTTGCCCATTGACGAGCCAACTAATGACATAGGCAGAAGTAACAATTGCAAAATAATAGAAAAACATCCTATACTTGACTTGCTATAAGTACCAGCAAGAATTATAATAGGCAAATTCAACGTCGAAAATGCAAGAAGATTTGATGGAGCATCATACAGCGGAAACTTACGATACTTTTTCAACAGATTCTTTACACCTCTCATTGTAACTGTAGTCCACTTACGAGTATCTATTTTGAATAGACAAAAACACAAAAATATGGATGTTATTATTTCAGCTAATATCGTTCCGCATACAAGTCCATTAACAACCCCAAGAAAAAATACACCTAGAGAAATTCTGGCAATAGCCTGTGTAGCTCCTTGAAGAACATTCGAAACTGCAAGTTTTGAATAATTTGCATACCTATTATTCAAATTATAAACAATAGTATAGACAAAATATGCCAGCATATATGTTATAATCATATAACAAAAACCGCTGTCATAAATATTGAGCAAAGTAAAGGCGATACACAATAGAGAGATTACCATCAGACCTATTCCACCACATAGTACCAATAGATTTCCAACTTCTTCCTCCTCTGCCTTAACTATAATATTATCAATACTTAAGAACATAACAATTGCTACAATTGATGTGAATGAAGAAAATATACCCCATTCACCAAATGCAGCAGGTCCGTATAAACGCGACAATATAGGTGTCACTATTATAGGCAACACATACATTATTATATTACTGACCGACAATTTGGCTGTATTTACCAATAATGACTGGCCACGCAGTTTACTTAAATAGTTATTCAAAACTTATATTTCTTAGGTGATGGTACGTAATACATTGTAATTCCACGTCGTCCCAATTCCAACATTTTTTGAAGACAGGCTTTCGAATCAAACTCCTTTATCAGCAGATTGGAGATTCGACGTTTTCTGTAAGCACTTCCCATTCTTGATATCAACACTTGTTCGTGGGTTCTGCGGTCTATATCACCTGTAAGACAAGTATATGAGCAAACTTTACCTTCGTCATTATAATATCTGAATGTATAGGTTTTTGTAAGAAACTGTTTCCAATATGGATGTTCCTTATATAGAAGTCCCTCTACACAATGATCAAATGTTCCGATATAACTTGCAGGCAATCCTAAAGTAAATACAAGAGCATCTAACTGTGTCATACGATACCAAGGTGAATGTTCATCCCAACAATTTACACCTTTATGATGATCCCGTATAAGCCATTCTGAATGTTTTCCCCAGGCACATACTGAATGCTGAACATTTATGCTACGTAGTACCCCAGGGCATTTCCGAAAAGTTTCTGCAAGAAAGCCAGCGGAAGTTGGTGTGTTATTGATGTCAAATACAAACGAATCATCAAACATACACGCAGGCTTTGGATAAGCAGGCATAAGTAATGTTCCTTCAGGCGTTATCACATTAAGAATCTTTTCTATCAATTCCTGTGCAGTACCACGATAATTATAGAATTCCTTCATTGCGGCATGTATACACACTACAGAGCCTTTCTTCATGCCCATGTCTTGCATTACACGCACAACATCATCTGCATTATACTTTTTATGATAGATTATACTGCCAACAACTTTCTTGACATCTTTTCTAAATGCAGATATATCCTTAATACCTGTCATTTTTTTGACAAATATACCGACTTTAGTAAGAAAACTCAAGTTTTGACCCATATCTATTTTAAACAAACAATTTCGGAATATCCTTTCTCAGTGTCCACAACGTTCCTATTACAAAAGCTACACAAACCATAGACAAAACGAATATCATTCGCTTCGGACCTGCAGGCTTAATAGGAACGGCAGCTCCCTTTAATGTTGTAAAAGCAGGCGTCTTCTCTTGTAGTTTTGCTATAGCAGCCTGTAGTTGCTGATTAAGTTGACTGTATGTATTGAACTTTAACTGCATATCATTCTCAAGATCGTTCTGCTTTAAACGAACACTCTCAAGAATTACATCTGCATTGGAATCTGAAAAGCTACCATATAATTGACGGGCTTTCTCATAATTTGCCTTTGCCTTAGTAACAAGCGATTTGTAATATTCTACATCTGCTCGTGCCTTATTAGTACGATAGGATGTAATATATTGCTGCAATATTCCACGTACTGAATCAGCCAATATTTTACAAACCAATGGGTCTTGAGACTTAACGGAAATTGTTATTACCCCAGTTTTACTGTCTACGACAAATTTGATGTCATCTCTTATCGCAGAAAACACCTTATCCTGTTCGGCAGTCAAATCATATGGATTTGTCTGTTTATCAGGTAGATTCTCTTGTTTTTGTACAGAACTGAACAACTTTGAAATTGGCGATACTTTATTATATTTCGTCAAATAATCATAGTAATTTGTCTTTATTTTCCCATCCTGAGTTGTTACAGAAATCGGAAGGAATTTGAACACGAAACTATTATCCTTCAATAATTCAGGATAAAGCAACGGAGTAATAGCATCTGTAGAATTCATCTGCGACATATCAAATCCAAATGAAGACGCAATAGACCCCAAAGTTCCTGAACTCATGGAATTTTCTATCTCTGGAGCTAACTTTGTTTCTGTGGAGTAATACCGCGGTACACTTACGATATAAAGACACGAACATAAAAATACAATCGGTATCAGTATGGCAAATAACTTCTTATTTGCCATTATTCTCTTTAATACCAATTTCAAATCTATAACTTTACTATTATTTTCTACCATTTTATTTTATTATCAACCGCTATAACTAACGGCTATTATACTTCATTATTATCTTTCCCTTGCTTTCCCTTACGCCAATTATTACCTTTGCAATGCCCCAAGGCGTTCTTTGGCTTGTTTACATACTTTTATGTTGCATGCTTCATAAGTGAAGCAAACTCTTCCAATTTTACAACAATTACTTTGGGAAAATCGACATTCTGAAGTTCGTTAAAATGCCTATCTTCTGAAACAATAAAATCAGCATTTGCAACCACTGCACAATCAACAAATTTATTGTCATCAGGATCCTTTGTTATGAGATTCCATCGGTAATGGGCATCAAACAAATTCGTATTAGGAGCTTGCCTTATGATTTCAAGCACCATTGAAGCGATTACTGGATTTGTCTTTTGACATAGAATCTCTTCATATTCCTCTAATATATCGGTTGTAACACATAAAAAATACTCACCACACAAGAATTTTTCCCATAAGAAATAATTCTTGCTGTGGCGAGATATAATCTGTAACAAACAGTTTGTATCTAAAACAATATTTCTCTCCATTACATTTATTTGTATGAGGTACGCAAATGTTCGGTTTTCATTGCTTCGAGTTTTTCCTCACTCCATGAGCCAGAATCCCATAACTTGTCCATTTCCCTTTGCATACGCTCATTCATAAATTTCATAAGAGTACGCTTAAGATCCTCCAAATCTTGCTCTGACTGTAAGCAAGAAACAACATTTAGTACTGCTCGTTGAGCATTATTGAAATTCAAAATCTGTACTGACATAATAATGAAATTTTTATGGTTATTATAGAAATAGAGAAGTATCGAAATACAATTTTCTACTCTTATTGCAAATATACTATATTTTATTGAATATCAGTAGTGTGCAACAAAGATTTTTCTAAATTTTACCTTTCTGAAATTCTCTTTCCCTTGCTTTCTCTTGCGCCAGTCATTACCTTTGCAATGCCCCGACGCGTTCTTTGGCTTGTTTACATACTTTTTTATTATATGACAGTCCATCGTTCCAATCCTCTGCTATCTCTTCCGAATTCAAGAGCCAAACAAATCACTCTTTTATCAGAAGCAGCATAAGAGTCGGCGTAATGTCGAGTTTTGAACAGCCTCTTTCACCTCACGATTCGGATAGCCCAAAACATAAGTATTACCATCTACTGACTTTATTGTCAGATAGCCCGCTTGATAGAGGAACAGCTTCGGGTCAATCATATTCACATCGCTCTCTTCCAGATAGTCGGCATCAATAAGACAACCATCGAGCATGGGGATATCCTTGGCGAACTTCTTCAACACCTTAAATAACATCTCGTTTGAACCTGATGCTATCCAATAAGAATTAAGACGTCCACGAGAGAATGCCGACAACACACTATAGGGGTTGTACACATTCAACATGTTGGAGGCAAAGTGATAACCGTCGTACAAGGATTGCATCTCATTGATTGTCGCCTCTTCGCTCATATTGCATTTGTCAGCCAATCTCTTTATCTCATTCTGAAAATTGTCTGTCAATTCGCTATACGTGATACCGCAAACGGCAGCCAACGATTCGTCAAAGCTTATATTGGCAATAGTATTCAAAGTACTAAACAGGCTTATCTGCGTAAACTTAGTAATGCCTGTTATGAAGACACATTTTATACAATAGCCAAAATCTTTCAACCCCGTAAAGAAATCACGATATATAGTTCGACATTCCTCATGCTGATCAGTATCGTACGTATGCTGCAACGGCACGTCATACTCGTCTACTATTACAGCTATCTGTACTCCAGACTTTTCGTACGCACGACGAATCACGCCATTAAAACGATTGCCCAATGATTGCTCAGATTGTACCTTTCCATATACAGACTCGTAATAACTCAAACGTTCGTTGAGATATTCCTTCAACGATTGAGCATCGGAGCCTCCTAAACTCATACTTAAATATATGACTGGACGCACAATCCATTCTTTTTCAATGGACATTATCTTGAGACCATCAAACAATTCCTTTCTGCCTTCGAAATAGCATTTCAAAGTAGACGCAAAAAGTGATTTGCCGAAACGACGAGGGCGACTGAGGTAATTGTATTTGCGGTTGTTAGCCACAGCCCACACCATATCGGTCTTGTCCACGTAAAGATAGTCTCCATTACGCAGCTCCTCAAAGTCCTGTATGCCTAACGGCAATCTTCTTTCTTGCATATCTTTATTTGCATTCTATTAAATAAACATTGCCGGGAGTCTTAGATTACCAGCTTTGACATCCTTCACAAACTCGTCGACCATAAAAGGCGAATTATTGCCTGCCGATGTATATAACGGCAAAAGAAAATTAAGGAAACCTTCTTCTACTTCCTTGTTGGGAAAGCCAAGCCGGTATTTCTTGAAACGTTCGTCGTAACCTTTTATAGTAAGGTAACCGCTCTGATATATCACAGGAATAGGATTGGTAGACATCGAATCAACGCTGTTTATAACGTCGCCTGATACTTTCTCTCTGGTGATGTCTAACAGGCGATAATTGTGCATCTTCAATAGGTCGACAAGGAAAGTGGGTGTACCAGTTTCAAACCAATAGTCCTTATAACGCAACTTAGCCAGTGTATTGAGTACACTGAACGGATTGTATATACCTACTGTATCCTCTTCAAAATGATAGCCGTCGTATCTTATCTTCAGCTTATTCAATGTCTCTTCTTCTGTATCGCCATACGCCTCGCCCAATTGCTCTATACCTTCACGAAAGTTGTAGAGAAGTTCATTCTGCGTCATACCACAAATGCTTATATAGCGTTGATCCATGGATATGTCCATAAGATTATTGAGGTCGCTGAACACGCTTACCTTGCCAAACTTTGTTACACCAGTAATGAAAGCAAAACGTATATAACGATCTTGCGTCTTCAGTACTGAGTAGAACGACTTGAGCAACGAACGGTGTCTCTCCTGCAATTCTTCATTGCGCAGAGTCTGGAGGATAGGCTTATCATACTCGTCAATGAGTATTACGACTCCACGTCCTTCCTTTTCGGCAGCACGTGCTATTACACCTTTAAAGCGCAAAGCGAGTGTTGTTTCATATTCACGAGCACCATACATTTCTTCCCATACACTCACGTGTGAATTGAGGACTTCATACAGACTATTCTCGTCACGGAAATTTGCCGTATTCAAATCTATATAAAAAATTGGATGACTCTTCCATTCTTTCTCCATATCATATATGGCAAGTCCTTCGAAGAGTTCTTTCCTACCAAGGAAATAGGCTTCGAGTGTAGACAGGAAAAGACTCTTTCCGAACCGTCGTGGACGGCTCAGAAAGTAATATGACCCTTCGTCGGCAAGCTTATATACAAATTTGGTTTTGTCAACGTAAGCGAATCCGCCCTGACGAAGTTTGACAAAGTCTTGTATTCCTATTGGATATTTCATATATGTATGTATTAGAGGTATACGTAATCAGGCAATTTTACTTCGTCAGATTGGCTATCGTAGCTATCATGGCGGCTATCGACGACATGCTTGAACCGAGGCTCATGGTCTCAGCCACACTCATCTTGCGCTTCAGCTTGGCTGGCACTACAATCTCGCAACCCGGCATTACGCGTGCGCCATGGCTAACCTTGGCTACACGACCGTTCATATATATAATGTAGGCACGGTTCTTGACGGCGTCTGTAGCATAGCCTCCTGCCTGGTCGATATAGTAAGATGCACGCTTGCCCTTCTCGTAGGCTACGGTATTGGCATACATTACGGCTCCATTAACCTTGACAGTTCCATTGTACTTAGGCACGATGAGGCGGTCGCCCTCGCGCAACACTACGTCGGCATCGCTGCCTGGATTCTTCAATGCTTCGTCAAGGTCGATGCCTACGGGATATTCGTCAGGCACGTTGAACTTGGCAAGTTCGGCATTCTTGGCATCTTCGGCTACCTGCTGCATGCCGCCTGCATTGTTGCTGCTTGCCGAAAGCTGGAGCAGATTCTTCTGCAACTGCTCCTGCTGCATGCGCAATACGGCACGCATGCGCTCCTTCTCGGTTTCGTTGGCACGACGCATAAGGCGTGCTCCCTTGATATAAGCCAGTCCGTTGGAACCTCCCGACTTGCGGAACAGCTCGCTCAATCGTACATTGTCTTTAGGCAAGGTGTACATTCCTGCAAACACTACCTCACCCTCAACACTCACATTCTGCTGTTCGCTATAAGCCGGGCTGCGCATTACATACACTTCGTCGAAGGGCATGAGCTTGAACTCGGGTTGTCCGTCTACAGCAAATCCGTCCTTCAACGACACGGTGAAGGTCTGGGCTATAACCGAATCGGGACGCAGTGCCTTGGGGTCGGTGATACGTCGACTAATGTAGACATTGACAGACGAGGCACGATCGGTCAATCCGCCTGCCTGAAGCACGAAGTCTTCAACGGTCTCGTTCTCGGCATAGCGATAGGTGCCGGGATAGTTTACCTCGCCTCGTATGGTGATGGTACGTTCCTGTATCTCTTCGGGACGTGTCGGAATGAAGAGCACGTCGTTCTCCTTCAATGGCATGTCGGCTACACGTCCGCTCATAATACCTGCCACATCGACACGTATTGCCTCAAGCGAGCGATCGGCTTTCAAGCGATGCATTACGGCACGAGCTGTGAAGGCTTTCTCGGTCACGCCCTCTGCCTGGGCAAGAAGAGTGCGCACGCTGTTGACCTGACCTCCAAGATTGTACTTGCCAGGACGGAATACTGCGCCACGCACCTCGACGGTGTTGGCAAAACGAGGCAAGATAGAGTCTACCTCTACCGAGTCGCCGTCGGCTATCTGGAAACTTGAGTAGTCGAACTCGCCTACATTATAGACCGAATACTCGCGGCCGGTCTTGCGATTGACACGAACTGCCTTGGTATAGGCATCGCCCGTGAACGAACCGGCATATTTAAGGAGTGAAGCCACCGACTCGTTCTTCTTCATCTCGTAGAACATAGGACGCTTCACCTTTCCAGAAATGTTGACAAGGCAGTCGTAGGGTCCTACAACGATAACATCGCCTTCGGCAAGACGCACGTTGCCAGTAAGACGACCGTTGAGAATGTAGTCGTAAATGTCGACAACGGTAACGAGTCGACCGCTACGATACACCTTGATGTTACGCAATGTACCAAGTTCGTTGGTGCCTCCTGCCATGTAAAGGGCGTGGAACACTGTGGCGAATGCTGACAGAGTATATGTGCCTGGCAAACGCACCTCGCCCATGACATTGACCATAATGGTGCGTGTCTGCCCTACCGTAAGGCGCACGCGGCTGCTTGTATAGCGGCTGCCAAGCGTAGAACGCAGGCGTGCATTGGCCTGTGCTACGGTGAGTCCTGACACCTGAACGGGTCCGTAACCTTCGATTGTCACATCGCCATCGGGCGATACGGTACATTGCTCGGTCTTCTGCGACGCTCCGTATATATCTATAATGACGGCATCGCCCGGACCGAGGCGATAGTTCTGAGGTGTGGCTATGTTCATATTGGGCTCAAACGAAAGAAGCTTGCTATTGAAGATGTCGCGACCGAAGACACGGTTTTTGCTTTTTGCCAATGAGTCCTTATCGCTACTGACCATTGCAGCCATCTCTTTCTGAAAGTCGACATACTCCTCATCGTTGTCGTCGTAGGTATGGGTATAGTTGCGGTCGGGCTGCGCCTTAACTCGCTGCGAAGAATATTCGGCAGCCTCAGCATCAGCCTTCTTGCCATAGTCCTGACGCTTCTTGCCGTTGTTGGTACGCATACGTGAGGTTTCAGCTGCACTCTTGCCTGACATCGAACTCATTGAGCCTTGATTCATCTGGCTCTCGTACTTGGTGCGCACGCGACGTATCTGAGATATGTCGACTCCACGCTGCATGAGTTTGGTTACAATCTGGGCATTTGACGTGCCGGCTGCATGCTCCTTGGCTACAAATGCCATAACCTGATCGTCGGTCATCGACTGTGCTGCTGCCGCCAATGGCATCAGAAACGCGAGTAATATGTATACTATGTATCTTCTCATTATGTATTAATAAGTAATTTACTTGAATACTATATATAACTGCAAAACGTCTTAATTGTTGTGTTCGTTGTCAAGTTTTAGTACTTTATCGCGAATATCGTTGAGTACCAATCCTGCTATGGTGAAGCCGAAGATGGCTGTAATGTGCGACATACTGCCATTAGTTTGCTTCTTGGATTCAGGTTCGGGTTGCGGACCGACATTGTCAAGAAGTTCCTCGCTATACACACACTGGAACTTATGGGCTGGCTTAAGTTGGGCCCGCTTCATACGTTTGCGCAGAGCTGAACCAAGCGGACAGCCACGCACCTTCCAAAACTCCGCCACGCGTATTCGGGTTGGATCCATCTTCAAGGCTGCTCCCATCGACGAGAAGAATACAGCTGATGTCTGACATGCGCGCATTATGAGCGCCACCTTGTCCTTTAGCGAGTCAATGGCATCGATGATATAGTCGTACTGGTCGAGACAGAACTCGTCGGCTGTCTCTTCGGTGAACATCTTCTGCAAGGCTGTGACCTCGCAATCAGGGTTGACCTGGAGCAATCGCTCCTTTAAAGCTTCAACCTTGACGCGACCTATGGTGTTGGTAGTGGCCATAAGCTGGCGGTTGACATTTGAGGCACACACGCTGTCGAAGTCGACTATCGTGATGCGACGTATGCCCGAACGTACCAGACACTCAACACACCAACTGCCAACGCCTCCTACCCCAAACACGATGACACGCTTGGAGGCTATCTGATTCATCACATCGTTGCCCAAGAGCAATTCGGCTCTCTGGAATATATCATTTTCTTTTTCCATTGTCTTTCACTTTGTTTGATATTTGCAAAGTTACGGATTTACAGAAAATAAACAATGAAAAAGAATGGGATTTTACACAATAACAATAGAGGGTGTGTCAAAACTCCCTGATTCTTAAAAAATCACAAAGCCCTGACTTTCAC
>ERZ779669.595-NODE-595-length-21274-cov-2.713841_pt1 | contig 21274 bp, 18 predicted proteins | sample MGYA00511372_ERZ779669 | MGnify/ENA primary metagenome ERZ779669 (study PRJEB29588, sample SAMEA1967891) | human gut metagenome | biome: human gut; feature: human-associated habitat; material: faeces | place: Denmark | collected 2008/2010 ... | reverse complement strand
CACGCCATGTATATTATTCATCTGTATGTGTTGGCAAGGGGTGTTAGTCCTCGTCTGTATCGTCAACTATATGGAAGTCCTCGTCGCTCTTCTCTTCCTCCTCCGGCATGTACTCGTTGAAGATGTGTACAAATACCAGTGAGCACAGATAAGCGTGAAGTCCTGCGACACATATGAGCATAAGACCGAGCACGGTGGAGCTGAAATAGCATCCCGCTGCGATCGCTGCCGTTATCGCAACCATGAGAAGTGTCCATGGAAGATTCTTGATGGACATGAGGAATGCGTTCTTGATGGTCGCTTTGACTGTGTTCTCAAACTGCGCCTGAAGTGGGAATACATACAGGACAGTGAACAGGTAGATAAGTGACATGATGGTGAATATGACCAGCATACTCTTGATGTTCCTGCTCACGGCGAACCACATGTCAAATGCACACAGGGCACCGGCAAGCAGAGCCAGAACTCCTATCCCTGTAGCCTGTTTGAAATTCTCCCTGAAGCTCTTGAAGAACAGCTTGACCACGCCGCCCTGACCGTTTCTGATGCATTTCATGGTGGTGTAGTAGAGTGCTGTGGTCGATGCACCTATCGTGAGGATTGGCAAGGAAGTCAGCAGCCACAGAAAATGCAATATTACTATATCGCACACTATGGTTAGAAAATTCATGATAGGATTATCTGTCGATAATGATCTGTTCAAAATAAAATACCTCTCTTTCTTTATCCAAAAAAAATTACAAGCCTAAGCCATCAGATCTTCCTTTGTAAGGGTCTCAAGTGTGGCTACGTCAATGTTGTCCATGGAAACTATTCTGGTGGCCTGCCTGGATATGGCGGATTCCATAAAGTTACGGACTTCACGGGCGTTGGCAAATGTATCGTCGTGATGTGCGGCTTTGTCGTGCCAGTATTCTGAGGCGTATGCGCGGGCATCATCGTCCAGCTTGTATTCCTGCTTGGAACACATGCTCTCGAAGATGGACATAAGCTCGTCCCCGGTGTAATCCTCAAATGTGATGAATTTGTTGAATCTGGAACGAAGTCCCGGGTTGGAGCTCAGGAACCGTTCCATGAGATCCGGGTAGCCGGCAACTATGACTATGAGATCATCTCTGTGATCCTCCATAGCTTTGAGCAGCGTGTCCACTGCCTCCTGGCCGAAATCATTCTCACCTTTGCCTGCGGTGAGAGTATAAGCCTCATCTATAAATAAGATCCCGCCGAGGGCTGATTCTATGACCTCGGTTGTCTTGACGGCTGTCTGACCAATATATCCCACAACAAGTCCGCCTCTGTCGACCTCGACAAGCTGTCCTCTTGACAGTATGCCCAGACCCTTATAGATATTTGCAAGAAGTCTTGCCACCGTGGTCTTTCCTGTTCCCGGATTGCCGGAGAATACAAGGTGGAGAGATACGGACGGTTGTTTCATGCCGTTTTCCTCGCGGAGCTTCTTGATCTTCAGAAGGTTTACGAGGTTGGTGATGTCCTTCTTCACGCTCTCGAGTCCGGTCATGGAATTCAGTTCCTCGAGAAGAGTGTCCACATCCTTGACGGGTTCAGCCCTTTCGGAAGCTGTCGACTTAGCCGGAGTCTGTGAGACTGGGGAAGCACTCTTTGGGAGTGCGTTGTACTTGTCGAGCAGGGGGCTTGGATCTATGGCGTACAGGTTCATGGACTTGAGATATTTGTCGAGCATGAGGCAGTAGCCTGTGAGCCTTGCTATCTCGTTGTCGTCAGTCATGTTGTTGCAGGCGATGAATTCCTGACCCATGAGCTTGAACATTCTGACGTAATCTCTGGAACGGTATACTGATCTGGGATTTACCTTTGCCCGGGCCAGATCGCCCTGTACAAAATATGTAAGGGATCTAGGTGGTGTCACGGCAAAATCCCCGGTTGTTCTCTCATATTTGAATGTGCGGAATTTGTCTGTTGTAAAGTGCTGGTTCAGGTATTCGCGGACAAATTTTATCTCCAGGGTAAGTTCTGCCTGGTCGGAGCTGGACAGATATGCAAGAAACTGAAGCAGGTCAAACTGAAGCATCTCTCTTGTCTTGAGTCCTGTCTTCTGGCGCGCACCGTAGCCGTCGTTGTCCAGCGAATCGGCATAGGAATAGCAGTTGTCCAGTTCGGCTTTTAGTGAGTAATTCATAAGTTGTTCCCCATCCTTTCCATAAAGCACATAATTGTATCTATTGTAAAGCCTTTGGCCCATGTAATCAAATAAAGTTTTGCCTGGTTAATCCATTTATTGTGTCATATTTGTATTTTGTATGATAAAATAGCAGTTATATGAGCAAAATTTACACCAAAAGGTGACAAAAGCGACAGGAGACAGACGATATGAGATTCAGACCATGCATAGACATACACAATGGACAGGTAAAGCAGATAGTTGGAGGCAGTCTCTGTGATGAGGGTGACAGAGCAGATGAAAACTTTGTATCACAGAAGGACGGAGACTTCTTTGCTGAACTGTACAAAAGCTATGGACTTAAGGGTGGTCATATCATACTTCTCAATCCTGCGTCCAGCGAATACTATGACGCCGATGTAAGACAGGCACAGCTCGCTCTGGCTGCATATCCGGGAGGACTGCAGATAGGCGGGGGAATAAATGCTGACAATGCACAGCGGTTCATAGATATGGGTGCGTCACATGTCATAGCCACATCATTTGTGTTCAGGGATGGAGAGATCAACTACGACAACCTGAAGGCACTTGAGAAGGCTGTGGGCAGAGAACATCTGGTGCTGGATCTGTCCTGCCGGAAGAGGGACGGAGAGTATTATATTGTCACTGACAGATGGCAGAAATTTACAAATGTAAAGGTGGAGGAGGCAACGCTTGACCGGCTCTCAGAATACTGCGACGAGTATCTCGTTCATGCGGTGGATGTGGAGGGCAAGGCGTCAGGCATAGAGACCCATGTTGCGGACATGCTTGGAAGATGGGGAAAGCTGCCGATGACATATGCCGGAGGTGTGGCATCATTTGACGATCTGGAACAGCTCAGAAGTCTCGGAAGGAACAGGATAGACGTGACCATAGGGAGTGCACTGGATATCTTTGGGGGACATATGGCGTTTCAGGAGATTATAAGGTTTATGGAGGGTTAACATGGCAAAGATGAAGAAGGTACTGGCCATTGCGATGGCTGCGGCTATGGGTATGTCCATGCTGGCTGGCTGCGGAGGTCGGGGCAAGGACGATGTGACAGAGGCGACAAGCCAGGCGGAGACCAGCGAGGCTGCGACCTCGGAGGAGAAGACAGAGGAGGCTGCTTCGGAGGCGGCTGAACAGGAGAAGACAGAGGTCAAGGCAGGGGATGTCCTGATAGACCTGAACTTTGATGACAATGACACGGACGAGTGCCATACATATTCAAATGGCGGACAGGCCGTACTCGGAGCAGAGAACGGAGAACTGTGTCTGGATATAACCGGAACAGGAAGCCTGGATTATGCGAACCAGATATACTATGACGGATTTGAGCTCAACCAGGACTGTGTGTATGAGCTGTCATTTGACGTGCACAGCACCATTGAGAGAGGAATTCAGTACAGACTTCAGATAAATGGCGGTGATTACCACGCTTATGTGATGGATGACATAACGATAGGCACTGAGACACAGCACATATCCAACCAGTTCACCATGAGCGAGGCATCGGATCCGGCACCTAGAATGTGTATGAATCTGGGACATTTCGAGGGCGTTGGTGATGACAGCGTGCCTCACAAGGTATACTTTGACAATATCAAGCTCACTGTAGTTGACGCCTCAAGCGCACAGAGCGTTGAGGGTATTCCTGATCCAAAGCTGGTTGGCATCAACCAGATGGGTTACGGCAAGGATGCGAAGAAGCTTGCCACAGTGACTGACAGAGACGCCAAGAGCTACGAGGTAAAGAGCGTCGCTGATGACAAGGTAGTCAGCAAGGGTGACGTATCTGGCTGGGATTACGATCCTGCTGTGGGCGACAAATGTGCGGTTATAGATTTCTCTGATGTCAAGGATCAGGGTACATACAAGATAGTTCTCGACACCGGAGCAGAATCATACGAGTTCCCTGTTGGGGATGGCGTGTATGACGATATATACAAGGCGTCAGTGCTCATGTTCTATGACCAGAGATGTGGAACAGAGCTTGATTCAGCCATAGCCGGTGATTTTGCACACGCTGCATGTCACACGGGAACTGCCATAGTGTACGGCTCAGATGTTGCAAAGGATGTGACCGGCGGATGGCATGATGCCGGAGACTACGGAAGATATGTTGTTCCGGGCGCAAAGGCGGTACAGGATCTGCTCCTTACATATGAGGATTCAGAGTATGCGGCAAAGGACGACGCTATCGGAATACCTGAGAGCGGCAACGGTGTTCCTGACGTTCTGGATGAGGTCAGATACGAGCTTGACTGGATGCTCAAGATGCAGGATGAGACCAGCGGCGGAGTTTATCACAAGGTTACCGGAGAGGTGTTCCCTGAGATGGTGGCTGCTGTTGAGGAGACTGCACAGATGATACTCTCACCTATATCCAACACAGCAACAGGCGATTTTGCGGCTGTTATGGCAAAGGCTTCAGTTGTATACAGAAAGTACGATGCAGCATTTGCAGATTCATGTCTTGCTGCAGCTCAGAAGGCATGGAAGTATCTTGAGCAGCATCAGGGAGATGCAGGCTTTAAGAACGTTGGAAACATAGTTACAGGTGAGTATCCTGACAGCAATGACAGCGATGAGTACCTGTGGGCAGCAGCGGAGCTGTATATCGCAACAGGTGATGAGAGCTACAATGATTATGTGAAGACAGCCATCGAGGGAAGCGTTAAGTACGGCCTTGGATGGGCGGATGTCGGATATTATGGAATATATGACTACTGTGTAAATGTAAAGGACTGCGCAGCAGAGAAGGAGATACTTAAGAAGGGTGCTGACAAGCTTGTAGATAACTATGCCGGCAGCGGCTTCGGTTCAACAACAGGCGGCTCTTATGTATGGGGAAGCAACATGGTCGTTGCGGATAACGGAATCCTTCTGCTCATGGCATCAAAGGTTCTGGGCGACGATTCATATGTGGACTATGCGGCAGACCAGCTCAACTATATACTTGGAAGAAATGCAGTCAGCTACTGTTATGTGACAGGATATGGTTCACAGACTCCTGAGAATCCACACCACAGACCTTCAGAGGCACTGGGCAAGGCAATGCCTGGAATGCTTGTGGGCGGTGCCGATGGAAACCTTGAGGATCCATATGCGAAGGCTGTTCTTGCAAAGATTCCAAAGGAGAGATGCTATGTCGACAACGCACAGAGTTATTCATGTAATGAGGTAACGATCTACTGGAATTCACCTCTTGTATATCTTCTTGCGAACTTCAAGTAGCAAATATTTAAGAATATGTAACTATAATTAGTACATCATATTTGATATAACTATTGAATATCATGTAAGGAATCGGTATGGAAATATGAATGAATATGTAGACAAAATAAAAAAGCTTATGGAGAAAGAGATGGTCAGATATGTTATAGCCGGAGGAATGACCACGGCTGTGAATCTTGTATCATTCTTTGTGTTGAGACTTGTGACGGATCTGTCGCGAAGTGCGGCGAATATCATAGCGATAATGCTTGCCATATTATTTGCCTACTTTGCAAATGGATTTTACGTGTTCAGGTCGGAGCAGAGGAAGAGTGTAGGCCGGATCATAAGGGAGTTCATATCATTTGTGGGCATGCGTCTGTTTGCCATGGTGGTGGAGGTCGTTGGAACCAACCTGCTGTGCGACTCCTTCAGATACAATGAGTTTATATCAAAGATAATAATTCAGGTAGTTGTACTTGTAATAAACTATATATTCAGCAAATGCTTCGTATTTAAGAAGGATAAAAAGCCTGTAAAGGATATATTGGCTGACAACTATATCATGATAATCGCTTTTATCATCCCGGCTATATTTATGTTCGTGCTGTGGGTGGTGGCGGAGATAGGGCCATTTGGCGGACACAGCCTTACCATGGTGGACAGTCTTCACCAGTATCTGCCATTCTTCTCTGATTATCATGACAAACTGGTGAACGAGGGAAGCCTGTTCTATACATGGGACATAGGCATGGGAAGCAATCTGCTTGACATAATCGCCTACTATATGGCTTGTCCTCTGAACTTTATAATCGTGCTGTTCAGTAGGGAGCATCTGTACATAGCGATGTGCGTGCTCATAAGTATCAAGATAGCTCTGTCCGGTATGACCATGGCGAGCTATCTTGGATACAAGTGCAGGAACAAGAACAACCTGCTCATCATTCCATTTGCTGTGGCATATGCACTCAGCAACTATGTCATAGGATATTCATGGAATCTCATGTGGATGGACTGTATACTGATACTTCCGCTTATCATGCAGGGCTTCGAGCAGATGATGGAGGACGGCAGCAACTACAGACTGTACACACTCAGTCTGTTCTACGGACTTCTGTGTAACTACTATATATGTTTCATGATATGTGTGTTCCTGGTTCTCCAGTTTATACTCACCAATCACAAGAACATATACAAGGGCGCAGAGGACACTTTGAGATTTGCGGGAACATCTGTCATGGCTGCGGCTATGTCTGCGTTTCTGCTGATCCCGGCTTATATCGGGATTAACACCACGGCGTCTGCCACCAGACATTTCCCTAAATGGGAGTGGTACGGAAGCATATGGGATATGATAAAGCAGATGTTTGTCTTGACTGAGCCGATAAAGAGCCAGCAGTTTGACGGCGGTGTGAACCTGTACTGCGGTACATTTGCCATACTGCTGATAGGAATATATATTTTCAATACAAAGATCAAATGGTACGAGAAGCTTAAGAATGTGATACTGATCGTATTTCTCATGATGAGCTTCAACAATACGCTGCTCAACTATATATGGCACGGCTTCCATGATCAGTACGGAATCCCGAACAGATTTTCATTCCTGTTCATCTTCATTCTGCTGAGCATGGGATACGAGGCCATTGCAAATACAGACAAGAAGCAGATACCGGGAATAGCCCTGGGAATCATCGTGGCGTTCGGTTTACTGGTTTATGCAGACAAGAATATTGATATGGACAGGACGGTAATTATCCTCACATGGGTGCTGTTTGCTGTGTACTCGGCGGGAATCCTGGTGCTGGGACTTGTCCGCGGCAAAGGCAGATTCGCAGTGGCAGCTATGCTTTCAGTGTTGTGTCTGACTGAGATCGTGTTCAGCGCGGCAAAGGGATACGAGAGCAACGGAACGGTGAACATACCGGATTACTATGGCGATGCTGCTAGTGTGCAGGCCGCTATAGATTCTGTTAAGACAGGCCATTTTCCGTATAGAACGGAGCTCAACAACACCAAGGTGGTGGATGAATCTACCTATTACAATATGCAGGGAGTCAGCCTGTTTGGTTCGACGGTTTCAAATGACCTTGTGAATGCCATGCACGGACTTGGTTTCTACACAGGTGCCAATGAGTTCCTGTTTGACGGAGCAAATCCGGTGTCAAGTTCGGTTCTGGGCATAAGATATTTGTTCAGGAGACAGGATGAGCATATGTCCTACGATATGGACTATGTGGATACAGTGGATGGCGTTGATGTATACCAGAACAGCCGGGCGCTCAAGCTGGGCTTCATGGTGAATAACGAGCTGAAAGACTGGACTTCTGACGCATCGAATATGTTTGACAGTATAAATAATTTCGTGGAAAAGTCGACTGGGGTGGCTGGTACGTTCAGCCAGATATATCCGGAGGTAACTGGCTCTTCAAATGACATCACGATAACACATGACAATCCGTACAGTGAATACTTTGGACTTTCCGATATCACACCGGGTATCGTGAGCTTTGGACTCAGCTTTGACATAACAGAGGAACAGAATGATCTGTACATCATAGCGAACTGCAATGGAATCACCAAGATAAGGATATATGTGAACGGTGAGGAGCAGAATTACGAGAGACTTCAGTACCAGACATACCATGTGGGACATCTGATAAAGGGAACCAACGTGGAGGTCGAGTATTATTTCTCTGCGGGTGTACCTGACAATACATCTGCAAGACTTACGATAGCCACTCTCAACGGTGCTGCATTTGACCAGGCGTATGAGGGATGGGCTGACAATCAGTTAAATATCAACAAATTTGAGGATGGATATGTGAAGGGACATATATCAGTCGATGAGGCTGGCCTGATGTTCACATCCATACCATATGATTCGGGCTGGACTGCCTATGTTGATGGCAGAAAGACCGATATACAGACTGTTGCGGGAGCATTTATCGCACTGGATCTCGAGAAGGGAGACCATGTGATAGAGTTCAAGTATTTCCCTAGAGGACTCAAGAGCGGCCTGATATTCACATTTGCCGGATGGCTTGTGTTTGCACTGCTTATGAATGCGAAGACCATCAAGGAGAAGCGCGGCAGCAAAAAGGGGAAGCCAGAGGATGAGGATCGGACAGATGATGAAGCAGCGATAGAGTAATGCAGATCTGTTGATAGATAAAATATGCATAATAACGAGGTAGAATGGCTGGGAGACCATAAAAAGTAGTCCAATATGTACAAAATAACAGAGAAAATTTGTACATTATTCAGCATAAAAAACTATATGAGCGTTGACCTTAATAATTATTTATAATATAATGTATCCATGTGGATATGCATAGGAGTGTCTATGTGGCAAACGCAATATTTATAGAAACAGAGGTGCATTAATGGACAAAATTAAGGAAATTGGGATTAAGCCGCTTGCACTGGCCATGGCTGTTCTGGCTTTGCTGGCGGGAGTGCTGGGAGTCGCCGGTATAGGTGTGGGAGCTATTATATGTGGCGTCCTGGCAGCGGTCGTTGCTGTTCTGGTATTACTGGTATTCGGAGATGGCAACATGGGATCAGCAGGAAAGTCTGATAAGTATAAGAAGCTTTTCATGAACCTTCCTATAGGATTTGCACAGGCGAGGATCGTTAATGATCCTGTCAACGGAACAAACTACGAGATAGTAGACGCCAATGAGATATTTGGGGAGTATTTCAAGCTCGATGTGTCTGACTACAAGGACAAGATACTGAAGGAGAGCAAGATAGAGGTACTTCAGGATATCAATGCATGGTTCACAGCTTATAACAACTCCGGCACCAAAGAGGGAGATCTGATGGATGTTGAGATCACCATGGAGTCACTTCAGAAGGTGTTCAACACGGTTATGTATAAGTCTGAGGCTGATTACATCAACATGGTAGTCATAGATGTGACCAAGCAGAAGGAGACTGAGGAGAAGCTCAGCAAGGCCATCGTGGATGCGAATGCAGCATACAAGACACAGGCCGAGTTCCTTGCAAACATGAGCCACGAGATAAGAACACCTATAAACGGTATTCTCGGTATGCTCCAGCTCACACTTATGGCTGAGGATCTTCAGGCTGATTACAGAGATAACCTTATCACAGCTAAGAACTGTGCAGACACACTGCTCAGACTTATCAATGATATTCTTGATATAAGCAAGCTTGAGGCTGGTAAGTACAAGATCAAGGAAGAGACATTTGACATCAGGACTGCCATTGAGGACACAGTTGCTGCACAGGTTCCGATCGCAACCAACAAGGGACTGCAGCTCGACTGTTCATTTGGAAGCAATATTCCAAAGCTTGTCCGCGGTGATGGACAGAGAATCCAGCAGGTTCTCAACTGCCTGCTTTCAAATGCTATCAAGTTTACATCCGAGGGAAGCGTAAGAGTCAAGATAGCATCCATGGATGATGGGGACAACAAGATTAAGATCAGAATGGCAGTTGCAGATACCGGTATAGGTATCTCAGAGGCTAACATGAGCAAGCTGTTCATAAGATTCAGTCAGGTAGATGCATCAGATACAAGAAAGTACGGTGGTTCAGGTCTGGGACTTGTCATCACCAAGCAGATCGTTGAGCTGATGGGTGGTAACATCACAGTTCAGAGTAAGGAAGATATAGGTTCAACATTTATTGTTGAGATACCTCTCAAGGTCATCAAGGCTGCGGATGCGGCAGATGAGTTTCTCAAGGAGAAGGAGGAGCCAGCGGTATTCTCCATCAATGCACACAGCAAGGCAAGGATACTTGTTGCAGAGGATGAGCCGGTCAACCAGCAGGTTATCGGTAAGCTTCTCGGTATGGCAGGATTCTCATACGATATAGCTGAGAATGGCCAGAAGGCTGTTGAACTGTTCAAGACCAAGATATATGATGCGGCACTGTTTGACGTACAGATGCCAGTTATGGACGGTATAGCAGCTACACAGGAGATCAGGGAGATAGAGCGCAAGGAGAAGAGAAAGAGACTTCCGATCATTGCGGTTACGGCGAGAGCCATGTTCGGTGACAAGGAGAGGATTCTTGAGAACCAGCTTGATGATTATATCGCAAAGCCTTATAATCTCAATGATGTGGTTGATACACTGAATAAGTACATAGACGACTGATGTGAAAGGTCATAAGTATACATGACATAGTGAGAAACAAAGTCAAATAAAAAATCGGGGATTATGGAATCAACACCCATATTCCCGGTTTTTTTAGTTTTACATGGATATATTAAGGCAGATAAAGAAAGATCTATATTACATGGAGGTATATGATATGTCAGATTTTTTCCAGGATGTGTTCAACAAGACCAAGAAGTTTGCAAATAATGCGGTGGATGAGACGAAGGACGCAGCGCAGAAGGCAAAGCTCAACAACAAGATATCAAATGAGGTGCAGATGATCGACAGGAACATGGTTGAGATCGGCAAGTATTTCTACGAGCAGAACAAGGAGAATCCACCTCAGGAACTGCTCCAGTATTTCAACAATGTAAAGGTTCTTCAGGACAGTATAGCCATAAGCAGGAGCGAGATACAGAACATTGATAATGCCATGGCGGCAAGGAAGCAGGCTGATATGAATCCTAATCAGAGTCCTAACCAGAACTATAACCAGAACCCAAATAACAATCAGAACATGGGAAATGGACAATTTTAGTAAAAAAAATTATATATACATGCTGTAAAATCAGAAGCCCGTTCGTAACAGGACGGGCTTTTTGTATATTGAAATTGGGCAATATACAGCCTGTATATAGCCGCAATTTATAAAATTTTTTTTATGAAATCCCCCCTTTACAAAGGCTGAGAGAGGGTGTAAGGTGTGCTTACAACTCAGAGAGAAGGGAGGACAGAGATCATATATTATGTAATACCATTGATCGCAACTGTGAGCATGGCGGTGGTATCGGACTTCAGAGACTGGAGGATTCCGAACAGGCTTATCGCAGTTGGCATGATACAGGGATTCCTGATGTCGGCAGTTGTCAGAGGACCGTGTGATGGACTTCTGAGCAGTGTGGCAGGCTGTGTTATTCCTGTGGTGATCTTGTTTGTATTATTTCATAAAAAAGCCTTGGGGGCAGGTGATATCAAGCTGCTGGCGACGGCTGGCACATTTGTAGGAACCGATGTGATCCGGGTGATTGTTTACTCCTTTTTGGCCGGAGGAGTTATATCTTTATTTTTTCTTTTAAAAGAAGTTTTAATGTCAGTTACGAATCGTAAAGAAATTTCAACAAAACAATTTTATAGGAATCTGATGAAGTCCAGGGTACATTTCTCTGCTGCCATAATGGGCGGAGTCATGTATTACGTGTGCACTACAGAGTGGAGGTGACAAAATTCAGCAGTACAAGATTGGAATACTGGATGGTGACAGGGCTTACATGATAAGTCTTATGAACCATATCAATTCGGACAGGGACAATCCGCTGTTTGCGCTTGCATTTTCATCGGAGGGAGAACTGTATGGGTATCTTGAGACTAAGACTCTGGATGTTCTGCTGATGGATGAGAATATTCCTCTGGATGAGAGCAAAGTGCCGGTGGCCTGCCGGATGATATTTATGACGAGGGATAGAGTCGATGGATCAGAAGAGATCAGCCATAACAGGATATTCAAATATTCCAGGGTACGGAACATTTCTTCAGAGATCCTCAGATATATGAATATAGACGATACGGACCGCAGAAGAAAGCTGTTCAGGTCGTATGCAGTTATATCACCCATAGGGAGGTGTGGTAAGACAAACCTTGCGGTCAGCCTGTGCATGAATGATGAGGTGCGGGGCGGCCTGTATGTGGGCATGGAGGAGTACAGTGCATTTCACGACCATGAGGACGTTCTGGCGAATGTGATATATCTGGTGAAACAGAGGTCACCGGATCTGACCGGATATATGGAGCAAAATATCGTGGAGCTTGAGGAATACAGCGTGCTTGGATATCTGGGATCGTACATAGATGCACTGGAGCTGGACACGGAGGATATGGTGTGGCTCATAGACGAGTTCCGCAGATGGGGCAGATATACAACGGTTGTGTTTGATATGGGACAGGCGGTTCTCAAGGATCTGGCGATACTTGGGGCATTTGACGAGATAATGGTTCCGGAGCTTAAGGATGAATTGTCCCAGGACAAGCTTGGGATGTTCGAGAGGGTTCTGGAGAGAAGGGAGCTCGGCAAGATTGCTCGGAGGCTGCACAGGTTGAACGTGCCGCTGGCGGTTCCGGGAAGTGCGGAGATGCTGAGATTTATAGAAAGTGAAATAGGAAGCAGAAGATGAAACAGGATGACAGACAGTTGATACGAAGCAAGGTCATGCAGAGTATAGATATGTCGGGTGACATAGGAGATGAGCAGGTCAGCGATATGATCGACAGGTGTATTCTCGAATCTGAGTCCGGGAATGTGCTGAGCGTGAGGGATAAGCTTGCGCTGAAGAAGGAACTGTTCAACAGTCTGAGGAGGCTTGATATATTGTCAGAGCTTCTCGACGATGAAGCGGTGACTGAGATAATGATAAATGGCTACAGCAATATATTTGTCGAGCGGGCAGGAAGGATGTACAGGTATGACAAGGCATTTGAGAGCGAGGAACGGCTCAAAACCATAATCCAGAGCATCGTAGCGGAGTGCAACAGGATAGTAAATGAGGCGTCGCCGATAGTGGATGCAAGGCTTAAGGATGGTTCGAGAGTGAATGTGGTGCTGCCGCCGGTGAGCCTGAGCGGCAGCGTGATGACCATAAGAAAGTTTCCGAAGGACAAGATGACCATGGACAAGCTGGTGGAGATCGGATCAGTCACCATGGAGGTTGCCGATTTCCTGAAGAATCTGGTCGTGGCGGGCTACAACATAATCATCTCGGGAGGAACCGGCGCGGGCAAGACGACATTTCTGAATGCCCTGTCAGGGTATATACCGGCGGATGAGAGAATTGTCACGATAGAGGATTCGGCGGAGCTTCAGCTTGCGGGCATCGACAATCTGGTGAGCCTTGAGGCGAGAAGTGCAAATGTCGAGGGCGAAAATGCGGTGAGCATAAGGGATCTTATCAAGACGAGCCTCAGAATGAGACCTTCACGGATAATAGTGGGTGAGGTCAGGGATGCGGCGGCGATAGATATGCTTACTGCCATGAACACAGGACACGATGGAAGCCTGTCAACAGGACATGCAAACTCTGCCCGGGACATGCTGACGAGGCTTGAGACCATGGTTCTGATGGGTGCGGATATGCCTGTTCTGGCGATAAGGCAGCAGATAGCGTCGGCGGTGGACATAGTTGTCCAGCTTGGAAGACTGAGGGACAGATCCCGAAGATGTATAGAGATAAGCGAGGTCACAGGACTGGAAGGAGGTGAATTTGTCATGAATAAATTGTATGAATTTCATGAGAGCAATATGGGAAAGGACAGGGGGCGAGTGGAAGGAATGCTTAGAAAGATAAATGATCTTCACAACACATCAAAGCTCGTGGCGGCTGGATTTATAAGCGTTAATGAGAGCAGTGATTCAAGGAGGGATGTGTGCTGAGACAGGGTATAGATTATGATTCTTATAAACTAAGTGTCAGGGAAATCGTAACCGGTATCGCTGTGTATTCAGTCATAGCGGTGATGGTGTCGGTGCTCTTCTTTGACAGTCTTATACCGTGCCTGGTGTTCACGCCGGGGATTCTGGTATTTCTCAGGAAAATTGCCGATGGTAAATGCCGGCAGAGAAAGAATAAACTTAATAATGAATTTAAGGAAATGCTGCTGTCCCTGTCCGCAAATATGGCGGCGGGATATTCATTGGAAAAAGCGTTTGTTCCAGCTTGTCACGAGCTGGACGGAATGTATCAGGGGAAATCTTATATCAGACAGGAAATGCTGCTCATAATAAACGGCCTTGAGATGAGCTCTGATGTTGAAAGTCTTTTGAGGGATATGGCGGACAGGTCAGGACTTCAGGATGTGAAGGAATTTGCTCATGTGGTCGCAGTTGCAAAGGGCTCCGGGGGAAATCTCATCAGGATGATGAAGAAGATGGTTGAAAATATTGACAGGCGTCTGGAAGTGGAGGAAGAGATAGACACGATGATAACGTCAAAACGGCTGGAGCAGAATATCATGTCTGCCATGCCATTTGTCATCATTCTGTATCTGAGGGTGTGTAATCCTGGATATATGGATGCGCTGTATGGCAATGCTCTGGGGATAGCTGCCATGAGTGCGTGTCTGGTGATCACGGCGGCGACGGTGATATGGGGCAGAAAGATCACAGATATACATATGTGAAAGGATGATGGATATGCTGAAAAGGGCTGCGGGAAAAATATACGGCTGGATAGAACCGCATATGGACAATGACAAGATGCTCACGAAGATAAAGAGGGTATACATATGTACGGATGCCGCGGCGAGGGATAAATGTGCGGAGATGTACACAGACATTATTGCGAAGATCCTGCTGACGCTTTTGGTGACATGTATTCTTGCGGTGATCCTTGTGGCAAAGGAAGCATTTGCGCCTCATCAGGTGGTGCTCACCAGAGATGGGTACGGAGGGGATGTGTCCACCGTCACTCTGGAGACTGACATAGATGGAGAAAAGACTGATTTTGATGTGGATGTCATGCCGCTGGAATATGATCCTGACGATATGGAAGCAGTGTTTGAGCAGGGATTTGGTGAGATTGAAGACCTGTATCTTGGGGAAAATGAATCCCCCGACGAAGTGATATATGATCTGGAGCTTGTGGATCACCTGGATGCGCTCGGACTCGATGTGCAGTGGATAAGCGAGGACAACGAGCTGGTGTCGTCCGATGGACGTATCGGCGATATAGCGGAGGGAGAAGACAGAATAGTGTCCATCACGGCTGTTCTTACATACAGGGAGCTGAGCGCGGAGAGAACATATCAGATACGCGTGTGCGGAAGGGAAGAGACAGGCAGGGAAAAGGCTCTGAAGGATATAAGGGAAGGCATCAGGGAGATACAGGCGGGAAGTGGAGATTCGAGCGAGGTGGCGCTGCCGGAGCAGATAAACGGATATGCGGTCAGGCCCACCTCGGGAGGCGGAAGCGGTCTTATGATACTGTTTCTCGGTGGTTTCGCAGCCATTTGTATATGGGGTGGAAACAGGTCGAAGATCCAGGGAATGGAAAAAAAGAGATCCGACGAGCTCATGTCGGAGTACCCGGAGCTTGTGGATAAGCTGACGCTCTATCTTGGAGCAGGAGTCACGGTCAGAGGTGCATTTGCAAGGATAGTGAAGAGTGGCAGGGAAGATTGTGCCGGTACGGATCAGGGCGGGAGTGTTCTGACCAGGGAACTGATTTATACGCTAAATGAGATCCAGGCAGGAGTATCCGAGAGTGAGGCTTACTACAACATGGGGCACAGGATAAATCTGCCGATGTATATAAAGCTCATGTCGCTTTTGTCACAGAATGTGAAGAAAGGCACGAGAGATATATTGATCATGATGGCGGGCGAGGAGCAGAACGCAATGCAGACCAGAAAGGAGATGGCGAAGAGAAAGGGGGAGGAAGCCGGGACAAAGCTGCTTCTTCCGATGGTGGTTCTGCTGGGAGTGGTCATGGTAATAGTCATGCTGCCCGCAATAATAAATTTTTAAGATAATAAGTTTTAAGGAGGAAAAATGTATGAAGAGATGGGAAGATTTTATGGAAGATGAGTCAGGTATGGGAGTGGTCGAAATAATCCTTATAATGGTGGTCTTGATCGCGATGTGCGTCATATTCAAGCAGCAGATAACTTCTCTGGTGAACAACATATGGAACTCGATCAACAAGAGTGCAAAGAAGATATATTAAGGGGGAGCTGTATGAGAAATCAGGGACATGTAACGGTTTTTCTGAGTATAATCCTGATCTCCATGCTGCTTCTGGGGCTCTCCGTGCTTGAGATGGCGCGGATAAGAATGGGCAGTGCCAAGGCCGCAATGGCGGCCGAGCCTGTGATGTGAAGGCGGCGTACGACAAGGAGTTGTTTGAGGAGTATCATCTGCTGGCGGTCGACAGCACATTTGGCGGACACGGTGAGGGAAAGCTTGAGCAGATGGCGCAGGATTATCTGGAATATACTCTGGAAAATGGTCAGGGCGACAATATGAGCGTTGAAGATGTGGCGCTGGCAGAGTGCAGGGGACTTCTGGAGAATGACTGCGAGAATATGAAGCTGCAGATAACCGACCATATGAAGGTGTACATGGAGGAGAAGGGAATAGAAGACATTCTTGAGATGATAACATCCGGGGATAAGGCCATGGAGGATGCTTCTGGAGCTGTGGAAAATGGTAAGAATGAGTCGAATCAGGATGAGAGCAGTTGGAGCGGTACGGATCCTAGAAAAGCGCTGAAAAGCATCCTGACAGGTGGACTTCTGAATGTTGTCACGCCATCCGGGCGGGTGGTGTCAGATCAGGCATACGATCTGGATGGCTTTCCGTCAGACGGACAGGCGGAGGATACGAGACAGTGGGAGGACATAGAATTTGACGATCTGGATAAATTCCAGAGGCAGCTCATGTTGGATGGAGAGAGATCACAGACCGGAATAGTGGATGACATATATGGTGTCGGGTATGCACTGGCGAATTTCAATACATTTACTGACAGGAAACAGGACAGACCATTTGAGTGTGAGGTGGAATACATTATCGCCGGAAAGGATAATGACCATGACAATCTGCAGGGGGTCGTGAACAGGATAGTGCTTCACAGACTGCCGCTCAATCTGGCATATCTGCTCTCAGACAGCGCAAAGATGGCCGAAGTGTCATCCATAGCTGCGGTGCTGGCTCTTGTGCCGGGGGTCACCTATGGGGCGGCGAAATATCTGCTGCTCGGATGCTGGGCTTATGCTGAGACAATTGTTGATATAAGGCTGCTGCTTGACGGCAAAAGCGTTCAGTTTATGAAGACAGACGAATACTGGGTGACGGACATCAACAATCTTGACAAGCTGATGAATCTGGATTCCGTGGACTATGAAGGCGTGGATGCTGTGAGCTACAGGGATTATCTGGCGATACTTCTGATAGAGAATAAAGGAGGCATGTATTACAGGATGGCGGATCTTATACAGCTTAATTTCAGACAGACGGATGAGTCGTTTGAGATGAAGAATATGATGTATTCTCTGACATTTGATGTTGAGGTCAGTCAGGACAGGAAATTTGCATCGTTTATAGAAGATCACGAGGGCGTATCGAAGATAGATGACGGACTGTACAGGTACAGCTTCAGGCAGTGTGTGAGTTATTGAGATATGAAAATATCCTGAAGGGGGGTGTTATATGTTCTCTTGTTGTATGTTGAAAAGTAAATATATGAAAGATAAATCGCCTCTCCAAGCGCATATTACTATAGATTTTGTTCGGATCAGGTATGGCAGGAGAATATATAAGACAGCTCCTTTGGGATGTGACCGTGGTAGTGCCAGTGTGGAGGCATCGTTGGTGCTGCCAGTGTTTATATTTGCCATGCTGACTGTGTTTGCCATGGCCGGATGTATACGGACACGGACTGTGATATATGAGGGCTTACATGAGACGGCTGCGTATCTTGCGGAATACAGCTATGCGTATGAGCTAGCCGAAAAGGGCGCGGACATGGGGCCGTATGCTGAAGGTATGGCAGATGGTGTGTCGCTCGTGCTGGCGAACAGGAAGATCAGGGAGTACATAGATGACAAAGGCACGGTGAACACATATGTCGACGGCGGAATGTCCGGGGTTAAGGTGATAAATGCAGAGCTGTCGGATGACGGATTTGTGTGCCTCAAGGTCAGATATATGCTGAAGATCAATCTGCCATTTGCCGGAGGATCTACCGTGGGGTGCGTGGACAGGATAAGACAGAGGGCGTACCTGGGATATGACAGGTCGCAGGATGATGACGATGATGATGAGTATGTGTATGTGGCTGAGAATGGTTCGGTGTACCACAACTCGCGGAGCTGTTACCATATCAGGATATCTGTGAGAAGCGTGAGTGGGGAGGTTCTGGATGACAGATATTCCGGGCTTTCGGCGTGCAGGATCTGTGGAAGATATAAAAGCAATGGTGTGATCTATGTCACTGAACAGGGAGACAAATATCACTATTCGCTGGGCTGCTCCGGCTTGAAGCGGACGATATACAGAAAGAAAAAGTCAGAGTGCGGGGGACTTCCTCAGTGCTCTGAGTGCGGGAAAAGATAGGAGAAGAGAAGAAAAGACAGGAGGAGTCAGATATATGGATGACAATGGATCTATAGTTCTGGAGATGTGCCTGATAACACCGATACTTGTGTGTGCCGTGTTTGTGGTGATGAACATGTTGTTTATAGCGTTTAACCATGCGGCGGCATCGGGGGAGGCATATCTGGTACTGTACAACCGAGAGGAATACAGGATCAATGAGAGTGGTGAGGGGGATACGGACAGTGCAGAGAAAGCGATGTCCACAAATGTATCCGAGACCGTGATATGTGCCGATGGTGTGAATGCGGAAATGGCCATGAATGGGAAGAATCTGGTTGCGGAGATAACTTACAGAGAGTCATTTCCGGGGATACAGATATTGATAGATGACGGCAGATGTGACAGAAAGACTGCGGCCAGACAGGAGATAAGGGATGTAGGAAATGAACTTAGGAGGTGGCAGGAATATGGTAAGTTATTGCCAGGTAGAGGGAATTAACACTTTTTTTGTGGTGGAGGTCAGTGCAGCAGCCATAAATTCCTATGAGACGGACATGCTGTACAATAATTTTGTCGAGGGAATAATACAGCCGGAATTCAGGGCCATCAACGGAGATATGTTCATATACTGCAAAATAAATGGCATGAAGAGCCTGGACGATATATCTGACAGGGGGATAATGTCCATGGAGCAGGCTGTTGCTCTCATAAGATCGTTGTGCAGTGTGGTCATGGAGACGGGAGAATACATGCTTGAGCCGGACAATCTTCTGATAGAATCCGACAAGATATTTTACTCGGATGCAGAGAAGAGTTTCAGATACGTGTATGTGCCGGGACAGGGAACGGATGTCAGAATGGGAATAAAGAATCTTGTGGAGAAGATCATAAAGAGGGTAGATCACAGGGACACTGAGCTTGTGGATTTTATGTATGAGATATATGACATGGTGGTGTCGGCAAATTATGACATGGAGCGGATGCAGAAATATGTGGATGAGGTCTCTGCCCGTGAGCAGGAAAAATGCTGCTCCGGCAATAGAAAAAGAAATGTGGAATCTTTGGCTGCGGCCCGTGAGCAGGAGCTTTTGATGGATGAGGTGTTCGGAACGGATCAAAGCAGTGCGGCGGCGTTGACGATACCGACAACGGAGAAAAACAAATATGATAGGATATTTTTCATACTCATAGGATTTACTGTGGCGGCATTTACGGGAATAGCGGCTGTTCAATTTTATATACAGGGGCATGCGGCGGATGTGAGATTTATAATGCTGGCACTCATCGTGCTGTCCGTGGAGTTATTTGTCTATGTGGAGATGAAGAGGAAGCTGTCTGCTGCTGAGGATGAACGGCGGGGACAGGAGGGCGTGGAGTGCTCAGAGCTGCGATATGCGGAGGAAGATGAAAACAGAAGACCTAAAAAACAGAATGTTGATGCATTGGAACATGTAAGTTTGGCTGACGAAATACCTGGCGATACCACGGTGCTTGGCTCGGAGGATGACTGTACAACCCTGCTTACACAGCATAATCTCGATGGCAGAGAGTCCGCACAGGAGCAGAGACTGTCTGTGAGACTGATCGAAGACGGAGGCATTGTGGCTACTGAATTTCCGGTGACGCCGGAGGGAGTTGTATTGGGGCGGGACAGACGACAGGCGGATCAGGTTATAGAGGATATCAGCGTCAGTAGAAGGCACATAAGGATATACGAGGATGCAGAGAAGATCTATGTCGAAGATCTTGATTCCACAAATGGAACTGTCATAAATGGGATCAGGCTTCCGGCGGGCAGGAGCTGGCAGCTTGCGGACAGAGATGTTCTGTGTATAGGCACCAGGCAATACCATATTCAAATATTGCTTATCTGATTGATATAAAATGTAAATTCAGATATAATAGTCTGTGTGAGTTTTATGATACAAAGGTAGGTATTGGTGATGTCGTATGTAGCTTTATATAGAAAATGGAGACCTGATACTTTTGATGAGGTAAAGGGGCAGGATCATATTGTGACAGCCCTCAGAAATCAGGTTCGGGCGGATCGCATCGGGCATGCTTATCTGTTTTGTGGCACCAGAGGTACCGGTAAGACAACAGTGGCAAAGATTTTGGCAAAGGCAGTCAATTGTGAGCATCCGATAGATGGCAGTCCTTGCGGAGAGTGCGAGATGTGTCGTAAAATAACGGCGCAGACTTCCATGAATGTCATCGAGATTGATGCTGCCTCCAATAACGGTGTGGGCAATATTCGAGACATTATCGATGAAGTGCAATATTCTCCGTCAGAAGGCAGATTTAAGGTCTATATCATCGACGAGGTGCATATGTTGTCAGCGGGAGCATTTAATGCGCTGCTAAAAACATTAGAGGAGCCTCCGGAATACGTTGTGTTTATTTTGGCAACGACAGAGGCACACAAAATACCGATTACGATCACATCGCGCTGTCAGCAATACAAGTTTAAGCGAATTTCGATCGATACGATAGCAGCAAGATTGCAAGATCTTATGCAGCGTGAACAGATCCCGGCAGAAGATAAGGCACTGCGTTATATTGCTAAAGCTGCGGATGGTTCTATGCGTGATGCGCTTAGCTTATTGGATCAATGCATCGCCTTTAACTTAGGTGAGACGTTGACTTACGATAAAGCACTGGAAGTGCTTGGAGCGG
>ERZ779669.593-NODE-593-length-21277-cov-2.887334_pt1 | contig 21277 bp, 28 predicted proteins | sample MGYA00511372_ERZ779669 | MGnify/ENA primary metagenome ERZ779669 (study PRJEB29588, sample SAMEA1967891) | human gut metagenome | biome: human gut; feature: human-associated habitat; material: faeces | place: Denmark | collected 2008/2010 ... | reverse complement strand
TACAAGCCAGTGCCAAAACTGTCAGCACCGCCATAAACAAACTTATTACTCTTTTAAGCAACTCTGTTCCCTCCAGTTTAAATCATGTTACCTATCTGTCCGATCATGCCCACAAGTAAATTACCTATCAATAACCCTAGCTGTGTCAGAGCTCCGGTAGCTGCCAGTACGATAAGCACTGGTACCAGCACAAGAACCACCACCATATTTTTGATGTACATTTTTAGTGGCCCCATGGGTTTTCCGTTTGGCCCTGTAGCTCCTTCTGATTCTGATGCCACAATAGTTGCATTGCTTACCAACTGCACTCTACTTCCTTGATTGCCCAGATTGCTTGGAGCGTTCATCATGCGCCCTGGTGCACCCATGTTCATCCCAATACCCTGATTCATTCCTGTTGGGCCATATCCAGATGCTCCATAGGGATTGCCTTGCATACCTGCTGATGCTCCATTCCCTAGAAATCCTCTTGTAAATGGCAGTGCTATATAGGCCAAATCCAGCACTACTCTAACTGCAAGTAGTGTGATAATGGCATAAGCAATGATCTGAAATATCCATGCTGCTGCATACCTTAATCCGCTGGTAACCACCTCGGCTCCTTCAATGTCTGCTGCTGCCAAGTTACTGGCCTCAGTGAGGTCATCTATAAACTGCTGGTTGCTTTCTGCTGATCCCGTGACCTCCCGCTCACTTTCCTGGCTTTCATCTGATATATTATTGTTGTCTGCTTGAGAATTTACATCCATCTCTGTTTCTATTCCTTGCTGAGTGCTGATAATATCATCTAAACTTGTTTCCTCATTTGCAAATGCAAGTGTAATACTACAACATGTAAGCAAACACATCACCAGCATTGCAAATATGCCTTTTCTCATAATCCATCTAAACCTCCCTTATATTTAAAATCTATCCTCTCTTAATACACATGCCTTTTTATAGGATTTAGTTTTGAAACAGCAAAGTATAATATAAAAAGAGGTAAGACATAGCCTACAATGGCTTGCCTTACCTCTTTCAAAATATAGCCTTATCTTTCCTCTGGGAAACACATCACACTATAAGGCCCATCATCTATCACATAAACCTTTCTGTGTCTGATTCCTACTGACTGACATGTTGCATGTGATTCATAGGGAGGCACTTCTTGAAAATGCCTTATTGCTTGTTTAACCACTTTACCTGTTGATGCATCTGCCTCACCTGTTATTTCAAAGACTTGTAAGTAGTCTCTTTCAATCTCGGGAGGTATTGCCTCAATCATGCTCCACATTAGATGAATTAGTGGCAGAGGTATTTCATTTTGTATGCCTGCTGTTATGTACTTATCATGCTCCATTGTTTTCTCCTTTGTTTCATGTCTTTTCTTTTATCAATCCACGCTTTAGTAATTCTTCCCCTAGATCATATTCTGTTTTCCCAACTATTATTTTTCTAACAGGTGTTATATCATAGATACCATTAAGACACTCATAGTCTATTTCCCAATGCTCTGGAAATACAATAGTTTGAGTATTACTCAAGTACTCCCAGGTCTCAGCATTGCCAGCAAGTATCTCCACCAATTACACCTCCCAAGGCATTGCATCATGGTAATTTATACTATCTACAAATTCAGGAATAACAAGTGTTTCTGGCTTGTTATTTACTGCTGCCCACAATCCTAAATTTAGTTCTATCAATTCTCCTTTGATCCTTATTGTTCTCATAGCCATGTTTTCATCAATACACATCAGTATAAGCCTACTACGCATCTTTGCTACTCTTTCTTTTTTATCTTCTAATTTCAATGTTTTATCCTCCGATTTTTGTATGTCCCATCAAATGGTTGGGTTTTTATTGCTAAAAGAACCTGATGTTGAAAGTACTGGTGCTATCAATTTCTTCCTGACTGATTTCCTCTGGTTGCTTGAAACGCTCCATATAAGTTTTCAGCTCGGCATCGGATAGGGAACAGGTGTCTCTATTGTCATCTATCCCGGCAATAATAATATTGCCAACAATCACATCATTGTTAAAACGTCGGTTACCCTCAAGGCCAATGATTTTACCTTCTTCATTGAAGACCATCATAGCAGTAGGGGAGAGGACTACAATTTCTAAGTAGCCATCCACCTCTTTTTGCAGTGACTCCAATGAGTTTTTTATATGTATCACCTGTGGCTCCTTATGAGGCTCTATTTTTAAAACTCTGATCATGGGCTCCTTCATGTGTCTACCTCCTTAATTTGCTTTGCTTATGCCAACTGTCTCTACTCTAGGTTTTCCCACAGGTCAAAGAATTCTTCTCCGCCCATGATGACCATGAGATTTTCTATTTTGCAGATTGCCACTAAACTATTTTCTGATTTACCAAGTGACCGGGATTTGAAAGTCCAGTATTTTGAGCCCACCCCCATCACATAGCCTCTGCCAGTATCAAGAGGCTCTACCTCTACCACGGCGATCTCCGCCGGAGCTAGCCCTGTATACTTAAGTAGCAGCAGCTTTATATCAAATTTTCTTTTGTCATAGTGTTGGAGCAGATTTGCTTTAATGATATTATTGAGTGTCTCAGCTCCTTTTGTCTGCCCCCACTCTGTTCCTGCCAAACTCTTTCCTATATTTTCATATTCCATCTTTAAGCCTCTCCATTATCAAATTCTGCATTTCTGTCATTCCTGTGCTTGTTGTTCTTAGACACGGATGTTTGGGAAAGGCCTTCATCAGCTTTTGATAAATTTTTATGCCTTTATCTGGTGTGCACTCTGATCCTACATAAAGTAATTCTGGGTCAACTTTGCCAAATATGCTCCTAATGCTGTTTGGCTGCCTGATCTTGTCCATGAACTTATCAACCATGGCCTCCTTCATTTCTGGTGTTGATAGTTCCCCTGAGATCTCCATGCTGTACAATTCATGCATAGGCGAGAAGTCTAACAGGTGCTTACCATCAATTACAGTGTAGGCATGATGGACTGGCATTGTATCTCCAATAAACAGCCAACCTACATATGACTTGTATCTGCTCTTAGTTATTTCATTGGCCTCCAAAGCATCCAGTAGCCTCCGTGTATTCCCATAGCACTTGCCGATCTCGTATTTCACACTGTCAAATATGACCTTTATCTGTTCATCTTTACATGACTCTGTGTTGTCCCTGGTAAATACTCTGAGCTTACCATTCAGTGGGTATTGATGAGACGGAATCACTATGTCCTTTGCACCTAGCTCTACTACATGTACTTTGTCATTTACCATGTATGCCCTCATAATCTAATCACCACCTCCATCCACATAATTTAAGGGGGTGGATTATACCGGAACTTTTTCAATATTTCAATAAAAATTTAATTCTTACCTTTGGAGTAAATATCCTCATGCTGATAAAAATAGGGAGAGGTAGTTTCTACCTCTCCCTGCATCTTTCTTATATCTTATGCTTTACCCTGTCATGCTCTTCACTGGCCTTGGCTGAGTTCCATCGCTCCATACCGCCCACCAGATAACCCGTGATCCTTCTTACCCTTTCAAATGGTACACCCTTTCCTCTTATCTGCTCTGACTTGCTTATCATACTGTTGCCCTCCAAAAGTATATTATATTCTGTTAATCCAAATGTGTGGCCTCTTATATATTGTAATAGTATCTCCCGGTTGCTTCAGGAGTTCATCAATAATCTGCACATATCTTTTCATACACCGTTGCCAAATCTCTAGTTCAACAGGTGATGATAGCCTAGCATACAATGTCTTTTCTAATTCCTCAATTATTTCCATATCTTCATGTAATGTTAAAATATTTATTCCCTGTTTAACACTTTTCCTAATATATCTTAGTTTTTCTGGTTCACTGTCTGTTTTACTATATCCTTGTTTTTCGATATTATTTGCAATGATATTTTTAACCTGCCTTAATCTTTTGATATCTAACCGGCCAAATCTGAACATTGGATTTTGAATATATGTATCATCAAAATACCTTAATGGGTTTAGCCTGGTAACATAAGTCTTTCTCAAACGCTCTCTGATTTTCAGCATATCTTCGCGTTCCATTAGAATTTTCCTTACGGGCAGCAAGTTTCTCTTTTCAATATAATCCAAATCTAATGATTCTGCCACATTTCCGTATTTGATAACTATATCTATAATGTCACATAAAACTATTACCAAGTTATCATTTTGCTCTGCCCTGATCCACGGCGCATCTTTTTCATCCGCATTTAGCTTATATAAAGTTTGCCCTAGATTTAATTCATCATTCTTAATACATCTACTTGCTACGCACAGTACAAGATTATAAAGCAGGTTGTATTCTATTATGTCTTTTAATTCGTGTTGCTCCATGCTGTATCACCTTATCCTGTCAAATGGCACACCCTCTCATCTTGCTTGCTCTGACTTGTTTAGCATGTTTCTGCCTTATATTTTAAATGCTATTTTGTATTTAGAGTTCATATCTTCTGAAATATTGGTATTTTGATAATACGTTCAAGTTTTCTAATCTTTTTGTAAACATAAATACTGCATGGTTTGTAGAACTTCCTTGTAAACTTCCCATACCAAATGGTGTCACACCTAGATATACCTTGACCCCTAGGCTGTTCATATCATCTATAAACACATCATACATGTCAGAGAAGGTTTTAGAGTATACATATGAATTTATCAAGTCTTTAATTAAATCGTTGGAAGATTCTTGCCCAGCCTGTGCTACTGCATTTGTCCACAGTTGCCTTGGTAAATTGCCTCCAAACATATGCTGCTTGAAGTATTTATCAAATATCTGCAAGCACACTGGCCTTATTATCTGATATAATTCACTAGGATTGATCCAGGTTAACCTCCCTGATACTATCTTCATATTTGCTGCTCTGATTTGCCCATTTAGTATCTTCCTCTTAACCTCTGATCGTTTTACCATTTCACCGTTTACATTTAGATAGTCCCGCCTATATGTATCGTTAGGATTAACCAGAACAATTCCTTCTGGATATAGCTCATTTCTCTTTCTTGCAGCATCATCTTTTATGTATAGGATTATTTCATCGCCTGGTTGCTCCAAAATACTATCAACAAACCACACACACCATTTCACATAGTTGTTCCAAATGTCATATTGCTGTTTTGATTCAAAGTTTGCCCATAATGATTTCTGTAATGTATCAATTATATCTTTGTCACAGTCAATAATATTGAGCTTTTGTATTAGCCTCTCTATCTTTCCCCGAATAAACTTTATTTTCTTTTGGCTTGTTGTTTTGCTGCTGTATTCTTTATTAGAAAGTTTAGCTATCACTTCTTTAATAATGTCTACACAACTATTCTTTTGTGCTAAATAAATATTTTCCAATTTAATTATGCGCTTTTTTATATATCTTATTGGATTCTGTGCATTACTATAGTGCCTTATAATATTCTTCCTTAGATGCACCATATCCGCTTTATAGCACAGCAATTTTTCGACTTGATAACAAGTCTTTGTTCCGTTGCTTCCATTTCTATCTAATGTTCTTATTATGTTCCCGTGCCTAAATATTTCAATACTTCTACATATAAATATTTCATGACAGCTCATACTTGATATAAGCTCATCTTTTGACAATCTTCTGATAATATCTCCAATATATAGCGTGTTATCCCGTCTAATACATGCCTGTATATTGTTTGCCACACTTCCGAAGAAAGGGTAGGGGAAATCAGGCTCCTGCATGTTGTATCACCTTACCCTGTTTCCATCGGTCATACTCCTGCAAATCTTGATGAACTGCTTTAAGTGCATAAACCAGCACTCCTACATCATCAAGCTGCCCAACTACTGGTATGAAGTCAGGTATCATATCAATGGGTGACACGAAATAGATTAAAGCAGCTGTACAGCCAATGATGGTGCCGATCGGAACTTCTCTGTACTGGCCCTTGGCATAGTCATATATCATGCTACATAGCAGGGGAATGTCTGCTAAATATGGCCCCAGCCCTGGCACCTCCTTTGCATGTGTCACAGCCCTGCTCAAGAGTGCATAGGTCTCTTTCTGATCCTTGATTACTTGCTGAGCCTTATTCTTACTGCTCTTTTTCTGGGGCACCTGTCCAAGATCGTATATAAAAGTAACTGGCACAGCTCCTAAGGAACTTACTACTTGCCTATAGGCTGACTTAACACCTGCTGCGTTAATGTTCCAGTTTACCACGTTCCTACCATTAAACATTAACATGCTGAAATTCTTTCCGCCCACTTTGCCATAGTTTCCATCTGAGGCTTTCCAGGTCTCAACATTGTATGGGGTGTTCTTGTCTAGCCTAAATTTTCTCCGCTGAAAGTCACCTGGCAAAAATAGCTTGTGAGATGAATTGATACATGTACTGGCTCCATCAGCCCTATTTATTCCATCTGTGATACAAACCAGCTTTGTCTTGTCTTTTAAATCAAACTCATAGATATATTTCACTCCATTCACCTCCAAGCATTTTCTTAAATGCCATTTTGTCTCATTGAAATATTTACTGCATATGACTTTGTATCATTGTCCATCATTGATTTTATGGCTTGTATGATGTAATCCTTATTGCAAGATGCCAACTTCTTTCCTTTATGCGTGATTATATGTACTGGTTTTCCCACTGCTTCTAATTCGTGTATTGCTATTAAAGTTATGGTGTTGAAGTCATCATAGTCTATGCCTTCTTCGTCCAAAAACTCTTGCACTAAGGACACATCCCTGGTTGATGCATCAACGGCTATATGATCATTTTCAAGCAAGTGCTTGATCTTGTTAATCATATGTCTATAGGTGCCATCCAAATAAACCTCATTGTCAACTATAGTCATATTTACTAGAATTACATCACACTTATAGTCCTTTAATGCGCTTGTGTCCATTATCTTTCTTCTTATAATGCACTTTCCTTTTTCCTTCATTGCCTCATATATTACATATAGATAAATCCGCTCATCAGCTCCGGAAATCTCTGATACTATTTGGCTTGGCAGTTTTATCACCTGTGTACAAATGGCTCGTGGTCTCATAGCTATTTCCTCCAGATATAGATGGAGGGGTGTACCATGTGCTCCATGGTACACCCCTTATGTTTTAGGAAATCCCGTTCTCTGCTAAATAGGGGAAGACATGCTTTGGCTGTCTGATGGTCTCAACCAATGTGCTGCCATTCAAATAAATCCCATAAACATCTCCGTACTTTGGGTCTCTATAGGGCTTCACACTGATGTTATCAAAACCTTGATGCTTGAGCTGGTTATTCACACTGGCACACTTGTTTAGTCTCTCTTGCCTGTCCATTTCTTTAAAGCCTTCAAGCACACCTCTCATGCTCTCTCTGCTTGCCTTCAAATCTCTTGCGGTGATCTTACCCATTGTAATTGCCTCCTAATATATTTATAGTTTTATTTCCATCTGCACTCTGCCATTTATATTTTGTCTGGTGCATTTGATGTTGTGATTACTTGCTATCAGCTTATCCAATAGCCTGGAATAGATTGTGTTTAAGTCTCCATAGTTTTTTAGCTCTGCCCATGCCAGCAGCTTTTTGTTATGACCTGAGTACTGTGCCCTTACCATATCTAGTTCATCAGATGTCAGGATACTCCGGCCCTTTAGGAGCTCCTGCCTCCAGGTATTAAGTATTGTCTCGGTGGCTTTGTCAAACCGATCCGTGACTAGGTAAACTTGCCTACCTGAAATCCCAATGTTTGATATCTGATTCTGATGGGCTTTCATCCAATCTCTATCAGCTAAATGTGTGGCTCCTGTTTCATCAGATAGAAGGGATAATGCTTTTCCGCCCTTTGTGCTTTTCTTGATTTTTTCTTGTCCATTATCATCATAGGTGACCACCTTGTATCTCACTGGCCCCAGACCTCCTTTCTTGCTGTAACCTTAATTTTCTTCAGTAGCTAGGCCTGCTCTTTTGCCAAATCTACTGCATATTTACATATATGCTTTCATTATTACCTCTTTGACGTTGTTCCAGGATTCAGCTGGTCTATACCAATCATAGAAGGGGATACCAAACCTCTGCATCTGCACAGGATTCCATGCCAAGAACCAGCAAATATCCCGTACACTATTTGCCTCAATATGCACCCTACCTGTTGCTGCCTCCTTGAGTGCTGCCTTTCCTCTGCTGGTTCCAAAACGAAGGTGATTCACTCCTGCTCTTTGAAGCCATTCATTGGCCTCCTTTGTGTTATTGGGTACACAGTAGTACTCATTGCCATCAGGTGCCAGCTTAACTCGTGCCATAGTCTTTACCTCCATGATGTGTGTTTTTCTTTTAGAATTTTTAAATTCTACCCTCTTTTTAATTGCAAGTCTTTTTTATAGTCAGACACACTTTATAAAATGCAGTTACCATTTTTCCTTTATTGTCCTGGCATTGTACACATTGTTTATTGATTTCCTTACAATGCAAAAATAGGGGAGTGTGGCTGTTGCTCACACTCCCGGATGATTTACACCAATAGATTGAATTGACTGGTAAACTGTCCTATGTACACCCCTGTATCTCTATAAACATCACATTCAATTTGGCAGGTATGCTCTCCATTGGATAATGCCTGATCTATTTTTATGGTTGTTATCCCTTCACCTGCCTTAAGCATATGCAGCAGCCAATAGGTCTGACACCTCAAAAATCCCTTCGCCATAAACTTCCATAGTAGTTATAGCACCAAATGCCGTATCAGATTTATAAACTATGGTTCTAGTTTTTGTAAAATCCGTTCCGCATATGTTGCATACAGTTTCTTGTTGTCTATTAAAATATTCTTCTACTGATTTGCAATCTTTAAATTTTATGAAGCCCATAATATCTCTCCTTGCTGTAGTTGTAGTATTGTTTGTGCGATGCTATTTCAAATGATGCTTTGCTCTCTTATCCTCCTATACTCTATCACCTCCAAATCTCTTTTTTCTTTTCATTACAGACATGCCTTTTTTACAGCAAGACAAATCTTTTTCAGAGTAGCTTTGCTTTTTTCTACCCTGCATTTTGATTATAACTCCTGTCCCTGTTTGACTCCGTGGTGCAAAAATAGGGGGTGTGCAAAGTACCTGCACACCCCCCATAAACTTATTCCTCAATCACGAAATCTGCATAGGTGAATTTAACCATGTTTTCCTTTTCATCTATTTCAAAGCTATAAGACAGCTTAGTTCCTTCAATTTCAACCATCAGCATATCACCATTGTGTCTCCTGGCAAACAGCTCCTTTAGCTTGATCTGGAACCTATCTGTTGTCCGCTCCTCAATTATCTTCTCCGGTATGGTGATATAGTAGATGCCCTTGTCCTCTTTTTTGATGTATCCCTTATAAACTACTTCGTAGTTTTCTTCTTCATAGTCATCCGTGTTTTTATCGTTGTATACCTTAACTCTCCTATACCAAGCAATCAATATCAACCAAATTATTCCCACTCCAAGTAGAACCAAAATACTGAATGCTGCTATGTAAAGTACCCTCCGCAACATCTCATTGAAGGTTCCGTTTGCACCTGTCATGGAAGTATCCTCATTATTTCTATCATCTGTGCTGCTTGTATCATCATTTTCATCATCTGGTGTTGGATTTTCTGGCTGTGCTGTTTCTATTTCTTCCTCTGGCTCATCTTCTGGTTCCCAGGTGATCTCTGGTGTAGGCTCTGGTTGCTCACCATCAGGCTCATTCTCAACCTCAACTGGTGTATTGTTATCTGGCCTCTCTGGTTCCTCTGGCCTTGAAGGAGTTGGCTCAACAGGTGGAGTGGTTTCCTCCTGAGGCTGCTCTGGTTGCTGAGGTTCCTGGGGCTGCTGAGGCTCCTGAGGCTGCTCTGGCTCCTGGGGTTCCTCTGGCTTGTCCCCAGTATCATCATCTGGCCTGCTGGGGCTTGAAGGGGTGTCATCCTCTTTATCATCATCGCCGGGATCCGTTGGCGTTGTATCTCCACCTGGATTTGGATTGATGGGCTTATTGTCCTCTGTGTCTCCATCATCTTCATCATCAGGATTGGGGTCTACTGGCTCTTGTCCACCACCTTGCCCGTCATCACCACCACCAGGAGTAGGTGGTGTCACTTCACCGGGTACACTTACTATCAAATCCACTGTAATATCACTATTTGATACTGTGCCTGTTGCCGATGCATTGCCTACTGAGGTATTAGCAGTTACCGTATAAACTCCATTGCTGACTCCGGTAAACTCGTAGTAGCCGTTGCTGTCTGTCTGCACTTGCCTATCTACTGCTCCTGCTGCCGTCAGCTCCTGAATTGTTACGGTTGCTCCTGCCAAGATGTTTCCATTGGTATCCTTGACTGTGCCTGAGATTTTATAGGTCTCTATGACTATTGCTCCAAGACCTACATATAGATTGACCTGCTCATCTTCACCACTGATTTCTACGGTCTGTCTAACTTCACTGATGCTTGTATCATCTGGCACAGCCACCACATCATATTGCCCATCTGCTAAATCACCAAAACTGTAATACCCTTGGCTATCTGTCTTGGTTTCGGTGATCTTTCTATTGTTTATGGTGTCCCATAGCTCTACAACCATGCCACTGATTACTGTCCCTGTGTTCCTATCCTTTACTGTTCCATAGATTGTATGCCCTGTCTCTTGGGTTTCCTCGGTAAGTATAATGGTAACCTCTGTGGTCTCGGTTAAATTCAGAGTCACAACCTTTGAGTTTCCTCTATCATCTTCTGCTTTGATTGTATAATTCATGGGGACATTTACTGTCTTGATTGAATGGATTTGCCCTTCCTGGATTTCTTCAACTACTGTAGTGTTGGTGTCTGTTATTGTTAAAGTTATTTTATCATTTGGTACTGTTGGCTCATGCTTTGCTGTGATATGTAGATAAACAGGATAAACTATGAATTGCCAATTTACCTCTAAATCCGTATCCACTGTGCCCAGCTGCCTACCATCCCATTGGTTTGGTAGAACCGCATTTATTGGTGATAGGAATGAAATGAAGTAATCATCACCCTTAGGCACATTCTCAATCACATAGTTTCCGTCTTTATCTGTGGTCGCTGTCCCTATCACATTATTTGCTGATCCTTGTACCAGCCTGACGCTTACATTCTGCAAAGGCTCGTCTGGCACGTTTGCATTGGTCACTTTTCCGTATATCTTAAATGGCCCATCTGATTTTTCTCTCCAGTGTGCATAGTAGGTTGTGCTTCCTTCTATCTGATAAACTGTACTGGTGGTGACCTGTGTTCCTCCTTCAGCCTCCGTGAACCAACCTATAAACTCTCTTTGACCTGAGGTGTCTATTGGTGTATATGGCATGTTTAGGTTTTTCCCATATTCCTGCTGTGAAGTATTTACATTGCCCAACTGGTCATCCCAATAGATTGTATAGGTCTGGCCTGCTGGCTCACCCGTTTCAGGGCCCCTCCAAGCCAATACATGCCCATTATAGCTTTCCCTGTAATAGTCCAAACTATTCAGTTCTTCACCCATGTATAGCCCTAGATTTCCTGATGGTGTGTTATCATGCCCGCTTTGCCCATTGATTTTGAATGCCTTGAAGTCCTGGTCTGTAATGGTATAGCCGTCTCCTGGCCTTGCTACCTCATAAATGGTTTCTGCCTGGTTATCTTCAACATGGTCAGAACTTGAGTACCAGTTTCCCTTTACCTCAATAAACGCATCAGAGTCAAGTGCCCCAACTACTGTGTATCCTACACTTGTGGTGGTGCTTAGGTAACCTGTCATGTTGACCTTACCAGAAACCTCCACTGTTCCGGCTTCTATGCCATCTGATACTATAGCGCCACCGCTTAAACTCACTACGCTTTTTCTGTTCCTATTGACTCCATTTCTTATTCCGCTGCTATCTGCCCTGGTGTCCTCTGTACCGTCTCTGTTCCCGCTGATCTCTCCACCTATGATGTTGATTTCAGTGTCATATGTGGTACAGATGGCTCCACCTGCCTCTGTTGCCTCATTCCCTGTGATTGTGTTATTTTCAAGGGTAATATCTTTATCTGTCCAAATGGCTCCACCTTTTGTTGCTGTGTTATTGCTGATGGTGTTGCCCTTTATTTCAATATTCCCTTTAAAAAGTGAGCTGCAATTTATACTGATTGCTCCGCCATCTTCTGCAGATGTATTGCCGCTGATGTTGTTGCTAAGTATTGATACATCATAAACACCAAGCCTACTTTGTAATTTTATTCCTCCATCATTGTTTATTATCTGACTACCCTCAATGACACTACCATTTATTTTCTGGTTGTCATCATTTCCTGTTGTATTAAATACTATTGCATAACTACCCTTATTATTTTTAATGGTGGTTCCTGTTATATTCAGTATACCTATATCTGAGCCATGCATCATATAAATTGCTGAGCTGCCGTTATCATTACTGTTAGTGTTGTTTTCAATTAAACATCCGTTGCCTACGTTCAGCACACCATAATAATTGTTGATTGCTGCTCCATCCTCAAATGCATTTATCTTATTATTTCTTATAGTTGTTTCTTCTAATGACAGTGTGCCACTCCGAAGATTGATTGCTTGATCTGTCTCCTGGTTGCTCTGCCCATCTATCACTACGTTTCTTATTGTCACTGTGGTGCTGTTTTCCACGCCCAGCATTATTCCTGTGTATCCATCTGCACGAACTATGGTGTTTCCACCACCATTGATCTCCCAGGTGCCCTTAGGCACCCTTATACTATCTGTCAGTGCTATGGTCGTTCCTGCTGGTATCTCTATGACCTGACTATCATTTGGTGATGCGAAGTTTCCTAGCAGTTCATCCCATGAATTTATTTCTACCACACCTGAGGGTGGCCCCTCTGTCTCTGGCCCCAACACTTCACCTGTCATTGCATATGCCGGCAGCATTGATGCCATTAAACTCATTATTAGCATACCTGCTACCATCACTCTGCCTGTGCCTTTCCTTATCATGTGCTGTATATGTTTCATGTTTTCTATCACCCCTTCATATGCTATCTATCTCTGGTATTAGGTCTCCTATGATAGGAAGTCTTTTCTGTTGGCCTGTTGCCGCATTGATAATCCCGTAAACCATCAATCCAAAGAGTGCTAGGTTTTTAATAAACCTGATGGCTTGATATATCCCAATTCCTATAAACCCTAACAACCCTGTTACTGCTCCTATTACCATCATTGCTATCCAAGCTACTATGCTTAGTATGCTTAACCTCATACCTTGCTTTACATGGAAATCTACTTCTCTGTCCATGCCTTGGTTCCTGTTGATGATGTAACTTATCAACCACAAAATGCTTATATAACTTATGATACTAAGCACCTTGCTTGTTCCTGGACTGCTTGGGCTGGTTGGGCTGGTTTGGCTGGTTTGGCCGCTTGGGCTGCTTTGATTCTGAACCACTAACCTTCACCTCCTTTCCTGATACCTCCGGGCCCCTGATATCTTACAGCTCCCAGTTGTTTGCCTCTAATGTCTGGAAGAATTGATAAGTAAGAGGTACAGCCTCCTGCATAAACCCTAACTTGCCCAGAGCCTTCAGCTCTACATAATGTGTAAATGCTGTTGCGAAGTACTCTTCACTGTTGTATATACTTGCTCTGTCCATTAGTGTTGCTGCCTGCTCAACTTCCTGGCTGTATATCTCTTCAAACTCACTGGTGCTTGATACTCCTGTGAGTTTATCAAGGTAATGTGCAAACTCATGAGGCACTGACACCGGGCTTATCACAAGGATTGTATTGTGATTCAGCATGGTAACTCCTATGCTTATCTTGTTGTTTTTCTCATTGTATTCGTACTGGTAAGGGTCATTGATGCGTAACACCCAACCATCCTCAATAAACCTATCCTTGATTACCTGAGGCACCTTATCCAAGGCCTCCACGAAGCGGTTCATATCATCGGTGACCTCACTGTAGCTTATTTTCATTTGGGTCAAAATCTCAGGTGTGCCCATTTCCTCTACCTGCGCCTCTATATCTTCTCTGTTATTGATTAGATTGTAGAGAATGTGTGCTGCCTCATATCTGTACATCTCCTGCTCTGGGATTCCAGCCCGAACTAAACCTAACCTCCAACCTAGATATGAATACTGTTCCTCTCTGGTCATCTCTCCCCAAACATTTACTACTACATCGTTCTCATGGATAATATCTGAGTAAACATCTAAGCCTATTGCCTTGAATGCTGTCTCTAACATTTTGGCCTGGGTTACTACCTGATCCCCACCCTCCAGCTCTCTCCACCAATCATTTGTATATAATGCTGTCTTGTGGTCATAGGTGCTATATAACTCTGCTTGGTTCGGAAATGCCGTTGCCAACATGTTTCTCCACTCTGCCTCGGTGATTTTATTCTCTGGATAGAAATAGGGGCTATTGGGCTCCACTAAACCATTTAAGCCCTGCTGATGTAACCACTCAATTTCCTCTCTGTAGTCTGCATCAAAAGCGTCTAAATAGACAGGGTAGTTAACCCGGTCTGGCAGGCTTACTTCTGGAGTTGGTATGGTTTCAAGTAAACTATCCTGATTCTCTATCTTGACTGTTGATAAATACTCCATGTCTACTTCGTACTGATGATTGGTGTACAGGGTGCATACTCCCAATGTGGCTACTGCTGCTATCAGCATGGCAAGTATTACTGTACGCCTTGTCTTTGGGGCCTGTGTGGTGTCTTTGTTCTTTGCGTTCATTGCTGTGTGCCTCCTTAATTGCTTATTTGATGTTGATTTTTAATGTGGTCTATTAAACCATCTGGTAGCAATGTTTCTTCTCTGGTCAAATCCCTGTAGGCTTCCTCATAGGCTATGGTTAAATTGTCTGGAACCTCTGGGGCCTCTGGAACCTCTATGCTGGCTGGGGCCTCCTGGGTTAGATTGAGGAGTATCTTCGCTACCTTCTTGTGTGCCTTTGCCATCCTCTCTGATAAACCCTTAAAACCTCCCTTTACCTCATCTGACTCCTTGTATACTCCTATCGTTGTTATGTATCGAAATTGATGCTTGCCCTCTACTCCTGTGTACAGTGAGAATACATACCATGACTTTCTGCTGCTGTTTACCTTTTCAATCAATATGAGGCTCTTTAGCCCATCTTCTGTATACTTATAAAATCCAACTGGCTCAAGCTGAGGTTGCTGCTGTGCCTTTTTATCTTCTGTGGTCTGTGTGGCCTGGTTCTTTTGATGTCCCACTTTTATCCCTCCTTGTTGGTGTTGGTGGTGTTGTTGGTGCTGTTGCTGTTGGTGATTGCTTTCCTGTAAACCCTTAGATACCTATTGCCTTAGCTATTGCCAAAACCGATCTAAGGGTTTATTGGCTTGATAGGGGAGAGGGCCTAAACTCTACCTGATGGCTCCCTGGCCTCCTGGCCCCTCGTTCCTCCGGGGCCTTGGCCCCCTGGCCCTCTTGGGCCTTTCTGCTTTTTAACTTTTAATTTTTATATCCCCTTATCATTTACATGCCTATATTTAGGATTAAACTATAAGTTTTGGTGTATCCTCATAAACTACCCTTTGTATAAAATAAATAGGTGAGACCAGGGGGTTTTCCTCCCTTGTCTCACCTATAAACTAATTTGCTAATTACTGCTTATTTAATTTATCTGATGCCTTCTTGCCTGGATAGCTTGATGCTTTGATGGCTTGATGCCTTGATACCTTTGGGCCCTATGTGAAATTATATTTTAGCTGCCTATTTACTGCTACTTGTATGATTTCATCTATATCCTCTATCGTTAATTTATCCACATCTAAGTTGTATCCTGCTGTGGTATCCAATGCATATGGAAAATCTATTATGGTGATCATTAGTGCCCATAGTATATTTTCCATTTTTAAGGTGTATGTTATGTTTTCTTCTATGTCTGTTACCTTAATCGGGAAAGTATATCTATCTAAATAAACCTCTGATTGAGCATGATGGGCATTTTTTGCATGGTGTTTGTGATGGCTGCAAGCCTGCTTTCTATGCTTTACTCGTGCTTCTTCTATTAAACCCCAATCTCCAATTCCTTCATTGATTGCTCTGTTAATTAAATGGTCAAGTTGTTCTGGGGTAATAGTTAGATGGAAGTCAAATTGGACAGGTATATGTATAAATCTTTCCTGTTGTAATTGAGTTTTTAGCTGCTTTATGCGTTTGCACCTCTGTTTCATTTGCACGCTCACTCCCTATAAACCTAAACATTTGATTGTTTAGGTTGATTTATAAGCTGTATACTTGTAGTTATAAGCTGCTTTATCGGCAAATAAATAATGCTTTACCTATAAACCTCCACAACATTTATTCCTGCTTATTGGATTTCTTTATTGCTTGCTTTATTTCATATACTGCATCTAAAATGAGATCTATCTGTTTAATTGGGTCATTGGAAGTTTCAAGGTAATTGCTTATGAAATATACTGGTTCTAAGTTGTAGGCAAGTAACACCCTTTGTACTTCTACCATTAAACCAAATAAATCTTGATGTATGGTATTAAGTTTCTCTATGTCTATTTCTTCTGAATACCTGGGTAAGTGGGGTAAGCCTGAGTTGTGGGAATTGTGGGGATTATGGAAATTGTGGGAATGAGGTCGTAATGATACTAACCTTAATACCTTACCTCCCCCTCGCGCCTTCCTTTCCTTCATAAACTCTAAACTCCCTTCTATTTTTTAAATGGGAGGGAGTATACTCCTATTTCCTCCACCGTGCAATACTAATTTCTCGTTGTTTTTTGTTTGTGCTTACTGTGCTTAATATGAAAATTGAAGGGTGATGGGCAATGTGATGGGTGATGTGAAGGTATTGATGCTGCGAGCACACTGTGTACTGTGGCTATGGGGCCTGTGGTGCTGTGGGGCCTGTGGGCCTGATACTTCCTGCCCTCCCTGTGTTTCCTGCCTGAGGTTCCTGCCCGGGTTTCCTCCCTGGGGCTATGGGCCCTTCTGGGCCTATTAGGTTTAATACCTATAACACCCTGGCACTTCCTGCCCACTGTCTTCTAGTTATCATACATGGGATTTTTGATTTCCTATGCCCTTAGTCATTATCCTTGCTATTTAATAAATCCCATTAAACACAAAAAGACCAGCACCAATTTACTTACCTTTGGTGCTGGTCTCTACTTTCTCTTTTATATGTAGTTTTAGATGTATTCTAATTTTTCCCTTTATGTGTGCTAAGTTTTAGGGCTGATCTGCTTTTTCCCCTTATGATATAATATTTAGGTTGTATGGCTTATTTCTTTATTCCTAGTGCTATTCTAGCCACCTTGCAGTTCTTCAAACTTATGTACAGCCCTATAGAATGTGTTTGGCTTTAATCCAATGATGCTCATAAATTCTTTTGCCTTGATTGCACCTGCTTTCCATCTGCCATATAGCTCCGCAAATTTGCTCATATCATACTCTATAGGTTTTCTACCCTTGTAAACTCCTTTTTGCTTTGCAATTTCAATGCCTGACCTTTGCCTACGCTCTTTTTCTGCAAGCTCTTGTTCAGCCAAAGAGGAGTATACTTCAATAAGCAGATTGTTGATTAACTCCAATACCCAGTCTTGCCCCTCTAAATTGATGAGTGTAGTTGGAATAGTCAATACTCTCACAATCACACCCTTGTTTTTCAAATATTCCAGCTCTGCTTTAATGTCTGCCTTTCTGCGTCCCAATCTATCCAAGCTGTCAATATACAATCTATCTCCAGCCCGGAGCACTCGCCTGAGTACAGCATACTCCGCCCGATCGTCTACACCTTTCTTACCGCTGATTTTCTCAATAAACAGGTTTTCCTCTGGAATGTCTGGTGCATATTTTTTTATTGCAGCAATCTGTCTGTCAGGGTGTTGGTCTTTATCTGACACACGACCATAGCCATAATCCTCTGCCATACCTTTCACTCCCACCTCATATTAAAATTGGGGAGGAATGGTACATGAAACTATTTCAAAAGTCAACTACTTTCAATAAATATTTCAATAACTTATCTTGCAATATTTTTCTTTACTCAAAATTGTTGGTATGCTGCGACCAAGTTATTAAAATAAGGCACCATGCCTATATGCATGATGCCTTATCATTAACCATTGTACTTTACTTCTTAGCTGCCGCTTGTGCCAGCTTTTCTTTCAGTTCATCCAAGCTCATGCCAAGAGCCTTTGCAGTTTCTTCGTCGGATAACTTTGCTTCACTGATCATGCGCTTAATACCTTTCGCCCTATTGCCACGGGTCGTCGGTTTATCAAGATTGGCCTTCTTTTCCTCTAAGGCTTTGATACAATCCTTATGATATTGAATTTTTTTGTCAATTTCTGCTTTACGCTCATCCTTAGAACGAATAACTCTTTTCTTTTCAGTATCAGCCATGTTTACACAGCTCCTTTCCAAATTGCTTGGTATGCTTATTATATATTAGTTTGATTGAAATGTAAACATGCTGCTCTCATTTTATTTCCCTGGGGTATACCCTAAACCAATAAACCATTTTGAAGTATTGACATATTCTGACCTAGTTCTTGCCCATATCCTTCTATGTCACATGGCTACCTATTTTATTATGAAGTGTTTCAATAAGAAATGCCACCCCAATGAAGTATGGGGTGGCATTTCTCAATATTTACACTCACATAGCTGTTGCTACTAAGTGTAATTCCTTATAATTTTGATTTAATCTTGCAACTGTTGCTATAAGTGCAGCCACGGAAGATATCACATAGCCTGTCATATGGCTATCCCGGTGGTTGTGCAGCTTGCTATCCAAGTACAGTATCATACCCTGCCTATTGTCCCAGCAGTCACCCTTGTGGTGTACATCATAACTTGCATCAAGTACCCTGATATCTCCATACAGCTCAATAGATGCTATTGCTCTGGTGAGATAGACCGACTGTGTGTAGCCCTGATCCTGTAAACACTTAGGCGCATAAGCCATAACATGCTCTCTTCTAGCACCTGTTCTCTGTAGTCTAAAGGAGAAATCCTTTAGTTTCTCTATGATATCTATATTATTTACATGCCTGCTTATAATCACAAAATGATCATTTCCCACTCCCATGAGTACAATGTCAGTACCGCATATTTCATAGTAGCTGTTTGTTGCTGCTTTGCGAGAGTCTGTTACATTATCCCCGATGAAGGATATATGCCCTGTCTTGATAGCCTCATTTATCATGTCCTTATTTATTGTAAGTGTAGACTTATCTGTTGATTCGATTTCCTTAATCTCTCTAAGTATCTCCTGAATGTTACCTTTCATAATTGTGGCCTCCTTAAATAAATAAATTTCACCCCCTTTTCAAATACATGCCGATTTACAGGCCCACTAATTTTTCAATATAAGAACTATAATTTCCCTTACTGCTACACTTTTTATCTACTAGTTATTTTCTATCATCGTTCCTGCTTATTCTATTTTTTCGCTATCATCTGCTTGTTGCTCAAATTCAGAAAATGCTTCATAGTCAACCCAATTAGGATGATCAAATATTCTCATGCAGTAAAGTTCAAGCACATGTATTTCCAATTCTCTTTTTGTTCTATGGCAATAATTATGCTCCTTCTCCCAATTAAAAAGCCTTTGGTACAGATGTTCCTCTCCACTTCGTTCAATTAACTCCTTGGCAAGCTGACACCATACATCTATCTTTATATCTCCGATTTTAGTTTGAACGCCTACTCTGTAATCATACTCCTTGTACCTTCCAGTCCCAGATACATGAATGCTTTGACCAGTACCATAAAATACTCTCAAATCTTCATGAGTTAATGTATCCCTGTTTGGAATTTGATTGATTGAATTGATAACATCATGATTATACACACTCATACCCATCACCACCGCTATTGTATCTTCTCAAATTTACTGTGCTTGCTGTTCTTATAACTCACTCTGCTGCACCACTTTTCCTATTGTCTCGTTTTCTCAACTCATAATAAGTAGATACTGCAATGTTCATCTGCCTACAAGATTCTGCCACACTGATCTTTCCTGCTTTCACTAGCTCCTCATATTCTGCAAACTTTTCAATGTGAGTCACCTTCCGTGGTTTGGGCTTTATATCCCCCATCCTGCGTAGATTTCTGTAAAAAGTGCTTTTACCTATACCAAGTTTCTCACACACCTCATCTACCGTTACTTTCCCATCCTTGACCTGCTTGTAGTATTCTTCAATGTCCTCAATCATCCTGGTTGGCCTGCCTCTAGTTCCTTGTGGCGTGTTATTTTCAAATACACTCAGCACCCCCAAAATACTCCCCCAGGTAGCTAGGGAGGTGTCTATCTGCTGATTTATGCACACTACAAACACACCTTGTCTGAACAGCTTAATGGCTAACTCAATAAACTCTCCAGCTGATGTACTTAGGTCTAAGATGCTTTCCACTACTATGTTGTCCCCTTGTCTTACATACCCTAGTAGCTCCTTCAGTGCCGTTCTTTCATATTTAGAATCTGAAAATACTTTTTGTACCTTCAATGTCTCTAATTTGCTTTTATAGAGCTGGCCTGTTTCATCAAGCCTTCCAGCCTTCACATACCCTAGATACATAAAATCACCACCCTGAGGTTAATTCCTAGGGTGGTGATGGTATCGGTTACTATTCCAGATGTCAAGTAGTTTTTCTCAATGTCTATTCAGTGTAGAGCTCTGCCAAATCATCAAGTCGAAGACAGCCCAATCGTGCATATCTTTTTAGTCCCAACACTTTTGCCCCACAGTCTATGTAGATTAAGTATGGGCTGCACCTGTAAATTTTGCATTTCATTGTATCGTCAACACTTTTAAAATCATAAACAACAGTGTGACCGCAAATCATTGTTGTGTTGGGGCATGTATCCCGTACTGCATTACTAAATGCCACAGGATCATACCGTGCATTTAACATGTAGTCTACGTCCATATCTTCAAGCCATGGTGATGCATGACAAAGAATATAATCTCTACCTCCTACTGTGATGTGATAGGTGATATTCAATGCTCTCAACCACGCAATAATGTCATCCCTTTCTTTGCCATCCAGACACATCATCAGCCTATGGGTATCTTCTCCCATATTCCTGTACCAAATATCTACACACTCTTGATATTCTTCGCCTGACAAAACTAGATTATCAATTACGTCCAGCATCATTTTTTCATGGTTGCCCATTAAACACTTAATGCTAAATCCATCTTTTTGCATTTTCATGATCTGCTGGATTACACCTACTCCATCCGGCCCCCAATCCACATAGTCACCCAGGAGGTACAATGTGTCCTTCTCTTTATCAAGCCCAATCTTGTCAATCATACTGTGGAAACTATTTAATTGTCCATGTATATCACTCATCACATA
>ERZ779669.588-NODE-588-length-21355-cov-2.023380_pt1 | contig 21355 bp, 15 predicted proteins | sample MGYA00511372_ERZ779669 | MGnify/ENA primary metagenome ERZ779669 (study PRJEB29588, sample SAMEA1967891) | human gut metagenome | biome: human gut; feature: human-associated habitat; material: faeces | place: Denmark | collected 2008/2010 ... | reverse complement strand
CCGGAGACATTCTCTATGCCGTACTTAGATCTTTTGCAAAGAAAAGAGGATTGTCTGTTTCTTTTTTAAGGACGTTGACAGACAGCGAGCTTTTTGAAGTGGCTGATTATAATTTATCAATGGAGTTGATGGACGTTATTATTCATGATAAAAAGGTTCTTGACAATGAAGAAGATTGATTTTGATTCAGATATAAAGCATCTTATTTCTTATTACAACCATCTACTGTCTGCGCAAGATAAGGTGGGAGAGGAGATGGAAGATCTAACTAAGGATATTATTAGGAAGAAGGATGAGGAAAACAACATAGAGTTAGAAGACTTTATTGATTTGGAGGAAAAGTCGTTTATGACCAACTTGTATCAACAAGAGATAATGAAAGTATCTTCCTCTGTCAAGACCGTCTACAGGTTATCTATTAACGCCGGTCATGATCTCAATGTAGATGATGACAGTAAGAAGGTTCTTGATAGGATAGTAAACGACGGAGAATCAGATTTTATTATGTACGTTGATAATAATACTGGTTCTGTTGTATTCAAAGACGAGTCTGTTGAGGAAGGAATAAAAAACATGTGTAAGTATCGTGTTGATCCATCTTCTCTTGAAGACAGGTTTAATATGCTTAAGTCTCAGTATGAGGCTTTTTTAAAAATGGTGAACAATGAAGGTAAGAAAGCCGACTAACGATGATGTCTCTTACGTAGATCGGAAACTTCTTGTGCTAAGGGATCAGATAGATAAGGCAGAACGTTATCTATCTGAAAATCCTTGGGATAAAATAGAAGATTCCGATAAGAGGGAGAAAGAATTTAGGTTTCAAAAAAGCTTGTCTGATAGCTTAATGCAATGGACTGAATCTTATATTAAGATGTGTGGGATAATGGATGTCTATAATCAGCTTGAGGCTGCCAAAAACAAGAAAAGCCTAAAAGGAGGACAAACAGTATCAGGTATTCAGTCTTTTGTTAAGAATGAAGCTAAGAACAAGCTCGATAAATAGTTTTGTCATGAATATTAACAGTAAAGAACTTTATATAAATATGGGTAACGATATTCCGTTATGGAATGACCTTTATTCTTATGAAGAGCAAGATGATGATGTCAAGCAATTCTGGGAGAATGAGGCTATGAAACTCCTTAACGGTGTTACCATAAATGGGGTGTTTATCCATCCTTGGCTATACTGGCATATCAATTTCTGGAAGATGATGATTGACGTAGGAGAAGATCGTATTCCAGGAAATTCACAGCTTCGTGATAATGAATGGATGTTTGCCGAATTTCTAAAGCAGGCTGAAGAAGAGAATAAAGGAATATTCATGTTCGGGTGCCGTCGTTTTGGGAAAGCCCTTCTTGATTCTGAGATACTTTATCTTGAGGACCGGGAAAAGATGATAGGAAATATTGTTGTAGGGGATAAGATATATGACGATAAAGGGAATTTGGTAGAGGTTGTAGGTGTCTACCCTCAAGGGAAAGTAACCACCTACAGAGTTGTGTTCGAAGACGGTCGTAACGTTATTTGTTGCGGAAATCACCAATGGCGTGTCAATCATGGCGGAAAATGGCATGTTAGGAGTCTTAGAGCCATAGCCGGATTAGATTATAAGAGTATGTCTATTCCAGTAGGTGAGGCCCTGAACTACCCTACGGCAAAGCTGCCGGTTCCGCCGTCAGCCTACGCCTCGATGCTGGCGGCTTATCTCGGTGGCTATGGAGGGGATATGTTTTTTGATAAATACGTTTGTAAGAAGTTTTTAAGATCGTCCATAGATCAAAAGAAAGATTTTATAGAAAACTTCATTCGTTCTTTCAGAAACGTAGTAACCGGAGAAGAAGAGCTTACGTTGTCTCATATTGACATGGATGTCATAAATTTTGTACAACGTATGTTTTGGGCTTCAGGTTGGTATGCTAAATTGGAGGGGAATAAACTTATACTATCAAGGAATCGTAAGGAATTAAAAATAAGATCCATATCGATATACGGAAAGGAGCATGCCACTTGTATAACCGTTGATAATGATTCTCATTTATTTTTGACCACCAATTACATCGTTACTCATAATACGGCCATGATGAGTTCTCTTCTGGCTCGTAATGCTACAATGACGTACAATTTGACGCATAATGTTATTGGAGCAAGTAAAGAAGACCTTGCCAATATGGGAGAGTATCTTGAGTTTGGACTTGATAATCTTCCTCCTTATCTTACTATAAACAGGACTGGTAACGACTGGACTAAAGAAGTTGTTTTAGGTACAAGAAACATCAATAATCAACGTGATGTTCATGCCAGAATAAGAATCACCAACGTTGATGATGGAAAGACACGAGGCTCATTGAAGACCGCAGGTGGAACTCCATATACGTCTATATATGATGAGGTAGGTAAATTTCCGGTGCTTGGAGCATGGCTTGCCGGTAGGCCGGCTCATATGATGCATGGTAGAATGAGGGGCGTTTGTCTTATGGCTGGATGTTGTTGTGCTGGAACCATAGTATATAAATCAAATGGTGAGCCATGCCGAATAGAGGATTTGAAGCAAGAGGATGGAATAGTAGGATTCGATAATGTATCATCAAAAGCTGTAAGTCAAGACATAACATGGATGAAACCTCCTGCCGAGAAAGAGTGTTACAGAATAACAACGAAAAGAGGAAGGGTGCTTGAATGCAGTGGGGATCATCCCATATTGACTGTTATAAAGAAAAGAAGTGGTGAATTTAGGTATTTTGGGGCTGACTTCAGAAGAGCTGACTCTCTTAGAGTTGGTCGTAAAATATGTGTATCGGATGGTGTGGATATATGGGGAGATAAAAAAATGTTTGATCCATATCTTGTTGGTATTCTAATAGGGGATGGGAGCTATGGTTTTGATAAGACTCCTGTCGTGTCTACCAGTGATAATGAGGTGTATGATTATATACGATCTAAATATGAGTGTTGTATAGAGAAACAGTATAAGACTAAGAACGGAAAAGACTATAGGGAAATAAGAATAAAAGGTATATGCCATGAGTTAAGGGAACTTGGTATATATGGTCAGACTAAAAAAAACAAAACACTTCCTTTAAATATACATTTATATAGAAGGGAGGATGTTATTATGATGATTAGGGGGTATTTTGATGCTGATGCTACTTTTTGTTCTAATAATGATAAAAGACATCATCGTATAAGTGTAGGATCTTGTAATAAACATCTTCTTGAAGAAATAAAGGATGTTCTTTTTAAATTTGGAATACATAGTACTATTTCTTATAGCCCATTTAAAAATCCAGCAGATAGATCTATTATTCTTGATTCATATGTATGTAATATATTGGATAAATTATCCATGTTTAAATATTGTAATATAATTGGAACAGATATAGGATATAGAAGAGAAAAACTTGATTCTATAAGGGAATTTAGTTCTAATTTTAGCACATTTGGTTCTTTTAGGTCAAAATATTTAGATGGAGTGATAATAGAAAGGATAGATAAGATAGAGTATATAGGAATTAAGCCTGTTTACAATCTCACTGCATCAGATACTCACACTTATATAGCAAATGGTATTATAACTCATAATACCGGAGGTAATGTAGAAAAGTCTCAAGATGCCCAGAAAATCATGAACTCTCCGGACGAATATGGATTCATTATAATGAATTATGATATTCTGAATAAGAGAGTTATTAAACCAACATGGCGTATATGTAAATCCGGATGCTTTGTTCCGGCCCAGATGTCTCATGCTTATGAAAAGAAAGAAACGACTCTTGATAAGTATCTTGGAGTAGAGAATGCTCCCGGTCTTAAGAAGATAAAAATAAAAGTTTCAGACTTTGATAAAAATACTGGAATAATAAAATCACGTCTTGACGAACTTGTCAAAAAGGATAGAGCTTTATACGTCCAGGAACGAATGGCATTCCCTTTGTCTATAGATGATTGTTTCCTTAATACGAATGTAAATAGGTTCCCTGTAGAAGATGCGTTGAAGCACAAAAGCCGTCTTCTTGAAGAAGGTAGGCCTGGTAAAACAGTAGATATTTATCAGATAGACGGCATGAAAATGGGGTGTAATTTTAGTGATAAGCAGCTTGCTGATTATCCGTTTCAAGGTGGTAACATAGATTCTCCTGTTGTTATATATGAGGATCCACCAGAAGAAGGAGGTGTTTTTGATTACACTTATGTCTCATCGCTCGACCCATATAAATCTGACAAGGCTGATACTGATTCTGTTGGTTCGTTTTATGTACTTAAAAGATATGTAAAAATCAACGATCCATTTGCTTATTGCATAGTAGCATCATACGCATCACGTCCTCCATCTTCTGATGATTTTTGTAGGAATTGTGAAATACTTCAAGAAGCGTATGGGGCCAAGTGTCTTATGGAGAATGCCGACCGAATGTATGAATTTTATCTTACGAGACGAAATAAGCAGCTTATGTTGCTGGAAGACGGTGAACGTCTTGCCGGTAAGATTATCCGTGCCGGCGCCCGTCAGAACAACAAGCTCGGTTTGGCTCCTACGGTTCCCAATCAGCGCATGCTTTTCAATACCGTTATTCAATATTGCTGGGAGGATGTTGTTGTTGGGTATGATGATGATGGTAATGAAATAACACAGAAAGGTATTTACCGTATCCCTGATATAGAACTTCTTGATGAGATCATAGCCTTCGGCCCCGGGACCAACACCGACCGTATCATAGCCTTCGGCCACGCTCTTCTTCTGGCTAAGTATTATGATGATATGGGTTACATGCCTGAAAGTACGACTCAGAAGGAGAATCAAAAGAAGAGGGAACGTAAGAAGATGGAACAGGTTAAAGGATTTACGGTAAGAAGACATAACCCTTACAAAATGATATAGGTAGAACAATTTACCTATCTTTGTGAAAAAACATATGGCTCATGGAGTATTTTAACAGAGATCAGGCTTTTCCGGCCAGAGGAGTATTTTCAGGTTTGCCGGTACAGGCGATACCTACCAAGAGAAAAACCAAGGAGTGGTTTAAAGCCACTATGGATTCTCTTGAATTGATTGGTTTGAAGCAGCTTGATGAGAACCAGAAGTTCAAGGATTTTTATAGAATGATGGAAGGTAAGTTATCCTTTATGGAGCTGAAAGACGTAATTCCTTATCTTAAGGATGTTCAGTCTATAAGGGACAATGTAAATATTCCATCATTCTTACGTCATTATGATATAATAGGTACGATCGTAAACGCTTTTGTAGGATGGTTGGGCAACCTTTCTGACAAGTATAATGTAGTTGGATTGGACGAATCTGAAGTGAATCAGTATTCTGCCACGAAGGAGAATCTCCTTCATAATTACATTAAAGAGGAATTGGACAGAAGGGTTAGGCAAGAATTGTTAAATAGGGGATTGGATCCGGATTATAATAATTTTGCAAGCGAAGAAGAAAAGCAGGCTTATGCTCAACAGATACAAGAGGTGAAAGCATCTATGACCCCTCCTGAGATAGAGAATTTCATGAATACAAAATGGAAGACTGCCGAGGTTATATGGGGTTCTCATACGCTTGAAGCAGACAGGGGGCGTTTTTACATGGATGAGATAGACACCGAGAATTTCATCGACTATCTTCTTACCGGTCGTTGTTTTAGAAACTATCATGTAGGATACGACTATTATAAGCCGGAGAGATGGTCTCCGTTGAATACGTTTTATTCTAAGACATTAGATAGCAAGTATCCGCAGTACGGTGATTATATTGGTCGTGTTCATTATTATACTGCCAATGATATTATAGTAAGGTGGGGGCATCTTCTTACGGCAAAAGACAAGCAAAAGCTTATAGGAGGTGCTGATAATTTCAATGGTACTTATAACAATGGTGATAATGGAAGCTATGTAAGTTTATCCAAATCGGCGAGTGTAGGGATGTTATATCAGAATAAGGTAATACCTTGGAAAGGATATAATGATTATGCTTCTATAAAAGCTTATGAGGATTATTACGGTATTCCAGCCGGCACATATACCGGATACGATAGTAATGGCAACGAATATCACAGAACCAGATTCATGCCAAATTTAGAGCATGGTAATTATTATAACCGTGCCCAGAGTTTAAGCGACGAGCATGTTCGTAGTGATTTGTATCAGGTAACTGAATCATATTGGGTATCCCCGGCTCAGGTGTATGTAATTACCTACCAAACTGAAACCGGATTAGTAACTACCGAAATGGTAACCGACGAGCTTCTTCAGGACTTTTTACAGGAAAATGGTATTAAGAAAATTACCAGAACCATGAGTAAGGGAATGGAGAACCCGGAGATTAATACCTATTTCGTAGATTACGTTCCACAGGTAAGGTACGGGGTTAAAATAAGTGGAGGTGCCCTCGCTCAGGACAACCTGTATCTGGATGGAGAACCTATCGATCACCAGATAAAAGGGGATAGCAACATCTATGACTTTGTTTTACCTGTTGCCGGATATATCGGTACTTCTATGGCTAACAGGATTCAGCCATATCAAATATTCTATAATTTCTCCATAAACCAGATAAACAATATTCTTGAAAAGGAGATCGGTAAATTCTTCTTAGGAGATATAAATCTGGTTCCGAGTGAATACAAGGATTTGGGTGAAGATGTGGCTGATATATGGGCAAACCTTCTTGATGTAGCTAAGTCTGTAGGTGCTCTTACATTAGATACCTCATCTCAAAACACGAAAGGTGGTGTCCCTTTCAACCAGTTTGCTGTCTATGATTTGTCCCAGACAGAGCAACTTAAAACAAGAATGGAACTTGCTGAATGGTCGAGGATGAAATGTTTTGAAATGGTTGGTATCACGCCTCAAGTAATTAACGGCCCCAACAGGTATGAGACCGCCACCGGGGTCCAGCAGGGCGTTACAGCATCTATGTTACAAACACAGATATACTTTGATAACTTCGGTTACTTCAAGAAACGCGCTTTGGATCTTCATCTGGCTGTTGCTCAACAATGTCAGGAAGAAGGAAAGGATATTTCTGTAATGTACACAAAAAGTGATCTTACCAGAGCGTTTTTATCTATAGGAACCGACGGTCTTAGTCTAAGGCATCTTGGTGTTCAGGCATTATCTAATTCCAAGAAAAGGGATGAGCTTGAGAAATTTAAAACTTTCATGTTGCAGCTAAATACAGCCGGAGGCGATATTTACGATCTTGCATCTATCTTCACATCAGATTCTATGGTGGAACTTATACAGAATGCAAGGAATACTCGCGCATACAACGAGCGTCAGATGCAGCAGCAACAACAGAATCAGATGCAGCTTAACCAGCAACAGATACAAGCTGAAGCTGCTGAGAAGGATAAGCAACGTCAGCATGAACTTGCTTTGGAAGACAAGAAAGGTCAATACAGGATACTTCAAGAGAAGATTCAGGCGGCAGGCAGGGCGGCAGACGCCAAGAGCGACGCCACCTCCCTCAACTTCCTGGCTTCTGTTTCAGATCAGACCGTAAGGCAAGCTGATATAGAAAGCAATGAAAGGATAGAGGATAAGAAAATTGAAAACGATTCCAAACTTCATGATGATGAAATGAGAATGAAAATGGAAGAGTTAAAATTAAAATCCAAAGAGCTTGCTCAACGAGCGAGGGAAGATGCCACCAAAAGGTATGTAGCCGGAATCAATAAGAATTAAGGATTAAACATCCCCAAATTTCATTAGAAAATCTCTAATAAAATTTGGGGATGTTTAATTTTTAGTGAAGATTAAACACTTATAAGTTTTTTGTCTGAAATATAGGTATTTAAATATTTTTGCAGTATGAGAAAATTAGAAAAAAATGGAATAGTAGAATTGGACGATATTTTTAGTATCGATCCAGTTGATGATGTTTATAATAGGGAAGAAGATATTCTGCCTATTAATGGTAATGAACCGGCTAAAAAAGATGAGAAGCCTGTAGAAGAAGGTTCTCAAATTAAAGAAGAGCTGGTTGTCGATCCTACTCCTGATCCTAAAGAGGATAAAAAAGGAGAAGAGAATGTGGTTGACGTTAAACAGGATCCGGTAGAGACCCCGGTTGTCAATTACAGAAAAGTATTGGATGCCCTTTCTTCAAGAGGGATCATTCCCGATTTGAAAGATGTGGTATTTAGCGGTGAAAACGGCGAAGAGATTACTATCAATGATCTTGATTTTAGTAAAGAAGATTCGTTGTGTGACATACTATCTACAGTCCTTGAAAGCCAGAAAGAGGATATTGTTAAGGATAAGATAGATGTTACTTCTGTTTCTGATATTACCAAGAAGCTTATTCAGGCTGATAAGGCTGGCGCTAATATCGTTGATATTCTTAAGCAATATGATACGAATGTCGCTCCGATAGAAAAGCTTGACATTGAAAACAAAGCAGATCAGATAAAGATCGTTCGCCATTATGTTGATCTTCTTGGGTTGCCTAAAGATGAAGCTGATGAGTTTTTCAAAGGCATTATCAATAAAGGAGAAGAGTATGTTGAAGCAAAGGCTATAAAGTATAAGGCTGAGCTTGATAAGAGAATGGATGATATTATCCAGCAACGTACTAAAGAGGCTGCCGAAAAGAAGGCGAAGGATGCAGAAGATTTTAGAAGGTATAAGAAAGACCTTAAGTCTTCTATCCAGGCAAAGTATCAGCTAAATGACACTATGGTATCTAAAGCTCTTGATTTTGCCCTAAAACCTTCTGAATCGAATCCCGGAATTACCAAAGCATTTAATAGGGTAAGGGAGATGATGATGAATCCGGAAGAAGCGCCAGATTTGATTATGTTTCTTATGAACCCAGGAGAGTTCATAAAACAGAAGTCGAATCAAGCTGTAGTTGATGAGAAGAAAAAAATTTATAAGCTCATCAGCCATACAAATAAAGACAAGAGGGTGGCTCCGGTAGATGATAAAGGTGATCAAGTTCAAGGTGTGAAGTTCGATGAAATCAGTATAGATTAAAAATTAAAACATTTTTTCGTTCATGGCTAATGTACTTTTAACAAAAAATTTCCCGGCCACCATGAATGGTGACACGGTGATTGGATATACCGACGCTAAAGTCGTTAAGCAAAGTATCGTAGAACACGATCTTAGCTCTTTAGAAGATTGGTACTACGAAGATCCGGATAAGAACCATCTGGGTATGCTTGAGTTGTTTTCTAACATTACAAACTATCCTCTGCCTATGTATATGGGTATGATTAAACAGGATGCTACTATTACCGTAAATGGTATCAATGGTTCATTCCGTTATGATCTTCCGGTATCAGAAACGTATGAGGTGGTTACAGTAGAAGACACGTCTTTGAAATATGCAAAACCCGGTATTGATGAAAGCTTCTTCGAAATTGTGTTGAACGCACAATTTAAACAAGGAGATGTTATTACTTACGATGTGATTAACGGTTGCCAGGCTCTTATCTCTACAGAGCGTCCTCCTAAACAAGAAGGTGAAAACTGGAGATACTGGTGTAAGCTGTGGGGTCGTTCTCGTGCTAAATACTTCCCGAAAGACATGCTTCGTGCCGGTATTAAATACTGGAAGGTAACAAACGTTCTTGGTGAGTTCTCTACTCAGTTCTCTGGTGTAGGAGGTGCTTCTAAGGCCGGTTCTATGACTTGTGAATTTACGCTTGGTGGACACCGTGGTGTTGAAGGTGAAACGACTATGTACGCCGGTATTAAGTCTTTGGCTTATGCGGACGAACGTACACAGAATTTCATCGACAAGGCTTACCAGAAAGTTCGTCAGCTTTCTGAAATCAGAGGAGGTGATGCAAGTTATGCTATCATCGGTTCTCGTCTTGGTGACGGAAGCATTGATATGCGTACAGCTCGTGTAGCCAATACAGTGTCTTTGTTCTGTTTGGCTGAGTTGGCTAAGATGGAAGCATACGAACTTATGTTCATGCGTGGAGGTAGAGTCAAGGGTCATAATGGTGTTTTGATGAAAAACGAAGGTTTGTACCATCAACTTCGCCGTGGTTTCGTTATCTCATATGCACGTCCGGGCGGTATCAAGCGTGAACACTTCCTGGCTGCTGCCGACTATATTTTCCGTGGTCGTAGCGATATGCCGATTGAAAATCGTGTAATGAAATTCAAGGTAGGTGCTATGGCTTATAAGAACATCGTTGAAATCTTCCGTGATGAGTTCTTCTCTCAATTAGGTGCTTTGGCTCCGCTTATGGGTACAGAACGTATCATCAATAACCCGGTAACAGGATCAAACGATGCTCTTGAATTAGGAACTGTAAAGATCAAGGGTGTTACTATTCCGGGTATTGGTAAGGTTATTGTAGAACACGAACCTTCTTTGGATTACGTTGATATGGTAGATAGAAGCCAGTTGGTAGACGGCATGACTCCTATCACATCATATTCATGTATTATGGAAGACTTGACCGCTCCTGAATATTCCAATGCATTCGCCGGCATCCCTGCTTCAGCCGAAGCTCGTATTGGTAATATCAACAGCAACGTATTCTACGTTAAGCCTGATATCGGTTCTATGTGGTGGGGTTACGAACAAGGTAGATGGTCATCCAGAGTATCGGCTCAAGAAATTGTATCCAGTCATCCTCGTATGTCAGAACAATTCTGGTGCCACTCTGTATCGGCTTGTTGGGTAAAAGATACCAGCCGGTTCGTAACAATTGAATTGTTACCAAGCTCTTTGTAATCATAACTTTTAATATTAACTTGCGGTCGGCTTTAAAACCGGCCGCAAATTTTGTTTTCATAGGATATATAAAAAGATGGGAAAAAAGATTTTTGAAGAAAGCCATGAGTCTAAGAAACTGCTGGCTACCGTAGGAGGAATGAAGATATATTCCGACTCTATTTATGTTATAACAGGTAAGATGGATGAAGAAGCTCCTTCCGGATATCAGGAAAGAGGCATTTCCAAGACTCCTTTCCCTGGTAACAAGACAGTATCTTGTTGTGGATGGGATAAGGATCTTAGGGTGTATGATACCGGTTTCTTCATCAATTCAGCATGTTATAAAGGTTACTCACTTGAAGACAAGAAGAATGAAATGGATATGCGTATTAAGAATATTCGGTATCCGTTTGAAGAAACTGTCAATGAGGACCTGGATCAAAAGAACTTCGATTTCTGGGATTCTTACAGAATTGACTTGTATGATGGTCGTCTGTTCTACACTAATGACGTTCGTGATTTATTTGAGCTGTATATAGCTATTTTATCCAAGTCTCTTACTCCTAAAGAGGAAGACGGTAATCCGATGTATGTCGAATCTTATTATTGTGTAGAAGACAAGACTACGGCCGTAGATATCAGGAAACAACGTCAGATTGATAAGGCTGATATTTTATATGAGTTCATGAACAAACTGAAAGGATCTGAGGCTGAAAGAAAAAGCATCTACGATCTGCTTTTGTATCTTGACATCATATACAGCGTAGAGCTTGATCAGAGCATGGTTCAATACATATTCACTAATTGGATTGACGCCAAGAATACGAACGTTGATATGTATAAAGAAGCAAGCTCAAGGTTCTTATCTGACGACGAATCTTCTGAGGGAATGCAGGTGATTAAATTCCATCGTATGATCAGGGAAATGATCGAGGGCCTGGCTGTCACCGTCAACACCGACGGACTGTATCTCAATGGCGAGCTCCTGGGCGCCGACGCCATCTCTGCATCTATGGCTCTTGCTTCCAATAAGTCGATGTTAGAAACCAAGTCACGTGTTCTGGAAGCGTATAATGCTTTAAAGAACAAGCATAAAAAAATAGAAGGCACTAAGTCTGACAAGAAGAAAAAGGAAGATGAGAAAGGTTTTGATGTTGATCAAAACGCTGATAAAAAGGAATAATTTATGAAAATCGTTGATTGTTATCTCCGGGCCTTACAGAAGGCTGAAGAAAACATGACCAACGGAGGTATAAAACTTGACAAGGCACGTTTTGTTCAGCTTTTTAATGACGAACAAAACCGCCTTGTTCGTTATATCCTTGATAAGAAAAACGAAGAGGATATACGTTATATACAAAAGTTGGTTGTGTACTCAAAAGAACTTGATAAAAAAGAAGATAAAGATAATCCGGAAAGTACTTTGTTTTCATTGCCTTTTGATTTCTTTTCTTTTTCAAACATATCAGGCGTATTTACCAAAGGTGAATGCACGGTCACTGATTTTACCATGTGGGAGGCTAAGAATGAAATCCCGCATGAGCTTCTTGCCGACTTTTTTAACAAACCTGATTTTGATTTCAGGGAAACATTCTATACAATAGGCGAAGATTCGGTAAGGGTGTATAAGTCTGGTTTTGATGTAGACACCGTTTATCTTACGTATTACCGATATCCGAAGGAAGTTGACATCGAAGGATATATTAAATCTGATGGTTCTAATTCGACTGATATAGATCCTGAATTAGATGACAAATTAATCGGTATTATTCTTAACATGATTGAAAAGCAATTTGCTTTGAATGAAAGCGAATACGGACGTTATCAAATAGACTCAAACAACGTCCAATCTCCTTTATAGCAGAATAAAGGCACATCCTAAATTAAACATTATCAAAAAGCATTAAGAATTAATTAATTCCTAATGCTTTTTGTTGCTTATATGACTATCGCTATTTTTGAGACAGATAACAGAATACTAATTTTTAAAATATTATAAGGCTATGGCTATCCATAAACCGTATGACAGACACATTATCTGTCCTCCGCACGCTAAGTTGGCGGACGTAGATTCTTTGTTGCTTCAAGAAGGTCAGATCGCTATCTATGATTTGGATGGTGAGCAGACTAAAGATGGTTTGAAAGCGTTGAAAGACTTGAAAGGATATCGTAAGGACGAACAACGTTTCCAGATCAGAATCGGACGTAATGAGATGGTGAACGACCGTGTATCTGATGATAAATCATTCTCTACACCTACGTTTGCTATTGACGAAATCATAGAAGTGTATGCTTCTGCTCCGAAGAGCAAAGAAATTAAAGTAGATGAGGTTATTTTCGGTTATAACGGAATTGACGACAATACCGCTATTACAGCAAGAAAAGGCGATCGTATTCCTATCCATATTAAGCTGACAGGACGTTTGTTCGAGCTTCGTGGTTATCCGATGGGTGAGGTAAATATTGATGATTACATCATTTTCGAAAACTGTCCGGGTCGTGAGGATATGTGCTCAGAATGTGATCCTTGCGAAGATGTTGATATTTTGGCTGCTATTTTGAAAACAATCGAACGTATCAAGAATCAGCCGATTGCAGGTGGTGGCAAGGTAGGTGATTTTGTAGAAATCCATCCTATCCATTCTTGCAATGAACTGGAAAAAACTCCGGTGGAAACCGACATGAATTTCTATTGCATGGAAATGTGTGATACCGGTGATGCTTATGCCCTGGCTCAGCTTAAGGCTGCTTATCCTGGTTTGGATATCAAGAGAGTCGGACGTCATCTTTCTACATCTAAATATCAGGTGATGAAAGAAGGTGGTAAGCCTTCTGATTATACTCAAAAGCTGTCTTCTATCATGAAAGGATGCGAAGAGTGCCCTGATGGATATACTAAGGTAGACGGAGGTTTGATTTATGCCGTAACGTTAGAGGATGATGGGGTTGATCAGTCTACTGTAGTAGAAAGCATTAAGAATGCCGTTAGTAGCACTGCCGAGAAAACAGCAGCCCAAGATGGCGGCGTAGGTATGTACACTGTGGCCGTAAGCAAGAAACTGACGAAGGCTGATATCGATGCATTTGTAGAAACTAATCCGACTGCCACAGTAACGTTCGTTGCTAAAACAGCAGATATGTGTAGCAATCCTACTGTTACTACCGTTAGCTGGGAAGCATGTGGTTCTTGTAAGATTTCGAAAGAAGCTTATGAAATCACGTTGCCGGATGATGAATGTGGTAACAGTGCTAAAGAAGAATTGCAGGCAGCATTCCCGTATCTGACAATCGAAGATTACGGTACACCTGGTGGATGTCAACACAAATTCAAAACAACGGTCGTTACTAACATGGTTTGCGACGAATGCGATAAAATTTTCAAAGACTTCTTCGTATCTAAAGCTCCCGAATCTTATCGTGGACGTAACTGGAAACGTTTGGGTGCCGTAGCAGGAGATCAGTCCATTATCGCCGATCCGATTCCTAAGAACTGCAAATGCGGTATCTTGTTCCGTGGTATTGACTACATGATTTCTCCGTCCGACTGTTTGATTGACCGTCTGACATTCCAAGAAGGATCTGTTCGTATTGCTGTAAATGGCGGTTATCCGGATGAACAGCGCGAGGCTATCAGCACGTACTTCAACCCGATCCATACCGAACACAAACAGCACTGGGCTCCGCGTACTCACCTCGGCGCTGAATTGCTGGATAAAGAACGCGAACAACGTATGTTCTTCGACTTCCGTAAGACTCACCAAGAACTTATGGAACGGATGTTTACCAACGAAGAAACCCGCTTAGACCTGTTGGCTCCGTATGCTGATTATTCAGTAACGTTGAAGCCGGCACGTTACTCTAACGGCTTCGGTAGGGTAATTGATGATCATATTACAGTACACTTCCATGTACCGTATGGCGCTCACGAAGGTATTCAAGACCTTATGGACCTGTTAGCTGCTTCGGCAAATATCAAGCCCTGCAAGATTTGATTTTCCTTTTTTTTCTATATATCCCAAGGGGGAGGAGGCTGGTCCTCCACCCCCTTTTTGTAATAAAACAATTTGAAATAAGTTAGTTTCATATGAACGGCGTGGATTCTTTAGTCGGTGCCTTAGGGAGGGGCATTGATAAAATAACCAACATAGTTGGAAAATGGGGTTCCTCCCAACCGGTAGATGACAGCAAATCCGGTATAAAAATAGGGGACAAAATCTACCAAGTGGTTGTGTCCTTAAATGGCTGTTATTGGTATCTTGACGAAGAAGGTAAGAAGCATCCTGTTTCTGGTATTCCGGCCACAACCGAATGGGAGTGGATTAACATAGCTGAGAAAGTTATCAAAGATTTCAAAACCTGTTACCGTACACCTGGTGGAAAGGTCGAAGTATGGAGTTGGTATCTTCTTAACGATCAGATGGATGTTCTTAAAGAAACCCATAGAATTACCGACAGTACCGACATGGATAATCCGGTAGGTAAGGTTCTTACTAAAATACCGGACGAATGGGTTATGATCGACTGCGATCTTCCTGATATGACAGAACGTGACATTACGTTTGTAAGTAGATGTTATAAGACTCCGGATGGTAAGGTTGAAATAGAAGGATTGGAGGCCATAGATGATAAGATAAATATCAGGGAATCTATTTATACCGTTATTCAATCGACGGACGATAATTTCCCTGCCGGCCATGTTTTTAAACTAATTCCAGAGAATTGGGTTCGAATGGTTTGTGACTTTCCTGACATGACAGAACGAGACGTAACTTACGTTCTTGAATGTTACACTACTAAAAAAGGAAAAGTGCAAGTAGAAGGTTTGGTAGCCATAGATAACATCCTTGGAGCCAGGGAAGAGGTTTATACCGTTCTTCAGTCAACCGATCCTGATATTAAGGTAGGAACCGTGCTGGATTCCATTCCCGAAGATTGGGTGAGGATGGTCTGTGATTTTCCTGACATGACGGACCGGGAAATTGTTGAAGTAGACGAATGTTATAAGACTGATGGTGGTAAGGTCAATATAAAAGGTTATCAATCTATTGATGCCGTTCTTGGTGTAAGGGAACAGTATTATTATATTGTTAAGACAACGGATGCCGCCTATCCTCAGTGGACGAGAATAGATAAGATACCTAACGAATGGACGAAAACCGAATGCGACTTCCCTGATCTTACAGAAAGACATATTATGTCCGTAGATGAATGTTATACTACTCCTGGTGGTAAAATACATCTTGGTGGATACAGGTCGGTAGATAGCATAATAGGTGTCCGGGACGAGTATCTTATTGTCTTAGAAACGACCGACCCTGATATACAAAGAGGCGCCACATTCAGCAAAATACAAGAAGGATGGCAGCGTATTGTTTGTGATTTCCCTGATGCTACTACATCCGATACAGAAATAGTAGAAAACTGTTATAAGACGGAAAAGGGTAAGGTTCAGATCCGAACATACATAACAATGGACGGATACGGAAATACGAGGGAATTAAGACATATGGTTCTTAAAACAACCGATCCGGATTACAATATCGGATCCAATATCGATCAGATACCGGTAGGGTGGTTAAGTATCGAGTGTGATTTTGCGTCTGCTACACAGCGCCATATAAGACAGGTCAAAAACTGCTACGTTTCTGATGCAGGGAGCATCTACGTTGAGGGAGAAATCGTTTACGACAATGACCTTGACATAGACAAGATGGCGCTGACGGTCATGGAAAGCACTGACCCGGCGAGAGCCGTAGGGACGGAGCTGGCTGCCATTCCCTCTGGATACGTGAGAACAGTTTGTAGATGTAATTGTTTCAACCACTAAATCTTATTGTCATGAGCTGTAACGAATATTTTTTAGTAACACTGGAGTCTAAATCGACTCCAGTTCGTCATAAATACACGAATTTAACAGACGAATGGTATGGTCCTGATGGTGTTAAGTACGAAGATCCTGATACGATAGCCAAAATCGAAGAACAAGCTACAGATAAGAATCGTATAGGAGATAACACTTTATATCAGAAACTTATTGAAATACATTCTCAAGGAGAGTCAATAAAATCGGACATCGGAGACATAGGTCAGGTATTAGATTACATAAATGGGGAGGAAGTGTAATGGGAACCATATCAGATAAGTTAATGAGGATCATAAATACCAAGGAGGATATAAGGCAAGCCCTTATATCCAAAGGGTATGATGTACCTACTTCCATACCTTTTAAAAAGTATGCGAAAATGATATTAGATCTGCCATGCAATGCAGACTTCTTCCCGGATATAGAAGGTATCGTAGCCAGATATTCTGCTTCCGGTCTCACCAATGAACAGATGGCTGCCAATCCCGTATGGGTTGATAAGACGGGAAATGGACAAGATTTACAGTTGAAAAACTTCTCTTGGAAGAGAATGTCAGGGGTTGGAGGATATGTTCAGGATTTTAATGATTTTAGAAATAATGCTACTGTAGATAAAATAAGAATTGATGAGCAGGGTAGCAATTCTATTAAAGTAACCATTTTAACTACAGAAATTGGTAATGCTATTTATATACCAAAGAATATTTACCAATTTAATAAATCTTATTTCATAAAAATATCAAGTGAAGGATACGATGAAGGTGATCTATTTTTGTCATTTTATGCTCCTTCTACATCAACGGCTACAACAGTAAAAGTACCTTTAAATCCTAATGGCATCACTGAAATTCCTGCAATAAAAGAAGATGATTTTTTAGCTGTTTATCTTTTTAATGCTGCGGGTAAAGTGGGATCAATTACCATCGAACAACTACCTCTCTACCCCGGCGCACTCGTCTTTGATGGTGTAGACGATTATGGTGTCTGTGATAACTTCCCCATTCTGACTAAGGAAAAGGGATATACGGTTGTGGCGTTGAGACAGTGGATTACAAGGGGTGAAATAGCCTCAGGATTAGTATCTAATGTAAATGATTGGTTCAATGATGGTGCCTTCTTGTTAGAATATCGTAATGTAAATGCCGATTATTTTAATAGTCCGATGTCTTTTGGAACAATAGGGAGTGAAAAGGATTTACCACACATCCTTACTTATCAGACATCTAAAAGTTATAATGGTGTTTCGATTATAACTGGTAATTTTACAGGAACAGATGTGCTATATGTTGGAAAATTAGCTACAAGAAATGTAGGAATTTGTATTAACGCTGCTATTTGGGAACTTGTATTTCTCGACCACGATGCCACCGAAGAAGAACTGACCAAGATCAAAGACTACTTCGTTAAAACTTATCCCTGGCTCTTCCCCGACCAAGCATGGACAGTGGTAGGCAAAACCAACGAGGACGAAGATCGTGCTACTATTGCCAACATTACAGGCAATGGTAATAATCTTGTGCTGTCTAATTTTGGGTTTGCAGAAGGGAGTGGGTATGGGTTGTATGCATATAATTTCAACTCATTTGATCTTAGAGATAATGTAGTTAAGCCCACAGATGTAAAAAAAGATTCGTTTAGAATAATCGGAACTGGGAATAGCGGTAATGTTTTGGTTTTATCAAATACATCTAATTCTGCTGCCTGGAAGATACGTATCACAGGTATGAAAGAAGGGGATAGCTGTATAGTTGGAAATGCAAATAAAAGTGGTGATTATATTAAAATAATCAAGGATGGTATATATACTTTCCGAAAACAGTATGCTACAACTTCGATAAATGGTATATGGTATAATTCTTCACAAGAAGTAGATGTTTTAGTTGAACAAATCCTCGAATACGAAGGCTATCTAGTTACTGATGGGGTGGATGATGAAATAATCAGTGCTAAACTAATTCAATTCGCAGATAAATTTACCATTGTTGGTGATTGGAAGTTTATGGAAGATAGAAATGATAATGCAGGATTATTGAAAGCAAATCAAATTTACATCTATAATGCTACAACAGGAATGAGGATTTATTTAAAACAGGGTTCAAAAAACTATCCTTTTTCTTGTAAAAAGATTAACGCTTTGACTTCTGATGGATGGGTGTATGATGAAAAATGGGATAAATACAAAGTTTATCCTATTGGAAGTGATATTGATATTTCAAGCCGTTTATTTTTAGGTTTTTATAGCTCAAATTTTACCAAAATAGCCCTAAAAAACTTAGGCATCTACAACGATCAACTCCTCTCCAAAGACGATTGTATCAAAGCATACAACTATTTACAAACCCTAAAATCAAAGTAATATGAAATTTATTATCATACCAAAAGAAATATATGATTCCGTATCTGAAGAAAAGAGACGTGAATTAGGAATAGGCAGCCCAAGAGCGAGCGTAGACGGTTCTAAAGTTATTTTACACGTAGAACATTATGACCTTCTATTTAAGTCTTTAGATATGCAGGCTGATGACGATCCTCAATATCCGTATCCGGTATATGACAGCCCTTCTTCTGAGTTTGAATCTGTTCTTTCATCTAAAGAATGGGTGTCTGATGTTAATGACGAGCGTCTTTGATCTTGTTATGGTTGGGACAATTGCTATATTTGTGAAAAGTTAAATAATTAAAGCGTGTGGTAGCGTTATCTACCATATAATCATCATGTTTCAGATAATAATCGGATGCGTTTTGGCTAATATCCTTACGATAGCAATCATCGGTTTAGCCCTGTATTTAGTGTATAGTAAAAACGAAGATCGTTTAAAGGCTTTGGATTCTAAGATTGATCAGAAGGTTGAGGACGTAAAAAACAAGGTTGGTGCGGTGATGGACATCGTAGACCAGGTCAAGAAGTTGTTGGATAAAATTAACAAAAAATAAATATGGCAGAAATAGGTTATAACAGTAAATTCGAAGGCCAGGAGGTTGATTCCAGACTTGAGAATGTGGTGCAGGCTGCTCCTGGAACAGGTTCGGAGTCGGGCAAGGGAGGCCTCATCCCGGCTCCCCCTGCCGGAAGTCAGGACGGTAGCAAGACTCTTCTTAGTGACATGACATGGGGCGATTATGTAAATAAGAAATATATAGATGATGCTGTATCGGCAGCAGGGTGGAAGAAACAGATTGTTAGCAAACTTCCTACTGTTGAAGAGGCGAAGGACAATGTCATGTATCTTGTAAAAGATAATGTGGCATCTACAGAAACCAAAAACGTGTATAACGAATATATTTTGGTTACTGAAGAAGGTGGAACTAAGGTGCTTGAATCACTTGGTATGGTAAGTACCGGAGTAGATTCTGGCTATCTTGATTTATCCATATTTTCTGGTGATTCCGGATCTCTTGATGAAGGTTCGTTTGCAAAAGTTTTGGATGCATACAATAATAATATCACATTAGGTAAGTTAGATGGTGATTATTATTATTTGAATTATTTTTTAGAAGGTAATGATTTTGAAAATAATTTTAAATTAAAAATAGTATTTGCCTCATTTGCTAATACCGACTCAGCGGTAGGCGCATCTGAATATGATATAGAAATTCAGGTGGGGACTTTTGTTGTTATTCAAGATAAGACATATGTGGCTATGAACAATATGGTTACGTTGTCTAATACGATATTGTCTTATTTGAATTTTATGGCTATGCCCCCTAAGGTTGTTACAACATTGGCAAATTTACCAAAAGGTGCTCATAATATCATAGCCAACGTCGCTTCTGCTACGAATCTGTCTATGACCGTATCTTCTGAGTATGTTGGGAGGGAGTGGCAGGTGCGGGTCAACAACACCACCGGCACAGACATCACACAGCCACTTCCTACCTCTGGCCAGTTCCAGAGTATGTCAGGCGATAGCGTAATAGTACCTAAAAACAGTTTTATAGAATTAAGTATCTGGTATATTAATGATAAGTTAGTTATCAGAGTAGGTGAACAAGCTTAACAGAAAGGATAGAGTATGGTTTATGTAAATAAAAACGTAAAAGGTTTTTACTGGGAAGGATACGAGTTGGATTCCTCTTCTTACGAAGTAGGGTATTCTTACCAAGATTTCTTAGATGGTAAATGGGTTCAACTTGACTCCGATCAAGAAAAATTCCATCAAGACAATCCTGATGCGAGTGTGAAAGAAGTTATTGCCATGCAGCTTGACCCGGAGCCTCCTGGACCAACTGAAGAGGAGTTGCTTGCCAAGGCTAAGGATAAGAAAGTTTCTGAGGCCAGGGAATATGCTTATTCTGATGCTGTCCGCTCTTATAGCTTGGATGGTAAACAGATATGGTATAACAGCAGCATGAGGCAGAAGGTTAAAAACGATATTGATGTAGCAAAAGGGAGCGGGATATACACCGTATCTGTAGCAGATTCAGAATACGAGCTTGATATTGCTAATACGGCAATGAATGAAATGCATGTATATGAATCTGAATGCGATGATCGTACTGCTGCCATAGAAAAGGAAATAGCTTCTAAAATTGACAGGAGTGAAGTTGAATCTATGAAAGTGGATGAAGGATATCCTGAGAAGTTGGCAAGGACAAAGGATCAGATCATAGAAAAAAATAAGATCCTTGAAGCTAACGATCCGGAGAAGGCTACAGCCATGTACATAAGGGCGATGATCAATACGCCGGCTATGTTGGAGAATACTGACCAGAGTCTGGCTCTTAAGATAAAAGGATTGTATCCTATTTGGGATAAGGATGGAGTTTATGGCGACAAAGGTCTTCCTATGGGTACGGCTGGGGGGGGGGGGGGGGG
>ERZ779669.586-NODE-586-length-21399-cov-9.500234_pt1 | contig 21399 bp, 17 predicted proteins | sample MGYA00511372_ERZ779669 | MGnify/ENA primary metagenome ERZ779669 (study PRJEB29588, sample SAMEA1967891) | human gut metagenome | biome: human gut; feature: human-associated habitat; material: faeces | place: Denmark | collected 2008/2010 ... | reverse complement strand
CGTCACGTCGTCGAGGAGCTTGAAGCGCAGGCGCGTGCCCTCGCGTGCCTTCGTTGTCCTGTCAATCATGGCACGGATGAGCGTGGCGTTCACAGCCGCGTCTTCCGCCCTGACGGTGTTGCACTTCTATCTTGACAGTGGTGGGTTAAGGCCGGTCCTGCCGACGGATTGAAGACAGAAACGCCACCGCTCCAACATGGAGTGATGGCGCAAAGGTATATGGCAATCAGCTGAATTAAAAAGGAATAAGGGTTCGTTCAGTTCGCGAATCTGAAAACGAACTGAACGAATTTAAACGAATCGAATTCAAGCATTCGATTGTGTATTTATGAGCAGCACTTTTGCCTTTATAGCATCAATGGCAAAGCGATGTTCGGGTTCATCCTTGCCGTACTGTTTCCGGTTAGGCGAAAGGTTTTGCAGATAATTCACGCTTTTCTGTAATTGCCGTACACCAACTATGGTATGATTGGGGAACGATGCACGCATCGCATCCACGAATCGGGTCAATGGCATCTTAGGGCTAATCTCCCCGGTTTCAACAAGGGCAATATACAAGTGGGCAGTACTCATGCCTGTGCATTGGCGGCTTGTCCATTCCCCAATTCTTTTCACCATGCTCTCATCTTGAGAGGAAAGCAAAGTCAGGAATGTATTGCCTGTTGCAATTTGGTTATTGGATTTGCCGCGCTCACTATATTGTAGATAACGCCTTTGGAAGAACTTATTCCAGAACAGTTTGAGCAAAGAGGAAATCAGATTTCTGTACTTGCGCTTATTTTGCTCCACCATAGCCTTTCTCAATTCATTGACTATCAGTTCCGGCGATTCTCCATGCTTAATCCATGCAGCCATAGCCATCCTGTCATCTTCTTTTCCCTTGAAGTAGTTGGCTGCGAAATCGGACATTGAGAGAATTTCCAATAGGGCAGATGCCTCAATATGTCCAGCGGCAACCATCTTTTCTATTTCTTTCCTAAAGACAGGCGAGGACAAAAAGGCTTCCTCACCCAACTTTAATATGCCACAAATACCTTGCTCGTTCATCCTGGCTACAAATTGGGCATATTCTTGCGGATGAGCTTCAAGCCATACCTGCACTTCATCTTTATCCTTCATAGACACTTTATCGTTTTTACTCATTAATTATATTTAATGTTTGAAAAGGACAAAAATAAAGGCATTTTGATGCGTAAAAGAAATTCGCAACACTATTCTGCAAAACAACTTCAATCCGAGCCCTTAGTATGTGCAAAATTTGCACATCTGCTATATACTTTTGGAGTATTTTTTCAAAACACGTCCTCTCTTGTTTGGTTGGTTATGGCATCAATCTCGTCTGCGATTTCGTCTGATGAGAGCTTGATGTAGTCCATGAATGTCTTTTGTGTCTTATGTCCGCTCACGTGCATCATCTGTAAAATGGTGTATTTGTGTGTAAGATACATATTGGTTATACCACTGCGGCGTGCCGTATGTGTGGTGACACAATTGTAGCGAGGCATCATCACCTCTCCCTTGCTGTTACGTTCCACTGTGATTTTCCCATCATCTACCTGCTTCTTTTGCTTCATGGTCAACTTGGTCCGAACCTTCACAGCCAATGATGGCACGGTTTGGGATAACTCTTTAAGGATTTCCTTGATGTATCGGTTGAGAATAACGTCAACCACGGAAGGCAGATTATAGTTGTATTTCTCACAGATGGCTTGCAGATTAGGATTCATGATAGGGATTTTCACCTCCGTATGCGTTTTCTGCTGTACAAGCCGGATTATGGGTGTACCCTTGGCTGTAGTAGTGAAACAGTCAGGAGAAATGTTGTTATAATCACTCACACGCTGGCAAGTGTAACACCCCACCAGAAAAATGTCACGCACTTGTTCCTGTAATCCTGTTAACGGCATTTCATACAACGCTTGAAGCTCTGCTGATGTCAGATATATCTCGGCAGCCTTGTCTTTCTCGTCTATTTTCTTTTTTGAGAAACATTGAGTGGCACGGTTATTATCGTGTATGCCATCGGTATAGGCATAGCCGACAAGTGCCCGGAGTGTAACCAAATACTTGTTTTGTGCAGTAATCATGTAATGGCGCTTTTCCATATAGGCAAGGAATTTGGCCGCAAATTCACGGTTCACCATTCCCCATGTATATTGGTGCTTCTTGTCGAAGTCGTCGTATAATCTCATGAAACTGTGCCAAGACTTGACTGTTCCCGCTGAATACCTGTTATTCTTATTCAAGCGTTTTCCCGATTTAATGTCGGCGCAGAACCGTGAAAGGTAATTCCATATCTTGGCCTTCTCTGCCTCGATGCCTTCCTGAATGAGCCGTTCCTGTTCTTGACGGATACGTTCTTCTTCCAGTCTCGCTTTCTCTTCTACCTCTTTTTGTGCCCGTTGGATTTCATATTTGTTCGGGTCAGATATAGCCAATATTTCCGACTTGATATGCTGCCTGTCAAATTGAGGTGCGGACATTTCACGCTCCAACATCACTTCTATCCTGCCCAGCTTGTCATGCAACTTGGGATTTTGTTTGCGATGGCGTGCCAAAGAGTCTTCATCGGCAACGGCTGCTTTCCATTCGGCCACACCGACCTGAATATGTGTGGTAAACTGCACGTCAATCTTTCTACCCGGAGCCTGCACCCTTATAAAAAGGGTGGCCTTTTCTTTGTTCTCGTCCTTTTTGAGGATATAGAATCTGGAAAGCGTTTTTGCCATAACTCAATCGTTTAATAATGGATAATGTTACGGCTGCAAAGTTAATATGTTTTTTCAAAAGTTACCTATAAAGTTACCTATAAAACTTGTATCGGATTAAATCATACTGCATTTAATCAAATTGAAAATACTTGATATACAGTATGTTCACAACTAAACAAATGAAATCTGTTTGACTGAAATTTAACTTTAATAGTACTGGTGGCACCACTTTGAAGAAAAGCAAATAGCAGTAAACTCCTGATTTCCAAGCGAAATTGGGAGTTTTTGTTTTCTCGCAGGACGTAAAAAAGTGCGGAATATGATCGCTTCCGGTGTTCCAAAAGGTGGAGTGGAAAAGGTGGAACGAAAATCTCCACCGAATAAGTTTCTTTCTCGTTGATTTGCAATGTTTTGCGTATCAAGAAAACGCGGATGGTTTCCTACTTTTGTCTCACTTAAAACTGTAGGAAAAATGAAAAGAAACTCGTTCAATGTGCTTTTCTTCATCAAGAAAGCCAAACTGTTGAAAAACGGAGAAGCCTCCGTATGTATGCGCATCACGGTAAACGGTGCGCGAGTAGAAACCAACATCCGCAAGAGCATCGACCCTGCTTCGTGGAATCAGGCAAAGGAGTGTGCCCGTGGGAAAAGCCGCAAGTCATGCGACTTGAATGCCTACATCGAGGATGCCAAAATCAGGCTTCACCAAATCTTCAATGAATTGGAGGAACAGCGACATCCCATTACCGCACGTCTGTTGCAGGAAAAATTCTTCGGGCAGGACAAAGAGTCGGAAGAAGTCCGCACCCTCATCGGCACGATGCAAGAACATAATGACCAATGTCGTGCGCTTGTCGGTAAAGACTATGCACTGATTACCGTCCGCCGTTATGAAAGCTGCAAACGTTATCTCGCGGAACTTATCAAACAGAAATACGGGAAGGAGGATTTATCGCTGGCAGAAGTTAATGGCGAGTTAGTCCGTGCCTTTGAGTTTTATCTCAAAACGGAAAAGTCCTGCCAACAGAACACCGTCATCCGCTACATGAAATGCCTGAAGAAAATCACCAATCTGGCGTTGGCCAATGAATGGATTGCCAAAGACCCGTTTATCGGCATCAAGTTCCACGAGAAGGAGGTTGTACGTGAGTTCCTGACGATGGACGAATTACTCACAATCTACCACAAAGACTTTCCATTGGAACGTATCCGAATCGTGCGTGATGTTTTCATCTTTGCGGCGTTCACCGGATTGGCGTTCATTGACGTACAGCAACTTTCTCCTGAACACATCGTGGAAGATGCGAATGGCAACCTGTGGATTCGCAAGACACGGCAAAAGACAAAGAACATGTGCAACATTCCCTTGCTTGACATTCCTTTGGAAATTCTCCGCAAATATGCCGACCATCCCATTTGCCAAAAGAAGAAGGTATTGTTGCCTGTTCCCTGCAATCAGAAGATGAACAGTTACCTGAAAGAGATTGCCGATTTATGTCTGATAAAGAAGAACTTAACCACACATGCAGCACGGCACTCGTATGCGACCTCGGTCTGCCTTGCCAATGGTGTGAGCATTGAAAATGTGGCTAAGATGCTCGGCCACTCCAATATAAAAATGACACAGCACTACGCCCGTGTATTGGACAGCTCCATTCTGCGTGATATGACCAATGTGCGGAATGTGCTTTCTAATGCAAGGTAAGAACTATGGACAGGGGAATCATTACAATCAGTGAAAACGGGACAGTCATTATGCCGACTGTTCCCGTTTGGATGACACAGCAGGAAATGTCCGATACGTTCAATGTGTTCGGCTGCGACATCCGCCGAGCTGTACGTGCCATCTACAAGAACATGGAATTGTCAGAAAAAGAAACAATGCGGCATGTCAGACAAGACGGCAGGATTTGCTATGACGTGTACAGCCTTGAAATGGTTATAGCCATAGCCTTCAGACTACGGACTAAGGAATGTATGGCTTTCAGACGGTCCATCATGGACAGGCTATACACAAACAACCGTGAAAAGCCAGTCCACTTGTTCTTTTCGCTATCTAATGCCCATCCACAATGCACGTGTTAGAATAAAGTAAGCGAAACGACCTTTCTGTAATAGAGTAAGCCGATGGCGGCATGGTAATTGCCCGGCCATCGGCTTACTATGTTTTTGTACATGTCGAATCACGTTTCCAAGCGGTAGGCGTTCCGATACCCACTCATCACCAATTTTTCGATGTCGGACTCCTTGTACAGGATTTTGCCACCCAACTGGTAATAGGCAATCATCCCGTTGTTGCGGTAGTCCTGCAAGGTACGGCGGCTTACCTTGAGCCATGCCGACACCTCCTTGTCCGTCAGGAACTGTTCATTACCCAGCGAAGCCTTGCAGCTTGCGCCCATTCTTTCGATGCCTTCCAGCAGGGCATCCAGCTTCCCGATAAAGCCGACTTCCAATTCTTGGTCGGCAAAAATCAACTCATTCATAATTTGCAGTATATACAATGGATTTAGTGGTACATTAAATTCTACTTGTTAGATTGTCCTGCCACGCCATGCGGCATCCTTGCGCCTGTTCTCCACGATCCGGACAATACTTTGAACATCCTCCGGCTTGTAGAAAATCTTATGTCCGATTTGCGAGTAAGCCAGCGTCCCGTTGTCGCGGAGCGTCTGCAAAGTGCGGGGACTGATGCGTAACTGCTGGCAGACATCCTGATTGTCCATCCAACGGCTGAGCTTTCCTTCCTCTCGCTTGCCGATGATTTCATTCACCCGGTCGGACAGGTGGTTGAGCTTGCCGACCATTTCTTCATACTTTTCTTTCGAGATAATTACTACATTCATTTTGTTTATTGTTTTTGTTGTTAATAATCCGTTTCGCCTACAAAGTAAAACCAGTGTTTGCATTAAACAATGGCTTTGCGATGGGCTGGCAGCTTGTGGCAGCAAGTGGCAGGAAGTGGCGTTGTCCGCCGACCCGTGACAGCTGTTCCAAACGTCAGTGATGCAAAGGAAAGCGAACCCCGGCATAATCCAATCACTTCCCACTTACGTGGCAGCATTTGGCGTCGGTATGGCAGCTTGTGGCGTTCTTCCGTTTCAAATATCCGTCTTTAATAAGTTTTCCAGATAAGCCATTTTGAAAGCTATTTATTCATGCCCCATCCGGCAATTTTAAGCCCTTAAACCTTGGGATGGACATTCTTGCTACAATGGCAAATCGGTGCATTATAAACCGTTTAGGCAATGCGCAAAGTGCAAAACCAAACATTGTTGCCACAGCCTGCCCATTCGTTTGACAGCCTGTCATACAGACATTTCCTTTGCAACCGATAATCGGTCAAATGTGTGCACATCGGCCAACATTGTTAAACATCAAACTCAAACAAGTATGAAGAAAGATTTAAGCAGCCAAAGTATGGATGCAGTATTGCAGGATTTTTTAGGCAACAAGCCAAGTATGGGAACACCGAGTCTTGAACTCCAGCTTGCCGACACGCAGGAACATCAGGAAATGGACAACAAAGTTGTACAGGAACAGGCAGGCGAAGCAATGCCGGAACAGACGGATGAAACTCCGCAGGTGGTACGCCGCATCAGCGGCAAGCAACGCCGGGCATCGTTGGAGGAATACAAGGAGACCTTCCTTCCCGTTCCGTCCATCGAGGACCGCAAGCCCGTGTTCCTCAGCCGCAGCACGCGCGATGCCCTCGACCGCATCGTCCGCATGTTCGGTGAGCGGAAGATGAGCGTGTCAGGACTGGTGGAGAACATCGCCCGGCAGCATCTTGCCATCTACGGTGAGGACATCGAAGCTTGGCGTAAACTCTGAGAATTAAGAGACGGACCAGCGGGATATAGTTTGGAGTTACTCTGAACCTGTCCAACGGAGTTTTGAGGGGAGCAAGTTTGTGTTTCGGGCATACCGAAACCGCCTGCTCCCACTCCGCAACTCCGTGGAAGCCGCATTCCGTTGGTCTAATGGGTAATTACATTGCAATCAGTAGAAATCAATTAAAAACCAATGGAACAGAAACGGAAAATTGACAGAAGGAACAAGGGTGGCCGTCCCAAGAAGGGAGCGGCTGACAAGCTGAAATACCGTCTCACGGTGAAGATGGCGACATCGGACTACTACACGCTGAAAGGTAAGGCACGGAGCGCAGGCATCTCCGCCGGGGAGTTCCTGCGTGGCTGCATGAGGGACGGGCAGGTGAAGGAACGGCTCAAGCCGGAGCATACGGGTTACATCCGCCAGCTATGCGGCATGGCGAACAACCTCAACCAGCTTGCGCACAAGGCGAACGCGGCTGGCTTTGCCGCCGTTAGGATGGAATGCCGTGTGCTGGTCGCACGTATAGAGGAACTACTAAACTTGATACTTCTATGATAGCTAAAATTGTCAAAGGAAGCAATTTCAAGGGTGTAGTCAACTACATTCTCGACAAGGAAAAGGATGCGAGAATCATCGTCTGTGATGGATTGTTCGCCGAAAATAAGGAAACCATAGCGGGTAGTTTTGAAGCACAAGTAAGGATGAATCCAAGGGTAACGAAGCCAGTCGGACACATCGCGTTGGCCTTTCCCAAGGAGGATGAGCACCGCCTGACCGACCGTGCAATGGCAGGAATAGCATTGGAATATCTGGACAAGATGGGAATAAAAGACACGCAAATCCTTATTGTGCGCCACTTCGACAAGGAGCATCCGCACGTGCATATCGCCTTCAACCGCATCGCCAACGATGGCAGGACAATCAGCGACCGGAACGAGCGGATACGCAGCACACGCATCTGCAAGGAACTGACACGGAAGTACGGTCTGTACCTCGCCGACGGCAAGGAACAGGTGAAACCCCATCGCCTGAGAGAGCCTGACAAGACAAAGTATGAGCTTTATTCCATCCTTAAAATGGAAGTCGCAAGATGTGGAAACTGGAACATGCTTATCGCTAATCTGGAGAAACAAGGCGTGGAAGTGCGGTTCAAGTACAAGGGTAAGTCGGATGAAATACAGGGTGTCATCTTCTCCAAGAACGGCTACTCATTCAGCGGTTCCAAGATAGACAGGCGGTTCAGCTACTCCAAGATAGACGCGGCGTTGAACGCCAACCGTCATGAGGAACGACAGAGGGTAATGGGCAGCCAAACGGCAGACTACGAATACCCCATGCAACAACCTCCACAATTCGAGCCAAAGGGTAACGATGATTTGTATGGCGGTTTCATCGGCCTGTTTATGCCTGCCAATACAAATGCTCAGGCGGATGAGAACTATTTTGAGGAACAGTTAAAACGTAAGGACAAGAAAAAGAAACAACGTAAAATAAGATTCTAAAAATGGATAACAACGAAGTTTATGCGCTCTTCGAGGACATCAGGAATGGCTTGAAGGGCATCAATGACAGATTGGAGAACGCTCCAAAAGTAAGTAACAACCAAGCAGGAGAACAAGCTCCATCGGTAGATTTGGCTCCCATAAAGGACTTGTTCGACAGTTCCGCAAAGGAGCATCAGCAGCAGACGAAAGCCATGCTGACGAAGTTCGGGGAGGCTGAGGTTAACGCATCGAACCGGATTCTGCACCTGTTGCGTGATTTGAAAGAGATGTTTGTCCGAAATTCGGAAGAACGGACGGACGAGCCACAGGAACATATCCATCGCCACTCTTTCGATATTCGGTCAAGCAAGGTCTTTTCTTTTTTGGTCGGCATGGGTGTCGTATGCAGCCTATCCGTCTGGGGCAACATCGAACTTTGGAAATCCAGGCGTCAATATGCGGACGATGCCTTGAAGTTCCGCGTTATCCGCTCGTGGGGAGGATGCGATGCAAAGACCATCCTTTGGCTGAATGACGTGTTCGACATCCGACGTGACGAGAAAACCATCGAAAGGCTGCGCCAAGAGGCTGACGGATATGACAGAGATTTGAAAGCTGTGTCCGACAGTCTGATGCAGGAGAGATTGAAAGTGGAACAAATTACCAATAACAAAAAGTAACGTGAATGGCATCAGTAAAAGTGAAATTCCGTCCTTCTTCCATAGACGGCAAGGAGGGCAGCATCTATTATCAGGTGATACACAACCGCGTGGTCCGCCAAATCAGGACGGACTACCGGATATTTGCAAACGAGTGGAATGGGAAAACATTGACAGTTGTCGTTCCTGTTTTGGCAAGCGATGAGCGTAAGAATTACCTGCAATCCGTTGTGAGGCGTATTGAATGGGACATCAAGCGTCTGAAAACCATTATCGCCTTGTCTGACAAAAGGAGCGAAAGCTATACAGCGGATGATATTGTCACCAAATTCGATAAACAGGCAAACGAGCAATCATTGTTCAGCTTTATGCACGAGGTTATCGACCAGTTGAAACGGTTGAACAGAATCCGTACATCGGAAACCTATGCCGCCACGTTAAGCAGCTTCATGAAGTTCCGTGACGGGCAGGACATCCTGTTGTACGAGATTGACAGTGATACAATGATGCTCTATGAAGCATGGCTGAAAGCCAAGGGTATCTGCCCGAACACCATTTCATTTTATATGCGTATCCTGCGGGCTGTGTATAACCGCGCCGTGGAAAAGGAACTGGTGGAACAGAAACATCCATTCAAACATGTTTACACGGGCATTGACAAGACTGTCAAACGTGCCGTGCCATTGAAGGCTATCAAGCGCATAAAGGAGCTTGACTTGACTTTGAGACCGCATTTGGACTATGCAAAGGATATGTTTCTCTTTTCGTTTTACACCCGTGGCATGTCATTCATTGACATGGCTTATCTCAAAAAAACGGATTTGAAGAACGGTGTCCTGACCTATCGGAGAAAGAAAACTAACCAGCAGCTTACCATCAAATGGGAGAAGTGCATGGCGGAGATTGTCGCCAAGTATAAAGACCGTTCCGTCACGCAATACCTGTTACCGATTATCACCAATCCATTGACTGACGATAGGATACAATATCGTAATGCACTCTGTCGGGTAAATGTGGCCTTGAAAGAGGTTGCGAGGTTAGCGAACCTGTCAATACTGCTGACGATGTACTGTGGCAGGCATAGTTGGGCAAGTGTTGCCAAGAGCAAGAACATACCGCTTTCCGTTATCAGCGAAGGAATGGGACATGATTCGGAGGAAACCACACGCATCTACCTTGCATCGTTGGATTCCAACGTGATAGACAAAGCGAACAGTCTAATCCTGAAAGAGTTGTAATCAAAAAAACTTATGGGATTTGTTTAGCAAGAATCTGAATCTCTTGCTAAGAGTTATAGTTATGCGGCAAAGTTAAGCAAAATATTGCAAATCCGATGAAAAGTTCTCATCTATAATGGAATATAGGAAATGTTTTATATGGATTTGTTTAGTAATCCGTTAATTTTCTCTTGATAAAGCATTGAATAATAGGACTTATCTTCTTGCCATAGTCTCTTAGCAAGAGAAAATGGCGAGAATATACGACAACATAGATATAAAGTTTACAGACGGGCTTCGCGGCATCATAGAGAATGTCGGGGTGAAGCGTGTGGATTTCTGCGTGGGTTACTTCAACCTGCGTGGTTGGAACCTGATAGTGGAACAAGTGGACGGGCTTCCCGGCGGCTATGTTTATGAGGACGACAAGCGCAAGTTGAGGTATTGCCGTCTGTTAATAGGGATGCACCGTCCGGATGAGGATTTGATACGCAGCCTTTATTCACATCAGGAGGACATGCCCGATTCTGAATATGTGCAGCGTTGCAAACGGCAGATAGCACAGGATTTCAGGAACCAGCTTTTGTTGGGTTTGCCCACGAGTGCGGACGAAAAGACCCTGCGCCGACTGTCCATGCAGTTGAAAGAAGGCAAAGTATGCGTGAAGCTCTATCTGAAAGAACCGCTCCATGCCAAGCTTTACCTTGCTCACCGCCCTGATGATAATTTCAACAAGATACAGGCCATCATGGGCAGCAGTAACCTAACGTATGCCGGATTGACCAAGCAGGGAGAGTTGAATGCGGAGTTTGCCGACAGTGACAGCGCAGAGAAACTGGCTCGTTGGTTTGATGACCGTTGGAACGAGCGTTTCTGTTTGGACATTACCCAAGAACTGGCTCGGATTATTGATGAAAGCTGGGCGGGTGATCGAATGATACCGCCTTATTACATTTACCTGAAAACAGCTTACCATCTGAGTCAGGAAGCGCGTAGCGGTATCAAGGAGTTTACGCTTCCGCCAGAGTTCAGACACGACCTGTTCGATTTCCAACAGACCGCTGTGAAAATAGCGGCGAAGAATCTCAACAACGACAAGCGCGGCGGTGCGATGATTGGCGATGTGGTGGGATTGGGAAAGACCATCACAGCCTGTGCCATCGCCAAACTGTATGAAATGGCCTTCGCCAGCAGCACGTTGATTATTTGTCCGGCAAACCTTCAGGATATGTGGAGGAAATACATCCGAAAGTACGACCTCAAGGCGGAAGTATGGTCAATGGCGCGTTCCATCGATGTGGATTCCGCCCGCTATTACCGTCTGATAATCGTGGACGAGAGCCATAACTTGCGTAACAGTAATGGCATACGCTACCGCAACATACGCAACTTGATAGAACATCAGGGTAGCAAGGTACTGCTCCTTACTGCCACGCCTTATAACAAGGACTTTTCGGATTTGGGAAGCCAGCTTCGCCTGTTCATAGGCGAAGACCAGGACTTGGGCATTCGACCGGAAGAATACATTCGCTCCATCGGTGGTGAGAGGGAGTTCCAGCGCAGACACAGCGACATACACATCCGCTCCATCCGTGCTTTTGAGAGAAGTCCGTATGCCGATGACTGGAACGAACTTATGAAGCTGTTCCTTATCCGCCGTACAAGGACGTTCATCAAGGAGAATTATGCCCAAACGGACGAAGAAACCGGACGGAAATACCTATTGTTCCCAGATGGCAAAAAATCATACTTCCCCGATAGGATACCCCGTGCCGTCAAGTTTGCCACAAAGCCGGAAGACCAATACAGCCGACTGTATTCATCCGAAATGATAGGCTTGATGGAAGAACTGAAACTGCCCCGTTACGGCTTGATTCATTTCTATGACGAGGCGAAAGCCGTAGACATTCAGACACATGAAAAACAGGTCATTGAAAATTTGTCACGCGCAGGGCAACGCATGATGGGGTTCTGTCGGAGCACGTTCTTCAAGCGTATAGACAGTAGCGGTTTCGCTTTCTTGTTGACTATTTACCGCCACATCCTGCGCAATGCCATATTTATCTATGCCATAGACAACAAACGTCCGTTACCCATCGGAGATGAGAATGCGCTCCCTGATGATTACATGGAGGATGAAGATGGCACAGAGGGCTTCTTTAGTAATACGGATGATGAGGAAAAACAAGACGGTGACGGAAAACAGATTGCCATCCCGACAGATTTCGACTATTATATGGAAAAGGCGAAAGAGTGTTACTCCATTATCGAGAACCGCAACGCCTGCTCTTGGATTTCCTCCAAATACTTCAAGCGCACCTTGAAGCAGCAACTCAAGCATGACTGCGACACCCTGTTGAGGATGATTGCACTTTGCGGTGTATGGCAACCGGATGCCGACCCGAAGCTGAATGAACTGGAGGCTTTGCTGCAAGGAAGCCACGGAACGGACAAGGTTATCGTGTTCACCCAGTTCTCCGACACGGCACATTATGTCTATAAACAATTGAAAAGGAGAGGAATGCAGCAAGTCGCCTGTGCGACAGGCGGAAGTAAGAATCCGACGGACATAGTGGAACATTTCTCCCCCAAGAGCAACGACAAGGATTACCCGCGAACGGAGCAGCACAGAATACTCATTGCCACCGATGTATTGAGCGAAGGACAGAACCTACAGGATGCCCATGTCATCGTGAATTTTGACCTGCCGTGGGCCATCATCCGCCTTATCCAGCGTGCCGGACGTGTGGACCGTATCGGGCAGGAAGCGAATGAAATCCATTGCTATTCTTTCTTCCCGGCTGAAGGTGTGGAGGAAATCATCCGCCTGCGCTCACGCCTGAACGCCCGAATCAATGAGAATGCCCAAATCGTAGGCAGTGACGAGGTGTTCTTTGAGGGCAACGAGCAAAACCTAAGGGATATGTTTAACGAGAAAAGCGGTTCACTGGACGATGAGGACGACAATGATGTGGATTTGTCCTCTCAGGCTTACCAGATTTGGAAGAATGCCACGGATGCCGACCCGAAACTGAAAGCCATCATTCCGGCACTGAGCAATGTCGTATATTCCACGAAGGCCGCCACGGACGGGCAGCAGGAAGGAGTCGTCACCTACGCCAAGACCTACAATGACTTCGACGTGCTGACATGGCTGGACGCGGAAGGCAACATCGTGAGCCAGTCACAGAAGCGCATTCTGAACACCTTGGCTTGTGAGGCGGACACGCCTGCCGCAACACCGCTACCCCGTCACCACGAACTGGTGTCGAAGGCCGTTGAATCCATCGGGAATGAGACTACCGCCGTAGGCGGCATATTGGGCAACCGTTTCAGCACACGCTACCGCATCATCACCTTGCTGGAAAGCTATTACAACAATCCACCTACACTCTTCTTTTCGCAGGAAAATAAAGATATGTTGAAACTGGCCATAGATGACATCTACAACTATCCGCTGCTGGAAGGTGCTAAATTCACATTAGGACGGATGCTGCGTACAAACACCAGTGACGAAATTGTGGATTATGTACTGGAGATGCGTAAAAACATGACCCTTTGTCGCATAGACGATGAAAGGGACAACCATAAAGACCCCGTCATCATCTGTTCGATGGGACTGAAGCAGAAATCTTAAAACTTTTGAATCATGAGAAGAGCCTTATTCAATCAATACGTCAAGGAAGCCGCTTTCAAGGAAATGTTCATCACAGAAATGGGATGGAACCGTTTTCGCGGACAAGCAGAACTTGCACCGATTATCATAGACGATAACGAATACCGTTTCACAACCGTTGCCGAACGCAACGGTTTCCAAATTCTCACGTGTCCGGTGGATGATATTCCCAACACTACAATTTGCCACAGGATTGACAGCAAACTGCGCCGGAACGCCAACGATTATGTCTGCGTGTTCTACATCCCCGGCACGGAGCACCAGCAGTGGATTGCTCCCATAAAGACCGTAGAGAAACGCGACATCGTAACCATCGAATACGAAACGGCGGACAAGGCGGATTTCCTGTTCTCCAAGATACCCGACTTGTCGTTTGACGTGGAAGAGCAGACCACCATTGTGGATGTGAAGGAACGCATACAGGGGGCGTTTGCCGTGAATTCCGAGAAAATCACAAAGGATTTTTATACGGGATTCCGCAAGGAACACAATGCTTTTGCCGAATTCATCACGGGCATTGATGACCAAATCCCGACATCGAAGAACCGCGACAAGCAGTGGTACACTTCCGTTATGCTCAACCGCCTGATGTTCTGTTACTTCATCCAGAAGAAAGGCTTCCTTGACGGCAACTTTGACTACCTGCAAGAGAAATTGAAGTGGGTGCAGCGGGAGCGTGGTGAGAACCGCTTCTTCAAGACCTTCTACCGTGGCTTTCTTTCGGAGCTTTTCCACGGCGGGCTCAATTCGCCCCGGCATAGCGATGAATTTGAGAATGTGTACGGACGAATCCCTTACCTCAACGGCGGTATGTTCGAGCAGCACCAGTTGGAGCGCGACTATGCCGACATTGACATTGATGACGAGGCATTTGTCCGCCTGTTCCGTTTCTTTGATACGTGGCGGTGGCATTTGGACACGCGCATCACGGCGAGCGGCAAGGACATCAACCCGGACGTGCTGGGCTATATCTTCGAACAGTACATCAACGACCGGGCGCAGATGGGAGCTTACTATACCAAAGAGGACATCACCGAATACATCGGCAAGAATTGTATCATTCCTTTCCTGATGGACAAGGTAGCTGAAACTTCGCCAGAAGCGTTCAAGGCGGACGGATATGTATGGCGCACATTACGCGAAAGCGGCGACCGCTATGTGTATGACGCAGTGAAGAAAGGCTATACTTCGGACTGGAAAGAGCGCATCCCGACCAACATCGCCAAAGGACTTGACACCACAAAGCCTAACTTGTTGGAACGCCGCAAGGACTGGAACACGAAGACACCGGAGGCATTTGCTTTGCCTACGGAGATTTGGCGGGAAACCGTGGAACGCTTGCAACGTTGCGAAAACATTCTCACTAAAATCAAGAAGGGAGAAATCACGCGCATCAACGACTTCATCACCTACAACCTTGATATCCGCTCGTTTGCCTACGACCTATTGCAACAAGCGGACGACCGCCTCTTCATTCTCCATTTCTACAAGGTATTGCAGCGGGTCACTGTCCTTGACCCTACCTGTGGCTCTGGTGCTTTCCTTTTCGCCGCCATGAACATCCTTGAACCGCTCTATGAGGTTTGCATCGAGCGGATGCAGGAGTTCAATGCGCAGAATCCCAATTGGTTCAAGCCGGAACTGGAGGAAATAGCCCATAAGTATCGCAGCAACATCCAATACTTCATCTACAAGAGCATTATCCTGCGCAACCTCTACGGGGTGGACATCATGGTGGAGGCTACGGAGATTGCCAAACTGCGCCTGTTCCTGAAGATGATGGCGGTGGTGGAGGTGGACTTCCGTGCCGACAATCTAGGACTTGACCCGCTGCCGGACATTGACTTCAACATCCGCTGCGGAAATACATTGGTAGGTTATGCCACGGAGGAGGAACTGAACAAAGACCTCACTTGGGGAGATATGTTTGCCAACCAAGAATTCAAGGAAAAAGTGGAGACCGAGATGCAGCTTGTTGCCACAGCATATGAAACGTTTAAGCACGTACAGTTCACGCAAAGCGAAGACATGGCCACATTTAAACAGGCAAAACGTGGTCTGAATGAACGCCTTGCCGCCCTTAATGGATTGCTCAACCGCCGTTTGCACAAGGCTACGACATCCATGCCATACGAGGATTGGCTTACTTCGCATCAGCCTTTCCATTGGTTGGCGGAGTTCTATCAGGTTATCCACGACAACGGAGGGTTTGATGTGATTATTGGGAATCCGCCGTATGTCGTTTATGTAGATGCAAAGTACCAATACAGAATCAATACTTCATATCAGACAAAAAATTGTGCAAACTTATATGCTTTTTGTATAGAAAGGAGTCAAAACTTGTTGAATGCCGAAGGAAGATTCGGCATGATAGTTCCTAATAGTAGTATATCTGCAAGTAAAATGTCTATTCTGCAAGAAATGATAACTAATCGAAAAGAAGCATGGATTAGTAATTATGCTTGGAGACCATCAAAATTATTTGAAGGGGCTGATATGCTTTTGGCTATTATAATAACTACAAAATCTATGTTTACACAGACCCATAGTACCATTTATCATAAATGGTATAATGAATATAGAACTTATTTGTTCAAATGTTTGTATTATACAGATGTGACAAAGATACGGAAAGTAGGTTCAATACCTAAAATACCATCACTTGTTGCAATATCTATTCTTGATGAAGTGAAAAATAAATCCAAAAATCATACATTGTCTGAATCATTTAAAGAGATAAGTGATTCCTTTTGTTTCTATTTTAGAGCTGTTCAGTATTGGTTTAAGGTATTGGATACAGAGCCTATATTTGAAGAAGATGGTATCCAAAAAGTTACAGGTGAGATGAAAGCTATTTATACAGAAAATGAAGATGAAAAATATGTCATTGTCGCAGTACTGTCATCAAATCTTTTCTTTTTGCATTATATTATATGGTCTAGTTGCCAAGTTGTGAATAGCAGAGATTTTACCTTAGGATTCCAATTAAAAGATTTGAGTGAAAGAACAAAAACACAACTTTCTGCTTTAGGGAAAAAGCTGCAAGCTGATTATCAAAAATATAGTCAACTTAGGGTACGAAATTATTCTAAAAAAGGCAGACTTTTCACTATGAAGAAGCAACATTTTTATATTAAGTATTCAAAACCCACAATAGACGAAATCGACAAAGTTCTCACCCAGTACTACGGCTTCACCGAAGAAGAACTCGACTTCATCATAAACTACGACATCAAATACCGTATGGGAGATGAATTAGAAAAGGAGGATTAAAGATGCTTACACCATATTCGAATATTAAAACTAAAGAAGATATAATTGAGCAACTTGAAACTAATAAAGAATTTGTCTACTCAATTTGTGACAATGTAGTTTATATTATGAAATCTTGCATTGATGTAGACGAAGAAAATTATCTTGTTCTTGATGCAAACCAAGCAACTGTTTTGGGCTTATTTAATAAACAATATCGTCTATTCTGCCATTTTATTGAGTGTCACAAAGCTGATAAAATTGAAATATGCCTAATTTTACAACGTATCGTTTATGAAGCGTTTCTCAAAATGCAATATCTCATAAATAACGGAGAAGTCGCTCAAAAACAATACCGAGTATATTCATACCGTAATAGATGGGAAGTCTATGAACATACCAATAATATGGAAATTACTCTTGGATATTTTAATGTCCGTAACAGTAAATTTCTTTTAGATTTAGAAGAAGAAGGTTTGTCTATTGATGAAATAAAAAGTTCAAATAAACCATTTCCTTCGATGTCCAAATTGATAGAAGAATTGGAAGAATATGATGCAAAAGGGAAAGGAAATAATTCCATATTTTATAAAAGCCTCTTTGGTATTCCATCAGACTCAATTCATTCTGATTGGGGAGAAATAAGGCAATTATATCTTGAAAAAGGACCTGTTCCTAACAAGTATTTTGTTGATATAGACAAAGTAAATAAAGGACACTATCGATACCTTGCATCTTTTACTGACATTCTGATTAAATCTACATTAAACTATATCGGGTGGCTTGAATCTTATGGGTATGCTTTAGATACATTAAAGTCCATTTTGTTAGAGCTTGAGCGAATGGTCATTTTGATTATGAAATATGTCTTTGATGAATACAATGCAGAAAACTCAAAATATATGTATGAGTGATTATTATTATGTCGGCAACAAAGGGCTGCTGAATAGACGAAAGATAGGTTTTCTTGCTTCGCGTAAGATTTCCACTTCCGCTGTCTTACCGACACTTGATTGGGCAGTAGAAATAAGCAAACGCACCGATGTCGCTGTGGTAAGCGGCTTTCATTCTCGCCTCGAAAAAGATGTCCTCAAATTCCTGCTTCAAGGAAAATGCGGTATCATTGTCGTACTTGCCCGTGGCATATACCATAAATTGCCCAGCCTCTTTGAGTCAGCTATGAGCGACAATCGTCTTCTTGTGATATCTCTCGAAAAAGAATCCGTCACCCGCATTTCAGAATATACTGCCCACAAACGCAACAAGTATGTAGAAGAGTTGTCTGATGAATTAAAGCAAATTCATTCCATTAAATCTATGCAATAGGAAGGAAAACTATAAGTCAAAAATGCAAAATATCAAAGATTATGCGACCAGTTGAATTTTATTGTTTAACTTTGCATTAGTTGATTGACTTATTGAGAACAAGCTAAGTGGCGAAACTCGGTCGTCTCTATGCCATTACCGGCTTTCTTTCCAGATGGTAATAAATTGTGGGCATACTTCGTATCTATCAATACATGGATACATTCCACATTTACAAAATATCGCCACGGGATGAAGGGTTTGGGATGCCATATATGATGAGTTTGGTGAAAACGTATATGACGTGGTAACCTTCGAAAGAAAGAGGTAGATGATTGCGAGAATTACCAAATGTTTTGCAATAAAATGAGATTAAAGGAGAAAATTAATAATGGACGTAGAATTAATATTGAGCACAGTCTTAGCCATTGCTACCGTATGCTATACAATAATAAATTTAATGATGTGGGTTGAAAGCAAAGCAACAAGAAAACAAAGAATAACACCCCAAATTATAGCATACTTAAAAACGACAGAAGACCATTTGACATTGTGCGTCCATATAAAAAACATAGGAGAAGGATGTGCTAAAGATGTAAAAATTAAAATTTTGAAGGATTATAACCAATTTGGAAAGGAACAATATCCTCTTTCTAATCTTATGTTTTTTAAGAATGGTGCAAATATTTTCCCACCACAATATGAGCTAAAATTCTATATAGATTCATTGAAAAGTATTGATTATGATTCAGATAACAGCTATATTGAGTTGGAAGTTTCATATAAAGATATTGATAATAAACTTTACAAGGAAACGTATCGACTTCCTTTCAATCAAGTCGTTGGAACAAACTTCTCTAATCCACCAGAAACATATATAGGCCAAATCCCATATTACTTGAAAGAAATAAGTAAACTAATTAAGGACCTTTCAAAATGATACCCATCGAATCCCAAAACATAGAGTTCAAAGAATCTTGGCGTGATGAATACCAGAAATGGATTTGTGGTTTTGCCAATGCGCAAGGCGGTATCCTTTATGTGGGTGTAAAGGATGACGGCGAGGTGTGCGGTGTGCAGGATGCCAAGAAACTGATGGAGGACATTCCGAACAAGGTGCGCGATATGATGGGCATCTTGGTGGATGTCAATCTGAAAGAGAAAGACGGGAAGCAATATCTGGAGATTGTGACGGAGGCTTATCCTTATCCCGTCAGTTTCCGTGGTAAGTATTACCAGCGGAGCGGTGCGACCAATCAGGAGCTGAAAGGGGCGGCACTTGACCGCTTCATGCTTCGCAAACAGGGCAAGACTTGGGACAGTGTGCCTGTGCCTTATCTGAAAGCGGAGGATTTGGACAACGCTACGTTTGATTTGTTCCGCAAGTATGCCAAACGGAGCGGGCGCATGGAGGAAGCGGACTTGATGGATGACAATCACGGATTGTTGGAGAAACTCCGGCTTTATGAGGGCAGTTACCTGAAACGTGCTGCCGCCTTGCTATTCCATCCCGACCCGGAAAAGTATGTGACCGGAGCATTTGTAAAGGTCGGCTTCTTCCGTGAAGGCATGGATTTGGTGTATCAGGACGAAGTGCATGGCAATCTGTTCCAACAAATCGTAAAACTGATGGATTTGCTGTGTACCAAATACATGAAAGCCATTATTACCTACGAGGGCATCCAACGGATAGAAACCTTGCCCATACCCCGTGAGGCTTTGCGTGAGGCGTTATTGAACGCCTGCATTAACAAGGACTATGCAGAACCTTCTCCTATTCAAATCCGCGTATATGAAAATAAGTTGGAGATAATAAACGGTGGGGTATTGCCCGAAGGGTGGACGGTGGAAACCTTATTGTCCTCACATCGGAGTATGCCTTACAACCCCGATATTGCCAACACATTCTTCCGTGCAGGTGAGATTGAGGCATGGGGACGCGGCATTGAACGCATCATCATGGCTTGTAAGAATGATGGTTTCTCCACGCCGGAGTTCCGCTATGACGCTTCTGGGATTTGGACTACATTCAAATTCGAGTATCCGGAAAGGGCTACGACCCAATACGACCCAGAAACGACCCAAAAGGGCGACCAGAAAGCGACCAGAAAGCGACCAGAAAGCGACCAAAGCAAACAGGAAGATGCTATTATAGAACTTCTTAAAGAGAATCCTTACATTTCAAGAAAAGAGATTTCTGGTCGATTGGGACTACATGACAGCAGTGTGAAAAGGCGATTAGCTTCACTTCAAGAGAGAGGTGCAATTAAGCGTGTAGGCCCGGATAAAGGCGGCTATTGGGAAGTCCAAAAAGGATTTTGAACTAAGGTGGAGAAGTTTTCATGATTACATGCCTGACATTCAAAAGAAAGCTGTATATTTGTAATCGATAAAGGAAACCTCCACGCAATCTGACGCAGAACGTTGTAACAATCCGGTGGAGCAATAGTGGGAGATTACACTACTTGCTGATTTATAAATCAAAGATATTCAGTCACTTGAACGAATAGTTCGATTCCTGGTGGTACCACAGTAAATGTAATTCAAATTTTTCATCAAGTCCCGGATTCGTATTGAGTCCGGGATTTTTTGTTTTGCGCCATTCCGCTGTGCCGTGCGGGCGGAGACGATGGCTGTGGAAATCCGGTCGGGATTGGGCTTATTCGTAAGATGGCGCAATGTGCGGGGATTTTTTCATACCGTTGGGGAAGGTATAAGCAGAGACAGGGCATATATCTGCGTAGTGATAAATTCACACTGATAAAACCGGTGAATCATCATCGCAAGGGCGGAGCGGCCTTCCGGCTTATCTTATAAATACGTTCAGTGTCCTTTCTCGCGTCTGATTTCGGCATGGTCAGTGAAAACCCAAGAAGCGAGCTTACAATTTTTCTTGACTAAATTTTGACAAAATATTTTCGCAAAAGAGGTGTGAAGGAATGTTAAATAGTGCCTTTTGAAGGCTGCTTCTGCCTTAACCGTCTTATGATATACCCTATAACGTAGTCCGAAAAAAGCCATCCGGCGTTCTGATATTGCCCATTTCGCGTTCCGATAAAGCCCATTTCAGGGTGCGAAATGGCCTGTTTTAGCTCCTGAAATGGCCTATTTCGCATGCCGAAATGGTGCATATTGTAAAACGAGAAAATACCTATTGAATATAAATCATTGATATTCAGTACTTTATATAATGTGCTCATAAATCGCGTATTTGCGCCCGAAGGAAAGTCTGCTCGCAAATACGCGCTTATTTTTCGG
>ERZ779669.580-NODE-580-length-21458-cov-2.869177_pt1 | contig 21458 bp, 19 predicted proteins | sample MGYA00511372_ERZ779669 | MGnify/ENA primary metagenome ERZ779669 (study PRJEB29588, sample SAMEA1967891) | human gut metagenome | biome: human gut; feature: human-associated habitat; material: faeces | place: Denmark | collected 2008/2010 ... | reverse complement strand
CCGATGTGCTGGCGGGGATTGTCTCGGCCTTTTATCTGCTATATACAAATGAAAAATAGTCCGTGTTTATCATCTCGTCCGATATATACAGCCGGTTTTCAACCTCCTCGATCATCTGATCCACGTATCCATCAGGGATCTGTGACTCAGGGACGAAGTAAGAGGTCTCCCCCGTGCTGGCATCGTACCTGACCTTGTCGGTCATAAAGCTTTGATCCGCGAAGATCACAAGCTCATCGGAATCGGACAAAATGTTGCGTCCTGCCAGGAGTCTTGAGTCAAAGTCGGCTCCGAGAAGGTTTAACACAGTTGGAAGTATGTCCACACTGGAGCAGAGCTTGTCGACAACTACAGGCTTCTCTATGGATGAGCTCCATATACCAAACTGGTTGTGGTGAAGCTCAAAGTCATCATTCTCTATGTCCTTGCCCGCAAGCTCGTTGTAGGTGCCGTCGCTGAGTCCGTAAGGATAGTGGTCAGGTGCCACGATGAACAGAGTGTTGTCCAGCTTGCCAGTCTCTTCCAGCTTATCCATCAGGAATTCCAGAGCCTTGTCAAGCTCCATCTGGGCTGCAACATAGGCTATGGCCTCATCTGAGTACCCTTTTCCGGAGAGGACATTCTCGGCTCCCTCCCTGTTAATCATACATATATACTGATTGTCGTAATTGTAAGGCAGATGGCCGGAGAAACTCATAAAATACATGTTAAATTTGTCATCATGAATGAAATCCCCATACACAGCCTCCATACATTCGAGATCGGAATACATAACGTGGTCAGGAATATCCAATCCTGCGCCGATGGCCTTGAAGGTGGTGTAGCCCATATTCGGATGGGTTCTTGTTCTGTCGTAGTATGTGGCATCAAAGTCGTGGTAGCCGTAGCTCTTGTAGCCCTGTGCGTTCAGCATATTGCCGAGGGCGTATGGCTGGTAGGTGTCCGCGGATGCCTCAAAGCTCCATTTGGAGGATGCCGGATACTGGCTGAGGCAGTTGGTATATTCGCCGTCTATGGTGCTGTGATACCACAGTGGGTTGTAGAAGTTAGTAAATTCAAAGCCTTCGTGATAAATCTTGTACAGTGTCGGTGTGGCCTCCCTGGATATTCCATATGTACTGAGACTTTCAGCGGTGACAAATACCACATTGTACCCCTCGAACATGCCGGTGTATTCGTCCGTGTAAGTTGGCTGTACCCCCGAGAAATATGCCGTCAGGCTTTTAAGCTCCTCGTCATCTGTCTGATTGTACAGACTTTGGAAATCTATGCTTTCATCGACCTGCGGAACATATACAGGCTCGTCGGCCTGGGTTGATCCTGCCGCCTGATCTGAGCCGCTGGTCTGAGAAGCTGATGAAAAATCTGTCTCGTCCGCAGATGCGGCATTGATATCTGATGCGGCAGTCTGTGCATCTGACTGATTATCTCCAATATCTGCAAGCTCAAATGTCTTGCTCTGGCTGCTCTGAGTCACCATGGTCACACAGTCTCTTCCCGTGGTGACCATGACTCCAAGCTTGTTCATGGACAGTTCAAGTACATAGCGTCCGTGGAACAGCGCATATGGAGTGTAGGCTGCAGTCCCGTGCACTGCCAGAATACAGATGGCAAGTACCCATGCAGCTGCGGAGATACCCAGCTGCACCAGCACTGCCCTGAGCACACCAGGCTTCTGCCCGATGCGGCATCTGCCAAATGAAAACCAGAACCTGTTCATGATGATAAGACATATAAGTGGCAGCAGGAACAGCACTATGATATACCAGTTGGATCGCAATGCTGAAAAAAGCACAGTCCTGAAGTTCATAGCATCCTGGGCACCGCCGATGGACACCAGACTCAAAAATGTTCTGAATATCTTATAGTATACAAATTGTGCAATATAGTAGATCGTAAATATACTCCACAGCAGGTAGGCTATGGCTGCATTTGCATATCTGTGCCAGAAGGAGGTCAGTGCTGACAGGGTAAGTCCGCATGCCAGCGCAAATGTCAGGGGATGTAGTATGTTGCTGCCTGCAGATCCATAAATTGCAATGTGAAACAGGAGCTCCATATAAATAAAGGCCAGCGGAAAGAATATGGAACGCCACAGCAGACCACAGTGTCTGCTTTGAGTTGTATCTGTTTTCATCTGGCATCTCCTTATTCGCGTGCGAGTATGTCGTCAAGTGCGCCCCTCACTCCTATAGGATCTGTGACCAGAAGAGTGTGGAAACCAAGCTTTGCGGCGGCATCGAGATTCGCCTGCCTGTCATCAAGAAAAATGGATTCCTCAGGGACAAGGTTATATTTGTTGCAGAGATGCTCATAGATGGCGGCGTCTGGCTTGGTCACGTGGTATTCATAGGAGACCACTCTTCCGTCCGTGTAAGGCAGGAAGTGGAATCTAGGCGTGTGGAGTGCAAACAGTCTTCTTGGGTAGTTGGACAGGAGGTAGATGTTGTAACCTCTGGACTTGAGATCCTTGAGCCACATGTCGGCTCCCGGGAACATGTCCACCACTTCATCGAGATTGTTCATGAACAGGTCTATGTAGCTGCTGCATTCCGGGCTGAGTTCCTTGAAACGTTTGATGAGCTCTGGCTCAGGCATATCGTCCAGGTCAAAATGATTCCACATAGGGTGGTTTATCATGTTGTGATCAAGAGTATCTATCACGTCCGCTGGTATGCCAAGCTTCTCCATGGTGCTTTTCCAGTGGAAGTCTACGAGGACCATGCCAATATCAAAGATTATATTTTTCATATGTATATTCCTTTCGTGTCGTATGCTGCCGTATAAGTGCAGATTATGTCGTCACAGAAATTTTAACTCATAATAGGACAAAAATATACTCAAATATTTGCGGAAATGCTGACAAATACCTAATATGCTTGTTTACAGTTTTCCGGTCACAGTGTTACAATGATTAAATCGGCAATGTAAGGGGAAATACAGTGTATGATATACGTATTTGTGGACTTTGAAATGAATATGATAGATTCAGAGTATAAGAAGGAAAAGAAAATATGTAAGAGCGAGATCATAGAGATCGGTGCGGTTAAACTGGATGAAGATTATAATGAGATAGATTCGTTTAAGAGTTATGTGAAGCCGGCATATGGAACCATGGCTTCGCGTATAATAAAGCTCACAGGAATAACAGATGATATGGTGGAGAATGCTCCTTCATATGCTTTTGCCATGGGGAGCTTTATAGAGTGGTGTGCTGATGCCGATGTGATATACGCATGGAGTGAGAATGACCTGAGACAGCTCCGCAAGGAGGCCAGGCTGAAGGAATACACGCACCCCGGGCTGGAAAGTATCATATCAAGGTGGAAGGATTTCCAGAAGGAATATGCCAAGCTCATAGGAACGTCAAGAAGGATATCACTGTCGGACGCTGTGTTTTATCTGGGAGAAAACTTTCAGGGGGCAGAGCATGATGCCCTGTGGGATGCCAGGAATACCGCTGAGGTGTTCAAGCTCTCAAAGGATGAGGAGAATTTTTTCAGGATCATGGCCCCGGTCATCGATGTGTACAAGCCCAAGAAGAATCTGACATATTCCCTGTCCGAGGCATTTGGAGATATACATCTGGATGAATAGATATGTAATTGATGACTACATAGAATAATAATGTGGATTATTAGGAGGACTTCATGAACTGGAATAAGAGGGATACAGTGAGGACCGTGATTATATTGTGCGGTGTGGTGCTGTTTGCATATGTACTGTTTAATTTTGATAAGGTGTCCAGTATGTTCAGCTGGCTCATCAATATACTCATGCCATTTGTCATAGGATTTGCCATAGCATTTGTGGTGAATGTACCTATGAAGGGACTTGAAAAGGTATTGTTTAAGAATAAAGACAGCAGACTGTACAGGTTCAGGAGACCAGTGTGCCTCATACTGTCGTTCCTGTGCATAATAGCTGTTCTCACGTTTGCAATAACTATGATCATACCTGAGATGTCCAAGACTATAACTATGTTTGCAGAGAAGCTGCCATCGGCCATGGATGATATACAGAGGAAGGCGATCAAGCTGATGAAGGACCAGCCGGAGATAGTTGATAAGATAAAGAGTATCAATATTAATTGGGATGCACTTATATCAAATGTGGTTGGTATTGTGAAGAACGGCGGCAGCAGTGTATTGTCTTCCACGTTCTCCATTGCCAGCAGTGTGGTAGGCGCCGTGGTCGATGTTCTGGTGGGACTGTTCTTTGCGTGCTACATACTGGCTCAGAAGGAGACTCTGGAGAAGCAGGTAAAGGGTGTATTGTATGCGGTGTTCAGGGAAGAAAAGGCGGACCGATTCATTCAGACTTGTGTTCTTGCGGATAAGACCTTCTCCAAGTTCATCTCAGGTCAGTGCCTTGAGGCGTGCATACTTGGACTTATGTTTTTCATTACGATGACCATATTCCGTATTCCGTATGCGCTTACGGTCAGCATCATCATAGCAGTATTTGCACTGATCCCGGTTGTTGGAGCATTTGTTGGATGTTTTGCCGGAACGATTATGATCCTGGTAGAGGATCCGAAGCGTGCCATAGTGTTTCTGATCATATTTGTCGTGTTGCAGCAGATAGAGGGAAACTTCATATATCCTCATGTTGTTGGCGGTTCGGTGGGACTTCCATCTATATGGGTACTTGTGGCGGTCATGCTTGGAGGTGATATGTTGGGCATTCTGGGTATGCTTATATTTGTACCGCTTTTCTCCGTCCTGTATGCGATGTCTGAAGAATATGTGGTTAAGAGACTCAGAGACAAGGGCATATCGTGGAGGAAATATAATCTGGCATGCAACATCCCCGAGGGGCGATGGAATGGAAGGTTGGATGAGGAATGTGCGTCTGATGTCAGCAATGTGGACGCCGGGCAGACCGGGACGAATGAGTCAAATGCACCGGGCAGTACAGCCGGAAGCGGCAATTCTGGAAAAAATAATACAGGCAGAAACAATACGGGAAGAAATAGCTCAGAAAGAAATAACATAGAAAGAAACAATATAGGCAGAAACAGTAACAGAAATAAAAACTACAAGAAGAGAAAAAAATGACGGCTCATATATGGCATCATCTGTGTGGTGATACATATAGCCGTTCAGAAAGAAGGATATACACATGTACAGAGACATAGCGAAATTGGTTTTATACAGAGATCTTGGAGAGGACAGCATACTTATGAAGCTGTCTGGAATATTTGAGGATTTTGATCTCAAGAGGTGTGAGAATGCGGAGCTGTGTGCCCGGATTTATGATCAGATCAAGAGACTGCTCGATCTTGCGACCAGCTATGGATTCGACAAGAATCTGTGGCACAACTATCTGGCATTTATACTTATCACCAATGAGAACTCATTTAGTATAACAAGTGAGAAGGTAGGAGCAAATGACGGAACAGTTAATTATTTTGCAAAGAATGATTTCAGGATATTCAAGAAGCTGTTCGACTTTGATTTCTCAGAGATAGAGAGCGCACTTGGAATAGATTGTTTCTCAACTATCAACAATTACAAGTCTATTGGCAAGAAGGAGAGAATGTACAATAAGAATGTCAGCGAGAAGGTTCAGGCTGTCAGCAATGCCATAGAGGAGGCAGAGAACGAGGACCAGATATTTGATATAGTTACATCATTCTACAAGGCATATGGTGTTGGTATGTTCGGTCTCAACAAAGCGTTCAGGATCACCCGTGAGCATGGAGATCTGGAGTTTGTACCTATAAATAACACAGAGGATGTCATGCTGGATGATCTCATCGGATATGAGATCCAGAAGAAGAAGATCGTGGACAACACTGAGGCATTTGTGGAGGGCCGCAAGGCGAACAATGCACTTCTCTTTGGTGACAGTGGAACAGGAAAGTCAACCACGATCAAGGCGATCATCAACGAGTACTATGACAGAGGACTTCGTATGATAGAGATATACAAGCATCAGTTCCAGGATCTGTCGCAGGTCATATCGCTTATCAAGAACAGAAATTACAGATTTATCATATACATGGATGATCTTTCATTTGAGGAATTTGAGATAGAGTACAAGTACCTCAAGGCTGTCATCGAGGGTGGACTTGAGATCAGACCTGACAATGTGCTCATATATGCCACATCCAACCGCCGTCATCTCATCAAGGAGACATGGAACGACAGGAATGATATGGAGAATAACAATGGTATTCACAGAAGTGATACCATTCAGGAAAAGCTGTCACTGGTCAACAGATTCGGAGTCACGATCAGCTACAGCGCACCTTCACAGAAGGAATACTTTGAGATCGTCAAGGGACTTGCTGAGAAGGAGCACATCACCATGGACGAGAAGGAGCTCTGCGCAGAGGCAAACAAGTGGGAGCTTGCACATGGCGGCATAAGCGGACGTACTGCACAGCAGTTTATCAACTACCTTAAGGGGCAGGGATTGTAAAAATAATTGCTGTTGAACTACGGTTTATATTTTGTTATTATTAAGTTAATTTTGTAGAGCAAGATACTTTGATAAGGAGTGTGGAAAGATGATAGATCTCAGCAGCAAGAAAGGTAAGACACTGGTATCCAGAATAATTGTTGTGGTTCTGTGTATCGCTATGGTTGTTACACTTTTAGTTTCAGCATTCTAATAGGAAAACAGGTCGAATTGGAGAGTAGATATGAGAGGAAAGTTTGGAGAGCACCAGACGGTGCGATCGATACTTAAGAGTCTGCCACGTACTGTCCACGACGATGTGACGAGAGCCGGAATAGGAGATGACTATGCCCGGCTCTTGTTGCGTGATGGGGGTAGCGGAGACACCGGCGCAGCTAAAAGCGTGAATGTTGCGGCTGGTGTGTGCTGTGACAGCGGGTATATGGGACTCAGACTTGATATAGCGAGACTTTACAACAGTATAAGGATTGGCGGATATATGCCATGGGCGGCAGTAGATACCATAGTTATGCCTGATGACGATGAACGACGCATGAAGAAACTGCTCAGAAAGCTTGCGGGCATATGTGCGGAGTACGGCGTTGACATAGTGACGGGACATACTGAGGTGAATAATGCTGTATCTGAGCCGGTTATAAGTGTGACTATGATGGGAAGGCATGCAGGTCAGGAACATGCAGGATATGATGATTTAGACCTGTGTGGATCAAAACGACTGGCCGGTATGGATATAGTTATGTGTGGACAGACTGGCGTTGGGGGAACTTTGCAGCTCTACTATGACAATCAGAAGGAGCTTTTTGAGAGGTATTCGGAGAGCTATCTGAGACCTGTGGAGCAGCTCGAGCAGCTTATACTGCTTGGCGGCCAGGTTGACATAGCATTAGATCATGGCTGTATATATTCACACGACATATCGAGGGGCGGCGTATTTGCAGCTCTCTGGGAGATGGGAGATGCGCTGAAGTGCGGGCTTGAGGTATGTCATGACAATATACCGATACTTCAGGAAACAATAGAGATATGTGAGCACACCGGGGATAATCCGTATATGATAGATGGTTGTGGTTCTGCACTCTTCGTAGTTCCGGATGGAAAATTGCTGGCTGATAAGCTCTATGAGGCAGGATATGAGGCTTCAGTCATAGGCCATCTTACGGAAAAAAGCGATAGGGTTGTAGTGCACGACGACGAGAGGAGATTTCTTACACCGCCAAGGTTTTTATAGGAGGAGTAGTATGCTAAATATAGTATTACATGAGCCGGAGATCCCGGCCAATACAGGCAACATAGGAAGAACATGTGTGGCAGCAGGCGCAAGACTGCATCTCATAGAGCCGCTGGGCTTCCAGATAAATGAGAAACAGCTGAAGCGTGCCGGGCTTGATTACTGGGACAAGCTGGATGTGACAACATATGTGAATTTCGAGGATTTCCTTGCAAAGAATCCCGGAGCAAAGATATACATGGCGACAACCAAAGCCAGGAAGAAGTATACAGATGTGAAGTTTGAGGATGACGCATACATCATGTTCGGCAAGGAGAGCGCGGGTATACCTGAGGAGATCCTGGTTGATTATAAGGATACATCTATCAGGATTCCGATGTTCCCAGACATTCGTTCACTGAATTTGGGCAACTCTGTGGCAATAGTGCTGTATGAAGCACTCAGACAGAATGATTTCCCAGGTCTAGAGGAAGCGGGAAATCTACATCGCCTTAGTTGGGACATGTAGTGATAGAGGGGGAATATACATGGCGTATCCTACAAGTGGAAAAAAGATGCTGAACATATGCATTCTGGACATACTGAAGAAATATACGGACTGTGACCACACCATGGATCAGAAGGATATCATTGCGAAGCTCAAAGAGGATTATGATATAACTGTGGACAGAAAATCCGTAAAGGCAAATCTCAACTGTCTGGTGGATTATGGTTATGACATTGAGTATACCGAGACGGAGAGAGAGAAGAAGGACGGCACAAAGGAGACACTTACATCAAACTGGTATTATAATCACGAGTTTGACGATGCAGAGCTTCGAATGATGATAGACAGTATCCTGTTCTCCAAGACCATACCGGCTGGTCAGGCAAGCCAGCTCATAGACAAGATAGCAGGTCTGTCAAATATATATTTTACAAACAAGATGACGCATGTGAGCAGTCTTCCGGGTCTCGAGCACACCAGCAACAAGCAGACACTGTTCAACGTGGGAATGATAGATGATGCCATATCTGAGAAGAAGCAGATATCATTTGTGTACAATAATTATGGTGAGGACAAGAAGCTTCATCCGAGGCGGGAGGAGCCGTACGTAGTCAATCCGTATCAGATGGTGGCGAATGACGGAAAGTATTACCTCATCTGCAATTACGACAAATATGACAATCTGTCGAATTACAGAGTGGATAAGATGACACAGGTCCAGATAGTTGACAGGCCTGTGAAGAACCGCACAGAGGTAAAGGGAATGGAGCATGGACTCAACCTTCCAAAGCATATGGCTGAGCATATCTATATGTTTGCCGATGAGCCGGTGACCATAGTGATGCGTGTCAGAAAGGCTGCCATATCGGATGTGGTGGATTGGTTTGGAAGAAACTTTGATGTGGTCGATGAAAATATAGCCAGACAGTACGAAGGCTTCAGGGAGACTGAGGATGATGTAACTTACGTGCGGCTTGTGTGCAGCCGTCAGGCGATGGCGCACTGGGCGATGCAGTATGGAACCTCGGTGGAGGTCATTTATCCCACAGAGCTCAGAGCCCAGATCGGTGAGGCTGTAAAGGAAATGAATAACAAATATAATAATTAAAGAGATGGCTGTCAGTATAATTCAAAAAACTGGCAGCTTTTTTATAAAAAAAATCGCTTTTACTGCAAGAAAACACAGATTTTGATCGGAATATATATTAGAAACACACGGGGAGGAGAATGATATGGTAACTAGGAACAATTATATATCGAAGCTGAAACGGCATAATGAGAAAGCTCTGGAGTTTGTGGTTCAGGAATATGGCGGGCAGGTGAAAGCCGCTGTGTACAAGAACCTTTCGGGTATGCCGGAGGAAATTGAAGAGTGCATGGACGATGTGTTTCTGGATGTATGGAACAATATAGACAGATTTGACGAGAGCAAAGGCTCGTTCAGAAGCTGGATAACGGCAATTGCAAGATTCAGATCCATAGATTATCTGAGAAGATACAGCAGAAGATGTTCGGAGGAAGACATAGCAGACTATGAGAACAAGCTTGCAAATGACAACCTGCTGGAGATACTCAATGAGGAGATATCGGACAGCATGGAAAAGCTGCTGAGTGGTCTGTCGGATGAAGACAGGGACATCATTCTGAGGTACTACTGGGATGACCAGTGTGTAGATGAGATAGCGGAAGATTATGGGGTATCTTCATCATCTATCTACAGCAGAATGTCCAGAGCAAGAAGTCGATTGAAACAAGTGTAAAGGCGGTGAATGATCATGAAAAACGGAAAAGACAGAAATGTATATGATGTTATGAACGATGTAAATGTGGACATTGAGACCATGGATATGTCGGATGAAGAGAAGGATGCCTGTGTGAAGAGGCTCAGGCACAAGGTGAAGGCGAGGAAAACCGGAAGAAATCATGGATGGAAGACGGCGGCAGCGGCAGTGGCGGCTGTTCTGATCCTGTCGGGAGGCGGACTGACATATGCGGCAGAGAACGGCTCGCTGGCATGGTTTTTTGACAGCCTGAGCAGGGAGACAGGAAGTGTTATTCCATCAAAATATGTGGACGAGAGCTACATAAATAACGAGTATAAGGGCAGTGTAAAGGTGATAACCGAGTCCGATGCAAAAGTAAGCTTTGATCTGAAGAAGGTAGCAGTGGATGGCGATCAGGTCAACATTGCGATGGTGATCACATACGATGACTTTGACACAGAAAAATATGAGAGCTTTGATACTCAGATGCAGATAATAGAAGGCGGTGCGAACATCGTCAGTGAATATGCGGGCAGCACGGCTCCTGGCGATGGAATCTCGCTCACGAACAAGCAGACAATGTCTGATATTGTATACAAGTTAAAAAAGAAAAATGCATACAAGGTGGGGGATGTAATCACCATGAGATGTAACAGCATTACCCTGTTCAACAAAAATAAATCAAGTGATGGCGCGGTCGCCTATGTAGCAGACGAGGTGGATGGCCCTTGGACCTTACAGTTTAAGGTTCAGGATGATATGCAGGGACATAGTGTGGATGTATCCGGCATAGATGGCATTGAAAAATGTACAATAAATACAAAGGGCATAACCATTGACATTGCTGAAAATGCGGCGGTCGATGATGAATCGCTGGAGAATATAATAATTGAGATGACAGACAATAAAAAATTAAAAGATGTAGTATATGGAATCGGCAAGACCGGTGATGGCGACGGCATACAGAGAATGGAGTTGAACTTCACTAAGCCGATAGATGTTTCACAGGTGAAAAATGTGTGGATAGATGGTAGAAAATGTAAAGTGAAATAAATAGAGCCCGGGTATTACAACAGAGACATTCTCTGGGGTAATACCCGGGCTTTAATATTCTGCGATATGTTATGAATCCTTGATCCTGAATTTGCCATTGCTCTTCACGCCGGACGATGATATGTCTGTATCGGAGTGGTGTTCAGTGTGCTCGACATGCACAGGCTTGATAGGCACCTGCATATCCTTCTCCTTAGGAAGGGAGAAGATAAATTCGCTTCCCTCGCCCTCCTCGGATGTGAGGGTGATCTGCTCGCCGTGAGCCTTGATGATCTCCTTGGTTATGGCCAGTCCCAGTCCGGTTCCGGTCTTGTCCTTGCCACGGCTTGGATCTGTCTTGTAGAATCTCTCAAATACCTTCTTCTGGGCATCCTTTGGAATTCCCACGCCTTCATCCTTGACGCTTGTATATATCTTGTTGTCTTTCTCAGTCACCTGAACCCTGATCTGCCTGCCCTCAGGAGTGAACTTTATGGCGTTGTCAACCAGATTGTATATAACCTGCTGTATCTTGGTCCTGTCGGCATATACCACGGTGTTGTCCGTGAGAAAGACGCTGTCCAGGAAAATTCCCCTGTCCTTGCACCTTTTCTCAAATGTGTTGATGGTCGGTGTGATGATATCCCTGATATCGAAGTTGGACTTGTCAAGCTGCAGGTCAAATGAGTCAAAGTTGTTCAGCTCCAGAAGTCCCTGTGTCAGCTTGGTCAGTCTCTGTGCCTCATTTAACACTATGCCGAGGTACTTCTCATGCTTTTCCAGTGGAATAGTGCCGTCCAGCATGGCCTCTATGTAACCCTTGATGGATGTGAGTGGCGATCTGAAGTCATGGGATATATTTGATATAAATGACTTCCTGTACTCATTTGAACGGCTCAGCTCATCTGCCATCTCCTCCATGTATCTCGCAAGTTCGCCGAATTCGTTCTTCGCGGTCACATTTACCCTGGCATTGAAGTTACCCTGGGCGTATGACTTGGACGTCTTGATGATCTCACGTATAGGCTTGAGCAGGCTGTTTGACATGAGCATAAGCGCGATCATGGCGATCAGCATGAGGATCAGGAATGGCACAAATGTCGTTGAAAGCATCCTGCTCTTTATATCCTGCTTGAATGTCATAGGTGATGTCAGGATGATAGTTCCCATGTAATTGTTCCACGAGTAGAGAGGCTGGCCGATCACCAGAGTGTCCTCCGAGAAATAGCCGCCAAATGTATCCTCGAAGCAGAATGATGCAAACAATTCATCCGGTTCCACATAATTCTTGAGGTTGTCATTTGTGCTGCTGTGTGAATCTGAATCCTTGGAAGACCCACCGGATTCACTGCTTCCTGAAGAGCTTCCCGACCTGAAAATAATGTTGCTGCGTTCATCGGTGAGCCAGATTCCCATGTCCAGGGTATCCGCCGCATGTTGAAGCTCCTTGTATAATTCCTTGCTGTCAATGGTTCCGTTGCTGTAATCAGTCATGGCGCCATCGGCAAGCATTGTGATCTCGTTCTTCATGGTGGATTTGCGCTCTGAGAGAACAGAATTCTGTGCTGTTGATATACTGTACACCATGAGCAGTGCAAATATGATCACAACCAGCACTACGAATCCGACCACGATCTTGTCAAATGCTGTTTTCTTCATTATGATCTCCATTCAAACTTGTAGCCTATGCCCCATACAGTGGCAATGCTCCAGTTATGATTGTTGTTCAGCTTCTCACGAAGTCTCTTGATATGTACATCCACGGTCCTCGTGTCGCCCACATACTCGTATCCCCACAGCTTGTCCAGAAGCTGCTCTCTGGTAAATACCTGATTTGGTCTGCTGGCGAGGAAGTAGAGGATCTCCAGCTCCTTTGGCGGCATCTCGAGATTGTGTCCCTCAAAGGTTACAGTGTAGTTGGAGATATTTACGACCAGCCCGTCATACTCCACAAATGTACCTACATGGTCCGCACTTGTGACATCGTAAGCTGCGCTCTGTGGCTGCTTCTGTGCACTCTCAGTCATGGCTGACCTTCTGAGAAGGGCGCCGACCCTTGCCACCAGCTCATTTGAGTCAAATGGCTTGACGATATAATCATCTGCACCGATCTTAAGCCCCAGCACCTTGTCAAATACCTCACCCTTGGCAGAGAGCATGATGATAGGCGTGTTCGAGGTCTTTCTTATCTCTGTACACACCTGGTAGCCGTCCATTCCCGGAAGCATGACATCCAGGAGAACCAGATCAGGCGAATATTCTTCAAATAACTGTAGAGCTTCCGTTCCGCTTGCGGCTATCTCGGTCTCATAACACTCTTTGTTGAGGTAGAGTGATATAAGCTCTGCGATGTTCTCGTCGTCGTCAACGATGAGAATATTATTTTTGCTCATATATATAAACCTCCCAGTAAATTTATAATAATATAGTTTGTAAAAAATCCGAAGGCGTACACCGATTTCATTGTTGAAGCATTATTTTAAAGTTCCACTATGGTGACTCCCGCATCACCCTCTCCGAATTCTCCGAGACGGAAGGACTTGACATGTGGCTGTGATTTCAGGAACTGATGTATTCCCTTTCGAAGAGCACCGGTGCCTTTTCCGTGGATGATGGTGACTCTGTGCAGATGTGCCATAAGGGCATCATCAAGGAATCTATCCACAAGTGATGTGGCTTCGTCGACCGTCATACCGAGTACATTTATCTCAGGCTTGATATTCATCATCCTGTTCATGCTCTTGCCACCTGTGACTGTGGCCTTCTGCGGCTTCTTCTTCTCGTGCTCAACCAACAGGAGATCTGTAGGTGGAAGAGATGCGCTTATTATGCCCATCTGGACCTTGAGCTTGCCCTTGGAGTCAGCCAGTGCGGTGATGGTTCCCTCAGAATCCATGCTGATGACATGTACTGTATCGCCAACCTTGAAGTCAGATGCCTTGTGGTCTGACTTCACTGTCTTGCGCTTCTCCTCGTTCATCTTGCCGAGGTCGTTGATCTTCGCGCGGAGCTTCTGTCTCTCGGCCTCCATCGCTTTTGCATCGGCCTTTGCCGGGTTAGTGGTCCATTTGTTGTATTTCCTGATGGCGGCATCGGCCTCAGCCTTCGCCTCCTCTATGATCTCGGATGCCTCCTGACGTGCCTTTGCCAGAATCTCGGCTTTCTTGTCGGAGAGCTCAGAGTCTTTCATCTGTGCACGCTCCTGAAGCTGCTTTGCATCCTCCTTGAGTCTTGCAATGTCGGCTTTGTCCTGTTCAATCTCCCTCTTGCTTCTCTCAAGATCCGCAATCAGGGTTTCAAAGTCAACTGTATCGCTGTCGATATTGGCCTTGGCGCTCTCGATGATGCTATCGTCGATTCCAAGCTTCTTCGCTATGGCGAAAGCATTTGACTTTCCAGGAATACCGATCATCAGTTTATATGTCGGCTGGAGTGTTGCCACGTCAAATTCGCAGCTTGCATTCTCGACACCCGGTGTGCTCATGGCAAATGTCTTGAGCTCACTGTAGTGTGTGGTCGCCATACATCTGACACCCATGTTGTTCAGATGTGACAGGATGGCGATGGCAAGTGCTGCACCCTCTATAGGGTCCGTACCGCCGCCCAGCTCGTCGAAGAGGACCAGACTGCCTGGAGTTACGTGATCCAGTATGTACACGATGTTGCTCATGTGGGATGAGAAGGTGGACAGATTCTGTTCTATACTCTGCTCATCTCCGATATCGGCAAATACGTCGTCAAATACATTCAGTCTTGAACCGTCAAGTGCCGGAATATGAAGTCCGGACTGTCCCATGAGTGAGAAGAGTCCCAGAGTCTTAAGTGATACCGTCTTACCACCGGTGTTAGGACCGGTCACGATGAGGAGGTTGTAGTCCTCACCCAGTTTGATGTCCACAGGTACGACGGTGTGCTTCTCCAGCAGCGGATGTCTTCCCTGCTTTATATCGACAATCCCATCGGTGTTGAATATCGGTTCGGTTCCCTTGTAGCTTCTTGCAAATGATGCCCTTGCGAATATAAAGTCCAGTTCTGCCAGAGTGTCGAAGTCGTATTTGATATATTCTATCTCAGCCGCTGTCTGGGCGGAGAGTGATTCAAGTATCTTCTCGATCTCGGCAAGCTCCTGATTGTCCAGCTCCTTCAGCTCGTTGTTCAGGTTCACGATGGCCATAGGTTCGATGAACACTGTGGCACCGGTTGACGACTGGTCGTGTATCATACCGGGAAAATGGTTCTTGTACTCGGCTTTGACCGGTATACAGTATCTGCCATTTCTCATGGTTACCAGGTTATCCTGGAACATGGTCTGCTTGCTGGTATCGCTGACAAGCTTTGCAAGCTGGTTGTGCAGCTTTTCATTTGTCAGGCGCTTGTTCCTTCTCACTGCCTTGAGACCTGATGAAGCGTCATCGGCGAATTCGTTTTCAGAAATTATGCATCTGTGGATCTCCCTGGAGAGATGCTCCAGTGGCATGAGCTCCAGAAATCTCGTGCGCAGGCTGTCCGGGCACGTGGTGCCATCCGGGTTCATGCTGAGCCCGAGCATCTTGTTGGAAGCTTTCTCTTCCTCGATCTGCTCTTGACTGCGCCTTCTCGTATCGGTCATGCTGGTGCCCTCGTTCTCGCCGTATCTCTTGGCTGCCAGGTCAAGCATGCTGGCCACATCAAGCAGCTCAGCGGTGGTGAGGATACCCTCGACCTCAAGTCTCTTTAGAGATGCCCCGATATCTTTAAGTCCTGCAAATGACAGATTGCCCTGGGTGTTCAGACGCCTTAAGGCATCCCTTGTCTCCTGCTGGAGCGTCTCGATCATGGCGAGATCCTTGCGGGGCTTTATGCGCTGACACTTCCTCTTCGCCATGGGTGATGAGGCAAATGTTGTCAGCATCTCAACTATTTTGTTGTATTCTATAACTCTTAATGTTCTTAGATTCATTTTCAGTGTTCCTTATTTGTTTTTAATGTCGTGTTCTATATTTTATGTATATAATATGTAGATTTTGAATCGGATAGGTACTAAACATGATAAGTGCATGAAAAGCATAATTAAATATACATAAAGTCTCTAATTCTACACATACATAATTGATTATACCCCTTATAATTATAGAGCGTCAACATATTGCAGGTGTAGAAATAGGCACATTTTCCCTGATTAATTCAGCGGCTGTGGTTGCGGGAGAAACACAAAGCTGATATTATAAAATACAGTTTGATCTGGGAAAAATAAAGCGATATATGACTTAAGACAAAGAGAGAGTTACGTATTACAAAAAGAAGAGGAGAAGACAGGTTATGAAAGAGTTATTGCAGTTTTTGTTGGGGATAGTATTGATGATAGCAGGCGGTGTGATGTTTCTTAAGAATGTCGTCGTGTCCGACTGGGGACTTTTAAGTTCACTGTTTCGTATAGGTGGTGGTGTGAATATTGGAGGAATCTTTATTGTACTGTTGGTCATCGCATTTATCGCACTTCTGGTTAAGCCGAACATGGGAACAGGACTTGTGTTCACAGGACTTTGTATAGCATTCTTTGTATGCATCATAATCTCACTGAATGTTTCACTGAGATATATGTCAGGACTTGAGCTTACACTTATTCTTGGAACACTGTGCGTTGGAATCGCATTTGTCATCAAGGGGCTGTTTGGAGTGAGAAAGCTTGACAGGGAAGAATCACGGAAGAATGGGAAGGCTGCTTCAGATAAGCTTCATGAGTATGATAAGATGTGATGTGGGGGAATATAGTAATATAGGCGGTTTCGTAAATGTTCAGTAAATACTGGATTTTCACAACCGCCTATTGTATTCTTATATATGATTAAAATTAAAGCATACAATAATAATTAAGCATAGAAAGAGGAAAGAAAAATGGTATTTATAACAGATTTCAATGAAGGCGACATGATATCAAATGTCTATCTCTGCAAGAACAAGCAGACAGGAACTACAAAATCCGGAAAGACATACTACAACCTGGAACTTGTGGATAAGACAGGAAGTATAGCCGGAAAGGTCTGGGAGCTGAGCAATGCGATAGGACACTTTGAGTCAAAGAACTTTATCAAGGTGGATGGTCAGGTCACATCATTTAACAATGAGCTTCAGCTCAATATCAAGAAGATTCGTATTGCAGATGAGGGAGAATACTCAGAGGCTGATTATATGCCGTGTACCAAGAAAGATATAGAGCAGATGTACAAGGATCTTATGGCTCTCGTGGAATCACTCGACAAGGATTATTACAAGGTGCTTCTGAAGAAATTCTTCGCCGAGGATCCTGCATTTGTCAAGGAATTCAAGAATCATTCAGCGGCAAAATCTATACACCATGGATACATAGGAGGCCTCTTGGAGCACTCACTGGCAGTTGCCAAGATGTGTGACTACTACACCACATATTATCCGGTGCTCAACAGGGATCTGCTGATCACAGCGGCACTTCTCCACGACATTGGCAAGGTCTACGAGATCTCCAAGTTCCCTGAGAACGACTACACAGACGCAGGTCAGCTTCTGGGACACATAGTCATGGGAACGATGATGATACGCGATAAGATCAATACCATAGACAATTTCCCTGCAAAGGCGGCAAATGAGCTGGAGCACTGCATACTGGCTCACCACGGGGAGCTTGAGTACGGCTCACCAAAGAAGCCGGCACTCATCGAGGCTCTGGCACTGTCCATGGCGGACAACACAGACGCCAAGATCCAGACATTTATCCAGGAGCTGGATGCGGCAAAGGACAACAATGGCTGGCTGGGCTTCAACAGAGCATTGCAGTCTAATATAAGGAAGACGTCGGATAATTAATAACGGCAATAGGAAGAGAGATAGTATATGTCAGATATTAGGAACAATAGGAGACCTAAGAACAATAGACGAGTAAATGGTATGCAGAGAAAAAATACCATGGAGGCAGTGAATAATGCCAGTTCAGTTGTTAGAACATCCGGAACGGATGCGGCAAATACTGGTGAAGTCACGCTCGTCAAGAATGAGGATTACCAAGTGCTCATCGAGGACATGGGCAATGACGGAGAGGGCATTGGACACGTTCAGGGCATGACTGTATTTGTCAAGGATGCCGTGGTGGGCGATCTGGCGGAGGTAAAGATCGTCAAGGTGAAGAAGAACATAGCCTACGGAAGATTGATGAAGCTCATCACACCATCGCCATACCGCGTGGAGCCGGTGTGCGACAAGGCGAAACGATGCGGCGGATGCACCATGCAGCAGGTTTCCTATGAGCAGCAGCTCGAATACAAGTGGAACAAGGTGAAGAACTGTCTGCAGAGAATCGGCAAGATGGAGAACGTGGAAGCCATCATGGAAAAGCCAGCCTACGGCATGAACAATCCATTCCACTACAGGAATAAGGCCCAATTCCCTGTCGGCAGAGACAAGAATGGCAATGTTGTCATCGGATTCTACGCTGGAAGAAGCCACGACATCATAGACACAGAGAGCTGTGCCATCGGTGCGCCAGTGAATGACAAAATAGTTGCTATTGTCAGAAGCTTCATTGAGGACAATCACATATCGACCTACGACGAGGAGACTGGAAGAGGTCTGGTCAGACATATCCTTATCAGAGTTGGATTTACCACCAAGGAGATCATGGTGTGTCTGGTGACAAATGGCAACAAGCTTCCGCACAGTGAGATTTTGATAGATGAACTGGTTAAGATAGACGGCATGACATCCATTTGCCTGAATGTCAACATGGAGAATACGAACCGTATACTCGGTGATAAGTGCATAACCCTCTGGGGACAGTCATACATCACGGACTATATCGGTGACATCAAATATCAGATATCCCCATTGTCCTTCTATCAGGTAAATCCTGTCCAGACAAATGTCCTGTACAACAAGGCTTTGGAGTATGCGGACCTGTCCGGTGACGAGACCGTGTGGGACATGTATTGCGGAATAGGAACCATATCCTTGTTCCTCGCACAGAAGGCAAAGAAGGTATACGGAGTGGAGATCGTTCCACAGGCTATAGATGATGCAAGACACAACGCCGAGATCAACGGGATCACAAATGCCGAGTTCTTTGTCGGCAAGGCAGAGGAAGTCGTTACAGATATATATAAGAAAGGTGGCGACGGCTCCCACGCGGACGTCGTGGTCGTAGACCCACCACGAAAGGGCTGTGATCAGGTTCTTCTGGATACTCTGGTCCATATGGCGCCGGAACGTATCGTCTACGTGAGCTGCGACCCGGCAACCCTGGCTAGGGATGTGAAAATACTTCAGGAGAAGGGGTATGTGGCGAAGAAGGTGGCGGTCGTGGATCAGTTTTGTCATAGTGGGCATGTTGAGACGGTCTGATTGATGTCTAGAAAAGAAAAATAAATAGCGAAAAGTAGCGTATTTACGGGCTTTTTTGAGATTAGGCAATAGCTCATGAAAGTCCGTATTTCTTATATTGAAACATATCTACTGTAAAAACGGTCAGAGGGTTTAGGCTGTGAATTAGATGTCGTGGGTTGTGGCACTAGGATAGATGTTATCTAGGGTGCAAACTCAATTTGAGTGAGTGATTTAGATGTTGTCTAATCCGGCAACTCGACTGTTGGCTATATGGCAGGCAGTGGATTAGATGTTATGGAAGGAGAATCGAAAGTGGAAAAAACAATAAAACCTATTGAGACAAAGTACAATGGCTTCAGATTTAGAAGTCGCTTGGAAGCTCGCTGGGCTATTTTCTTTGATATGATTGATTTGAAATATGAATACGAAGTTGAAGGTTTTGAGATGAATGGTATTCGTTATCTCCCAGACTTCTATATTCCAAGCCTTGACAGATGGTTTGAAATCAAAGCTAAGCCATTAAGTGAGTATGAAATGAAAAAGTGCGAGGAATTCTGCTTTAACAAAGACAATGAAAATATCAAATTCTCGGTCTTGGTGGGTTCTCCAGAAGCTGTGAAAATAGATGCGTTTGCCGGTATTATGGAGTATGTATGGGAATGGCCATCAGAGAAATATCCTGAGAATGTTAGATTTCTTGCTCCGGAAGAGTTATCAGAAAAGGAATACTATTCTCGCTTTATTCGTGGACTGTGGGTTGTCCCTGATGTGACAGAAGAAGAACTAGCTACAGCTGCTGTTGCTGCACGTGAAGCAAGATTTGAGTTTGGAGAGAGACCAGTAACCCAAAAAGAAAATAGCAAAGAGGATGAATAAATATGAAGCACGACAAAATAAGTGTGACGAGGTTTGGACAAGACCAACTTCAAAAGAAAAAGAAAAAATGGATTAAGCCTGTAATTGTAGGCTTGGTTTTGACTGCCATTTTTGTCTTTTTAACATTAAAGGGTGAAGATTTCATTCGTTCAAACATAGTAAAGCTATCAGTTGATAACGATGCCAATGCAACATGGATAGGTTCTTTAGCATCATATTGGGGAGGAATCCTAGGAGGTATCTTTTCAGGTGTGATTGCTATCTTCGGCGTGTTTTATACAATACAATTTACACGAGAAGCTGATAGAAACAAGGAAAGACAAAGTATTCAACCGTTTTTAAATGTAAAGATTGTTGCACCGCCATCTGGGATTACTGTTAGGCAGTTTAAATTCGCGGATGAACCTAAATATGTAGATGGAAAAGCGGAACAATCGTTTTATCCTATTTATTTATCGATTACTAATATAGGTAATGGATTTGCAAATACTTTGACTTTTGGAACTGGAGAAAATTTGACGGGTCTTAGCTACAAAGAGGTATTTACAATTAATGAAACAAAGGTAGTAAAACTAGATGTTCAGACGAATAAAATGAGTAAAGGAGTAAGCTTCTTTATTTGGTTTGCAGATAGCATGACTAATGAATATATCCAATATTACTAACTTAAACGCGACTCATCTGGCACAGGTTATAATTTAGATGTTGGATATCCTAACTTAATAGAATAATAAAAACAACCCTCTCAACCATCACGGCTGGGAGGGTTTCGTGCGTCTATGCTTATCTTTCTACATCGACCTTGAGTCCGGATTTTAATTCAACGGTGCAGTGGGCAGGCCAGATAATGATTTGCTTAAGCCAGCGTTTTACAAGTGCCTCATCAAACATTGTAAGGTCGGAAGACTGGTCTTTGATGAAATCCTGCAATTCTGTTATTCGCTGTAGCTGCTCATCGCGCTGTACTGTGTCCATTGAAGCTTGCTGGCGCTTTTCTCTGAGTGCGAATATCTGGTCAGCAATCTCGTCGTAGGCTTCTTTGTTATTGGCCTTTTTAACAAGTTCCTGTTGAAGTTCCATGAGCTTCTCGTCGATGCCATTAGTGGTGATTGCTGCAGAAGCTCTGATGACTGATGCGATGTTCTGTTGGAGTCGTTTCTGATATTTGGATTTATCACCAAGTAGCTCGTTCAAGGCAACAATACTACAAAGATACGCAACATACGAAGCTATATGCTCACGACACTGTATAATGCTCCTGTAACATGTAGTAATTACTATAAAGCAGAAGTAAACCATGACTTCTATGGTAAGT